>Ga0207961_1000097_pt1 | contig 24322 bp, 23 predicted proteins | sample Knorr_S7_td_250__FD_185596 | JGI IMG/M metagenome (GOLD analysis project Ga0207961, IMG submission 185596) | Marine microbial communities from Southern Atlantic Ocean transect - Knorr_S7_td_250_ad_252m_LV_B (SPAdes) (version 2) | ecosystem: Environmental > Aquatic > Marine > Oceanic | place... | reverse complement strand
TGCTACGCTATCGTCTTCGAATGATTCGTGTTCCATCACATGACACCAATGACAAGTAGAATAACCGATTGAAAGAAAAATAGGGCGGTCCAATTCCCTTGCTTTTTTAAATGCTTCCTTACCCCATGGATACCAATCAACTGGATTATCAGCATGTTGTAGGAGGTAAGGACTTTGTTCATTCGCGAGGCGATTCATTTTCGATCCTTTGTTTTTATCAATATTACTATCTGCTTTTGTTCTCGATGTACATCCTGAAAAAACGAGAAGTATGAGCAATACACCTATTTGTTGGTATCGTACCATAGCCGAACTTAGAATTTGAGCATGTACCCTGTAATTTCAAAACTTAACCGTTTTTGATATACTGAAAGCCATAATCTATAAATGATAAATACATAATTTATCTGGGTGTCCTATTAGTTTATTTTATTGCATTGATCGCTATTGTTATTGTCAAATCACGTAAAATTAATACACAATCAGGTTTTGCACTAGCTGGCAGGTTGTTCACACCATGGGTATTAGTTAAAACGATGCTTGCTATTTGGATCAGAACTGGATCCATATTTAGAAATCCTTAGAAATACAAATATATACTGTTACTAATCCTCATCGTTGAAAAACTGTTCCCAGGTTTCTCTGGGGGGTGCCGAGGTGAGCAGGCTCCCCGTAATCAACGCCAGGACCGATAGACCCGCTGCAGGATAGGTGAGCTCCTGTAAAAAAGGATGCATATTTGTAAATCCATTCCAGTTTGGCAGTACGTAGGTCCAAATCAGTGTTACGGATGTTCCGGTGATAATGGAGGCCAAAGCTCCAGTAGAAGTGGCTCTTTTCCAGAGGAATGCTGCCAGCAGCGCCGGCGTGATAGAGGTGCCGTAGATGTTGTATGCGGTAAAAGCGGCATTCAGCACTGTTTTAAACTGGCTGACCAGTAGAAAGGCAATAATGCCCAGGACCAAGACCAGACCCCGGCTAATTAACAATACCTGTTTTTCATCAGCGCTCGGATTGATGTGACGCTGGTAAACATCCCGAGTCAAGTTTGTGGCTGGAATCAACAAAAAGGAGTCGGCGGTGGATACAATAATGGCCATCATGGTGGATACCAGTAGCAGACCCAGAACGATGGGCAGACCCGCAAAACGGGCAATGGCCGGGATCACCGATTCACTGCCTGCTTGCCGGGCTTCCAGCAAGGCATCATCCGTTGGATTTACAAGCACATTCTGGGCATTAGCGACCAGGTCCGGGATGAGACCTTTGGCGGCAGCAACAGCGCCGGTAAGCCCCAGCATGGATATCGCGGATTCCAGTATGATGACGCCAATGATCCAGAAAAAAACAGCCTTTTTTGCCGAACCCCCGTCTCTGGCGCTGAAAATACGCTGGTACATGTTGCCATCGCCCATAAGCAACAGCATGGTGGGCACGAAGAAACTGATGGCAATGATGGGTCCAGAAATATCTCCAGTGCGTTCCGCTGCCCAGTTTCCGAACAACTGCCATTTCCCAGCTGACTCGGCCACCGCTACTATCTCGCCCAGTCCGCCTACATGAAAAATAAGAAATAAAAGGGATCCCAGGATACCTGCGGTCATGAGCAAACCGTTTACAACGTCGGTATACACAACAGAGAACATTCCCGCCAGCACTGTATAGGAAATGGCAAAGACAGCGGTGATAATAATGCCGGTCTCCAGGTTGATCATGCCATCGGATACCATGGCCAGCACCTTGCCGCCGCCGCGAAACTGATAGGATACAATAGTGGTATAGGCAATAACGGTGGTGATCGTGGCCAGCACCGCCGCCGCCTGTCCGTAGCGGGCTTCGAATATGTCCGGAACTGTGACCTTACCAAAATTGCGGATTCTGCGGGTAATAAAATAGATAAGGGCAATGCCCAACCAGGCGCCTCCGCTGGACCACAGCGCTGCCAGGCCATTGCGGTAGCCAAGCCCGGCTCCACTGAAGAGAGATCCACTGCCCATCCATGTCGCGAGAAGAGTTCCCACTAGGATATACCAAGGTAGAGTTCGTCCCGCTACCATGAAATCTGTGCTGTTTTTTACAGAGCGAATCTTGTAGAGCCCAACAGCCACTAGGGCTAGCAGGTAAATCATGATACCGGATATATAGATCATTAGTAAAGAACTTATAAGGATATCCAGCAATGGTTAAAGAATTATTGTTGCTAATTTAAAGAGCGTTAAATTGCTAAACCTGGTAAGTAAACAAACCTATTTTATTCTCATAATTCAACCGTTAGATTCAATTAATGGAGGATCAAGAATAAAGTATTACTAAAATTATTTATCATTATTTTTTTGTCGACCTTTTTTTATAAAGGTTTGCTGACAACAGCTGAATTTAGTTGTACAAGAATACTAGTCAATTTGAAATAACATAAAGATGAAAATGGATAATTATTTAGATAAAATCAGTCAATTAGTTGAGGAGGATATCCTTCCTCTTGAACATGACTTTTTAATGAATGGTTTTGGCCATGTTTTACCACAATTAAATGAATGCCGGGAAAAAGTTAAGAACCAAGGGCTATGGACACCCTATTTGTCAGATCAGTATGGCGGAATGGGCCTCACATTGGTTGAATTTGCAGCTGTGAGTGAATTACTGGGAAAAACGCCTTTAGGACATTATTGCTTTAATTCTCAGGCGCCTGATATCGGTAATATTGAATTATTGAAGGATCATGCTAGCGATCAGTTAAAATCTGAATTTTTGGAGCCTTTAATTTCTGGTGAGATTCGAAGTTGTTTTGGTATGACTGAACCGCAGCGTCCTGGGTCTAACCCGACTTGGATGGATACACGGGCTGTTAGAGATGGGGATGATTATGTCATTAATGGAAATAAATGGTTCACAAGCGCAGCTGATGGTGCAAGTATTTGTGTGGTGATGGCGGTGACCGATCCTGAAGCGGAAAATAAATATGAGCAAGCTAGTATGTTTGTTGTACCAGTAGATAATCCTGGATTTGAAGTTGTACGTAACATACCGGTAATGGGCGATGTTGGTGAAGGTTATATGAGCCACGGAGAGACTCGACTAACAGATTGTCGAATTTCAGCTTCAAATATTATTGGAAAGGAGGGAGAAGGGTTTATTTTGGCTCAGGAAAGATTGGGTCCTGGTAGAATTCATCATTGTATGCGCTGGATTGGTATTTGTGAACGGGCCGTAGCATTAATGTGCGCACGGGCTTCTAGTAGGGAACTCAGTCCCAATAAATTTTTAAGTGAAAAACAGACAATTCAAAATTGGATCTCTGAATCCGCTGCAAAAATATATGGTGCTAGATTAATGGTTCTAGATTGTGCAAAAAAAATTGAAGCTCACCAGACTAAGGGTGCACGTAAAGAGATATCCATGATCAAGTTTCATGTTGCTGATATACTTATGAACGTACTGGATAAAGCAATACAAGCCCATGGTGCACTCGGTATGACAGATCATACACCACTATCATTCTGGTATCGCCATGAACGTGGATCACGGATCTACGATGGTGCGGATGAAGTGCATAAAAGTCTCGTGGCTAAAAGCATCCTCAAAGAATACCTTGACTGATTCTGACACTATTTCTGTAAGACCTGACGAAGCATTTGATGAGTCCCGGCTCGAAGCATACTTAAAAGGACAACTGGATGGTAGTGATAATTCACTTGCTGTCCGGCAATTTAGCGGCGGCAAAGCAAATTTGACCTATCTCCTGGATTATGGTGAACGCGAATACGTTTTGCGCAGACCTCCCTTAGGACCAGTGGCACCAACAGCCCATGATATGGCCAGAGAACATAAAGTTCTTTCAGTCTTGCATGAAGATTTTCCTTATGCACCCCAAGCGTTGCATTTTTGTGATAATCATGAAATTATTGGTGCGCCATTTTTTATAATGGATCGCAAAGTAGGGGTTGTAATTCGCACAACATTACCTGAGAATTTTGACCAAATGACGAATGGACCAGAATTAATCAGTGCACAATTGATCAATGTTCTGGCAGAATTTCATAAGGTTGATTATTCTGCGTTGGGCCTGGATGATCTGGGCAAACCAGAAGGATTTTTACAGCGCCAAGTGAAGGGTTGGAAAAAACGATGGGATAAGGCAAAACATGAAGACCTACCTGCAGTGGAAAATATTTATAATTGGCTGAGTGAAAATATCCCTGAAACAAAAAACTATAGTATTATTCACAATGATTATAAACTAGATAATGTAATGTACAATACGAATGATCCCGGTAAACTGATCGCTATATTTGATTGGGATATGTGTACCTTAGGTGACCCACTGTGTGACTTGGGATCTTTATTAAGCTATTGGTGTACTACTTCTGATCCAGTATTTTTTCAAAAAGCTGCATCCATGCCTATTGATGATCGTTTTTATTCGAGAGAACAGTTGGTCTTGCAATACTCTGAAATGACCGGTTTTGATATTTCTAATATCCGATTTTATCATGTATTGGGTCTTTACAGACTGATCGGTATCGCTGCCCAGATCTACATACGTTTTCTTCGTGGACAAACTCAGGATAAGCGATTTGCCATTTTTGGGAATATGATAAACTTGGTTTCTGACTATGGAGTGGAACTTATTGCGGACGCTTAATACTGGCTAATCCCGGATAGTTCAAGCTGCCAAGGTATAATACACCGTTTTCTTCCTCAACGCTGGTTATAGGAGAATATGATTCAAGATCTGCATCCTGCAGGTTATGGATCACATTACCATTTCCATCTATACCAAGTACGAATCCATGTCTGACCGGTGCGGGTTGCATAAATAGCGGTAGCCGGAAAACTATTTTCCGCAAAAATGGTTTTGGTGCTAATGCGTCAGCAGCAGCATTACGAGGGGTGTATATCGCTATCCAAAATATGCCGTTACTACCTGTTGATATACCATCAGGGAAGCCTGGCATATTTGTAAATATCTTTTCTCTCGTGCCAGCTTTAGGTCCCTGTAACCAATATTTGCTTACTGAATAATCATATGTTTCATTAAATAAAAGAAACTGGCCATCCGGACTAACCGCAACTCCATTTGCAAAGTACAGCCCATCAAGTAAAAGTGTTAAAATTTTTGAACTAGGGTCATATCTGAGAAGTTTTCCATGAGGACGATGTTCAAATAGATCTGCTCTATAATCGTGAACCCCAAACTTTTCTGATGCATCGGAAAAATAGATCATATTATCAGGACCCACATCTACATCATCAGTAAATTTTAATGGTATTCCTTCAATTTCAGTGGCTAGTATTTTGATGGCACCATTTTTGTCAGCAGATAATAGCCCTTTTACTGCATCAGCTATGATCAAATTTCCTGCGTTATCAAAATCAAGCCCCAGAGGACGTCCCATAGTATTTGCAAATTCACCTAGATTTTCACCATTTGGTGAGAATCGAATTATTCTGCCATCTAGGAATCCACCATAAATTCTACCTTCATTATCCACGTCCACATCTTCGGGCCCAATTGCTTCATTTGTATGGATAATATTCACCGCAGCTAAATAATTATTTACTGCATATTTTCCTTCCAGCGCTGGCGCAGGTGGGGGATCCCATGTAGCTGGATCAATCGATACAGGCCAAGCAACCAAATAAATTACCATTAAGAAAATCAACCCAAGGATATAACGAATAATCTTCATGATATTAGCATTATTAATTATTGGAATATTCAATTCCAGAAAATCCTGGAAGTGAATCTAAAATATTGGGCCCCATTAGTTTTGACGGTGTGTAGTAACCACCAGCAATTTCTTTTTCCAAAAGATATTTAGCGACTGCCATGGCCCCAAATCCGGTCACGTCGTATCCATTTGCTACTTGGAACTTCCCGGAGTATAATTGTCCGGAATTATTTTTGACCTCAGCCCAGACCCACATTTTGGATTGGGCTCTTTTTTCATCACTGTCACCGCCATTAACAATTTTTTTATCCAGTTTATTCTTGATAAAATTTTGTACGATTCTAAGTTTCATAAAAAACAGCCATTTCCGTTGCCTTTTAATCTTATCAATGCCCTTTTGTGAACGGGGTGTGTAAACGGTGATGTTTGGGATGCCAGTTGAATAATAGGCTGTTGCTACATCGCCCCAAGGAATACTCATTGCCATCTTTGGCCCCTGTCCATAATCGATTTCTTTTACAGCATGGGCCAAGGGAACATGCTCAATAATACCATTACTTCTTATTTTTCCACCATTGGCCAATCCTTCTATGGATGTTTTGGCTGTGCCAATGCTTGGCCGTCCATTTTCACTAAAAAAGCAGATATTCAGTTCGGTAGCATCGGGTAGTTTTTCTTTTAGTAGATATGATAAACAATCTGTTGGTATAACGTCGAATCCAGTGCCGGGACAAAGAATTACCCCTGCTTTTTCCGCATCCCTATTTTTGCTTTCTGCATACACAAATACATCAATTTCACCTGTTATATCAATATAATGTGTCTTGGAACTGAGGCAGCTTTCAATCAATGGCTCTGCAGTCTGAGAATACGGACCTGCAGCGTTAATTAAAACGGTTACATCAGATAAAATTTCTCCAATTACATCTTTATCATCAAGCGCAAAGATGGAATGTTCAAACCCGTGTTTATCAGCTAGCGAACTAATTTTTACCTGGTTCCTTCCAGCTAGGACAGGTTTAATCCCGGCACCGATTAGCTCTTTGATTATAAGCCGCGCTGTATAACCATTGGCACCGTAAAGCATTATTTTATCAGACATTATTGCCTTGGTGTTATTATTTTGGAATCCTGTAATTTAATATTCACTAAAATGTAATGTGACTTTATAATACTCTGTTTTTGGAATTAATAATAGTTTATCACTATGACCATCAAAAAGTGAACCCATAAATATTATTTATCTGATACTAAAAACAGTGTTAGAAGTAAATTTCTTGATCAATTATAGAACTATTATTTTTATCTCAAATAACATTAATGAAAATTAGGCGTATATTAATTTTTTTATTCCTTCTAATTGGGTCGATTAGCCAAGCTCAGGATGACCCAATAAAGGATCTGAATAATCCATTATATACCCTGCCGGATAATATGCCTCTACAGACAAAACTTCTCTGGGCAGAAAATGGATTACTAAGAAAAACAAATTTGTTTCAGGTGGATCGGCCCCGAGAACTTGAACTGCGCACAAAAATGCTGCAGCTCCACCAAAAGCTAGCCCTGGGTACCTTAGGATTGATGTTTGCTCAGGGATATCTGGGATTCCAGTTACAGAGTGCCACAACAAATTACATGGAATTAAGTGATTATCATGGTGCCTTGGGTAAGCTTGCTTTAGGAGCCTACCTTACTTCAGCGATATTAAGTTATACTGCTCCCCCAGCATTGCACTACAACCGGAAAATTGATTCAATTAGGATACATCGTTGGTTGTCAATCGTCCATTTTGCAGGAATGATTGCACTTCCATCATTAGGTAAAATAGTTTCCAATCCAGGGAATTATAGCCTGACCTACGATGAAGCACTTACGGTACACCGCAGTGTAGCAATCACAACAATAAGTTCGATGGCTCTGTCAGCATTAATAATATTCTTACCATTTTGATATGACTGTAAGATTTTCTTGTCTTTATCTATTCCCATTTCTTCTTTTTGGGCAGACCTTTGAAGTGAGTAAGAGCAGTAAAATTACCTATTACGGTTCCCATTTTACCAGTGACTGGCAGGGGCATTCTTCAGGCTTGAGAGGAAAAATTGTATATGATGCGGCTAACCAAACAACAAATAGTTGTTCGTTGCGCGTTGATCTGGCAACATTTGATAGTGGAAATTCAAACCGAGATTCAAACATGCTGACCTGCCTGGACGTCTTTCAATACCCAGATGTAATGTTTGTTTCAAATGAGATTTCCGTCAAGGGGATGAATGCATTTATTAAAGGAAAACTTACATTTCATGGTAAAACAAAAGATATAAACCTCACAGCTGATATATCATTCAATGATGTGTTTAATGCGGAAGGTTCATTTATTATTCTACTATCTGAATATGAGGTTGAAAGACCCGCATTACTTTTTAAAAAAATCGCAGATGAATTGAAATTGAAATTTCATATCGTTGCAAAATGAATTTTACCTCAATAGAATAAAATTTAACTGGTTCGATCTGCATCACTGCACTGGGTAGTTGAACATGCCCTTGCCATTGGTCGTGGACATTTTCCTGTTGGTTAATTGAATATACGGTCAGTGAATTAAAAGAAAATTTTATAATACAACGATGTAGGTAGCCATCGTGTCGCATATAGGATCATTTTTATTTGCCAGGGTAGTATAAATGTTTTTTTGCCGTTGTCTATTGCTTTTACCATTTTCCCGGCGGCATCTTCAGTTTCTAGTAAAAAGGGCATTGGGAATTTATTCTCTTCTGTCATTTCGCTCACAATAAATCCTGGGCAAATTGCAGTGATCTGGATTTTGTATTTCTTCAGCGCCATACGCCAGCTATCGGCCAACATCCGTACAGCAGATTTGGAAGCTGAGTACCCGCCATGAAAAGCAATGGGCCTGAAACTGGCAATAGAACTAATGATCACAATTTTTCCAGATGATTTTTCCTTCATTATTGGCACAAAGGGAATAATTGAATTGGTAACGCCCAGGATATTGGTTGAAAAGACCTGATTAATTTGGGTGGCTTCACCGGAACTGATTTTATCAGAATGGGCCACCCCAGCGTTGGCAATGACAATATCTATACCATTGGCATTATTTATAAATTCTTTTGCTGTGTCTGCAGAATTATCCTGATTGGTAACATCTAGTGTATAAGAAAAAACATTTGCTGCACCAGATTCCTTACATTGCTGGGCAATGCCCTTAAGCTTTTCAGATCTGCGGGCTGATATGCCAAGGGTTGCACCGCGTTTAGCATATTCTATTGCCAGTGCTGCGCCAATTCCACTACTGGCGCCAGTTATAAATACTTTTTCATTCATAAGTTTTCCACATATTTACGATTTGTTGATCTGCGAAATTCATCTAGGATAGAATATTCGTTGAAATTTTTCATGGCCAGTCGAAATAAAATTAATCCTTTGTTTGAAGACGCATAAGCAACGGGTAGTTCAGGATTTAAGTTACGATCTCTAGTAACTAAAAATTTAAAATAATCGCCATCAATTTCTGTATTGGTAATTTTATAAAACGCATCCGTATTGCGGTTATGAGCATGGATCGACCAATACCGATCATCAGAAGGCACAGGAGCGCTTACGATTAGATTTCCTTTTTTGAGGTCATAAGGTATGAGCGTATAAATAAAATCTGGATTTGGTTTTCGGGCTGATTCACTAAGACAGTCGGGGTTTACATAAAAAACGCCCTCTACCCAGCGCTCACCGCATTCTGGCCGGTATTCTGTTTGCGCTCTTTTCAGGTTCTTATCCAGTTTAGACATGACAATATGGGGCCCGACCCATAAAAAGAAGGCATGGGATAAAACAGCAGCAGTAATGAATTTAATTATCCAATTCAACATATTCTTTTGATGGTAAAATTGATCCTACAGGGACAGAATACTTGTTTTTATAATAAGATATTTTTGGACCATAGATGCGCATGATAATATTAAAGTCATTACCGGCATGACTGATTGCGTTTTGATCAGGATAATTGCGCAGATCATCTGTAATAATAATTTCGTATTGCCCATTTTCATCTAATTCAATCCTGTGAAAACTAGCAATCGTTTCCTCATATGGTTCAATACGGCGATTATTAAAATCATAAACTACAAAACTCCAGTACCGACAATCTGGCGGTGTACCCTTTAAAATATAATCCTGGCTTCCTAAAAGGGGATTTTGATTATCATCATACATAGCTTCCAGGTAAATAATTTCTGGGCGAATACTGCCGACTAGCCCGGTAAAGGCAATGTAATTCCGCAACCAAGGGTTTTGGCCTTGCATGGATTGGTCAAAATGTGAAATCCATTGATTAATATGTACATCACCCAGCATCTTCTGAGCAAAAGATGTTGTATGAGTAAATTGATAAAAAAACATAAAACTTAACAGGATTCCCCCAAAGATTGGTATCATAGTATTTTTCATTAGGCTCTGATTCTGCATCATTTGAAGGACCCAAGTCGTAGTGCATAATTACCCCAAAGCAGGAAGAACAACAGAAATATACCTGCAAAAACCCAACCCCAAATATGTTCAACGGTAGTCGCAGCCCACAATAGTCCTATGGTGGCAGAACCAGCCCAGACAACGGCCCAGCGCAGCTTGGTGCGCATAGCTTCCAGATCAAATTTAGATGCTAGGAAGGAACTATAACCAATACCAAATAGTGCAGCTGCCACGATCCGTGCTGCTAGTGGGTCTAAAGGATCATAACCTAATATTTCCGCAGTTGTCTCCGGAAAAAAGAAGAATGGAATAGCAAATGCATAATCAACATAAAAATGAAATACCAGCCAATTTCGTAATGAGTTGGGAACTTCCTGATTGCTTGTGTCCATTAGTAATTCAATTTAAGTTCTTAAAATATTCCTTCTTTATTCTAAGGAAAATTATGCTAGGAGACAACTGATCACAATGAAAGGCGAAAACAAAGTTTTAGATCGCTTAAAGAATGTTGAGTTATTGCTTGCTTGGGTCATCCCTGGTTTAGGTTTGGCGTTGGGGATCTATAAGTGGGTGATTCAAGAGCACGCACCTTATTTCTTCCTTTTCACATTAATACCACCGATCATTTTTGGCTATACTGTTGTATATCTGGCGACCCGTCACTGGAAACTCTGGGTATGGCGTACGAATCTTAGCCGGAATGGATTTCAACCTACCATTGGTTTGATCTGGGGAGGGATTACCCAGTTGCTGTTATTTTGTGTCGGCAATGCATTGCTCTTTACTAGCACATTTTCCGGTAAGCTGGAATGGATTATTATTATAATGTTTTTGAGTACGGTTTTTGGTTTATTAAATGATATTCTTTCGATGGAAGATGGTTTTATTGCCGTCTTCAACCGTGCTCATTATAAAAAGGAAGGATCTGTACGATCCGTTCTTAGCTATGGTGTGGTGCTCTATGGCCTATTTTCATTTATTTTTTCAGTCATTTGTATAGTGGGTCATTCGTTCCTAAAGGGACCGGTACCGCTCTCGTTTTTTGCTTGGTTGACTGTCATGGCGTCATTTCTATTAGCCACACCCTTTTTATTGATCAACTATCGCAATTACCAATTATTGGAACAATACAAGACCAGCAAGGATAAGGGAGTTGAAAAAACTGTATCCTTTTCGTTACTCGTTAAATACAGAAAACTAATTTTTCAAGCTGTGCTAGTTCTGGTTTGTACGGGTCTAGTGATTTTCATTGCCTGGGTGGTGGAAATGTCAAAGCGTGAATTCCCTGACTTTGTATCACCTGATTTCCATTTACCATACGCTCAGATCACTGCGCCAGGAGACACAAGTCTTCTGGTAGATTTAATTCCAGGTAAAAAGGGGCCATTCACCCTTTGTCCAGATTTTGATTCCCGCATTCGTCGCTATTCCTGGGTTCCGCAAAATCAAGAAGATTTACTGACACTGGTACCTAACTATCATGAAACAGTAAGTGAAGTATCGTTGAACGATCAAGTTATATCAATGGCCGGTCCGATAAAAATACCTGGAAACCAAGCCGGTAAGGAATACAGAATTGGTGTGAGAGGCACTGAGGATGATCAGATCGCGGAATATGTTGTTCTTGTCTTGCCAATTAGTTTCTTGCCATTGCAGGTCAAGATCCATGATTATAATAAGGTTGGTGATGGTCTAATTTTCTCTGGGAATTTTGTGGTACAGAAGTTCAGGGATTGGTCCATGATTTTTCGTGACATTAATGAAGAATGGGGTACTGAGGGCGCTTGGGAAGCATTCTTTAACACGATTTATACTCGTTTTACTATTCCGAAAAAAGCAACCGAGCAAACGGATGCACCTATTCCAGAGCCAGACCGGCCCTATTTACCCTACACTTATGTACTGGATAAATATGGGACGCCATTATTCTACAAGATGGCTGGAATGGGCTTTGCCGCTTTCCGTCCTTATAAGTATGGTTTTCATTTTGGATTGGTTCGTCAATATACCCAGTACGCTATCGGCCTGGGTCGCACCAACCTGCTGAATGAGAATTTCAAACCAGATGGTTCTCAGGTTATTCCATTGGCGGATGTAAAAACGGAACTGCATGATTTTCGCTGGCTGGATGATGGTAGAATTATACAACTTGGCTCGAAAAAGCACCCTTGGCCGGATGGTCGATTAGAAAAAATTGAAAGTGGTTATATTTATATCACTGATGAAGAAGGGAATGTACTGTTGGAATGGGATTCATATGACCATGTACCCATCGAATTAAGTATAGCGCCAATAGAAGATTGGTCCATGCGGACCTACGATTACTTTCACATGAATAATGTTACACCTCTTAGCGATGGAAACTATCTGGTTTCTGCACGACATACACAGACTATAATGAAAATTGATGGTACCACAGGGGATGTATTATGGCATATGGGTAAAGGCCGCGCAAATGAATTTACTTTCATAGATGATCCTTATAATGGTTTTTCGCACCAACATGCATCATATGAATTGGAAAATGGAAATATTCTCCTATTCGACAATGGTTTAGACCATTTACAAAAACTGTCCCGAGTTCTAGAATATAAGATTGATGAAGTAGCTAAGACCGCAACATTAGTTTTCAGCAAAGATTTCCCAACGTACCAGGCTTATGTGGCTGGAAATGCTTTTCGTCAGGATAACGGCAATACAATTGCTGCCTTTGGTTCTCAAGGCTACGTTGAGGAATTTGATAATCAAGGTTGGCCAGTGCTTTCGTACAGACAAGGGGGGTTGATTTACCAGGCCATGAAGTCGAAACTGCCCTGGAGAAATGAATAATTTAAAGGAGTAGCTAATGGCTAAAGATGACCAGTCTTTCGAAACAAAATTGATTCATACCGGTGAACCGAGGCCCCGTATAAATGGTGCGATAAATGTCCCCATATTTCAAAGTTCAACCTATGAATATACTGGAGAGGGTAGTTACCATGATGTCCGGTATTTACGTTTAAGTAATACACCAAATCACCTGGCCTTGCACAAAAAGCTTGCCGCTTTGGAAGGATCAGAAGCAGCTTTGGTTACATCGAGTGGAATGAGTGCTATAGCCACCGCTTTGCTTACATTTTTGAAGGCCGGCGATCACCTGCTGGCACATAATACACTATATGGCGGAACAGCGGACTTTGTGAATAATGAATTGTCTGGATATGGTATTGAACATGATTTGATTGATGCTTCAAACCCAAGTGAATGGGATTCTAAATTAAAGCCAAACACAAAGGTGATTTATGTAGAAACGATTACCAATCCCCTTATGGATGTACCGGAACTGGGAAAAATCATAGAATTTGCTAAATCGCATGGTCTTATTTCGATGATTGACAACACCTTCGCCAGTCCTTTACTATATTGCCCTGTTGTGCAGGGTTTTGATCTTTCTCTACATTCCTGCACAAAATATATCAATGGCCATTCTGATATTGTTGCCGGGGCTGTGATAGGTAGTTCTAATTACGTAGACCAGGTAACAAAAAATTTAAACCACCTTGGTGGATCCCTGGATTCAAATGCCTGTTTTTTACTACATCGAGGTATAAAGACACTGGCCTTGCGCATGAATAAACAATGTGAAAATGCTCTGCTTATTGCTCATTTTCTTGAAAATCATCCCCAGGTCAAAAAGGTAAATTTCCCGGGCCTGGAATCCAGCAGTAGTTTTGAGCGCGCTAAGGAATATCTATGCGGTTTTGGGGCCATGTTAAGTTTCGAAATAGATGGTGATGTTGATCAGGCCGATCAATTCATAAATCTTTTGCAATATGCTATCAGCGCGCCTAGCCTTGGTGGTGTAGAATCACTGGTGACCCGTCCAGTTACCACTTCTCATGCACTTATGGATAAAGCTGACCGAGAAATTGCGGGCATTTCCGATAGGTTGATTCGTTATTCGGTGGGTATTGAAGCAGCAGATGATCTTATAGCAGATTTGCAACAAGCACTGGAACATATTGGTTAATATTGTAGAATTTGAGAAAAAAAATATAAAGATTCAGACGTTTTCAACTAAGGGCGGGTTATTCTTGTGTTTATTTTCCGGTTTTGGTCCCAGGTCTCGCTGATAATATTCAAATGTTTTTCCTGTACCCTGCCAGTTATCCACCCGGCTAATGATCTTAATATCACCGGTAAATTTCGCGGATATGGATTCCTTTACGTGTCCGGTGATGTATCGGATGTCATCCCGTTTCTTGGCCCAGCTGAGATACACTCGTTTTAGGATTTTGGCGTAACCATTACCCTTAAACTTGCTCATAACGACAAACGCATATGTATATAAGGTGTTGGCCTTATCAAAATTTTCATCCGTTCGGGCCCAGGGTTCGGTACTAAGCTCTTCCAAAGGAACACCAATAATATAACCAATGATCTCGCCGCGATAACGAGCGATAAAGGGCAGTGAACCCTGTTTATTAAAATATTTTTTAATGGTAGCCCTAGTCAGGACTGCTGCTTGCCCAAATTCCTTGGACAAGTGCTGGGATATTTCGATGAGTTGGGGATGATCCTCTTCACCCACGTGTTCCATCAGTTCAATTTGAAATGGTTCCGAGGAAGCAATAACCCGTGATTTCGAGGTTAGTTTCACAGTTAAATTCAATTGTTCCATATAGCAACGAATTTACCCACCAAATTTGAATATGGGATAAAAAACATCGGTAATCCCTGCTTTCTGGTTGGAAGTAACGGAAGTAAATTCCTCGCCGGTGAAATCGTTTAACGCTAAACTCTCAGAGCATATTTCTGCCACAGGTTCCCATCTCTGTGTTGGTCTGGATATTACCCCTGAAGCACTCCAGATGAATCATTCGACTCTGGATGATTTAAAAGCCCACACCAGGAAAGTTATTAAAGCTACCGCAGGACTGGCGGCGGTATACAAGCCCAATCTAGCATTTTTTGAGCGTTGGGGCAGTGCTGGTATAGAGTGGCTTGAACAGACAATGGAATGGATTGGAGAATCTGCCTTGACCATTGGTGATGCGAAGCGAGGTGACATTGGTAACACCGGCCGGCAATATGCTACCAGCCTCTTCGAACACTTTGGTTTTGATGCGGTTACGGTTAATCCTTATATGGGGCGCGATGCCATTGAACCGTTTATACAGGCTGGTGAAAGGGGTGCCTTCATACTGTGTCGCACATCCAATGCATCGGCTAGCAATATACAGGATATTGAAAGAAACGGAGAACGGCTTTTTGAGTCAGTTGCTAAGCTTGTGCTCGAATTGAATAGTAATGATAATCTTGGCCTCGTTGTTGGCGGCACATCGGCGGCCGAAATTGCAGGAATTCGTAAACTGGCGCCAGGACTACCATTCCTGATACCTGGTATTGGGGCTCAAGGAGGTGACCTTGAAACCAGTTTTAGATCAGGGAATTCGAATGGAATTGCTGTAATTAATGTTTCCCGGGGCATAATATTCGCCGGTGATCAGAGCGCTAAGGATATCCGTGCTGAAGCACAGTACTACGTAAAAATAATGCAGGATCTAAAATGAGTAATTCTGATCAGGTTTTAGATATTTTTCGGCAAACAGGTGCATTGTTGCAGGGTCATTTTATTCTCACTTCTGGTCGGCACAGTGCGACCTATTTTCAATGTGCAAAAGTATTAAAACACCCGGAGCATTTACAGCGTTTTTCTAATGAGATAGTCCATCATTTCCGAAATCTGGCCATCGACCTGGTCATTTCCCCTGCCGTAGGAGGCATTGTCCTGGGTACAGAGGTAGGGCGTCAGCTTAATGTTCAGACAATCTTTGCCGAGCGTGAAGGGGGTGCCATGATCCTGCGACGCGGTTTTGAGATCAAAGGTGGGAATAATGTATTGGTAGTCGAGGATGTGATTACTACCGGAGGCTCTGTCAAGGAAGTGATGAATATAGTCACCAAAGCCGGCGCCAATATTGTTGGGGTTGGTGTACTGGTAGATCGGTCCGGGGGTTCGGTAAAATTGAATAATAATCAATTTTGCGTTACAGAACTGGAAGCGGTAAGCTATGGGGCAGATGAAGTGCCTAAAGAATTAGCTAATATTCCAGTTTTGAAACCAGGAAGTAGGAGTTTGAAATGAAACGAATAATAATATTAATAATGATAGGATCAATAATAATGACTAGTTGCGAAAAACAGCCGGATGTAGCGGTAATATCTACAAAATTTGGTGATATGGTATTAGAATTTTACCCCACTCTAGCGGAAAAGCATGTGGACAGCTTTATTGCCCACGCGAGAAATGGATACTTTAATGGGACTACCTTTCACCGGGTCATCCCTGGATTTGTGATTCAGGGCGGTGATCCGAATTCGAAAGATGATGACCGGTCCAATGATGGCATGGGTGGCAGTGCAGCAAAATTTTATGGTGAAGGGGAAGAAGCAAATCCTGAAACCTGGACACTGCCGGCAGAATTTAATGATCGACTTCACATTACTGGAACGCTTTCGATGGCTCGTTCTCAGGCGCCAAACAGTGCCGGTAGCCAGTTCTTTATTTGTGCAGGTCCAACGCCGCAGTTGGATAATAAATACACGGTTTTCGGTCAGGTAATCGAAGGACTAGATGTAATTCAGGAAATCGTGAATACGTCCCGTGACCGACGGGATAATCCCAAAGAAAAAGTGGAAATGACCGTTAAAATCATACCCCGTAGTGAAGCATTAGATAACTAGGATGAGCAAACAGACCATTGGGTTAGCTCTTGGCGGTGGTGGTGCCCGTGGTGGAGCGCACATTGGGGCGCTGCAGGTACTGCATAATAATAATATTTATCCAACCATGATTGCCGGCACCAGCGCCGGTTCAACTATTGGAGCCATGTATGCGGCTTCACTGGATCCGGACTGGATGAAAAATCGGTTTAAGGAATTAATCAGCAGTGGAAAGATCGCAGCTTTAAGGGATATGCAGGTCGCAGGTGAACGGGAATCAAGTTCCATCTGGGGGCAGGTTGCACAATTTTTTAAGGATCGTATTGAAATTGTTCTGGCTATGAATAAACTAGCGCTTATGGATAGTAATAATATAAGGGAAATCATAGAATTCCTATTGCCGGTAAAAACATTTGCAGAGTTACAGATCCCAATGATTATAACAGCTACTGATGTACAGACAGGTCAGGCAGTGCTGCATGATTCAGGCGACCTAGTAGAGGCCGTGGTTCAGAGCAGCACGGTTCCGGGTATCTTTACACCCGCAATAAAAGACGATATGTATTTGGTAGACGGCGGTGCAATTATGCCATTACCTGTTCCAGCCTTGAAAGGCAAAGTGGATTATATTCTGGCCATTGATATTTCCATAACAGAGCTCAATAAATTGGATCGCTATAACATGTATTCCATCATTACCCGTGCGGAGACTATTCGCGGGATGCATTATACACGAACTCTGGCGGACCTAGCAGATTTTGTAATTCATCCGGATGTAGGTTACACACACTGGTCCCGGTTTGATTTGTTTGATCAATTAATCGATACCGGTAGGCAGGCTGCAGAGCAACAGATTGATCTGTTGAAAATCGATCTAAGCCGGCGCAAAGGCTGGGTATACAAGTTTAAACAATGGGTTGGTCAAATGGGTTAGTTAAAGTATTTTCCACGCTTGTAAAAAAAAATGGAACATTTCAGTTAGATTCCGATCTAACAAAAGTGGGCTTGTTCCACCCTTAAATGACAATGAGACAATATATTACTAAAAGTATTTTATTCTACTATTTGCTGCTGGGTATAACCTACGGGCAATTTAAGACTCCAGTTACTGTAACAGCGGAAATAGCAGGTGCAGTCCGAGCCGGTGAGGTGGCCATGGTTACTATACAAGCGACTATGGAAGACGAGTGGCATATTTATGCCTTGAAAAATGCTGGAACGGGTCCTGTTGCGACGCGGGTCAGTGTTAGCGGAGATCTGGTGGCTGAACAGGGACAAGTTGAACACCGGGATCCTATTGAAAAGTTTGACGAAGGCTTTGGTGTCAACACAAGGTTTTTCCAGGGGACCACTGCATTCCGTATCCCCGTACTGCTAAAAGATAATGTTCCCGCTGGGAAGGGCATAGTAAACGCTTATATACTATATCAGGTTTGCAATGAATCACTATGCTATCCACCGGCTGAGGTAAATATTGCCGTACCATTGGTAATTGAGAGCGGTCCCCCGAGGGAAGATTATACAAACTTTGTTGTTGCTGCTGTAGAGGTCAGCGATTATGGGGAAATCAATCTGGACCAGGCTATAGCTGCCGGGTTCTGGTCCTTTGTAGCCTTGGCAATTTCCATGGGCTTCTTGGCCTTGCTAACACCCTGTGTATTTCCCATGATACCTATTACCGTATCCTTTTTCACTCATCAGGGTGAACTGGAAAATCGTAAACCCATTAATCAGGCTCTGGTTTATACGCTGGGTATTGTGGCAACATTTAGCATTCTGGGCATGATCCTGGCGGTTACCTTGGGAGCTAGTGGCGCTAACCAGTTGGCGGCCAATCCCTGGGTGAACCTGTTTATCGGTGCACTATTCGTTTATTTTGCATTGTCTCTTTTTGGCGCTTATGAGATCCAGTTACCAAAAGGTTTGCGACAGTTTTCTCTTGAACAGGAAAAGCGTGGCGGTTATGTAGGTACGTTATTCATGGCGGTCACATTTACCCTAACGTCATTTACCTGCACTGTGCAGTTTGTGGGCCTGTTGCTGGTTGCAGCGGCACAGGGGCAATGGTTCTGGCCCTTACTGGGTATGATTGTTTTCAGTGCTGCGTTTGCCTTCCCGTTTTTTTTCCTGGCCCTGTTTCCCCAATACCTGGCAAAGATGCCCAAATCAGGGGGCTGGCTCAATGCTGTAAAAGTTGTCATGGGCTTCCTGGAAATGGCCGCCGCTTTTAAGTTTTTCAGCAACACTGATCTGGTCTGGGGCTGGGGTGTTTTCACCTTTAATTCTGTTCTTGCTATCTGGACAATGATCATGTTTTTTACGGGCATGTACTTACTGGGCAAAATCCAGCTACCACATGATTCCAAAGTTGAAACACTGGGTGTTCCAAGGATGATTCTCAGCTTATTTTTCCTGACCTTTGCCCTTTACATGGGTACTGGTCTTTTCGGTCGGCCGATCCATGGGTTGATATATTCCTATCTACCTCCACAGCTTGGACAGGAAATAGGTGTGGTAGAAAGAGAAGGTGAAACTGAAAAATTTTCCTGGTACTCTGAACTTGAGCCAGCACTTGCTGAAGCTAGAATTGTTCAGAAACCTGTTTTTATCGATTTTACCGGCTATACCTGTACAAATTGCCGCTGGATGGAAACCAATGTTTTTACTCTAAATGAGGTCCAGGCCAGGTTTAACGAATTTATCCTGGTCCATTTATATACTGATGGGGGCGAGAATTACAGGGAACACCAGAGATATGAGATTGACCGCTTTGGTACGGCTGCATTACCCTATTATGTTATATTAAGCCCAGAAGATGATGTGCTGGCGACGTTTCCCGGTATGACTAGAAACGTGGATGAATTCCTGGATTTTCTTGATAAAGGACTAGCCGGTTAGTTGGATTACTTAATGAAAAATTTTCAAACAGTTACAATTATATCCTGTCTGATACTATCAGTAGGCTGTGGGCAAAAAAATGAAAATAAAAGTTCTGCTGCCGAACAGAGCAAGGCTGTATCAGAAAAGGTGGCTAAGAATAACACCCCGCAGAAACCTACTGCCAGCCCAAACCGTCCGCCTGGATCAACCCCGGCTCCTGATTTTACCCTGGCCACAACCACTGGTGAACTAGTATCCATGAGTGACTTAAAGGGGAAGGTAATATTATTGAATTTCTGGGGTACATGGTGCGGCCCTTGCCGTATGGAATTACCAGATTTTATCAAACTGCATAATAAGTATAACAAAGATGGCCTGGAAATTGTTGGTATTACTATTAGACGCGGTGAATCCATTGAGGATGTGGCCAAATTCCAAGAACAATGGGGGCTGAACTATTTACTGCTCAATGATATAAACGGTAATGAGGTTTCAGAAGTTACCATGGCATATAGTCGGGCTATAGGACAGATGATCAATGGTATCCCTACAACGCTAATAATTGATAGGGAAGGTTTTATTGTAAACGGTTTTGTCGGTCCACGTAGGGAACAGGTTTTCTTCAACGCGATCGAGCCTTACCTCTGATACAAATTAATCGATCCACCCCATATTCACTGGCTAACTTAATAGCCAGATTATTATTTATTAATTTTCTTTTTAGTTATATGTACGCTGAAGACTACTGGCAACAATATGTCCACTATAATATGGATGTGCAATTGGATGTGGTTGAAAAAACTGTAGGCGGTACTTCTAAAATTGAATATACTAATAATTCCCCAGATCCCTTGGATCATATTCACCTACATTTGTACCCAAACGCTTTTCAAAAAGAGTCTGTAAAATATCGAGAATTTAAGCAGAATTACGGCCGCCGCTCTCGTGCAGAAAAATTTATAAAGGGTGACGAGGATTTTTTCAGCAGAGTGGATATTCATAGATTTAAAATTACCAGTAATGGTACCATCTCGGCCGATACGTTCAAGGTTTATGATACAATTCTATCAGCGGAATTGAATCAAAAACTGCAGCCCGGTCAATCGCTTGTTATTGAATTAGACTGGGTACATCATATAGGAGAACAGGTCGAACGTGGCGGTCGGGTAGATGATCAATATAACATGGCCCAATGGTATCCTAAACTTGTTGTTTATGATGAGCACGGTTGGCATAACCTTCCCTTTCATGCGACTGGTGAATTTTATGGTGAGTTTGGTACCTTTGATGTGAGCATCGATTTACCTGCATGGTATGTAATAGGTGCTACCGGCGTGGTCACAGAAGGTGATCCTGGTTGGGAAGCCGTTAGGGTGGATACTTCGAGGGATTTTGAAGAATGGCTGGAAGAATTCCAAGAGAATAAAACAGAAGTGGATTCAACTCAGCGTCGAAAGGTATCTTTTCATGCAGAGCAGGTCCATGATTTTGCCTGGATCGCTTCACCTACTTTTCTGTATGAATCCGGATCATGGAATGATATTGATGTTCATGTATTATTTAATGAGGATAACGGTGAAAGTTGGACAAAAGAAGTGGTGGCCCGGTCTGAGCGAGCCCTGGAATGGTTAAGTACAAAATTCGGTATGTACCCCTATCCCCAGGTAACAACAACAGACCGCATTCGTGGGGGAGGCATGGAATACCCCATGCTAGTGATGAATGGTAGTGCAAGTGAAGGTTTAATTCTCCATGAGATTGGACATATATGGTTTTATGGTATTCTTGGTAATAATGAGGTAACTGAAGCTTGGCTAGATGAAGGTTTTGCAACTTTCCTGACCCGTTGGTACTTGATGGACCGCTACGGTGAACATGGGTTTGATTTGAAGAATACAAAAAGGTATAAACCTTTCCAGAAGAAGTATTGGCATTTCACTAATAGTCTTGGAAATAGTCAATGGTCAGTAATTAATTTCCAGCTTAGTGGCGCGGATGAGCCAATTAGTAAAAAATCTTACCTGTTTAAAGGTAACAGTTCATATGGATACAACGCCTACTCCAAACCAGGTGTAATGCTTGATGAATTGCAATATGTACTTGGTGATTCAATTTTTGACGTTGGCATGCAGGAATATTATAAGCGTTGGGAACTCAAACATCCTAACGAAGCCCGGTTCAAAGCTGCAATAGAAGAAACTAGTGGCGAAGAATTGGATTGGTTCTTTGATTCTTGGTTGCATGACACCCAAATATTGGATTATGGTATTAAAGATTGGAAAAGGTCGCAAAAATCCGATGGGCGCTGGACTGTGGATGTTGACTTGGTGAAGTATGGCAATAGGGAAATGCCCCAGCTACTGGAAGTGAAATTAGCGGATGGCACGAAGGAAAGAATATGGTGGAAAAATCATCAATGGAGGAAACAGGATACGTTTTCTTTTCATTTACCTGATAAACCTATGGCAATTGTCCTAGACCCAGATGTGAAAACGGTTGATGTTGATCGCCGTAACAATCATTCAAACGGTCTACCGCGTACGTGGATGTTCCGTTGGCCGGGGATGAATTGGAATCATCGCGATTCCTATTTGCAGCAATGGTCTCCGGATCTTAATTACCATGAGCTTGATGGGTATATGCCAGGATTATGGCTAAGCAGGGCCTATGGATCTTGGCAGCGAACTGATTTTCGTATCAATTACGGAATCAAATCAGAAGAGATATATTGGGATCTGCGTTCTATGCGTAAACCGGTACACCACGTCACAGGGTTGCGCTATAATTTTCATGCTTTTTACCAAGGCGGACTATCCAGTATTAGCTGGAACATGGATAAATCCTGGAGTCGTTGGAATTCCAGATCGCCCAATCATTATATATCATTGGGTTTTTACAGCACCAATGCGACAGATACAGAACGAACAAATTTATTTGAGATTGGTCAAGTTACAATGGTATATGGGAAATGGAATATATCCAACAGTGATCAATCAATAGACTTGGAACTAGCCACTGCACCACCAGGCAGTTTCTCAGATTGGAATTTCAATCGCCTCACGTTGATCGGAAAAGCATCCAAAACTATAAAAGGGATCGAACTGCGCAGTCGATTTATTTATGGCCACATGAATCACAATAAAAGCAGTTCCATACCGGGGCAGGAATTATACACGATCAATGGTGCAGGTGCATTTGACACATTTTTACGACCTTATTTACGAGATGAATCCAGTTTTTACGGGAATAATACTTTACGCCAGCACTACCATCTTTCCGGTGACGTGAATTTACGGGGATTTTATGATACGGATCTTGCTGGGGCTCAATCCTTGCTGGGCTCTACGGTGGAGGTAATTTTCCATGTACCCATTACTTTTATTACTCTTGAAGCGGCCATATTCACTGATATTGCATATTTCCCCAGCTCAGATAATTTAAATGAAATTAAAGGTCAACACCTTTCTGACGCGGGGTTTGGTTTGCGGACTCAGAAAAATATGTTTGGCAAGGAATTATACCTCAGGTTAGATTTTCCATTGGTAACCAATGATTCACGTTCGGGCAGAAAACAAGAGTTCCAATGGGTCTTTAGCTTCGAAAGAAGTATTTAGATATACCCGTACATTATTGCGGATGGGGGTGTTGCACCCCATTAAATCAATACACCTAATTTACCTTTATTTATTTTTATCTGGAGGCTGTGTTAATCTCAGTGATGATGATAAAACGAGTCATGTTACACTGCCTATTCAGACCTCATTCAAGGTAGAGGATTTTAAATCGGCTGAGGAATGTGCCATTTGCCATCCCCAGCATTATGCGGAATGGTCCAGTTCAATGCATGCTTATAGTTTTATAGATCCTGTCTGGATCAGCCTGCAAAATAAACAACAGGTGCATAACTTGGCTAATGGTGTAGAAATAGGTGATTTTTGTGTCCAATGCCATAGCCCTGTTGCCGCATTGACTAACCTGGTAGAAAATCATCTCGAATTATCAGCAGAAGCGATTAATGCGTTCCCTCCTCAGGTAAAAGAAGGCGTCACCTGTGATGCCTGCCATCTAACAACCCATTTACCTGATCCTACAGATATCTCGATTGTTGACCATGAATATGAAACAGTGGATTTTAAATTGTATTCCGGTGATACTCGTTATGGTATTTTGGATAATCCCATAGAAAACGAATTTCATAATTCAGTTTATCATCCCGGGTACGACAAATCAGAATTTTGTCAAAACTGTCATAACCTGACGGTAGATGGGCGAAACGCTGAAGTTACCCAATTCGAATGGGATGGTACCGCTTTTCAAGCAATGGGCATGGAATGTCAAAGTTGCCATATGCCGATTTACGTTGGGCAGGCAGCGGTGGATGGTCCCGAACGGGATAATTTGCACCGACATTTTTTCCCAGGGATAGATGAAGCGCTGATTGATTTTCCAGGTAAATCTAATCAGCGACAAGCGATTGAAGATCTATTGCAGACGGCTGCTGAAATCAATCTTTTTGATACACCACCGGATACAATCACTGCAGGTACACTGTGGAATGCGAAACTAATCGTATCCAATAATAC
>Ga0207961_1000092_pt1 | contig 24667 bp, 25 predicted proteins | sample Knorr_S7_td_250__FD_185596 | JGI IMG/M metagenome (GOLD analysis project Ga0207961, IMG submission 185596) | Marine microbial communities from Southern Atlantic Ocean transect - Knorr_S7_td_250_ad_252m_LV_B (SPAdes) (version 2) | ecosystem: Environmental > Aquatic > Marine > Oceanic | place... | reverse complement strand
AGCAAAATTATTCCCCGGTATGCTTACAGGTTCTTCAGGGTATTCAAATTCTATGGCCTGCGTTTGTATATCTTTTGGTATATCAACCAGTACAGGACCAGGCCGGCCAGAACGAGCAACAGCAAAAGCTTCTTTTATTGTTTTTGGAAGATCATAAATATCCATTACTAAATAACTGTGTTTTGAAACAGGGATAACTGCACCAGCAATATCGGTTTCCTGAAACGCATCGCTACCTATGGCAGCACGTGGTACCTGCCCAGTAATACAAACAATAGGTGACGAATCCATCATGGCTGTAGCAATACCGGTTACCATATTAGCTGCACCTGGACCAGAAGTAGCCATAGCGACACCCACCTTACCGCTAGCTCTGGCATAGCCATCAGCCATATGTGTAGCACCCTGCTCATGTCGAACTAAAACATGGTGAATCTTATCTTTGTATTTATTCAACGCGTCATAAGCCGGGAGAATAGCACCTCCTGGATAGCCAAATACAACGTCAACCTTTTCTCTAACCAAACATTCCCATAAAATCTCTGCACCTGTAAGTTTTCTTTTAGCCATTATTTTATCCTTTGTTCATCTCAGCACTGCACCAGTATCAGCAGATGTAACCATGCGGGCATACCGATGCAAATAACCATGCTTAATTTTTGGTTTAAATGGTTTCAATAAAGACTCGCGTCGATCCATTTCATCTTTTGGAACGTCTAAAATGATGGATCGCTCAGGAATATTAATCTTGATTATATCACCAGCCTGAACAATTGCAATTGGTCCTCCAGCTGCTGCTTCTGGCGAGATATGCCCTATACAGGCTCCACGGGTACCACCAGAAAAACGGCCGTCCGTGATTAAAGCAACTTTAGAGCCAAGTCCCATGCCCATGATGTTGCTTGTAGGAGCAAGCATTTCCGGCATACCAGGACCTCCTTTAGGCCCTTCAAAACGTATAACCACGACATCACCGGGCTGCACTTCTCCATTCAAAATACCCTGAACCGCAGATTCCTGCGATTCATAGATTCTGGCCGGCCCGTCATGGATCTGCATATTTTCCTCTACTGCTGCAGTTTTTACAACGGCACCATCCGGGGCAAGATTTCCAAAAAGCACTGCTAGTCCACCTTCTTCGGAAAATGGATTATCAACAGACCGAATAACCTTAGAATTATTATTTCTAACATTCGCAATATTTTCCCCCAATGTCTTACCTGAAACAGTGGGACGATTTAGATCGAGTAAGCCCTCCTTTTTAGATAATTCTTTGAGAATAACTGAGATACCACCCGCATCAAACACATCTTCCATATGTACATCTGGAGTTGCCGGACTAACCTTGCAGAGATATGGTGTTTTGCGGCTGAGAGAATTCAATTCCTCTAAATTGAAATTCAATCCGGCTTCAATTGCTGCTGCCAGAGTATGTAGGACAGTATTGGTGCTGCCACCCATGGCCATATCAAGCGCAAATGCGTTTAGGATTGTTTTCTGGTTCACAATATCACGGGGCTTTAAATTATTCTTTACTAGATCCATAATCGCTTTCCCTGTTTTATCTACCAGGTCTAACCGAGCGGGGTCCACGGCCAAAATGGTTCCATTACCTGGCAGTGCAAGTCCCAGTGCTTCCATAAGACAATTCATTGAATTTGCTGTAAACATACCAGAGCAGGAACCGCAGGTGGGACAACCATTTTTTTCCAGATCATTTAATGCTATTTCATCAATACTACCAGCTTTGAATTTTCCCACACCTTCAAATACAGAAATTAGATCTACCTTTTGACCCTGCTGGTTAACGCCTGCTTTCATAGGTCCACCAGAAACAAATATGGTCGGAATATTGACTCGCAAAGCGGCCATAAGCATACCCGGAACAATTTTATCACAATTGGAAATACATACCAAACCATCCAAACGATGTGATTCAGCTACTGTTTCGACACTGTCTGCGATGAGTTCACGGCTAGCTAAAGAATAGCGCATGCCAATGTGACCCATAGCAATTCCATCATCGACACCAATTGTATTAAACTCGAAAGGGATTCCGCCTGCTTCCCGAACAGCTTCTTTGGCTACTCTTCCAAATTCTTGAAGATGTACGTGGCCAGGTATTAGATCAATATAAGAATTCGCTATACCGATAAAAGGGCGATCAAAATCACTGTCGCTTTTAATCTGACCGGTAGCCCGTAATAGACTCCGATGCGGTGCTCTTTCAAATCCTTTTTTAACCTCGTCCGATCTCATCGAATTGTCCAAACTCTTATGGTATCATATACCATGATTATGTTTTCAACTCATTCAAGAGCCTAATAAAATGATTCAGTTATTCGACTTTTTTTGGTGGGATTTTATCTCACCGTTCGCGCCGCCTGAATAATTTTCTGTTCTTCTTAGGCAGCCAGAACGGTAATGCTAATAATAAGTAATAGTACCAGAGTATTTAAAATCTGGAATATGGACAAAGAAAAATTAACTGGTAAACTAATTACGCTACCGCTGGATATGATGCATTCCATTGTTGACGAAAAATGATTTCCAGTTTTAATTATCATGCTCATTTACTTATTAACTAAGTTACTTAGTTAGACAAACAATTGTTTTACTAAGCTGGATTTAATTTAGTTATTTAAATACCTGTGTCAAATAATATTATTATTCAATTAACAATTATGTTTAATCAAATATTTTATTCCTGGTAACCTGTCAGTTCCCTAGCTGATGGATCGTTCGTTTTGACCCATTTTGGCATCCAAAAATGAGGAATCAACTGTTCATTTTTTCCAAAATATTGTTCAAAAATCTTGCGGTAGTAATAGCTTTCTTTTAATTGCGGCATACAATGGTTGTATATTTTTCTTTCACGAATGAATTCATCATCACTGATTGTTTGATCAACAAACGCTTGAATAATATGATGCCAGGATTTATTCTGCGAACTGACGCCATCAGAAAAAGCGCATTTCCTCCGCCATAGTGCTTCATCTGGCAACAATCCCTGGCTATCAAATGCTTTTCTTAATAGATATTTTTCCAATCGTTTTGTGCCATCAAACATTTTTAATTCTGCGGGAATTGAAAGGTAATATTTCACAAATGCTTTATCCAAAAAGGGCGTTCTGGCCTCCAGTCCATTTGAGCTGATACTGCGATCAGATCTAAGCACATCAAAATAATAAATTTCTTTTACTAGTTTTTCGCTTTCCTTTTGAAGAGCTTCTGTATTGGGTGCATTTTTTAAATACACATAACCACAGCAGACTTCATCGGCACCATCGCCATTAAAGATTACCTTACAATTTGAATTCTCAGCAATAAATTTGGAAACAAGATAATTGCCCACACTGGCCCTAACCGTAGTAGTATCATAGGATTCAATATTATAGATAACTGTCTCAATAGCATCCAGGAAATCTTTTTCAGAAATTTCGATCTGGTGATGCTTTGTGCCTAAGAAATCAGCCACGATTTGCGCATAATCCAGATCCACACTGCCGGGCATCCCGATTGAAAACGTATTTAACTTTTGATCGTTATTGTAACGAGACACCAGACTCGTTATTAGACTTGAATCAAGCCCACCAGACAATAGGCAACCGATCTCTCTTTCCGCCATGAGGCGTTTTTTTACAGCATTGGTCAGCAGGATCCTGATCTGTTTGCAAATAGCATCTTCATCCTTTTCCCGGATAATAGGACTATTGTAGGTAAAATAGCTTTTAAATGTCTTTGGCGTATCGGAGCACCACCAAGTTCCGGGAGGGAAAGGCAAAACAGTTTCACATAATTGAACCAGGGGTTTTGCTTCGGAAGCTATAACCAGTTCATCTTCTTTTGTTCCAATAAATCCCGGCCGTACTCCTATGGGGTCCCTAGATGCAAATAACTGATTAGATGATGCATCATGAAGTACAAACATGAAAACTCCATCCAATTCTTTCACCGTTTTTTCCACCCCAAATGCTTCAAACATAAATAGAATTATCTCACAGTCTGATCCAGTAGTTAATTTAAAATTATATTTTTTTGCCAATTCCTGGTAATTATAAATCTCTCCATTACAAATCAGGGTCAAAGATTGATTATTGGGATGTTTCATGGGTTGATCACCCGATATTGTGACGCCCATGATTGCTAAACGATGGAAGGCAAATAGCACGCCATTAGAAATATTATCATAATGAGAATTATCAGGACCTCTGTAAGAGATAAGATCAACAGACTCCTTTAATTTCCCCCAATTATGTTTATCGCCCTTATAAGCGAAAATTCCGCACATTATACTTTTATCCTATTTTGCATTTTATCAAAAAAAAACCCCCAAGAGATCAATCAATCGGGGGCTTAACAAAACTTCGACCTAAGGCTACAAAGCTTTTACCCCTTTTGGATTATTATTATTGTTATTAAATAATTCTAAAAATTCGAACGAAAAATTTGTTACTAAAAAATATTTGGAAGAATCCTTGCTTTTCATTGATTATTTTTATCTTTGATTATGTTTGTTTTCTTCTGATTAATTCAAATTAATCGTTAATTGTATATTCTGTAAAATTATTAATTATTTATTTACTGTTGATTATAAGTTAATACTATTATTAGAATAAATGTAGTTTCTAAAATTGCTGCTTGACAATTCAGCATTAGGTTTTATCGATAAAGGTAGGTGTTTCATGCACTTAGTAATCATAGCAACCTAATTCGCTTAATGCGAAAAAAAGTACTAATTCCTGCCTCGAATGATTCTTAAGGAAAGATTAGAGAAAATGATGTTGAATCTTATTCTGTAAAATTATTATTTGGCAAATACGCAATATTTCTATTATAGTTGTTGATGAAGATGTGGATCAAACACTAAAATCATTGAGTACAGAAATTATTAACACAGAAAATTATATTGCTGATATTTATCTTTTGGGAGTGGGTACAGTGGGCAGTGAATTGTTGGATATTATTGGAAAAGAAAGCTCTCAAGAGATTACTATACGCACGGTAGGCTCAAGTAAAAAAATGATTGTTGGAAATGACGCGGTAAATCCGATCACGGCAATGGACGATTTGAACAAATTAGGCGTTCCATTTGAACTGAATAAATTTCTTAATACTGATGGTGAAAAAAGTATAAAACAAAAAATATTTATCGATTGCACTGCTAGTGAAACGATCGCAAAAGAATATGTGAACATTTTAGATCTAGGTTTCTCGGTGGTGACGGCTAATAAGATTGCCAACACCCTTGACCAAGATTATTATTATTTGATTCGGGACAAGGCCAAGAATAATAATGTGCAATTTCGATATGAAACCAATGTCGGGGCAGGGCTTCCAATCATTAATACGTTACAGGGACTTATTGCAACTGGTGACAAAATATTAAGCATTGAAGGCGTTCTTTCAGGCACGCTAAGTTATTTATTCAATGCTTTTGATGGTCAAAAGCCGTTCAGTTCAATCGTCAAAGATGCCAGGGCGAAAGGCTTTACTGAGCCTGATCCTCGTGAAGATTTAAGCGGTATGGATGTGGCTAGAAAAATATTAATATTAGCCCGAGAGACAGGATCGAAATTGGAATTGAAGGATATTTCCGTAGAGGGCTTAATCCCCGCTGAATTGGATCCAGAATTATCGGTGGACAAATTCTTGGATCGATTGGCTAAATATGATGAGAACTTTCAAAAACGACTGGAAAAGGCTACCGCGGTACAAAAAGTATTACGCTACATTGGCTCTTGGGATGGGAAAAAGGCAAAAGTTGGTTTAGAAATGGTGAGTAATGATAATCCGTTTTATTCACAAAATGGTAGAGAAAATTTTATTGTGTTCAAGTCAAAAAGATATAACGATAATCCGTTGGTAATTAAGGGTCATGGTGCCGGAGCGACCGTTACAGCAGCAGGTGTTTTACACGATATACAACAATGTCTGGATAACAGGTAAGATGACAAAGAAAATTAAAGTTCGAGCAACCTCATCCGTAGCAAATGTATCCTGCGGCTTTGACTGTATCGGCTATTCCATTGGTGAGCCATCAGATGATTTAACCATAGAAACTCAGGATAAACCTGGTATTAAAATTGTTATTTCTGGGCTTAAAGCTGATTCAATACCAACTGCTGCTGAAAATAATACAGCAGGAAAAGCAATTTTATCGCTGTTAGATAGCTTGGATATTAATCAAGGATTTAATGTACACATTGAAAAAGGTATTCCGCCTGGAAGCGGATTAGGATCTAGCGCAGCTAGTGCTGCAGCCGCTGTTTTTGGGGTAAATGAATTGCTGGGTAAACCATTGAAATTGAAAGAATTATTAGTACATGGGATGATCGGTGAAGCGGTTTCCTCTGGCGGATTGCATGCCGACAACATCGCACCAGCTTTATTTGGTGGTATTATATTAATTCGTAGCCTTGATCCCATAGATATTATCCATCTGCCTGTACCGGAAAATTTATTCAGCACTGCCGTACTGCCTGATTTTGTGATTAATACACAGGATGCCAGAAATATGTTACCAAACAGGGTTCCCTTAAAAACTGCGGTTAAACAAGCGGGAAATTTGGCTGGGTTTACCGTGGGATTACATGAAGATGATTTTGACTTATTGGGCCGGTCTATGGTCGATTTGTTTGCTGAGCCTATCAGGGCTGAATTGATCCCTGGTTATCACATCGTTAAGAAAGTTGCTATGGATACGGGTGCAATTGGCTGTGGAATATCCGGTTCAGGTCCGGCCTTATTTGCCTTATGTGATTCTGAAGATACATCCAAAAGAGTTGGGACTTCTATGGTAAATGCATTTAAGAAATATGGTCTGAATAGTATTGCATATTCATCACGCATTCACAGGGATCCCCCGGAAATATTGGACTGAGACTGTGCAGTATTTTAGCACTAACCAACAAAGCACAGCTGTTGGTTTTAGAGAAGCACTATTTAATGGATTGGCACCTGATAGAGGACTGTACATCCCAGAATCGATCCCAGAGTTTGACGCCGCATTTTTTGGATCAGAAATGACCTATTGTGAACTGGCTGCTGAAATGATCCAGCCTTTTGTATCAGAAAACATTTCTTTCGCAGAACTCATGGATCTTTGTAATGCTGCCTTTACCTTTGATATACCTCTAGTTTGTTTAATCGATGATATTTATGTATTGGAATTATTTCATGGCCCAACCATGGCTTTCAAAGATTTCGCCGCCAGATTCATGGCCCGCTGTATGGAACATTTACTATCAGAAGAAATCACAATACTGGTTGCCACCTCTGGTGATACAGGGAGTGCTGTAGCCAACGGGTTTTTTGACCTGGATGGAATTCAGGTTGTAATCCTTTACCCCTCGGGCCGTGTAAGCGCCATCCAGGAACAGCAATTAACCACCTATGGTGGCAATATAACTGCCCTGGAAGTAGAGGGTAGTTTTGATGATTGTCAGCACATGGTAAAGGAAGCTTTTGTTGATCAAAAAGTTAATCAACAACGATCCCTGAGTTCTGCAAATTCTATCAATATTGCCCGCATCCTCCCCCAGTCCGTCTATTATGCATGGGCCTGGAAACAGATCGGCACCGATCAGCCCATCGTCTTCAGTGTGCCCAGTGGAAATTTCGGCAATCTTACCGGAGGCATCCTTGCTAAACATATGGGACTGCCAGTAGAAAAATTTATCGCCGCCACAAACGCCAATGATGTATTCCCTAAATATTTACAAAGCGGAGTATTCAAAGCCAAACCCTCGAAACAGACCATTTCCAATGCCATGGACGTGGGCAAACCCAGCAATTTCGATCGTATCCTAAAAATCTATAATGAAAATGTGACCGATATTCGACGCGATCTTATAAGCTGGAGTTTCCAGGACGATGAAACGAGAAATGCTATTCAATACACAAAGGATAAATTTAATTATCTCACCGATCCACACACGGCCGTAGGACTATCTGGTATAGAAAAATTCCGACAGGAAGTCAATGCACGTCACACGGGCATTGCCCTGGCCACTGCACACCCGGGAAAATTCCCCCAAGTGGTCGAACCAATCATCAAGGAACAAATTGCCATTCCTAGAAAGCTTCAAAAAGCAATGAAAAAAGAAAAAAATAGCATTACTATTCCTGCCCATTATTCATATTTAAAAGATTTTTTAATTGATACTTAAGGATACATTATGAAATTTGACACAAAAGTACTTCATGCTGCAATAAAGCCTGATCCAATTACCGGATCCATCCTGCCACCGCTTTACCAGACGGCCACTTATGTTCTGGAAGAAGTAGGTAAAGATAAAGGATTCGATTACACGCGTTCTTCTAATCCTACACGGCAAATGATGGAAGAACATCTTGCTGCACTTGATAGCGGGAAATATGGCGTAGCATATTCCAGCGGCATGTCTGCTGTAGACAGTTGTTTGAAATTATTAAAAGCTGGTGACCATGTAATCTGTTCTGATGATGTATACGGCGGTGTATCCAGGCATTTTAATCAGATTTTGGTTAATTATGATTTGCATTTTACCTATGTGGATACGTCTTTTCCCGAAAATATTGAAGCTGCAATTCGGCCAGAAACAAAAATGATATGGGTAGAAACGCCCACCAATCCACTGCTGAAAATCACTGATCTGGAAGCAGTGGCAAAAATTGCTAAAAACCACGATTTGATTTTCGGTGTAGATTCTACGTTTGCAACACCGGTATTCCTCCGTCCTCTGGAATATGGCGCTGATCTCGTAATGCACAGTACCACAAAATACCTTAGTGGTCATAACCAATTGATTGGCGGAATAGTTATTACCAACAGAGAAGATTATTTTGAGCGGCTCAAATTCGTCCAGAAAACGATTGGTGCTGTACCAAGCCCTTTTGACTGCTGGCTCACCTTATTGGGTATTAAGACGCTGGATTTACGTATGAAAAAGCATGCAGAGAATGCCCAGGGAGTTTCTGAATTTTTAGAAAATCATCCAAAAGTATCTAAAGTGAGCTATCCAGGAATCCCATCCCATTCCATGTATCATGTTGCCAAGGAACAAATGAGCGGTTTCAGCGGCATGATCTCTTTTGAATTGACAGGCGGCATACCAGCTGGCAGGACCTTAATGAATTCCGTTCAATTGGCACAACTGGCCGAAAGTCTAGGTTCAGTGGAAACTATGATTACCCATCCCGCAACCATGACCCATGCTGAAGTGCCAAAAGATGAACGCCTAGCGAGAGGTCTTTCAGACGGTCTGGTTCGTATATCTGTGGGCATTGAAAATATGGATGATATAATCCATGATCTTGAATTGGCGTTAGAGAAAACATAGTGCAAGATCATTGGATTAAACCTTAACCTTCGAATTGTGCATTGCTGGATTTTATTAACACTATTTTTTGTACATTATTTATAATAGGCTTTATAAAAAATATCATGGCGTATCTACCTATTAACTTTTTATCCTTTCTTTCTATTGTGTAGTTTTTTTCATGGATTCAACTGAAAAAATTAATTCTCTCCGGAAAAAAATTGATAAACTGGACGATCGAATGATTGATCTGGTTCTTCAACGCTTTTCAATTGCTAAAGAGATTGGCGATATAAAAAAGACTAATGGGATTGAGGTCATTGACCTTAACCGCGAGTCTCAAATTATCAATCGTTTTACCGAAAAACTGGCTGGAACATTAGAAAAAAAAGATATCACTGCGATTTTTGACCCAATTTATAGCATTTCAAAAAGATTGCAAAAAAAATCAAAATAGTACTAGTAACCAAAACCTCAATTGTATAAAATCCTTTGTAATGAAATACGTATATGAACAAAAATTTACCAGGCGGTACTTTTATTTTAATAATGGAGGGGTTTTGTAGTCTAAGATAGACTTGAAAATGTTGACTGCATTAAGCCCTGGTTATTATAAACCGGGGTTTTTTTTTGCTTAATATGGATAATTAAAAACTAACATCAGTCAAGAAATCAAAGGATTATTATGACAAGTATCGGTATACAGGGTGGAAAAGGCAGTTTTTCTGAACAGGCAGCCCATGAGTTTTCCCATAATCATGGACTGGAAGGTGCGGAAATCATTTATCAGATCTCATCTGAAACAGTATTGGCTAGTGTTGAATCCGGTGAAACAAATTACGGAATCATTGCCATGGAAAATGCCCAAGGTGGAGTTGTAATTGAAAGTGTGGAAGCCTTGGCGAAATACCGGTGCGATATTATTGAAATGTTCCACATCACCGTAGATCAAAACCTTTTAGGGTTGGCTGGAACACATGTGGGTGATCTAACTGAAATCCATTCTCACCAGCAGGCCTTGCGCCAGTGTAAAGACTACTTGGGTGAACATTTCTGGACGAGACCGCTCATTGAAGAAGACGATACAGCAGAGGCAGCGCGACGGCTCGCTGAAGGGAAACTTTCATCCACAGCTGGGGTGATCGCCAATAAGGCTTGCGCTGATCTTTATGGATTGGAAATCCTTCAGGGAAGCATCCATGATCTAAAACATAATCTTACACTATTCCTGGGTGTGAAAAAACTGGATAATTCATGAATAGCGTTGGCATTATTGGCTTTGGCCGTTTCGGGAAAGTATTGGCCAATATTTTACAGAAAGGATTTTACATCAAAGCATATGATCTAAATCCAAATGACGCATTTCCTGGTGTAGAATTCACTGATCTCAAATCTGTATTAAAAGAAAAGGTCGTTTTTATTTCGGTTCCTATTCGTCACTTTGAATCGGTAATCCTTGAAATTTCCTCGAAATTGAATGATGGAACCACCATTATTGATGTATGCTCTGTGAAAAAACATCCTGTGGATATCATGGAAACTAACCTTCCTGATAATGTTGGGATCATTGCGACCCACCCAATGTTTGGACCTGATTCTTTCAGGTCAAATAACCGCCTGAAAATGATGATGAGTGAAATAAACGATATTTATGACCAGTTTAATTTCTGGCGGCGATTTTTCAGTGATCAAGGCATCCAAATTATAGAAATGTCCGCCGATCAGCATGATCGCATGGCGGCCCAAACCCAGGGAGTGACCCACTTCCTGGGCCGAATGCTGAAAGAATATGGTATCAGAAAAACATCGATTGATACACAAGGGTTCTGCGATCTACTGGATCTTGTGGACCAAACCTGCAATGACACTTGGGAACTCTATACAGACCTTCAACTCTACAATCCATATACAGAAGATATGATTGACAAACTTAAACTGGCGACGGAATCCCTGGATAATCGCCTAAAGAAATTAGAAGATGTGGCAGACTGATAGCTGGCGGAATTTTACTGCTAAATTTATTCCGATTTATGATGATAGAGATCATTTAGCGGAAGTGGAAAAAACACTCCGCGGTTTTCCTCCATTAGTTTTTGCAGGCGAAGTTCGATCATTAAAACGTTCCCTTGCAGATGTTGCCGATGGAAATGGATTTCTGATCCAAGGTGGAGATTGTGCTGAAAGTTTTTCTGAATTTCATGCGGATAATATACGTGACACGTTTCGGGTAATCCTGCAAATGGCAGTGATACTCACCTCAGGGACGAATTTACCTGTGGTAAAATTAGGACGGATGGCAGGTCAATTTGCCAAGCCACGATCCAGTGCAACCGAAACAATCGATGGCGTTGAACTCCCAAGTTATACCGGGGACATTATTAACGATATACGTTTTGATGCGGACAAACGCCAACCTAACCCTGATCGGATGCTGAAAGCCTATTCGCAGGCTGCTTCTACCCTAAATTTACTACGTGCTTTTGCTGATGGTGGTTACGCTGATCTTCGCCATGTGAATTCATGGAATATGGGCTTTGTGAAAAGTGGGCCCCAAGGAGAGCGGTATCGTCATCTTGCTCATCGGATCCAGGAAAGTCTGAATTTCATGGAAGCGTTAGGTATTAATTCTCAGAATACTCCGCAGTTACGGCAGGTCCAATATTACACAAGCCACGAAGCACTCCTGCTCCCATACGAAGAAGCGATGACTCGAATCGACTCTACATCCGGGGATATTTATAATACATCGGCACATTTCGTTTGGATTGGGGATAGAACCAGGTTTAAAGATAGTGCCCATGTGGAATTTTGTCGTGGGATTAAAAACCCTATCGGTATCAAATGTGGCCCATCATTGGATCCCGATGAACTAATTCAACTATTAGATATCCTGAATCCAAAGGATGAAGCGGGACGAATCACACTTATTGCAAGATTTGGTTATGACAAAGTGGAAATTTATTTACCGAAATTGATCCGGAAAATTCACGAAGAAGGACGAACAGTGATTTGGTCCTGTGACCCTATGCATGGCAACACTATCAAAAGTGGGAATGGTATTAAAACAAGACCGTTCGATAGAATTATTGATGAAGTGAAACAGAATATCAAGATCCATAAGACAGAAGGTTCTCGGGTTGGTGGTATCCATGTAGAAATGACAGGACAAAATGTGACCGAATGTACTGGTGGATTAGATGATATCTCTGAAGCAGATCTGTCTGACAGATATCGTACCCATTGTGACCCACGACTGAATGCGAACCAGGCGATTGAACTGGCATTTTTGATCTCAGATGAACTGAAAAAGAATGGCAATTAAGGGCGAAATCACTTTCCCAGGTGACAAATCTATCTCCCACCGTGCTCTTATGATTGCGGCATTAGCAGAAGGAGAATCAAGGATTTCAAATCTGTCCACAGGTGTCGATGTGCAATCCACAAGAAAATGCTTGGAAGACTGTGGAATTAAGATTAGAAATGACAGGAATGATGTCATTGTAAAAGGTAGAAATTTTTCTGACCCAACCGAACCATTGGACTGTGGTAATTCCGGCACGACAACACGATTGCTTTTAGGACTTATGGCCGGCCAAGGGATCAACGCGACATTTGTTGGAGACAAATCACTTTCTGCCCGCCCTATGAATCGCATTTTAGAGCCACTTTCCCAAATGGGATTAAAATATGAAAGTCATGATGGAAAATTGCCTATCACGATTCAAAAAAGTGATTTGAATGGGATCCACTATGAATCACCGATAGCAAGTGCACAGGTAAAGTCTTCTATTTTATTAGCAGGCCTTGGAGCAAGTGGAGAAACTTCAGTTAAGGAGCCTATTCTTTCTCGGGATCATACAGAAAAAATGATTTATGGTTTAGGTGTTAATATATTAATCAAAGGATTAACGACCACTGTTTCGAGTATATCTTCCCCATTTTCATCTTTTCAGTTCTCTATTCCTGGGGATCCATCCACGGCCGCATTTTTTGCCGCATCGGCAGCTTTGGTCCCTAATTCTGAAATTGTTTTAAATCAAGTTTTGACAAACCCAACACGGATCGGATTTTTTGCAACACTGAAAAAAATGGGTGTTGGTGTTGAATTCCAAGATCAATGGGAAGAAGCGGGTGAGCAAATCGGTAATTTAAAAATATTCTACCAGACACTAAATAGCACACCTATCACTATAGATAATATTCCCAGATTGATTGATGAAATACCTGTTATTGCAATTCTCGCAACACAAGCTGAAGGAAAAATGGAAATCCGCGGTGCAGAAGAATTACGAATTAAAGAATGCGACCGGATCCACGCCATTTGTAAAAACCTGAAAACAATGGGCGCTGATATTCATGAACTTGATGATGGATTTATTATCAACGGTCCTACGCCCTTGTATGGTTCCAAGATTGAAACATTCCATGATCATCGAATCGCCATGGCTTTCTCCATAGCAGGACTTATCACTGATGGCATAATGGTTTTGGATCACCCCGAATGTGCTTCAATCTCTTACCCGGAATTTTATGATGAATTGGAGCGCGTGAAACAATGAAACGGTTTGCAGTCATTGGATATCCGATCACCCACAGTTTGAGTCCGATCCTTCATCAGGAGATTTATCGTCAATTAGAAATTAATGCGTCATTTGAAAAATTTCATATAAAACCAGATGACCTTCATTCGTTTATGAATTCAAACAAATTAGATGGATTCAATGTAACCATTCCATATAAACAGACCGTCATTCCATTTTTAGATGATTTGGATGAATCAGCGCAAACCATCAGTGCGGTGAATTGTATTTACAATCGAAAAGGATACAATACTGATTGGATCGGTTTTACACTGGCTATGGAAATGAATGACATTGAATTGAAGGATAAACATTGTTCCATTTTGGGGGCTGGAGGTGCAGCACGAGCAGTGGCTTATAGTTTAATAAAAGCGGGTGTAAAATCCATTTTCATCAAAAACCGGACACAAGAAAATGCAGATAAATTAATAAAGTGGATCAATTCTATATTTTCTGATAATTCATCGCATGAAACTGCCGATGTGATCATCAATTGCACACCTCTAGGCATGTGGCCAGATACGGAATCTATGCCTAACATTAAAATTGATTCTGGACAAGTTTTGGCAGATACCATCTACAATCCATTGGAAACCGCATGGTTAAATGCAGGAAAAGCGCTAGGCGCTAAAACCATAGGCGGATTGGATATGTTCATTGCCCAGGGATTGGCATCCGCTGACATTTGGTTCGGCGAAAAAATTTCTGAAATAATTAAATTAGAACCGATTAAAAAGGTATTAAAAACAGAATTATGTTAGCACGACTCAAATTCCTCACAGCTGGTGAATCCCATGGTCAAGGGTTACTTGGCATCCTGGATGGAATGCTTGCTGGATTGGAAATATCCGAAGATTATATTGGCGTTCAACTGGCGCGCAGACAGATGGGTTACGGCCGAGGTGGCAGAATGAAAATTGAAAAAGATCATGCCGAGATCTGGTGCGGTGTTCGTCATGGGAAAACCCTGGGTGCGCCCGTTGGATTAATTATCCGAAATAAGGATTGGGAGAATTGGACGACAAAAATGTCCGTGGAACCTGTGGATGCACAGATTCGAAAAGTGACGCTTCCCCGACCAGGTCATGCCGATCTTGCGGGGATTCAAAAATACGAATTTGATGATATTCGAAATGTGCTTGAACGATCCAGCGCACGGGAAACTACCATGCGCGTTGGTTTAGGTTCAGTTTGTAGAAAACTACTGGAAGAAGTCGGTATCGAAGTGGGTAGCCGTGTGATCCAGATCCACGATGTAAAGGACGAATCCGTATCAGACATATCTCCAAATCAATTAAGTAAAAGAGCCGATGCGTCTCCTGTCCGGTGTTTAGATAAAGAAGTAGAATCCGCCATGGTAAAAACCATCAACAATGCAAAAACATCTGGGGATTCTGTAGGCGGCATTTTTGAAGTGATAGCCAATGGTATTCCCTACGGACTTGGTGCTCATACACAATGGGATCGAAAACTTCATACTCGTATCTCTGCCATGTTGATGAGTGTGAATGCTTTTAAGGGCATTGAAATTGGCGCGGGATTTGGCGAGGCAGAAAAGTTAGGTAGTGAAGTTCATGATGAGATTGGTCATGATGGAGAAAAATTCATACGTTATACTAATAATGCAGGCGGCATCGAAGGCGGCATGAGCAATGCACAGCCCATCGTTATTCGAATGGCCATGAAGCCAATCCCCACCCTAATTAAACCGCTTCGTTCTGTGGATATTCGCACAAAAGAAAAAAAAGATGCTCACAAAGAACGAACAGATTCCTGTGCTGTTCCTGCTGCTTCCATCATTGCGGAAAGTATGCTGTGTTTTGTTTTAGCTGACGCCCTATTAGAGAAATTCGGTGGCGATTCGGTTAATCAATTCAAAGCACATATGGATGCTTCCGCTAAATACTAATGAATATTTATTTAATTGGGATGATGGGAACGGGTAAATCAACGGTAGGAGAATTATTGACTAAAAAACTTGACTATCCTTTCGTGGATTTAGATAAGAATATTGAGAAATATGCAGGAAAATCCATCACTAAAATATTTGAAAATGATGGTGAAGAAAATTTTAGAATCTTAGAATCGGAACAATTGAGATTCTATTCTAATTCCGTAATCGCCTGCGGTGGCGGCATTATTAAGAGGGAAGAAAATTGCACATTCATGAAGGAAAATGGTAAAATTGTTTTACTGACAGCATCCATCCCTGAGCTTTCCAAGCGAATAATAGAGCCCGATAGCAGACCGCTTTTAGCTGGAAAGAATAAAGAAGAATTGTTGAAAAATATTTGGTTAGAAAGACGGCAATATTATTTTAACACAGCAGATTATACTATCGAAACAGATCACAAAACACACGAAGAAATCGCTGGTGAAATTTTAAGACATCTGAACTGATGAAAACAGTTAAAGTCCAATTAGGAGATCGATCCTATCCCATTCACATAAAACCAGGATTAACAATAGATATTCCATCCATTTTATCGGGTAATAACAATGGTCAAAAATGGGTGATCATATCCCAGAATAGGATCATGGAATTATTCGGGTTTGATCTCATGACTAACTTGAAAGACAGTGATTTTGATGTAGAATTTATCACGGTCCCTATGGGGGAGGCCGCGAAAAGTCTGAATGACTTCAGCGGTGTGATCAGCCAAATGATTGAACTAAATTGTGATCGATCAACAACAATTCTTGCTCTGGGGGGTGGTACCGTAGGTGATGTAGCTGGATTTGTAGCATCTTCATTTATGCGCGGTATTGAATACTATCAAATTCCAACAACCTTGCTGGCCATGGTAGATTCATCCATTGGCGGAAAAACAGGGATCAATATTGCAGAAGGAAAAAATCTGATTGGGTCGATCTACCAACCCCAATGTGTACTAGTAGATTCCACCCTTTTAGATTCTCTTCCTAGAGTGGAAGTCATCGCCGGATTGGGAGAAGTGATCAAATATGGTGCGATTCGGGATACTAATTTTTTGAACCAAGTATCCGATTGGTTAAATGATATTAATTCATTCCCTTTTGATAAAGCAGTTGAACGCTCTATTGAGATCAAAGCGGATATCGTTTCTTCCGATGAATGGGAACGTGGACATCGAAGACTGTTAAATTTCGGCCATACTGTTGGACATGCACTGGAAGCGCATCTTGGTTATGGAAGAATTCGTCACGGTGAAGCAGTCGCACTGGGAATGAAATGCGCTGGATGGATCTCTGAAAAAATGGAATTGTTGAATAATGATGAATTCAATCAATTAGCCGAACCGATTTTAAAATTACCACTGCCTTCTCTTGGTAAATTAAATGCGAATCACCTCATGCCGTATATCCGAGTTGACAAAAAGTCTGAAAAAGGTGTGCTAAATTTTGTGGTGTTGGATGGACTGGGTAATGCCATAACATCTACCCATGTTACCGAAAAATTAATTCAACAATCATTAAAGGTGTTGAATTGAATATCCTTGTCATTAATGGTCCCAACCTAAACTTGCTTGGCGTCCGTGAACCTGATGTTTACGGGAGTGAAACATTATCCGATATTGAAAATTGGTTAAACAAACAGCCAGAGTCAAATGGCAATATCATCGTTTGGTTTCAATCCAATCACGAAGGCGATCTCATTGATCGCATCCATGAAGCTATGGGGAATTCAGATGGGATAATCATTAACCCCGGCGCCTTTACCCATTATTCCTATGCTCTGCGGGATGCAATCTCATCTGTAAATATCCCCACAATTGAAGTGCATTTAAGCGATATTGAAAGAAGAGAAAATTTTCGCAAATTATCAGTAATAACGGATGTTTGTATCAAACGGGTTGCTGGATTTGGCAAAAAAAGTTATTTAATTGGTTTACAAGCCCTTCTTGATCAATAAATAAGGCATTATTAAAACACCTATTTTTAAATTACCCGCATGTTGTTTCTATCAGCGCTGTACAAACCAGATACGGATCCATATTAGCAGCTGGGCGTCGATCTTCAAGGTATCCTTTACCAGAATTAGCAGTAGCCATTGGTATTCTTATTGAAGCTCCTCGATCGCTAACACCATAGAAAAATTCTGTAATTTTTGCTGTTTCGTGTAGACCAGTAAGCCGCTCATCATTTTTTTCTCCATATACGCTGATGTGTCTGTCAATATTTTTTCCTATTTTTTCACACGCTTCTACAACTATATCATAACCACCATCTTCACGCATTGCTTTCGTACTGAAATTTGTATGAGCTCCTGCTCCATTCCAATCACCCTTCACTGGTTTTGGTTCCAGACTGACCATAACACCATAATCTTCTGCAACACGGTGTAATAACCAGCGCGCAATCCATAATTGATCACCAATTTCTGGGGCACCAATAGGACCGACCTGAAATTCCCATTGCCCAGGCATTACCTCAGCATTTATTCCAGAAATCTCTAAACCAGCCAGTAAACATAATTCTAAATGGTCTTCAACTATTTCTCGACCATAGATATTATTAGCACCCACCCCACAATAATATTCCCCCTGAGGTGCAGGGTAGCCTTCATCGGGGAATCCAAGTGGATTTTCCCCATTATAAAACGTGTATTCCTGCTCAATGCCAAACCATGATTCATGATCCTTGTACTTCGTTGCTAAATCAGCACATGCTGCCCGAGTATTACTTTTGTGAACGGTATTATCGGCATTCAATACTTCGCACATCACTAATAAATGGTCCTTTCTTCTTATTGGGTCAGGGACATAATAAACTGGTTTTAGAGCACAATCACTATTATCGCCAGTTGCTTGTTCAGTGCTGGATCCATCAAATCCCCATTCTGGAAGCTGGTTAAGTTCATTGATAGGCCCATCAACAATCTTTGTTTTTGATCTCAGATTTGCTGTCGGTGAATAACCATCTATCCAAATATATTCAGCTTTAACTTTACTCACTGTTTTTTCTCCTTTTCTTTATGTTGTTTTTATTTAAATGATCGCATAGGCGTTATGGTTTTTAGCGTAGGATGATAAAATCACTTGTGTTTCAGTTCTTGACACTCCCGGCCAACCCTGAATCTTGCGTAATAATTCTTCCAACGCCTGGGAATTCTTTGCTACTACAATTATGGTATGAGAACCTTTACCTGTGGTACTAAAGCATTGTATAACCTCAGGTGTATTCATGGCTGAATGAATAACATCCTTGTAGTGTTCAGATGATTCTGATATAACAGTAATTATTGCAGAAACATCCAATCCAAGTAATTTTGGGTCCAGAGCTGCATGAAAACCCTGTATAACGCCATTCTCAGAAAGTTTCTTGATCCTTTCAGTTACTGTTGGTATAGAAATATTCAATTCATCAGCTATATGACTTGCAGCTATACGACCATCTTTTTGCAAAAAGTCTAGAATTTTTTTGTCTAGATCATCAATTTTCATTGTATAATTGATCATCCTCCCGTACTTATATTATTAAAGTATTTTACAATAATGCAATATATTTTTAGTTAATTCCTATTATTATATTATATTATTAGTATATGTTACCTTAATATAAATATTATTAAATATTAATAATTCTATTCTTTAAGGGTGTTAATGACATCAAAGGTTTGATAAGAATTAAAACTAATGATAAAATATAAACGAATTATTCTTAACAGTAATGGTTCTAGATAAAAATAAATTGTCAAAGACTGAAATAAATTCTTTACCCTTACGGTATTACAATGGTCCAATCCATATTATTCAAACCGCTGAACAGGCGAAAGAGGCATGTGCAATCTTAATGAAAGAAAAAGTGCTGGGATTTGATACCGAAACTCGTCCTGCTTTTAATAAAGGCCAGTCTTATTTACCATCCTTACTGCAAATGGCAGGGAGAAAAGTTGTATACCTTTTCCAATTATCCAAATGTGGCCTAACTGATAGCATTATCAATCTTTTATCTATTGACGATATAATTAAATCTGGTGTTGCTATTAATCAAGACCTAATTGAATTACAGCAAATATCAAATTTTGAGCCAGCTGGTTTTATTGATCTTGGAGATATTGCCAGATCAAAAGGATTGCCCCATCATGGCCTACGTGGTTTGGCTGCATATTTATTAAATTTCCGAATTTCAAAATCTGGTCGCACATCAAACTGGAGTGCAAATCAGCTAACTAAAAAACAAATTAAGTACGCGGCAACAGATGCCTGGTTAGGACGCGAGTTATATCTGAAATATAAGCGGATCAATGTCATCTAATATTTATGGATAGGTAATATTTGTGCCCAACGACGCCAGGAATTCAATTGATCTAGCAGATTATAAACATATTGTATTTTTCACGGGAGCTGGTATGTCCGCAGAATCTGGAGTGCCTACCTATCGCGGTAAAGGAGGAGTTTGGCACAAATATAACTGGGAAGATTATGCTTGCCAGGCAGCATTTATCCGCGATCCAGAAGCGGTTTTGGATTTCCACGAAACACGGCGGCGGGTGTTGATCGATTGTCTACCACATGCCGGTCATGAATTAATATCGGATCTGGAAAATAATCATGAGAACGTATGGATCATAACCCAAAACATCGATGGCATGCATCAGCGGGCAGGATCAAAGAATATTGTAGAATTGCACGGTAGCGCTTGGCGTTTGCGATGTGATCATTGTGAGACAATAATAGAGGATAATAACCCAGAGCATTACAACAATTGGAAATGTGATAATGACCATTGGCTACGCCCAGACATAGTCTGGTTTAATGATTTTTTGATTCCAGCAATTACACAAATGGCTGATGAAATAATTTCCAAGTCAGATCTATTTATTTCGATAGGAACTTCTGGCGTTGTGTGGCCGGCTGCGGGTTTTCCACAGGTCGCCAGATCAAACGGTGCCACGCTTATAGAGATTAACCCGGAACCTTCTGAGCAGAGCGGTCTTTATGACCATGTTTTTCGTGGCAAGGCCAGCGATATGTTAAAAGCAATACTTGGAAATCCTAATTAGGCATATAACTTTATAATGCTGATTAAATGAAAATATTTTTAAAACTTTTATTGATTACGGCTCCTCTGTTTGCAGTGGATTTGATATTCTTTGGTGGATACATCCTGACTATGGATGATAATCAACCTGTAGTTGAAGCAATTGCGATAGAGGATGGAAAAATAATTGCTGTAGGGACTAAAGAAAATATCATAAGACTGCGTAATTGGAGAACCAATATAGTTAATCTGCAAGGCAAAACGCTAATGCCTGGCCTTATTGAAGCCCACTGTCATCCTATAGCGACAGCAGTACTGAGCCAGGTAGTTAACGTAAGCGGATTTACTTATAATTCCAGGGCAGAAATTATGGCTACTATTGGTGCCGCTGTTAAAAAAGCTTCCCCAGGTGAGTGGGTATTAGCATTTGGCTGGGACCCAGTAATGGTGAAGGATTTGCGCAACCCAACACTGACAGAGCTGGATAGTATTTCTACGGAAGTACCAATATTTATTCTTACCCAAATGATGCACCAGGCCTTTGTAAACAATGCTGTATACAAGACAGCTGAAATTACCAGGGAAACGCTTGATCCCCCTGGTGGTGGAATGTTTTTGAAAGATGATCATGGCAATTTAAATGGTGTTATATACGAGTTCAGTGCATTGCAACATATTCTAAATAAAATGCCCAAAACGCCCCAAGGGACCGCTGAACTTTTGCTAAATCTGCAATATGCGCAATATGCAAAAGCCGGTTATACTTCAATTGCTGCATTGGGGCCGGTCAATATCGCAGGATATCCGCTGAATTTTATGGCCAGCCTGTCACGAAATGCGGATGTACCAGTACGTTCATTTGTTTATCCGGTGAAAAAACAGCTTGATCGGTCCAAGTGGCCTAGCGGGTACGGGAACGATCGCTTTCGGATAAAGGGAGTAAAACTATATATGGATGGATCACCATATACAGGGGGCGCTGCCTTTGCCGAACCCTACCTTAATACTGAAGTTACCTTAAAACGAATGAATTTGCAGCCCAACCATCGAGGTAAGGTTAATTATTCTGAAGCATCATTGCTTCAGACACTCACAAAATATCATAATGCTGGTTATCAGATTGCCATACATGCACAGGGTGAAATTGCCATTCAAATGATTCTAAATGCGTTTACGAAAATATTGGATAAATATCCCCGAGCTAACCACCGCCACCGTTTGGAGCACAATGCCTTAATAACCAACAACCAGATAATTCAGGCACAGAAACTTGGCCTTACCTTAAGTTTTTTCATGGATCATGTTTATTACTATGGTGATCAACTACCTCAAATCGTTGGACCTGAACGTGCAGCTAGATTCATGCCGTTGGGATCTGCATTTGCAGCTGGTCATAAGCCATCAATTCACACTGATAATCCAGCCACACCAGTTGATCCCTTTCGTGTAATATCAACTGCTGTAACACGAAAAACAAGAAATACAGTGGACATTCTTGGGCCTGCTGAGCGTGTCACTATTGATGATGCCCTTAAAGCAGTAACAATTAACGCTGCCTGGCAGTTATTTGAAGATGACCTGCGAGGATCAATAACGGTTGGTAAGGCTGCAGATTTTGTCCTGCTATCCCACAATCCGCTTCTTGTTAATCCTGAAAATATTAAAAATATCGGTGTTTTATGTACTTGGATTGATGGAAATAAGGTCAATACTTCGCCATGGACATGGGTAAACTTTAAATTATTTTTATTAATAATAATCGATTATATCCATATAACGATAACTGACTGGCTGATTATGTAATGCTTGTGTCATCTTCCTAACCAGATATTTCATACAATCTTTTGAAACTGATAAATCCCAATAAAAATACTTTTCAATTCAATAAGGAGAAACAATGAAGAAAACACCATTCATTCAAAAGCAGCTATCCTATATAAGTCAGTTAACCAATGTGATCTTCAAATTAGGTATTACTTATTTCGTTTATGTTATCCTGACTGATGGTATCACCTTCAATCACGATGTAAATGCTACAATAATAAATAATAGCGAAATCTGGGATAAAGTTCTGAAAATCCTCGGAGAATTAATTAAAAAATAATAAATCCTATAGAAAAACCAGGGGCAGATTCACTACCCCTGGTTTCATTATGTAAGATATTACTGTATATCCCTTCTTCTTTTAGGATACCATTTATCATGTCGATGGCGCATATTATTTAATCTAGTAACTAAAAACCTTCTGCGCCTGCGTCTGCTATTTTTCGTTATCGTATTCATCTTATACTCCCTTTATTCATTAAATATTTAGCGGCGACTTTAATCAAGTAAGTGCAAAATACAAAAACAATAAATCCTTAATTATTTGAAAAAATAAATGACCAATAGATAATGAACTAACTGATTCATAAATTTCAACAAAATAAAATAACGAATGGGATTTTTAACCAAACTTTTACTTTATTTATTTATATCCACTACAACATTGGTGTTTAGCTATGAATTAGTACAGTATGCTCGTGATTCCATGCGTATATCCAATATAAATACTTTTTATAGACTTATTCTTTATTACCAGGGTATGGAAAGCCTTACGCCTCCATCAGGGAAAAAACACAATCCATCAAAGCTTCTTATAGAGAAAGGATATTTAGAAAACGAATTTCGGGATCCTGCTTTTACAAGTTCCACAGTGATCATGGATGAATATGCTTTTATACTGATAAAATTCTATGAGAAAGTTACCAAATATGTTGATCCCGAAGCCGTAGCAAGTATTACTTCTAAATTCTCTGAAAATTTCGATTCGATATTTTCCGGAACTGAGAAAGACCAAAATGAGCAACTGGAACGAATCAGATCAATAATGAATAATAACGATCTACTTAGAAATCGAAAAAAACTAAAGGAAGTAATTGATATTAGTGATAAAGATATGACCAAATTCAGAAAGATGATGCGTGACCCTGATCTAAAAAATAATATTGCGGAACTCAAAAAGCAGGCTACACAGCCAATTCCGCCAGATTGTTTAATAGCTTATGTAGCAGATCCTTCGAAAAAAGAGTTTGAAATAAGTGTAAAACTCGAAAGCAAATTCATGCAGGGAAAAATGAGATCTGATGGTGGAAATGATGACGACCGATTAGAAGTGGGAAATAATTTGCAACTGAATACAGAAGTTGAAGTTTATGGTAATAAAGCACGTGCGAAAAATTCTAAGGTATCTATTATTAGATGACCCTTTTTGTTTTTCTGCTATCTGATGATAGTCCATTTGTATTAATAAAATATCCAGAATGAATTGATATGCTGGATCTTACAATCTACGCTGTTCCTTTCTTTTTTATTTTAATTGCCTTAGAAATATTGATCGGCAATTGGAAAAATAACCAATCTTATTCAAAAAGTGATACGATTGCCAGTCTGAGCTTATTTGCAGGTAATGTTTTGGTTATCCTAGCAACAAAGAGCCTATTTTTCCTTTTTTATACCCATCTGTTTGAATACCGCTTATTTACGATAGGCACCAATCTATGGGGCTGGGTCGTCCATTTTATTGCTATCGATTTTATATTTTACTGGTTTCATCGTGCTTCCCATCGGGTACGGTTTTTATGGGCTTCCCATGTTAATCATCATTCTAGTGAGCACTTAAATTTTGCCACAGCTTTACGCCAGTCCTGGACGGGACCTTTCATGCGACCGCTATTCTATTGGATTTTACCAATTCTTGGCTTCAATCCAATGATGATCTTGACCATGGGCTCTCTTGCTACCATTTATGGTTTCTGGACGCACACAGAACACATTAATAAA
>Ga0207961_1000089_pt1 | contig 24792 bp, 22 predicted proteins | sample Knorr_S7_td_250__FD_185596 | JGI IMG/M metagenome (GOLD analysis project Ga0207961, IMG submission 185596) | Marine microbial communities from Southern Atlantic Ocean transect - Knorr_S7_td_250_ad_252m_LV_B (SPAdes) (version 2) | ecosystem: Environmental > Aquatic > Marine > Oceanic | place... | reverse complement strand
TTTAAAAGAGCTTGTACTGCCATTCATTTTTTCTCTTTTAATGATAACTTTTATACTCTTTGTAAATTTTTTACTTCGAGCGATAGATAGATTCCTTGGTAAAGGTCTAGACCTAATAACAATACTTGAGTACTTATTTCTAAATCTAGCCTGGATATTAGCTCTTTCTGTACCAATGGCAGTTTTACTTGCAACATTAATGACTTTTGGAAGGTTATCAGAAGATAACGAGATTAACGCAATGCGAGCATCAGGTATAGGGTTTCTCACTATTATGCGAGCACCAATTGTATTTGGTGCCATAATAACTTTATTACTTATCTATTTTAATAATTTTATTTTGCCTGAAATGAACTTTAAAGCAAGGCTTCTTTCAGGAGATATTTATAGAAAAAGACCAGATATGAATATTGAACCAGGTATTTTTCTTGATAACCTTCCAGACTATAGCATGATAATTGGCGGAAAGTCAAAGAAAGGCACTATGACTGACGTACGTATTTTCTCTAAAGGTAGTAAGGAAGCCCAAACAAGTATCCATGCAAACTCAGGAATTTTAAACACACTAGAAGATGCATTCCTTCTTACTTTATATGATGGAGAAATTCATGAACTGGGACAAAAAGATTATACAAACTATCGTCGAATTATATTTGATAAGCATGTAATAAATATACCTGCAAAAGATCTATTACTTAATAGGCGTGATTCAACAAATCGTTCTGATCGTGAAATGACAGTGCCCATGATTATAAAAAAAATAAATAGCTATGAAAAACGTCTTAACATTGTTTACAAAAGATTATCTGGTAATTTTTTTCGGACTATTGGTGACAGCATACTTCCATCAACTATGGAACACGGGAGACAAATAATAGAAAACAATTTATATAAAATCAGAGGGGACACTAGCTTAACAAAGGCTCAAATTATAAAGAAAGAAAAGAGACTAAAAAATTTAGAGCGTCAAATAAATAATGAATTCAACCTTATCAAAAGTTATAATAAAAGTAAAAACAAATATGGAGTTGAAATACATAAAAAATTCTCTATACCAGTTGCTTGTATTCTGTTTGTTCTTTTGGGTGCCCCATTAGGCGTAATGAGTAAAAAAGGAGGATTTGCTGTAAGCACTAGTCTTAGCTTTGGTTTTTTCTTAATCTATTATGTGCTTTTAATTGGTGGTGAAGAAATGGCGGACAGAAATATTTTATCTCCAGCTATAGGAATGTGGTCCCCCAATCTTATAATCTTTTGTATCGCTATTTATCTTTTAATTCATACGATAAGAGAAAAAGCTCCAATTGGAATAAGGTTCCCAAATATTATTAATAAGAAAAAAAGTTAGAATAATGATACCCTCTGAAATAATTGAAAAAAAACGTGATGGTAAAAACTTAAGCCAGAATGAAATAAAATGGTTTATAGAGGGTCTTGTAAATAATAGAATTGATAATAGTCAGTTATCAGCACTATTAATGGCAATTTATTTTCGTGGCATGAGTGATCAAGAAATGTTCGCATTAGTTGAGTCCATGGTTGAGTCTGGAGATAAATTTGATTTTTCTCATTTAGACTTTTATATAGCAGACAAACACAGTACAGGAGGAGTAGGAGATAAAATTTCTTTTATTCTAGCTCCAATACTATCATCCATGGGTATAGTTATTCCTATGATCGCAGGACGAGGTCTAGCATTTACAGGCGGGACTATAGATAAACTAGAATCCATACCAAATGTTCAAACATTATTAAGCTTGAATCATTTTAGAAAACAAATTGAAAATATTGGTTGCTGTATAGCCTCTCAGTCTACAGAAATCTGCCCAGCAGATAAAACTCTATACTCAATAAGAGATCTTACTGGGACGGTTCCTTCTCTGCCATTAATCTGTAGTTCTATTATGAGTAAAAAAATTGCAGAAGGTCTTAACGGACTAGTTATTGACCTAAAGGTTGGCAATGGAACCTTTATGAAAACAATATCTGATGCAAAAAAACTTGCTGAAGGCCTTAAAAAAATTGGAAAAGCATTTAATATAACCACTGATGTCATCTATACAAATATGGATCAACCTTTAGGGAAATACGCGGGATTACACTGTGAGATCATAGAAGCAATTGACTGTTTAAACGGTAAGGGGCCTGAGGATTTAATGGAAATTAGCTATGAGCTTGGTTCAAAAATATTATTACAAAGTAGAACCGTTGAGGATAAGAAGACGGCAATAAAGCTTATGCAAGAAACCATTAATAATGGAACCGCATTAGACAAATTTAAAAAAATTATCTCCACACAAAATGGTGACATAAAAAAATTAGCTTCAGAACATGTTATCTCAAAAAATGAAATTATAATTGAAGCTGAAGATGGCGGATTTATCAGCTCTATAGAAACAGAAAAAATAGGATGGGCATTAGTTGAAATAGGTTGCGGACGTAAGGTACAAAAAGATAAACTAGATTATACTGCAGGTATAGAGTTCATAAATAAAATTGGTGATAAAGTAAATAAAGGAGATCCTATATTTCGAATTTTTGGAAACGATACTAAACGATTAAATAATGCAAAGATAATGTTGAAGAAAACATATACTTTGGTAAAAACAGAATTCTTAAAAGATGAATTAATAATTAATTAAAAAATTAATTCCTATGTATTCTACACTTTTGAGAAGGCTCCGTTCCAGACTTATATAATTCTTTTTCTATAGGACACGTTTTTCTTGATCCCATTTTTGAGACAGAACATATTTCAGAGACAATTACACCACTTGGTTTTTGAAAATTTACTCTTGGTAGTTCGAGTGTGTTATGACTGTCTCGCATGAATTGAGACCAAGATGGTAAAGCGGCTTTAGAACCATCTTGTCCTTTCCCAAGACTAACTTGGTAGTCATCCACGCCAAACCACACACCTGCAGCTATTTGTGGTGTAAAACCGACAAACCATGCATCACTCCAACCTTGGGTAGTACCTGTTTTACCTGCCGCAGGTCTAGTAAAGTTATATTTCCATCTTGCACTTCCACCCGTACCACGGTCCATTACCGTTTGCATAAGATTTGTCATTAAAAATGCTGTTTCTTCGCTTAATACTTCATACTGTGCAGGGTAATATTCTCTTATTGTATTGCCATAACGATCTTCTATCTTTGTAATTGCAATTGGTTTAGAGTAAACACCCTTATTTGCATATGCTGCATATGCTGAAACCATTTCAAGAGGAATTACCTCACTGGTACCAAGTGCAATCGCATCAACAGCTCTTATATCTGTTGAGATACCCATTCTCTGTGCAGTTCGTTTAACCTGTTCAGCTGGTGCATAGTCTTGTTGAACAATCCTCACAGATATTAGGTTTAGAGATTTTCTAAGACCTTCTCTAAGTGTTGTCAAGCCACCCGTACTACCACCATAATTTTGAGGCCTCCATTTTACCCATGAGCCATCAGTATTTTGCACATTTAATACAACTGGCTGATTTAGTAATTGCTGGGAGACCGTGTATCCATTTTCAAGGGCTGTAGTATAAACAAAAGGTTTAAATACTGATCCAGGTTGTCTTTTCGCTTGTACAGCTCTATTATATTGGTCATGATAATCTGGGCGACCTCCAATCATTGCCATAATTCCACCTGTCTTCGGATTAATTGCTACAAAAGCAGTTTGAACCAAAAGTTTAGCTCGTAGATCTTTATATAACTGCACCTCACCCTGCATCATCATTTTTACAGAGTCCTCTTCATATATAGTTAAATGCCCTAATAGTTCAAACTCTTCCTGATTATTTATGATTCTATTATTTAATTTCCCTTGAGATTTAATAATAGCATCTAGCACAATCTTTTCAGCCAATTCCTGGAGTCTAGAGTCTAGAGTGGTATATATCTTCAACCCGTCACGATAAATATTTATATCTAAAGCATCATCTTCTTTTTCTAATAATCTCCTAACATATTCAGTAAAATAAGGTGCCAATCCCCTAGTAGGCTCATCATTAACTGACTCCAGTGTCATGGCCCTATATTGGGCGTGCTCAGAGTGAGTAATATATCCCTGCTCTTTCATTAACCTAAGAACTGTATTCCTTCTTTTCCTTGCCCTTTCAGGATGCCGCACTGGAGAATAGCTTGCGGGAGATGGTAATAATCCAACAAGTAGAGCAGATTCATCCACAGAAAGATCTTTTGATTCCTTACCAAAAAACCGTTTTGTTGCTGCTTCAACTCCATAAGTACCATGACCAAAGTGTACGGTGTTTAAGTACATTTCTAGTATTTCATCTTTTGTATAAGTTCTCTCAATCTGTACAGCAGTTATTACTTCTTTTATTTTTCTTAAAATACTATCCTCAAAACCAATAGTCTTATACAAATTTCTAGCAAGCTGTTGTGTAAGAGTACTAAAACCTTGTCTATAGCTTAATGATAAGATATTTATTCCAATCGCGCGGGCCACACTTCTAAGTGAAAGCCCCCAGTGCTCGTAAAATCTTCTATCCTCAGATGCAATAACAGCATCTTGCATATGGGTTGGAATATTAAATAGCTCTACAAATACTCTTTTCTGTACAAAAAGTTCGTTCAAAACTTTACCATCTGATGAATATATTCGTGTAACTAAATCTGGATCGTAGTTTTCTAATTGTTCCAAAGATGGTAAATCTCTAGATAAAAATCCAATAAACAATAATACAATAATTGCACCGAATAGTATGATGCCTAAAGAAATCCAAAATACTTTGACTAACTCACTTAATGGCTTTTGATCAGACATATTTGAATTTACTATTTTCTATATAAATTAATTGGTCCAACAATTATATATAAAACAACAGACAACAATTAATAAAAAGGGAATTATTTGTTATTTTTTTGAAGGAGATATCATTTGACTTGGCTGAACTAGCTTATCAAATTCTTCGCCTGTCAAGTAACCTAATTCTATTGCAGATTCCTTTAATGATATATTTTTCTTATGGGAATTTTTTGCAACCTCTGCTGCTTTATCATAGCCAATATGAGGATTTAACGCAGTAACTAACATTAGTGAATTATAAAGATTATCATTAATCCTCTCAACATTGGGCTCAATACCATTTACCGCGTTAGTTGTAAATGATTTTGACGCCTCTGATAGTAACTTAATTGATTCAAGAATATTATATGCAATTACAGGCCTATAAACGTTCAACTCAAAATTTCCACTTGCACCAGCAAATGTAATGGTAACATCATTTCCTATAACCTGTGTACAAACCATTGTCATCGCCTCACACTGCGTGGGATTAACTTTTCCCGGCATGATAGATGAACCTGGCTCATTGGCAGGCAGAATGATCTCGCCTATACCAGACCTCGGTCCAGAAGCTAACCATCGTATATCATTAGCAATTTTGAATAATGAACTTGCTATAACCTTAAGCGCTCCAGATAGCTCAATGATACTGTCCTGGCCACCCATTGCCTCAAACTTATTTTCAGCAGTTCTAAAATTCAGCCCTGTTATATTTTTTATTTCCTCAGCTATATCGTTGTCAAATCCTTCTATCGTATTAATGCCGGTTCCTACAGCAGTACCTCCTGCTGCTAATTCAAGACAATTATCTAAAGCTTTTTTTAGGCGATCTATACCATGGTCAATCGCCGAAACATATCCTGAAAACTCCTGCCCTAAGCTAAGTGGGGTCGCATCTTGTAGGTGCGTTCTTCCAACTTTAATTATATCATTGAATTTTTTGGATTTATTATCTAATGATTCTCTCAGCTCTTCTAATGATGGTATAAGATTATGTGTTACACTCTCAACAGCAGCAATATTTATCGCAGTGGGAAAAGTATCATTTGTTGATTGGCTCATGTTCACATGATCATTTGGATGAACCGGATTTTTACTACCAAGCTCTCCACCAACAATTTCAATCGCTCGATTAGATATTACTTCATTGAAGTTCATATTTGTCTGTGTTCCACTGCCGGTTTGCCAGACAACCAAAGGAAAGTGATTATCAAGTTTTCCATCTATAACCTCATCAACGGCTTTGTGAACAGCATCTTTTATAGAGTCTTCAAGTCTACCATAATTATTATTAACTGTGGCAGCGGATTTTTTTAGAATACCATAGGCACGAATAAATTCCCTTGGGAAATGGTGTGTCCCAATTTTAAAATTATTTAAAGACCTTTGAGTTTGTGCTCCATAATATTTATCACTAGGAACGTCTACAGGGCCAAGACTATCTCTCTCAGTTCGGTGTGACATTCGTTTATTTTACTGTCCAGGTGTCGCCCGCGTTTAATAGGTCTTGTACTTTTCCAGCTCCCTTTTGTTTTACAGCAGAATCAACCTGCGCTACCATCTCTGAATTATAGGTCGGCTTGTCTACTGAATAAATAACACCAATCGGCTCTGGCAACACTGGATGACTTGTCCAGTTCGCAATAATATGTGCAAGATCAAGGTTAGTCTCATCATGGATCAATAGGTCATCAACGCTATGCTTTTCCATATCGATGACAGTAGGTGTAAAACCATCTAGTTTTATTCCCTTAGTTCCTTTGGCAAAAACCATCGGCTCACCATGCTTCAGTTCGATAACATTATCAAATTTGTCTGCGGATGTATAGTCTCCAAATGTACCATCATTAAATATATTGCAATTTTGATATATCTCAATCAGTGAGCCGCCATCATGATGGTAAGATCTCTCCAGCATCTGGGATAAATGTGCCTGCCACCTATCTATCGTACGAGCGACAAATGTTGCTTGCGCTCCTAAAGCTAAAGAAGGTGGATTAAGCGGGATATCAAGCGACCCAAAAGGACTTGCCTTAGTCACTTTACCAACCTCTGAAGTCGGCGAATATTGACCTTTAGTCAAACCATAGATTCTATTATTAAAAAGCAATATGTTTATGTCCATATTCCTCCGCAAAGCATGCATAAAATGGTTACCTCCAATAGAAAGACCATCACCATCTCCAGTAATAACCCAAACAGATAGGTCTGGATTAGCAACCTTTACTCCTGTCGCAAAAGCGGGGGCTCTTCCATGTATTGAATGAAAACCATACGAATTCATATAATATGGAAACCGGCTTGAACATCCAATACCGGAAACGAAAACAAACTCCTCCTTCTTTCTTCCAAAGGTAGGCATTGTTTTTTGGGTTTGAGCTAGTATTGCATAATCGCCGCAACCAGGGCACCACCTCACTGCCTGGTCTGACTCAAAATCTTTTTTTGTATAAGTAGGAGTATTTACCTGTGTCATTATTTTATCCTATTAATTGGTTTACATTTTCAATTATTCTTGTAGCACTAATTGGTCTACCTGTTACCTGGTTTAAACCTTTTGCATCTACCAAATATTCTGCCCTTAATAATTTGATTAATTGACCCATATTTATTTCAGGGACAAGAACATTTTTAAACATTATAATAATCTCACCTAAATCTTTTGGCAAAGGACTAATCCATCTTAGATGAATATGGGAAACGCTTTTACCATCTTCATGCAAGGTCTCTACTGCAGACCTACATGAGCCATAAGTCCCTCCCCAGCTGACAATTAGAACATCGCCATTATTATCTCCATACACTTCTGTTTTAGCTATGTCATCTTGGATACGGTTTACTTTTTCTTGTCTAAGCTCAACCATTCGCTGATGATTATCAGGGTCATAACTAACATGACCTGTATTTTCTGCTTTTTCAAGTCCTCCAACGCGATGTTCTAAACCCGGAGTGCCTGGTATCGCCCAAGGTCTTGACAAGGTTTTGTTATCACGCTCATAAGGCAAGAAATCATCTTTACTTTTAGAGCCTTTAGCAAATTTAACATCAATTGGTTCGAGATCTTTGACATTCGGTATTTTCCATGGTTCAGAACCATTAGCAAGATAACCATCTGACAAAAGTACTACGGGAGTCATATATTTTAAAGCAATTCTGGAGGCCTCATAAGCGGCATAAAAACAATCTCCAGGAGTGGACGCAGCAATAAGCGGTATAGGCGCCTCACCATTACGACCGTATAATGCTTGATTGAGATCCGCCTGTTCAGTTTTTGTTGGTAGCCCAGTACTTGGTCCCCCTCTTTGAACATTAATAATAACCATTGGGAGTTCTATCATAACAGCCAATCCCATAGCCTCACCCTTTAATGCTATCCCGGGGCCAGAGGTAGCAGTGACAGACAGGTTTCCAGTAAATGCAGCACCAATTATTGATGAGATACCGGCAATCTCATCCTCAGCCTGAAATGTTTGAACACCAAAATGCTTCCAAGCGGCTAAAGTATGAAGAATATCACTAGCTGGGGTAATTGGATATCCACCATAAAATAATTTCAATTTAGATTTCTCAGATGCTGTAAGCAGACCAAGGGCAGTGGCATAATTACCATTGATATTTCTGTATGTACCTTTTGGCAAGGAAGCTTTTTCAACTTTAAACCGCGTGGTAAATAATTCCGTCGTATCAGCATAATTATACCCAGCATTCATAGCCCTTTTATTCGCTTCAATGATTATATCTTTACCCGCAAACTTTTTTTCTAACCATTTTTCGGTTGCTTCAAGTGGTCTGTCATACATGTAATAAAGTACACCTAATGCAAAAAAGTTTTTTGTCCGGCCAACAAATTTACGAGACATCTCGAGACCTTCGCATGCAGCAGTAACCAACTTATTCATCTCAATAGGAATTACGGTGAAATAATCATCTAATGATCCATCTTCAATTGGGCTGCTTTCATATCCAGCAAAATTCATATTCTTTTTTGTGAAAGCGTCCGTATTTATAATAATTGTCCCGCCTGGCACTATCTCCTTTTGATGCACTTTTAATGCCGCCGGATTCATTGCCACAAGCACATCTGGACTATCTCCTGGTGTGTGTATATCTTTCGAACTAAAATGAATCTGGAAAGCACTTACACCAGCAAGTGAACCAGCAGGAGCTCTAATTTCAGCTGGAAAATCTGGTAGAGTACTTAAATCGTTTCCAACAACCGCTGTCGTTTCAGTAAATCTACCTCCCGTTAGCTGCATACCATCACCTGAGTCACCTGCAAACCGGATTACCGCATCATCTATCGTTTTAAATGTTTTTCCCATGGTCCCTACTATTTTAAGTATATTATTTCATTGTTTTTGCGTTTTACAAGCTATTAGTAACCTAGCAGCTAATCTAATTTACCAAGCGTTGTTATATGTCAAAAGATAATATGTTGACTTCGAAAAATATTTGATTTGGTATTTTATGAGAAGAAAAATAAGTAATTTTAAGAAATGAATACTAAAGAAAAAATTAGGCTTACCACACTAAGTCACGGAGCCGGATGAGCTTGTAAAATTGGTCCTTCAGACCTCGCCCAGGTTCTGGGTAATGTAAGAATGGAGTCCAATAATTCCATCATCTCGGACTATACTAGTACTGATGATGCCGCAGTGGTACGCCTGAAAGATGGTAAAGTAATATTGCAAACAGTAGACTTTTTTACACCTATCGTTGATGATCCTTACACATTTGGACAAATATCTGCAGCAAATTCACTCTCCGATATATATGCTATGGGTGGAAAACCATTATTTGCACTGAATATTGTTGCCTTTCCAATTCAAAAACTTTCAAATACAATCTTATCTGATATCATGCAAGGCGGTGCTGATAAGGCAAGTGAAGCTGGTATACCAATAGTAGGAGGCCACTCAATTGATGACAATGAACCAAAGTATGGGCTAGTCGTTACTGGTGAAGTATCTGAAACATCCGTTTGGACAAATACCGGGGCTAAGCCGGGTGATAGCTTGATACTGACAAAACCAATAGGTACCGGTATTATTTCAACCGCAATAAAAAAAGAAAAGGCAAGCGATACAGTTATAGAAACAGCGGTTAAATCAATGACAATGTTAAATAAAAAAGCGTCAGAAACTCTCCAAGAATTTGATCCTAATGCGGTTACAGATGTTACAGGATTCGGGCTGGTTGGACACCTGATAGAAATATGTAAAAATAGCCAAGTATCAGCTAATATTAATTTTTCTCAAATTAATTTTCTGCCTGGTGTAATTGACCTTGCTAATGAAGGAATTATCCCTGGCGGAACCAAACGCAATTTAGACTATGCAGAAAAATTTGCACATTTCAGTGGATCCCTGTCACCAACACAAAAACTCTTAGCCTGTGACGCTCAAACATCAGGCGGATTATTAATATCACTTCCGGAGACTGAAGCAAATCGCTTTATCTCTATTTATGGCAACCAAGCTGTAAAAATAGGAAATGTTGCCGAACAGAATAATTATTTTGTTTCAATAAATCCTTAGTTAAAAGCAAATTTAAATATAATATTTTATATACGATAATTTTAGTCGTATTTATTCTTTTGTTTTTATAATCTATTTACATATACTCCCAGACTAAAATTATGCTGAAAATTACTAGAAAAGTTGAGTACGCACTTATTGCTGTCAGGCACCTTGAGGAAACCTCGGAAAAGCTCGTTAGCGTTAATGAGATATCTAAATTGTATGGAATTCCTAGAGAGCTTCTTGCAAAGACAATGCAAAAACTAGCAAGCGCAAATATTGTTAAATCTGTTAAAGGACCTCACGGTGGTTACAAAACAACGACCAAAACGGCAAACACTACACTAAATGATTTCTTTGAGATTTTAGAAGGCCCTACTGCTATTATGGATTGTTACTTTGACTCAGGGTGTGATCATCTAACAAACTGTAACATACGAACCCCCATTAATAAAATTAATAATTCAATAAGAAATCTTTTTGATAATCTGACCCTATCTGATATTTCATAAAAGTTATGGAACTAAAAGAAAAAATAATCGATCTGCTAAAACAATGCTATGACCCAGAGATTCCTGTAGATCTATGGAGCCTTGGGCTTATATATGATATTAGTATAAAAGATAATCAGAATAATAAGTCTGATGTAGATATTATAATGTCGCTCACTACCCCTGGTTGCAGTATGGGGCAACACATGGCAGATGATATAAAGTCAAAAGTATCTAGGCTTGATAACATAGATATTGTTGCGGTTAGTGTAACCTTTGACCCTCCATGGCAGCCTGAAATGATGTCTGATGAAGCAAGAAATAAACTTGGTTTTGATAGTTCCATAGCAAAAACTAATGAAACAAAAATTGAAACAAAGTGGGAATAAATATGGATAAACAAAATACTTCGATCGAAAAAGAACAGAATGATTTTAAAAATGCTCAAATTTTCGTAACTGAAGAAGCAGCGAAAAGACTTAAAGCGGTAATGTCTGCAGAAGGGAAAAACAATCACTTCGTTAGGATGTCAGTTGACAGTGGTGGGTGCTCCGGTATGAACTATAAAATGGATTTTGATAATAATCAAGAAAGCTATGACAAAATATTTGAAGCAAACGGACTTAAAGTGGTCTGCGATCTCAAAAGCTGGCTCTATCTCAAAAACATCACAATTGATTATTCCGATGATATGCTTAATGGTGGGTTTAAAATAGAGAACCCGAACGCTGAACGCACATGCGGCTGCGGCACCTCTTTTTCTGCATAGACCTGAACCCCAATTATAATTAACTGATGAACAATAATAAAACCGACATCATTGACCAAAGGGTTAAAGAAGACTACAAGTATGGTTTTGTCACAGATATAGAATCAGAGACATTGCCTCCTGGTATAAGTGAGGAAACAATTCAGTTTATTTCAGAAAAGAAAAAAGAGCCATCTTGGCTCCTAGACTGGCGTATTAAAGCATACAGAAAGTGGCTTAAAATGAAAGAGCCTAAGTGGCAACATGTCAGCTATGATAATATCGATTATCAAAGTATTAGCTATTACTCATCCCCAAAGAAGAAGAATATCAAAAGTTTGGATGAACTGGATCCTGAGCTGCTAAAAACTTATAACAAACTTGGAATACCCTTGGATGAACAGAAAATGCTAAATGGTATCGCTGTCGATGCAGTTTTTGATAGTGTATCTGTTGCAACAACATTTAGAGAAGAATTAAGAAACCATGGAGTAATATTCTGTAGTTTTTCTGAGGCAGCAATAAACCACCCTGAAATAGTGAAAAAATATTTGGGAACGGTTGTACCATACACCGATAACTATTTCGCCTGTTTAAACTCTGCTGTCTTTACCGATGGATCATTTGTCTATATCCCCAAAGGTGTAAAATGCCCTATGGAGTTGTCAACTTATTTCAGAATTAATGAAGCAAAAACAGGCCAGTTTGAAAGAACACTGATTATCGCAGAAGATGATAGCTATGTTAGCTATCTAGAAGGATGTACCGCCCCTATGCGCGATGAAAATCAACTGCACGCAGCGGTCGTTGAGCTAGTAGCACATACTAACGCAACGATTAAATATTCAACAGTACAAAACTGGTATCCAGGAAACCCAGAAACAGGTGCAGGTGGTATTTATAATTTTGTCACAAAACGTGGATCATGCTTAGGAAATCATTCGCGTATATCTTGGACACAGGTGGAAACAGGCTCTGCTGTAACCTGGAAATACCCAAGTTGTATTCTTAAAGGCGATAACTCTGTAGGAGAGTTTTACTCAGTTGCACTTACAAATAATAGGCAACAAGCTGATACCGGAACAAAAATGATTCACATTGGAAAGAATACCAAAAGCACTATCATATCAAAAGGTATCTCTGCAGGCAAAGGCCAACAAACCTATAGAGGCCAGGTCAAAATAATGAAAAGTGCCGAAAACTCCAGAAACTTTTCACAGTGCGATTCTATTTTAATTGGAGACCAGTGCGGAGCACATACATTCCCATTTATTGATGTCAGAAATCATAGTGCAACAATGGAGCACGAGGCCTCAACATCAAAGATTGGCGAAGATCAATTATTCTATTGTAACCAAAGAGGCATTAATACTGAGGATGCTGTGTCTATGATTGTTAACGGATTTTGTAAAGAAGTTTTTAATGAACTTCCTATGGAATTTGCCATGGAGGCTACCAAACTAATGGAAGTTAGTTTAGAAGGTAGCGTAGGATAATCAGGTATTTTCTATGCTTCAGATAAAAAATTTGCACGTTGAGGTTGAAGATAAAAAGATTCTTAATGGAATAGATCTCCATATTAAAGCTGGCGAGATGCACGCAATAATGGGACTCAATGGTTCCGGGAAAAGCACTCTCTCAAACACAGTCACAGGCCGAGAAAACTACACAGTTACTGAAGGTGACATTTTGTATAACAATGAATCTATATTAGACTGGGCACCTGAAGATAGAGCCTTAGCCGGAATATTTATGTCTTTCCAATACCCAACTGTTATTCCAGGTGTTAACACTACCTATTTTCTTAGAGCGGCTGTAAACGCAAAAAGAAAACACAATAATAGAAAAGAATATGATGCAGCAAATTTTTTGAAATTTATTAAAAGCAAGCTTGAAGAAGTTGAAATGGACACTGCATACCTGAAGCGATCAGTAAATGAGGGATTCTCAGGTGGAGAAAAAAAACGAAATGAAATACTACAATTGCTATGTCTTGAGCCTGAACTAGCGATTATGGATGAGACGGACTCCGGATTAGATATTGACGCAATTAAAATCATTGCAAACGGTATCAACAATTACCGAAACAATAACCGCGGATTCTTGGTAATCACTCACTATCAAAGATTATTAAAATATATTAAACCAGATATTGTTCATGTACTCATAAATGGTCAGATCGTTAAGTCTGGTCGGAAAGAGTTAGCTTTGGAGCTTGAAGAAAAAGGCTATGGATGGCTTGAGAAATGAATGTTAATGATTATAAGATTGATTTTGAAAATGCAATAACATCTAATATTTATACAGATAAAATATTTGACATAAAAAAACAATCATTTGAAAAGTTCCTTGTTTTAGGCTTACCAACAAATAAATGGGAAAACTGGAGGCACACAAATCTATCAAGATTATATAATCTGAAGCCAGGTCTGCTAGATTCAATCAAGTCTTCCCGAAAAGGATATAAAAAAAATAATATTCCAGTAAATCATTTGATTGATATAGTATTCTATAATGGTGTTTATAGAAAAGATCTGTCTTCTAAATTACCCCAGGGTGTTTCAATATCAGATAATCTAGACTCACTACTAGATAATGATCATCTCTATCAAGAGGACCCCTTCACACTCCTAAATTCTACTTTTTTGAATAGTGGTATAAAAATTGATATTGAAAAAAACGTGATTTTAGATAGATCAATACGAATTGTTTACAATAGTGCAGGGAGTGAACCGGAAATAATATATCCTCGAATACTTTTAAACATAAATGCATCTGCTTCTTGCACTTTTATTGAACACCATATTAATAATATAAATAATTCTTTTCAAAATGGCGTGACTCAAATTTCAATGGATAAAAATAGCAACCTTAACCACATAAAAATTCAAAAAAATTCGCACAATATGATAGACATCTCCAGCGTAATGGTTAACCAAAAAAAAGAAAGTAATTATGATTTTTTTCAATACTGTGATGGAAGCGAGTTAGGAAGAAATAATATCCATATTATCATGGATGGAAATGGTTCCAACTGTAATCTATCCGGAATCTCGTTGACAAAACATATTCAACAAATTGATAATAATATTATTGTTGAGCACAACGGAAAACATACTGCCAGTTCCCAGATTTTTAAATCAATATTAGATGATAAATCTAGCGGTGTGTTTAACGGGAGAGTAATCATTCAAGAAGGTGCAGTAAAAACAGATGCCGCTCAATCAAATAAAAACCTTATTTTATCAAAAAATGCAGGAATGAATTCCAACCCTCAAATGGAAATATACAATGATGATGTTAAATGCGCGCATGGGTCAAGCACGGGTGAATTAGATCAGGAGACGTTGTTTTACATGAGGTCTAGGGGTTTGGACCTTATCGGAGCAAAGTCTCTTCTCATCAGAGGTTTTATCGCTGACTTAATTGATAATATTAGTCATGAAGAAATAAAAAAATATTTGTATGAAGAGTTTGATAACTGGCTAAATGAGAATCATAAAACATGAGCATCCAAAAATCGATGGCTGATATAGAAGATCTCTTTTCTGTTTTCGATGATCCAAAAGATAAACTCGCTCAGTTAATGGATATAGCAAAAGAATCTGAGGGGATACCAATTAACCAAAGGACAGAAGAAACAAGAGTATATGGCTGCGCGTCTCAGGCTTGGGTTATTGGTGAAAAAATAGGACATAATTATGTGTTTAAGTGTGACTCAGATGCTCTGATCGTAAAAGGACTTCTATCTTTATTATGTAAAATTTTTAGTGGTCATGAGGCGATAGAAATACATTCACTAGATCATTCCAAAATATTGAACTTGGTTGGCCTTTCAGGATCGATCAGTGTACAACGGACAAATGGTTTTGCCAGCGCTGTTGATAAAATTCATAAAATATCTGTATGAATACCGATCAAGATAATAGAATAAGATTAATAAGAGATGTTGAGGCTAATATGGTCCCATCTGGAGACAAGGTGACTCTGGTCGCTGGCAATCTTGTTCAGATCACTCAGTCTCTGGGCGGTAACTATACAATAGTTATAAATGGGAATATGGCACAAATAAGCGCTGAAAATGTGGATGCGCTTGGTATAGAAATAGATAAACCAGATAGTGATAACATTAGCTCTGAGTTTTCAGAACAACTGGTCTGGGATCAACTAAAGACCTGTTATGACCCTGAAATCCCTGTAAATATAGTAGAACTGGGTTTAATCTATGATCTAAATATTGAGGATGGTAAAAAAGGGAAAAAAATAGATATAAAAATGACTCTCACTGCGCCAGGATGTGGAATGGGTCCTGTTATCTCAGATGAGGTAGACAGAAAAGTTAATGCGCTTGAAGATGTTGAAAACGTAAATGTTGAGCTTGTCTGGGAACCCCAATGGAACCAAGGAATGATGTCTGAAGCAGCTCAGCTAGAACTAGGAATGTTTTAAATTGACTATAGATACTCTAGTACAAAAAAAAGACTTTCCAATATTTAGTGATGATAGTCTTGTATATCTTGATAGTGCGTCTACATCCCAAAAACCCGACATTGTAATTAATGGATTAAAAAATGTTTATGAAAATTCTAACGCAAATGTTCATAGAGCATTGTATAAGCTTGGGTCTGAGTCAACAAAATTGTTTGAATCAGCCAGAGAAAAAATTTCAAGCTTTATAAATGCCTCTTCTTCTAAAGAAATAGTTTTTACCGGAGGCACTACAGAATCAATAAACCTTTTGGCCTACACATTTGGAACAAAATTAGAAAAGAATGATGAAATTCTGATTAGCCATATGGAGCATCACGCAAATCTAGTACCATGGCAGCTGCTAGCAAAAATGTCTGGAGCTAAATTAAAATACCTACCACTTACAGAATCAGGCGAACTGGATTTTTCTCAATCTGAAAAATATTTTACCAAAAAAACAAAAATCATATCTATAACCCACATGTCTAATGTACTAGGGACTGTTAACCCAATTAAAAAAATATCAAAAATAGCAAAAAGTATCGGCGCAGTATTTGTTGTTGATGGAGCACAAAGTGTATCTCATATGCCTGTAGATGTTCAGAGCCTAGGTTGTGATTTTCTTGCTTTTTCAGGTCATAAAATGTTAGGGCCAACAGGAATTGGGGTATTATGGGGCACGCTTGATATGTTAGAATCTTTGCCCCCCTTCATGGCCGGAGGAGAAATGATTGAAACAGTAACTCTAGAAAAATCTACTTGGAATAAAGTTCCCTATAAGTTTGAGGCAGGAACACCTAATTATGTTCAAGCTATAGGCTTGGGAATTGCGGTTGAATATTTAAATAAAATTGGTATGAAAAGAATTCAGGAACATGAAAAAAAACTAACTGATTATGCTATAGAAAAACTAGAAATAATCTCTGGTTTATACATTCACGGTAACCCTTCAAATCGCGGAGGCGTAATTAGTTTTAACCTGAATAAAATACATCCTCAAGACCTTGCTCAGTTTTTAAATGAAGATAATATATGTATCAGAGTAGGGCACCATTGCGCACAACCATTGCTAAAAACATTGGGCGAAACCTCTACCGCAAGGATAAGTTTTTATGTTTATAATGATTCTTATGATGTTGATAAATTAGTAGAGTCAATACAATCAACAATAAATTACTTTTAGATATGAAAACAATACTGCTCGATGATTTCATTGATGAAGGAATAATCAGAGAAAAATCATTTAGAAAAAAGATTGATACTATGAACTTTAATAAGTTTACAGATCAGAAAGTTATCATTAAAGGCTGTGCAGGCGTTACCGTTCCAACCTGGGCTTATCTTATTCTTGTCGCAGAGCTTGCACAAGTAGCAGATAAAATCTATTTTGGTGAACCTCGTTATGCTGTTAAAATATTTAATCGGAACAAATGAATATGAACAAGCGCGTTAATTGGTCCACTTACTTTATGAATATTGCAAAAGAGGTATCTACAAGATCTACCTGTGATCGTAAACATGTGGGCGCAGTTATCGTAAGAGATAAAACTATCTTATCAACAGGCTATAACGGCAGTATAAAAGGTCTACAGCACTGCGATGAAATTGGCCATGAAATGATTGACGGACACTGCGTTAGAACAACCCATGCTGAGGCTAACGCAATCGTACAGGCCGCAAAAAATGGAGTAAGCATTAATAATTCTGAAATTTATGTTACCGCATCGCCTTGTTATAATTGTTTTAAGCTCATCGCAAATTCTGGAATCAAAACGATTTACTATGATGAGTTTTACCGGGATGAAAAAATAATCAAATATGCGACTGAAGCAAGTATAGAATTGAAAGCATTGGATTAGTTATTTAAATTATTATATGCAGGTAGCTAAAATTCAATATAATGACAGCAACGCGCCTGCTAAGTTCACTAAATCGCTTAAAGAAACTGGCTTTGGAGTAATATCTGACCATCCTATTCATTTTGAATTAGTAGACGGTGTTTATAAAGAATGGGAAACTTTCTTTAGCTCGAATTCAAAACATGATTATTTATTTGATCCTCGCAAGCAAGATGGATATTTCCCTACAGGTACGGAAAATGCTAAAGGTTATCAGGCAAAGGACCATAAAGAATTTTATCATTTCTATCCATGGGGCCGTTTACCAAATGCATTAACAGGCGCAACTCTAGAATTATATAATAACTTAGTAACTATGACATCGACTTTTCTAGATTGGATAGAAAAAAATACTCCAGAAGAAATTCGATCACAGTTCCGTGAACCATTAAAAGATATGATCAATGGAAGCAAAACAAATCTTCTTAGAATCATTCATTACCCACCATTTACTGGAAATGAAGATGATAGATCTGTTCGAGCAGCAGCACATGAAGATATAAACCTTATTACTCTACTAGTTGCTGGTACAAGTCCTGGTCTTGAAGCAAAAGATAAAGAGGGTAAATGGCATAAAATAACAACGGATCCAGGCACCATAATTGTAAACATTGGTGACATGCTAAAAGAAGCTTCTGGTGGGTACTACCCTTCTACTACTCATAGAGTAGTTAACCCCGAAAAACAGTCTAATAATAGTCGTTATTCAATTCCTCTGTTTTTGCATCCAAGAAATGAAGTGGTTCTCTCAGAAAAATATACAGCCGGTGAATATTTAGCAGAACGGCTTCAAGAGATTGGACTTAAAAATTAAGCCACATTTTTTCAATTATTCATTTTAATCTATGAATAATCCTGCACTGACCATAGGTCTATCCATGGTTTTAGGCATGCTGGCCCAGGTTGGTTCCAAACACCTTCACCTGCCTGGTATAGTATTATTATTATTTTCCGGAATACTATTTGGCCCTGACGGGCTCGACTGGATTAAGCCTGATTCATTAGGATCTGGGCTACATATACTAGTTGGTTTTGCTGTCGCAATCATTCTTTTTGAAGGAGGAATGAATCTACGCATTAGTAGAATCATGCGTGAGAGAAAGGCCATTCGCGGTTTAATCACAGTTGGAGCATTATGTACCCTAATTGGTGGAACTCTAATCACAATTATACTTCTTGGTTGGGACTTTAGGACATCAATATTATTTGGAACATTGATCATTGTTACAGGTCCTACAGTTATAACTCCTCTATTAAAAAGGATCAGAGTCCATCATGGCGTAAGCACTATACTTGAGGCTGAGGGAATTCTGTTAGATGCAATCGGCGCTATCATTGCTGTGGTAGCATTGGAGATTGCAATAAGCCCATCAGGCTTATCATTTGTAACAGGGTTTTATCATATTATATCAAGATTGGCGATTGGCGCTCTCTTAGGAGTTTCCGGAGGGTATTTATTGACCATATTATTTAGGTTTAGAAACCTCATACCTGATGGACTAGAGAATGTATTTATCCTAAGCTGGGTCATTGCTCTGTTTCAAATCTCAAACACTATTAGTCCTGAAAGTGGTATAGCTGCTGTAACTATTGCGGGAATGACAATCGGAAATTCTAAAACATATATTCAGCAAGACCTTCTAGAGTTCAAAGAGCAGCTTACAGTCCTTATGATTGGAATGTTATTTATTTTGCTTTCGGCAGACGTAAGGATTGAACAAATTTATGGGCTTGGGTTTCCTGGTTTATTAACTGTTATTTTATTAATTGCTGTTATTAGACCCGTTTCCGTATTTATTGGTACTAGAAAATCAGGATTGGATTTCAATCAGAAACTTTTACTATCATGGATTGCGCCAAGAGGGATTGTTGCAGCCGCAGTAGCATCACTGTTTGTTTATGAGCTTGAACAACATGGGTTTGATGGTACACAGCTCAGGGCTCTTGTGTTTTTACTAATTATAATTACTGTGCTCTCAGCTGGATTAACTGGAGGCGCTGTAGCCAAAAAGTTAAAGCTAAAAAGAAAGAGCCATTCTGGATGGATTATTTTAGGCGCACATGAGGTGTCAAGATTACTATCAAGACTATTAAAACAGGCTGGAAATGAAATTATTTGTATAGATGAAGACCCAAATTTATGCTTAGTCGCAGAGAATGAAGGTATAAAAGTATTTTTTGGAAACGCACTTGATGACCGTACACTTCAAAGAGCAGAGCCTGATACCAGAAAAGGCATTATCGCACTAAGCGGGAATGAAGAAGTAAACTATATATTTTCACAGCGAGCTAAACACCTAAGTAAAGAAATGTCTGTTCTTATTGGAATTAAAGATTCTTTTGAAGGGATAACACCCACCATGATCAAAGATGCTGGAGGTAAAATTCCTTTCGGACACTCTGCGGATATGGACTATTGGTGTTCACTAATAAAACAAGAAAAAACATCTTACAGCTCATTTACCTATACATTAGACAAAAAATTTGATCTATTGGATGAGACAATAAAAGGGTTCCTGCTACCTATGGTCATTATGCAAAAAAAATCTCTTGAACCAGTAGATAGCTCAATGAAAATAAAAAAAGGAAACCTTATTACCTTTCTTATTAACGAGAAAAATAGAGACAGGGCTAGTTCATGGTTAAAAGAAAATGGGTTCGAATCACAACCTAAAATAAATCAGAAATAAAGAATAAATACTATTCAGACAAACTCTGAGCGACTAGTTCAGCTATATCTACCACCTTCATGGTCTCATCATTTCCAGTAACTTTCATCCCATCTTCCATCATTATATTACAAAAATTACATGCTGTTGCCACGGTAGTGGCTCCGGTTTCTGCTGCCTGTTTAAACCGATTGTGATTAATCCTTTCTCCTGTTTTGATCTCGTACCACATATTTCCTCCACCTGCGCCACAGCAAAAACTTTTCTCTTTTGATTGCTCCATTTCTTTAAGCTCTCCATTCCGCATAATAGACTGGATTACATCTCTTGGGGCGTCATACTCATCATTGTGCCGACCAAGATAACAAGCATCATGATAAGTAACATCCTCATCTACCCAAGATTTTGGATTAATCTTACCCTTACTGACCAACTCTCCAATAAACTGAGAGTGATGTACTACCTCAAGACTTGCGCCTAGCTCTGAGTAATCATTTTTTAAAGTGGTAAAGCAATGCGGACACTGCGTAACAATCTTTTTAAACTTATATTTTTCAAATGTTTCCATATTCTTTTCCGCCATCATCTGAAACAAATATTCATTGCCTATTCTTCTGGCAGAATCGCCGGTGCAGGTTTCTTCATTTCCAAGAGAGCCAAAATCTACTTCTGCTTCATTCAACACGTCTACAACTGCCTGAGAAATCTCCTTTCCCCTGCTGTCATAGGCGCCAGCACAACCGGCCCAGTATAAAACTTCTGCCTCCTTTTTATCTTTCATCAGGGGCACCTCTCTGCCTTCCATCCAGTTTTCTCTATCTTGTGGGCTCATTCCCCATGGATTACCATAGTTTTCTATTTTATCAAATGTTTCCATAGCTTCCTGTGGAAACTTGCTCTCCATCATGACAAGATCCTGTCTTGCCCGTAATATATCCAACATAGGTTCATTCCCAACAGGACAAACCTCAACACAATACCCGCAAGTTGTACAGCTCCAGGCTGCTTCATCTGTTAATAATATATCTGTAATAGAAGCATCCGGTATTGATCCATCTATGAACTCATCTAAATGTGTGTTTAAAAAATAACGTTTGTTGATCTCGAGCGCTGATGGCGATAACTCTTTACCAGTCTCATAAGCAGGACATGCATCTTGACAGCGGCTGCACTGTATACATGCATACGCATCCAATAGCTGCTTCTGGGGCAGGTGCTGCAACTGTCCAGAGCCAAACTGTTCAATGGAATCATCCTCAAAATCTATTGTCTCTATTGATGCCATAGACTTCCTATCTTTTGAGACCATAAAATTAAGCGGGCCCATAAACAAGTGTGCGTGTTTTGAATAGGGGAAATAAGGTAAAAACCCAAGAATGAGACCAAGGGCAATCCACCATGTTACGTGTTCATAAAGAATAATACTATCTTCTGTAAAATTTGACCACAATAGGGAAACTAGTGTGGCCGCAGGCTGAAAACTATCAGCAGTATTTTTAGCAATCTCAAAGCTAGCAGATAAAAATCTTGCTCCTACATGAAACAGTATAAAAAACCCAACAATAAGAGAGTCATTACGCATTCCTTTTTCCGCCTCGGGACTTAACATGACCGGTTCATTTATTGTTAGTCTGTTATCATTAAAAATAAATCTTCTAATCAAAAAATAGATAACGCCAAACAAGACCGTTACAGTAAAAAAGTCAACAAAAACTCTGTAAAGTTTTCCGATAATATGGTTTGGAAAAAAATGGAACCCAGGAATAAAACCGTAAAGCACATCAACAATATTTACCAATAAATAGAGTGTAAATCCCCATGCAACCAAGGCGTGTATAAAACCAACTATCGGACGAGACTTAAATAATGTATTTTGGCTGATAAATACCTTTAAACCTTTTGACAGGTTGAAAAACGCAGTTTTCCAGTCAATAGGCTGAGTACCTACACCTATCACACGGAACATTTTTCTAAATGTAATAAAAGATGCACCTATTGCACCTATTGCAATAAAGATAAAAATGATTTTTTCAGCAGATGATAACATTAAACAACTCTAAAGTTTCTAATTACCTATAGGTAACTTGCATGACTCTCAGATTCATACCAAATCTATAATAATCTAATAAATAAGTAATAGAAGGAAACTAATAAATTTATGTATCGTTCAAAGTCTCAATCAGCCTGGGAACGATATCGAGAACATTTCCAATAACAGCGTAGTCAGCTATCTCAAATATTGGAGCATCAGGATCTTTGTTTATGGCCAGAATATTTTTCGAACCTTTCATCCCGACAACATGCTGAATCGCTCCGGAAATACCTAATGAAAAATATAGTTTTGGAGAGACTGTACTTCCTGAGCTACCAACCTGCCGAAAACTAGGTAGCCAGCCGGCATCAACAACAGGCCTGCTCGCTGAAACCTCTGCGGATATTGCACTAGCCAGATCAAAAGCGATTGGAATATTTTCTTCTTTTTCTATACCTCTACCAACAGAAACTATAAGCTCTGCGCTTTCAAGATCTACCTCTGCCGCTGACTCCTGAAAAGGTTCTTCCGAGCTTGATCTAATCATTGATGAATCTAGATCAGCCTCAAAATTTTGTGAACTGTTTGAACCTGGCAACATATCTTCTTCACTGAAACAAGCAGACTGAAAACTTAATATCTTTTTATTCGATGAGGATGAGACTGAAGAATTAAGCTTTGAATTGAGAACTTGCTTGGTATAAGAATCTTGTTCCACATATATAATATCAGGAATGAATGGGATATCAAGTCTGGCACTGACACGTGGCATAAAGTCACGAGTCTGATAGGTATGACCAGCAACAATAATATCTGGGTTAGTGGACTGGACTACTTGGGCTACTACCTCTGTGTAGCCATCTGAATTATACGATGAAACAAGCTCATGCTTTACAACTAACGTTTCATCTATTGCAATAGATGAGAGTTCATTTAAAATAGCATCTGAATTATCACCTATGACCAGCGCTGTAATGCTTCCACCAATTTTTTGGGCGCCGGCAATAGCTTCCTTACTCATTCGGTGCATTAGGCCCCTACTATCTTCAATAACAACAAGAATATCCATCACTAAAATATTTTTACTTCCGATTTTAATATTTCCACAATCCTGTCTACGGTAGAATTAAGGTCGGTATCAATAATCTCCGTCTCTTTAGATGTTTGGGGAACAAAAACTTTTTCTATAGACTGGTTTTTCTCTGCGTTTTGAGATTGAACAATTTTTATTTCTTTTTTCTTTGCACCCATAATACCTTTCAAAGAAGGATACCTCGGCTGGTTTATTCCAGACTGAATACTTACTGAAGCAGGTGATCCAAGCGTAACCCACTGAAACCATCCTGACTCAAGTTCCCTCTTCACCCTGATTTTTTCTTTATCTATTTCAGTCTCGATTGCAAGTGTCGCAGTAGACATACCAAGAAGCTCCCCAACCAAGACTCCTGTCTGTCCCATGCCCATGTCATCAGACTGCAATCCTGAAAATATCAAATCAAAATTTTCATCTTTTATTGCATATACTATGCTCTTCGCTATTGATAATGGATCTGTTTCAATCTGTCCACTTTCTTCAATATGAATACCTCGGTCTGCACCTTTTGCGAGACCTTCTCTGATTACTTTTTGAACCCTGGTTGGACCCTGACTGACAATAACTACCTCACACTCACCGATTTTTTCTTTGATGGTCAGTCCCTCTTCTATGGCATAATTATCAGGAGGGTTCATAACAAACGAAGCATTTTCTTCTTTGACCCAGGTATTATCTTCAGAGATCACTAATGCAGACTCCGATCCAATAACTTGTTTTACTAATACCGCGATTTTCATTTGGTTTTGGTTGTTATGTTATTATAAAATGGACGGTAATTTAATTAACTATCTCCCTATCATGAAAAACTTAGTAAAAAGACATATCCACATATGTTAGGCGATATTATACTAAATGCAATATTTATTATTGGTAGTATTATGTTTTTATTTTGCCTCTGGATACTATGGGGCAGGTCTAATCAAAATAAATAAAGCACTTTGATACTTACCAGATAATTAATTATTTTTAGGCACAGATGATAATTTAATTGTCCACGCTAGTGTGGACATTTTATCTTTTAATAAACCAAGGAGGAATAAATGAAAAAACTGATAACTCTTTTTCTATC
>Ga0207961_1000087_pt1 | contig 25025 bp, 24 predicted proteins | sample Knorr_S7_td_250__FD_185596 | JGI IMG/M metagenome (GOLD analysis project Ga0207961, IMG submission 185596) | Marine microbial communities from Southern Atlantic Ocean transect - Knorr_S7_td_250_ad_252m_LV_B (SPAdes) (version 2) | ecosystem: Environmental > Aquatic > Marine > Oceanic | place... | reverse complement strand
TCTACACTTCTAGCGACACTTCTCTTTGTACTCGGCACAAGCACAAGCGTCGGAGCTCAAGAAGAGGAGCCACCCCAGCGTATACCAGCGGCGTTCATGAGTTATCTCGGAGCGGATTGGCTTGAACGCCCTAGTCGTATCAGCGAGGAGAGGCCCGATGAGATGTTGGCAGCCATGGGGCTAAAGAACGGTGATATCGTTGCTGATATCGGGGCCGGATCAGGATTCCATACGCGAAGGATGGCTAGCCTCGTGGCTCCGACAGGCCAGGTTTTCGCGGTCGATATTCAGCCCGAGATGCTCGAAATTTTAGAAGGTCGGGTTGAAGATGAAGGCCTCACAGGTATCGTGCCGGTCTTAGGAGAATTTGATGACCCAAAGCTCCCTGACAATCAGATCGACTGGATACTGCTCGTTGATGTTTACCATGAGTTCGAGAACCCTGATCTAATGCTTGCGAAGATGCGGCAAGCCCTAAAGGACAGTGGTAAAGTGGCACTGGTCGAATATCGGGTCGAAGATGGCACCGGTGACCATATTAAAGCCGATCACAGGATGTCAGTTCATCAAGTGCTCAGTGAATGGACCCCAGCAGGTTTTGAGTTAATTGAACTCCATGAGTTCTTACCAAGTCAGCACCTGTTCATCTTTCAGAAAGCTATGAACGATAGGACGACTGGAGTTTCCGTACAGTCAACCATCCCAAGCTACAATCTCTTCGAGGCAATCAGTGAAGGACATGTCGAGGTCACGGCTTCAGGTCAGGGAGCGGAAGCTGTGAACTTGACGATACAGCGAATGCGATCTGACCCGATGGTAATCACACTACCGGTTGGTACTTATTTCAAGGCATCGGGAAGCAGTAGCGATATGATTGCGCGCCGGGACGGAGTCATCATCCTAGAGGAAGACGGCCCGCAAACCTGGGCACTTCTAGCACGAACTGTGAACCGGAATCGCCCCGTCCCTGTTGCTGAAGACGGATTCGATATTCACAGGGCTGACGAACAACCCTCACTACGAAACGTTATGTGGCAGTTTCAGGGGATGAGTCTCCATCCGATGATCGGATCGGTGATCGAGGAACTTGCTCTTTGGATTGTATCAGAAAATGCTGGGTATGATGATCTCGTAGCGCATGCATCCCGCGTTCCAATACCAGTGGAGCAGGCTGTCGCTCTAGCCGCTGCTTATACGGATTCAGCTGGAATCGACATAACCCAAAAGCAAATATGGGCCGATCGCGAAAAATTCGTGCCTGCCTTAACGGACGAGGCTTTGAAGAAAGTCTTCGAAGATCGCAATCTAAATTAATTCGGTGATACTAGTTTCCCGGAGGAGCCTTATAAACTTCGTCAGTGACCGGCTCCATCCAGCTAACTGAGCCACTATAGATCGTAAGTTGAAGAACGTCCTGATCTGGGTCGGCCCCATGCCAATGCTCTATCTCTGGTCCAGTCCACCAAGGTTGGCCTGGCCTCATCTCCATCAGGGATTGTCCTCGCACCTGAGTACGTCCCAGACCCTCTTCTACCATCAAGAGTTGGCCTTCAGTATGACTATGCCAGTTCGAACGACTGCCCGCTGGAAAACGTAGGCGTAAGGTTCTCACTTCATCGCTGCCCTCTACACTGGGATTACCACCCATAAAATTACTCTGTTGAGCAGCCATCGATTCACGTGGGCCCGATAGTAATACCCATCCAAAAACGCCTAACGATACAGCCACCAGAAGAAGTCCGATCCAAGACGTTTTTTTTCTTTCTAAGTCCATGTCACATCCCTTGGTCCAAGTCAGTAAACGGGGTCACGGTGACCGTGACATTCTTATTTGTAAAAAGAGATCCATCACTTGCGATTGCGCGAAGGATATAATCTCCCGGTTCCTGGAAGGTCACTTCAGTGACCCATCTTCCATCTTCTGGAGCTTCTGGAATTATCCATGGTGGAGACCACGGGGAATTCGCATATACTCGGGTATCCGTCCAAGTCTTCATCTGCTCAGGTTCGAATCCCACGTTCCGGACAGGGCCGCGATAAACAATCCAGGACAGCCGCAACCCTGGACCACTGATTGCGACAATCGACGAAGGTGGCCGATATAGCTGATCAAGAGTTGATGGTGATCCGCCCCGAGCCCTCCTGGCCGGAAGGTTGTCCGGATCGCTAGCAAATGCGATCAAGGTTAAGGGCTTTCCGACAGCTATCCTTCGAGTCTCGCCACCTTCAACTTTGAGTTCTGGCGGTATATTGGTGCGAAGAGCATCACTGAGGCTTCCGAAATTCCCTCCGACCTCGGTAGAAATTACCTGAGGGTCGATTCGGTAGTCAGGTGCTAGTGAGGCAAACGCTCGATGGGTCTCACCATTCGTTTTCAGAGTCCAAACCAGTTCCTTAGAACCGAAATCCCCAGGAACAGTAATAGTGAAAAGGAAAGGGTTTCTCCTAGGGTAAAAATGTGTTGGCTGTCCTTGATCAGCGACTGAGGCCTGGTAAGCGTCTTGCTCTAAGTCGTCGAGCCCTTGGGGATCCGTGAATGCGAAGTAGTTATCTGGGCCAATTGGAATGTCAAAATGCTGTTCCCAATTAGAGTTCATATACCCCAGGAACAGCGAGAACGAGCCATCCTCGTTAGGCCACCAACCCTCATACGCCGGGGAGATACTTTGGCCATTCAAGTACATAAAACGGGTTTGTCCCTCAATCATCTGCGAAAAAGAAAACATCGCGAGAACCGGCAATAGTAGATGACTGGGTCGCAAAGGAAGTGTCCTGCTATGCATTAGCGATTACCTCTTGGCCGGCTCGCATCCTCCTCTGTTACCGGAACGACAGGAGCCCAACATAGTGGACACCCAACATCGTATTCGTTCCTGCTCTTCATCTTCGCACGCCTCTCGGCCATTTCTAGTTGGAATTGCTCTTCAGTGAGTTCAACTGAGTATCCCAAGTCGATGAACATATTCGATACTGAGCGCCGACCACCTCCCGCCCAGTTTCTGGCATCAGCGATGTTCTGGTTATCCGTTGTCGTGTCCACAAAGCCGATAACGTGCAAAATGGTGCCCTTAGGTAGTAACGGTGCAGCATCGTCTTCATAGACATACTGCTTCACCCAGTTGTGGTCATACCCAACACAGTTAAGCGTCAGTTGGTTGTGGCCCCATATGGCCTCGATACACATACGCACACCCGGTGCGTGAAGGTGTGGCTCGAAGGCGATAATCTTGGTGTGCTCGTCTAGCACTGCGTAGGAATGGAATTCCTGATTGGCTTGATTCGGCTTTACGTCTATGTCAATCCCATTGCCGAGACGAGCACCGCGCCTTGTGTATTCTGGTGTGTAGCCTTCCGGAAAAAACTTGAACCCGAATTCAAGATGCCCCTTGGATTCTCGGCCATTCGAATGCAGATGGGCTGCACCTAAACTCAAAGCTGAATTCGCTTGCAAAATCCTGCCCGCTTTCTCCGGAAAGATATCTGCGTTACGACCTACTTCATGAATGGGCCAACTCGTACTTCTCCCGACCAGTTCCATTCCATCCTCACTTAAGACCCCACTGGTATAGGTCATGTGATGCCACATATAACGTCCACCTACTGTGCTACTCGTGGCCTCTGCAGGAATATCATTGACCTCCCGTACCTGCACCGCCTTCACATACCGGTCTTCAGTCAAGCCGGTTGGTACGAGACCGATATCACCCCACCAATCAGGGCCAATAGCCGGAATCGTCACATCTTTCGAGCGAAGCACCAAATCAGGTTCCCCGATCGTCCAGGTGCCACTCTCGGCGAACTCACGCGGCTCAGGCATCTCTGCCGGATCACCTTCCGGAGCTCCGTTATCGGCCCACGCTTGGATCTTCGCGAGTTCTTCGTCACTGAGCGATGGGTCATTCTTAAACTCGTGGATACCAATGTCTTTCTCGACGAAGAACGGTGGCATAGCTCCCATCCGATCTCGAATAGCCGTCCGATATTTGATTCTCGGAGCTAAGCGCCTGACCTCTTCATACGTGGTAAGAGGCATTGGGGCCCCACCGCCAACCCGATGGCAATCCTGGCAACTCCTCTGAAAGATCGGTGCAATATCCTTCGTAAAAGTGACCGCTTCAGCATTGATACCAAAATCTGATGCCGCATAAAGATGGAGTTCATGATTACCGACACTCGCATCATGCGACTGGGCACCTAACGCAAGGGGGATTACTAGAAGGGCTGTAACCCAGTAGGTGAAATGTCGGATGTTCATCGCGCACTCCTCAAAGATCTTATAAGAGCCTCAATCCAGGATGTGCGTGTAAGTTACTCATCGCAAGGTCTTTTGGCCTCAGCGTGATAAAAATGATAGGGGTCAGTTAAGGCTGGTTGACCGGTAATGCAAACGCTACGAGAGTGGTTCCCGAAGGGATAAGCACGTGCTGTCGACCATCAAGTACATGGGTCATCGCTGCTGCACCCCAAATCCGAGAGCCTGTCTGGTAATGCCAGAGATTGCGGCCCGAACTCGCCTCAAAAGCCATGAAGTTACCCTCATGATCCCCAGCAAAAACAAGACCAGAGGCGGTTGTCATAACCCCAGCCATAGTCGCGGACGGATACCGAAATTCCCATTGCCTCTCACCTGTCTTAACATCAATCGCACGGAGCGCTCCATAGCCCTGGTCACGATCAATCCAGACTACGCCACCAAATGAGGGTCTACCTGGAACAATCTCAGGCTCTTGCGGGACGAATGTTGCACACACCTCACGTGCCGTAACAAATAACATTTCAAGGTCAGGATTGAAGGACGGCGGCATGAAATTTGTCCCGCCCCAAGGATCTGGCAGACACCCTTTGCTTCCATCGTTAAGTACGATGGGTCTACCATCGCTCCCAATCTCTCGCGCCCAGGTTGTATCGGTGAACGGTTTCCCGACGAGGAGCTCACCCGTTACACGATCCAGCATGTAAAAGAACCCGTTACGGTTAGCTACCATCACAACCTTTCTGAGTTCTCCGTCCAAGACCAAGTCAGCCAACACAGGCACGTGGTTTGAATCCCAGTCATGGAGATCGTGAGGAGTGAACTGATAGTGCCAACGCAGTGTCCCCGTATCAGCTTCAATCGCGAGAATGGAGTTAGTGAAGAGATTGTCGCCTTCACGTTTTTCACCATAGTAGTCAGGATTAGGATTTCCTGTCCCCCAATAGATGAGATTGAGTTCTGGATCAAAACTTCCGGTCATCCATGTCGCTCCACCTCCCCGCGCCATGACCTCTGGGTCATCTGGCCAAGTCTCGCTGCCAAATTCACCAGGAGACGGCACAGTATAGAATCGCCAAATCCGATCACCACTCGTTGGATCATATGCGTCGATGAACCCGCGGGTTGGATATTCACCACCGGAAATCCCTACGATGACCTTATCGTTGATGACAAGAGGAGCTAGCGTCGCAGCATATCCAATTCGGTAATCTGCTAATTCGATATCCCAGAGCACACTTCCCGTTTTTCGATCAAGCGCCAGGAGATGCGCATCGAGCGTTACCATGAAGAGTCTGTCACCTAGGATACCAAACCCCCGATTAACGGGAGCACTCGAACCGTATGTGAGATCATCCGGAAGGTTTCGCCGATATTGCCAGAAGGGTCGACCAGTCCTGGCATCGAGCGCCCAAGCAAAATTGTTGGAACCCGTAACGTAAAGAACTCCATCTAACACCAGAGGTGTTGTCTCAAAGCCACGTCCCCGAGTCATGGTACCAGTTTGAAATGTCCAAATTGGAACTAGATCTTGCACATTTCCTGGCGTGATCATCGTCAATGGGCTATGGCGTTGGCCCGTGTAATCTCCGGAATATGTAAGCCATTTCGATGGTTCAGACAGACCGTTTAGAATATCCTCATAAGTCACACCAGACTCGGTATTTTGTGCGAGTACCGGAGCTTGTATCCCGGTCGTCAGGACGACAAACACTAGAGTTCTGAGGAAGCTTTTGAATGTCATTGAATCAACCCCTCAACGTGCCAAGATACCTTAGCAAGTTATCCAGATCAGTGTTACTAAGACGTTCAGTACCAAAGTCAGGCATGAGAGACCTCTCCTCATAGATCACTTCTTGAAGTTCTGACTTGGTGTAACCCTGCAGTCGTTCGCTCGTATCAGCAATCTGTATTGAGAATGCATCCTCACTCTTTATCAGACCTCGGATACTGCGATCGTCCTGTGTTATAAGTGTCACTGCACGATATCTGACTGCGACGGATGCACTCGGTTCACGGATCGATCTCAGAAGCCTATCTCGGGAGCGTATTCGTGCAATTCGAGATAGATCGGGCCCCAGACTACCACCTTGTGTAGCTACCCTATGACAGCGAGCACACATAGATAAGAAGATCTCTCGTCCTTGCTCGGGATCACCAACGTTATCCTCAAATGGTGAAACTGTGCTGATGCCCTTTAGATATGCCACTATAGCCCAAATTTCGTTATCAGGAGCAGAACTAGAAGGCATATTGCTACCTGGTACACCACGCTGGATCGTCCGAAACACTCGCTCGTCCTCTGTCCCGGCTGCCCAAAGCAGAGTCAGATCTGGAGCACCAATCCCTCTCGCGTCAGCACCGTGACACTCCGCACAACGCGTCGCAAATAATGCAGCACCTGCCCGCCTGGCAGCTGGATCAGCATCATAGGGATTCCCACCCTGCCCGCTAACCGAAAGGGGCATCAAGATACCTAGGGCGAGTAATAAGCACGTCAGCAGCATATGAACCATATTGTGCCAACCATATGGAATACGCGATCCTGGCTCAAGCCATCTGTCGACAATGGCCTAGTCATGGATAGCGCCATAAAATGATACCTGCTCACAATTCACCAACTGGAATGCCGCATTAACGAGTGAACCAAGGATCGCTTATGCTTCGCAAGGCTCTTCATGCGGGAATCATAGGACTGCTGATCAATGGTATGATCGGGAGTGTTCCTGCTCTATCAGGGCAAGAACAGGACAATCCCTATACTACTGGACAAGACATACAATCAGGTGAACAGCTCTTCGGTAGGAATTGTTCACGTTGCCACGGCCTAGAGGCTGGTGGCGGAGAGCGCGGACCTGATTTGAGAACTGGTACATTCCAGCACTCGAGCTCAGATGCCGGCCTGTTTGCAGTGATTGCAGATGGCATCCCAAATACTGAGATGGTGGGGATTGGTCGTAGCCGAAGTGAGCAGTCAGTATGGCAGCTCGTGGCTTACCTGCGTTCACTAAATAGTGAAGTACGTGTGGAAGTAGCTGGCAATCCATCGATCGGAGAGGAACTCTATACTGGAAAGGGTGACTGCAGCAGTTGTCATATGATTGATGGAGAAGGTGGCCGGCATGGCCCCGATCTTTCCACCATAGGTGATCGAAGATCACCAGATCAGCTTCTGTCAGATCTACTGACTCCGAATGAACGGGTGCAACAACGCTGGTGGACAATGCGTGTGATGCATCAAGATGGCACCGAGGTTGAAGGGCTGAGAATGAATGAGGGCACATACTCAGTCAGAATACTCGATGTGGAAGACAACCTATGGTCTTTCCTTAAACGAGATCTGCGCCAGAGTGAGCGCACTGAGACGTCATCGATGCCGGCTTATGGGGAAAGCTTTACCAGTGGAGAACTCGAGGATCTTGTCGCTTATCTGTACGGCTTGAGTAGAGGAATAAGATGATGAAACACTATGCAGTCTTTACCCTTTTTGTCTTGCTATTCCCGGCGTCATTGGAATCTCAGGATTCTAGACAGCGAAATGCTGATACAAACCAAGTAGCTCCGTCGTTTAGTCCGATAACAAACGAACGTCTGTTGAATTCCGATGCAGAGCCTGAGAACTGGCTTATGTACTCCGGCAATTACTTCAGTCAGCGCTACACTAGGCTAGACCAGATTAATAATGAAAATGCGGCTGAACTCGAGATGCAGTGGGCATTCCAACTGCGTGCACTTGACCGAGCTGAAACAACACCCGTTGTCGTTGATGGCGTGATGTATGTAACGGAATCACCTAGTAATGTGATCGCCCTCGATGCAAAAACCGGCAGTCAGTACTGGCGGTATAACCATAATCTACCGGAAGTCTTGAATTTCTGCTGTGGCCGTAATAACCGAGGTGTCGCAGTCCTTGGGGACAAACTCTACATGAGCACCCTAGATGCACACCTGGTTGCTCTTGATGCGAAAACCGGAAGCGTGCTATGGGATGTGGAAGTAGCTGACGAGGCAACTGGATACAGCAAGACGGGTGCACCGCTCGTGGTCGGAGACAAGATCATCACAGGGGTTGCAGGCGGTGAATTTGGAATCCGAGGCTTCGTCGACGCCTATGATGCTGAAACCGGAGAACGCTTATGGAGACTCTACACAATCCCTGGGCCAGAACACCCCGATAATGCATCGTGGTCAGGAGACTCTTGGCGCACAGGAGGCTCGCCAACCTGGATGACCGGGTCCTATGACCCAGAGTTAAACCTGGTTTACTGGGGTACGGGTAACCCGGGTCCAGATTGGAACGGAGATGTTAGGCTGGGTGATAACCTTTACTCCGATGCTGTGCTGGCAATTGACCCTGATACCGGTGAACTGAAGTGGTATTTTCAGTTCACACCCCATGATATCCATGACTGGGATGCCACACAGATCCCGATCCTAGCTGATTCTGAGTTCGGAGGCCAAAGTAGGAAGTTAATGCTCTGGCCGAATAGAAATGCGTTTTTCTACGTTCTAGACCGCGAGACGGGGGAGTTCCTTTTAGGCAAGCCCTATGCAAGACAAACTTGGGCCAAAGGTCTGGATGAAAAGGGCCGACCGATACGTATTCCAGGAACATCCCCGAGCGTAGAAGGCACGACCGTATCTCCCTCGATTGGTGGAGGAACCAACTGGTTTTCACCGAGCTACAGTCCTAGGACTGATCTTCTCTATGTCATGGCATATGACGGTGAGACCACTTACTACATTCGTGAAGACGAATACGTTGCTGGCGAACGGTTCACCGGCGGAGGTGGTGTGACCCCCTTGCCTGCGGCGAACTACGCAAGTGCAGTTCGAGCGATCTCCCCCCAGACTGGTGATCTGGAGTGGGAGTATCCCGTTCAGCCAAGGTCAACCGCAGGTGTGCTTTCAACCGCAGGGGACCTCGTCTTCAGCGGAACGGTCGACGGCTTCTTCTTTGCGCTAGATGCGAATACGGGAGAGGAGCGGTGGCACATCAATCTCGGGTCACGCGTTCACGCTGGACCTATGAGTTATATGGTAGACGGCAGGCAGTATGTTGCGATTGCGGCAGGTAATGTCCTATTCACGTTTGCAGTAAGAGAGTAAGAACAGGAAGTACTTATAGAGTTCTGTGAGCGCTGCTAGGTATGTTCTTGAAGTACCGTTGTCTCACTACCCAGTTGGCAAGAACGGAACGTCCGGTGGAGCCGGAAATGTTGTCGTTTGGAGTGCTAATAAGACGATCACGGCATATACCACAGCGAATCCCAATAAGGCAAGTATAAGAGTTTTGGAGTTTAGCTTCGGTGTGCGACGCTTTGTCACCCAATAACTCCAGATTTGGGGCGCTGGGTCACCTCAAAAGTTTTATAAATCAAGGTGAGCGGGACCTACCGTTACTTATAGCGGTAGGTTACACGACCTCGGGATAGGTCATAGGGCGAGAGCTCGCATTTCACCTTATCGCCTGCGAGCACTCGGATGTAATGCCGGCGCATCTTACCAGATAGGTAGGCTAGCACCTCGTGTCCGTTCTCTAGCTTGACACGAAAATTCGTGTTCGGGAGCACTTCGCTCACCGTCCCTTCCATTTCAATCGCTTCGTTTGCCACTCGGGTGATCCCTCCCATTAATGAAATCGTGGGTCAGTTTCCGCTGATTCCCTACCTCGATCCTAATAGCCGTGGATCTGTTGCCAAGACCTCAGCATCTTGACCCTCTTCCACTGTTGCGATCACCAAAGCTGCGAGATGAGTCCAACGAGCCGGTGAGGGATTGAGCTCTTCGAGAATCTGGTCAGGGGTAGCACGAGTGTAGCGGCCCTTACATTCCTTCTTTTCACGATAGGCTTTCACAGCCCGGCGAACGACGCGTTTTTCTTTGGGAGTCAAATCCATGATGGGTAATCTAACCTAATTTTCCGCACGGTGGGCTAATTAACATATCCAGTGCAAATAACGCACATCGTATATGTATCTGCCAGATAGGTATCCACTCGGACTAAAAAGCACTGAGCAAGAGCAAAAGCCCCGTAATTATGAGGAGTGCTTCCAGACCTATCCGGTATCTTCTAGAGTCAAATCTGCTGAATATGTAGTGCTCCGTCAGCCAAAATGTCGTCACTCCCACGACTATGAGTCTCACTCCAGTTCCTACATCTACCTGCCAGTTGGTACCTGCTAAACGAAGGGTCGTAAGTTGGACAACCGCAAACAAAGTATACCCAGCCGCGATTGTGGCCCTGGATATGTCACGATGCAGCCCTTTCCCAAAAGCCAGGGCAGTCAACATGGAACCGCCCAAGTTAGAGGCCCCATGAACGAAGCCCATCATAGCAAGGTAAGTGCGCTGAAATCTCAGCAACTGATTGAGTCCGTGTCTAATGAACCTCACCCTATCCTGCAGCGAGAATGTGAGTACCAAAATCGCGACGAATATTTCCAATGGTGGTGACCAGCGAGTAGACGCCAATAGAGCCACCACGATCGCCGGGAGTGTTAAGGTCGCGATTCCCCGGAGGAGTACGCGGTCCACATATTGATGACCTCTTCTCAGTTGGAGCAGGCTGATCGTGAGGGAAATCGGTAGTAGTAGTTGAAGCGTGGCCGGGAAAGTCATCCCAAGCAGAAGCATCCAAGGAGTCCCCAGTAATAAGACTCCTACACCAAAGAGTGACTGTATTACAGAAGCTAGCAGAATTACTGGGTAAATAAGTTCTGGTGCGGGCAAGACACTTACATGATGCACGGCAACCGATCGACGGCATCTGAAGTGCCTTCGAGATCAGTCCAGTTCATTCGGTAGGTTTCGTATGAATCTCGAATGACTAGGGCGATCCGCGGGTTGCTTCGAAGAGTCTGGAGTTCAGATTCGCTAATCCCGAGGTAAACCGATACTTGATTTCCAGATTCAAGCCTACCACTGACACGCTGTTCCGCAGCATCCCCTAGCTGATATCTGATCTGTACTCTGTTATCGTCCCCAGCCATATACGAGTGTGTTACGACCAAGGCCAACAGATTCGCACTGCAACGAAATGCGAACATATGTATGCCCTGGACCTCCATATTATCTGGCACCAGAGTCATGCTAACGGCCCTGGAGCGATCAGCTCCCTGGGTCTGACGTACGGTCCAATCTCCAACCTGCTCTGTGTCCTGAGCGAGGACAGCTGGGGTCGAAGCAACGAGAATAAGGAAGAAAAAACTGTAACGACTCATGATCATCATGTATGCCCCTATCGCAGGCCCGTACCGGACACGATCAAACGGATGACACCATCGCGTTTGTTCAGCAGGAAAACCTGACCATCAGGTCCTGAACCAAAGCGTAGATCCGCCCGACCAGCAGGAGACCTTCCCTGCTCTCTGTTCTTCTCTTGAATCACCTGCAAGAGAGTCTTTGAATCACCGCTGTCATTGAGCAGGATGCGACGGATCGCTTGCTGTCCACCACTTGGAAGCAAATCAGCTGAAACATAGAAAACTTCGCCACTCGGGTTATCACCGAATAATACGAGGTTTGCTAGTTCAGGGATTGCGTCACTGCGGTAGACATGAAGACCGGTCGCAGCGGAACTCCTCTGAAGCAATGGATCCTCTTGTCCGTACTCAGCCACAGGATAGGTGAGTGCCTCATCACCACGCGGGTTGCTGAGACTGACCGCTGAGCGACTGATAAATCGGAAACTACCCTCCCACGTGTTCCAGCCGAGGTCGGCACCAGAAGTTACAAGGCTTATCTCCTCAACAATATTCTGGCCGATATCTGCAAGAAACATATTTCCGTTATCAGGATCCCAGGCAAAACGCTGTGGATTTCTAACACCGGAAGCATAAATCTCACTAAGCGTATTGTTATCACCATCGTTAGCGAATGGATTATCAGCAGGTATGCCATAGGACCTATTCATGCTGTTAGAGCCCAGGGGATCTATGCGAAAAATCTTACCAAACGCCGAATTTAGGTTCTGAGATAGATTGAGCGGATCACCACCACTGCCACCGTCAGCTATACCTACATAAAGCAAACCAAAGTCAGAGTCACCGGAAGAAGCCGTCGGATTGAAACCGATTTGGCCACCATTGTGATTACCGTAGGGCTGTTCAACCCTCAGTAACTCCCGAGGGGCGTCTCCATCATAAGTTCCCGCCGAAGGATTTCTAGCAGTCCATTCAAGAAGAACGGTGTCGTGTGTATCACCTCCACCACCAGGGACAAAATCAGCATCGGGTGCCGTATTCCTGCTATCTGTCCACGTGTAAAACTTACCGAAGCCATCGGTTCCAGAACGATTGAATTCCGGATGAAATGCAAAGCTCTGGAAGCCCAACTCATTTCGAGAAGATTGAACACCCACACCCCAATCCGCATCATCGATATCTAGGTACTGTGTGACCCTCTGACCATCGTAATCGATGCTATAAAGCTGGCCACGCATATCGTTGACGAATAAGCGACCTGTACCTGGTTCATCAGAGAGGAGCATCATACGGGCAGGTTGTCCGTCTATATCTGGCACCGAAGCGAATTCAGAAAAATTCACCTGGATCACGCCGTCTGTAGATGAAATCGGCTCTGGAAACGGATCGTTCGTCTCCTGGGCCAAAGCCGATGAAGCGCTCAACAGCGTTACCAGCAATACTCGGTTTATAGACATAGCCAGCTGCTTCCTTTGCAGGTACACATTGTAAATATTCAGGATCATTCTTTGATTCTGCCTTCAAGTACCCAAGAATCGCAACTTATATGGAGCTGCAAAAACTACTGAGTTTAGGCTTTTCTTATGTCCTATCCTAAACAGAGCGTCACTCTACTCTAAAAATCGATCAAGAATAGAAGAATCCCGAACCCGGCACGCTTCATAGCGTCCGAACCAACGGTAACGGTTTCGGGCAAAGATGTCGTAGCCTAGGTCCTGTAATGATTTCGGAATAACGGCTAACAGTAAATCAGCAATTCTCCACATACCACCCAGTTGTCGCGTGACCCTCCTCACAGCCTCACTCTGCACCCAGACAACCTCATCCTCAAGCCCGCTATTCTCGACCAAAACAAGAGAATCGACCGCCTTTAGATGTGGATGGCGATTCAAGAGATCGCTAGCAAACACCCCACCAAGCGGTGCAAAATGAAAGATTCGCTGACGATCTCTTCGTAACAAGAAACCGATAAACCGGTCACAGAACCCGCAGAGATCATCATACAGGAGAACGGATCTCTCTTTGATAACCGGCTTCATACAGAACAGGGCGCCTGGTCAGAGGACGGGAGAGCGCAACAATCTCCCCCGCCCTACCGTAGCCAGAGCTTGCCGATTAAAGCGAATCCGGCCTCTAACCGTCGTCGACCTTTCGCCACGTTTTTGAACGGTCAACCACCCGGTCACAATACGTGCCCACAAGCGTCTTCGTATTTGCTTCCGTATCGATTGTGGAAGTCAGCTCATAGGTGCAACTCCCGTTCTCACCGGAACTCTTCGCCCAATCAAAAGCCCCATCGTACGTCGTGATCCAACTTCCAGTCGGCTCACGACCCTTAGTAGAGAGGCCTTCCTCTCCACCCAGATAGTGACGCTGATGTGTCCAATCACCAATCCCGTCCACGGTAATCGTCACCTCATCGCCCGGGCGAGCACATTCAGCACGCGTTTTCGTGCCACTGCTTGCAACGTCAAACGTCAAAGCGTCAGCATCCCAAGTACGCTGACCAGTCCCTTCCGCAGTGAATGAGCCTGCAGTATGGCAATCACGCGTCTTCCACCAAGAGTAGTTCCAGACTCGAGGATCATCACCCAGAGCGGCCCCAGTAGATGAGGGGCTAACATTGCTTGCACCCCAAACATCATCTAGAAAACCCATCATTGTGCCATCAAGCCTAACCACCAAAGCCTGAACATCTTGGTCACTGAGTTGTGCTTGGGGTGCTATAGCCTGATCTCCACACGCGGCAAAAGCCACCGCACTAGAAACAAGTAGTAGATGAAAAGTTCTTGGCATTCTGTAATCTCCTGAAGCCTTAACTCATAACCGAAACAATGTTCTCTGCTGCTATAACTATCTGGTGGCACCCAAATCCATAACCGCTCCCAGAAACATCCTGACCTTACGAGGATCAGTCGAACCTCTCACTGCGCCACGAAGATCTGATACCAACTCGCCCAGTGCGTCACTCCGTTGTTGCCCCGAGAGTCCTTCAGCCTCAGCCAAACCTCTTCGTACACTCATGATCCTATCAGCATCAAGACCGCTGGACCGTTCAAGTTGATCGAGGTATGAGCGAGCGAGTGCGAAGCTAGGCGGCCAGACCATCTTAGGTTGCTCCTGTGCGTTGAAGTATTCGAAGCGCACAGTCTTAGCCGCATCAATCTCGTTCTGGGAAATATGAGCGCTGGGTGTTAGCTCAAAAATGTCGAGCCCTCGCGCAATCTCAGAACTGACCATGTATCCGTTGTACCAGTATACGGACCATGAACCACCACTACCTCTGCGCGTACCGTCTGTAGGTCCGCGATCAAAGAAAGCGATCTCATATGGATTATCAGGATCGGTCCAGTCGAAAACATTGATCCCACCCTGATACCAGCCTTGTACCATCACATCTCGACCGGGTATGGGGATCAGTGATCCATTGTGGGCAACACAGTTTTCAAGTTCCGTCTGTGCCGCAGGCATCTTGAAGTAGGAGTGAAAATCCAGTTCCCCATCATTGATGCTGAAGATAGCATCCGCACCCCATTCGTACTTGTCCGTTGCTCGACAACGTGGCTGTCCTCCTCCTCCCCACTCGTCCGTGAACAGAACCTTTGTCCCATCATTATTGAACGTCGCGGAGTGCCAGAATGAGAAATTCGAGTCGGCAGCAGCATACAACCGGCGAGGGTTCGCCACGTCACTTATATCAAGCAAAAGTCCGTAGCCTCCACAGGCACCACCTGCGAATCCGATACCGGGATATACGGTGATATCATGGCACTGAGTCGGCCCAGTACGCTGACGTGGAGGGCCACCACTACGTCCACCACGTCCACCTCTTCCGGCTGCTGCTCTGCGTGCTTCCTGGTCTGGCTCGGCATGCCTTGGCGGTGCAGTTAAGTCGTTGAATATCCGAGGAGAACTCACGATCCGTGCGTCCTGGGGAGCCGCTAGAGGAATCTGGATAACCTCGATGCGGAATAAAGCCGTATTCGGATCGTCCTCCAACGGACCTCCTGAGCAACCCGGAAGTTCGTTCGGGGACCGAACCCTGGAAGATCCTGAAACGTAGATATAGACGTTTTCTGTGTCGTTCGGGTCCGTTACAACAGTGTGCGTATGTGAGCCCCGACACGTCTGGACGTTGGCCACGTACTCTGGGTTCCTAATATCCGTCGCATCAAAAATACGGATGCCACGAAGTCGATCGAGGCTGACCGTGTCCGGAACTCCGCCGGTACCACAGTCAACACGACCACCCAACCCTTCACCGGATACAAAGAGAAGATTCTTGTAGATGGACACATCGCTCTGCGATGCTGGACATACATAAGACGTTTCCAAGGTCGGATCTGTCGGATCCGAGATATCCCAGATCACGTAACCGTTGTAGTTGCCCTGGATCGCGTAGTCGCCGGTGAACCCCAAATCAGAGTTCGTGACTCCAACAAATTCATCGGGGGGCGGCGTATTGGATACCAGATTGAGGTTCCAGGATGCTTCCCCTGCACCCGATCCGAGCGGACCCGAACCGGCAGCAAGCCCGATGCGCGGATCCGGGTCTGGTGGGGTAAGCGGGAGATCGGATAACGCCGACATCATCGCGGCAGGAGAGGGCGTCGACATCCCTGTGGCACATGCGGTAACGAATACCAGGACTGCACATAGTACGGAACCGAGTGCGGTCCAACGCATGCCAGGAAGACGTTCGAAGGATTGGTTGTTCATATCAGATCCCCTGGAGTTTAGGAGAGAAATAAAATAAGTCAGAAGAAGCCATGAGCCTTACCGACCTGGCTCGTACGTATCAAGTATCACTTGCATATGCTCAATCTCAGTCGTCTGATCTGCATACATATCCGAGGCCAGCTTGAAGATGAAGTCGTTCTGTGCGCCCCCGTAGGAACTGAACAACTCGTCAACCATAGCTAAGGCACCCTCATGGTGCGTGATCATGTATTTCAAGAAAAGTCGATCAAAATCGGCACCACGTGCATTATCAAGTTCGTTTAGTTGTGCCTCGGTCAGCATACCAGACATAGCATGGTGATCCGTATCAGCTGGCATTCGCATACGGCTGTATTCAGCGGGAGGAGCAGGCTCATCACGTTCAAGTAACCAAGAACGCATCGTCACTATTTCATCACGTTGAGCAACAACCATGCGAGCACAAAAGATCTGTATAGAAGAACTCGCTTCATGTGATTCCGCCCACCCAGCAAACAAAACAGCCTGAGCATGATGAGGGATCATGTTGGCCATAAAATGCACATCAGCAGGGCTATGGCCTTGCCGATTGCGAGCAGCTAGTGCCTCCAGATCAGCTGCCGATCGAGCAGCTCCACCACATGATGCAAGACTGACCGCGAAAGCGGACAAAAGCAGTACTGGAGAGTATGAGCGCTTCATCGATCTGCTCCGCAAACCCTTATTCGGCCATCATTGACGCTACTAAAGTGAGCATCTTCACCGATACCGATCATTCGCGATACTAGGGGCTATTCGTGCTGTTGAAAAGCATTCCCACCAATCGCTTGTTCTGTAGCCATCACTTTGGGTCAATCTCGTTCCTAGTATTCTCAAAGAGTCATCTGGCTTCGCAGTCAGCTTAACCCGTCGAAGAACTCTTCCATCCGAGTCCGGGTCTGCTCATCGGGTAATCTCCCCATACCAGCACCCATGTTGTCTATCAGGTGCTCCGGATCCGAAGTAGCCGGAATAATCACCGTCACAGCAGGGTGAGACAGGATGTACTTAAGAAAAAACTGTCCCCAGCTTTCACAATCGAACTCAGCAGCCCAATCAGGTAGATCCCGTCCGCTTACAGCACCGAAGAGTCGTCCGACATTGTAGGGCTCATTCACAATCACCCCCATGCCTCGGTCCTGTGCCAGCGGTATCAGTCGCTCTGCTGCCTCACGTTCCCCAAGTGAGTAATTGACCTGCAAAAAATCCAACTCTTCAGCACGAAGCACCTGTTCCATCTGTTCATACTGTCGTCCGAATGAGGTCGTCACGCCGACGTAGCGTGTGCGACCTTCTTCTTTCGCTTGCCGGATAGTCCTTAGATGAATCTCGGTATCCCGAAGGTTATGTACCTGATTCAAGTCGATGATGTCACGTCCCCAGTCTTGAAGGGACGTTTCCTGCTGATCGATACCTGCCTGTCTGCCACCGCCTGTTGAAATCTTTGTGGCAAAGAACAGGTCATCTTGAATGCCAAGTTCCTGGACAAGCTGACCGGCGACACCCTCAGAGCTCCCATACGTGGGAGCGGTATCGAAGAACCGTCCCCCCATCTCATGGAATAGTCGCAACACTTCCTTTAAAGGAGCTCGTTCTTCACCGGAAGCGCCCACACTGAACGTGCGCGCGCTACCTAAGCCCACGGCAGGAATCTCCTCACCCGAGGACGGAATAGCACGCATGAGTAAAGGCCGTTCTTGAGCAACTGCTGGAAAGTCATTAAGTAAGAAGGCGGCTGCCCCAGTTCCAGCACTGATCTTGAGCATATCTCTTCGTGAGATCTTCATCTATTTACCTCTCAGGCTCGGGGACACCCACTACTCCTCTACCTGTAAGATGAGAACCATTGCATTAAAGGGGCAAGCGGGGAGGCCCAGCTTACTACAAAAGACTAATTTCTTGCTTAGTTCTTGATGTGTGGGCAAGTCCAGAGAAATTAGACCAGGTGTAACAACTTCTTGATCTCTTTTCCGGAGAGAAGCTATGACCAACCGCGCGAACGTTCTGAGAGCACTAGCGTGGGCGGGCTTTTGCTTAGTCGCTAGTCCGATGATTGGTATCGCTCAGGAAGAACCAGCCATGGAAACCGATACTCTCTATGTCATAGACTTGCAGGATGGTTCTACTCTCTACGGTTATATAATCTCAAGGGGAGATGATGCGCTTAGCATTAGGACTGTAGCTGGACTCAACATAGAACTTGAGGCGGTCTTAGTTAGAAGCACTACCGAGGCTTCTGGTCGGGTAGTAGACGGCGAGTACTGGTCGGAGGACCCAAATAATACGCGGCTATTTTTTGCTCCAAGCTCTCGACCAGTGCCGAACGGGGCATGTTATGTAGGCACATATATGATCCTTTTACCCTTTGTTGGTTGTGGTATTGGAAATCGTTTCACGATAGCGGGGGGAGCACCAGTCCTATTTGGAGAGCTACAACCCTTTTATATAGCTCCCAAACTAACGCTGATACAAAACGAGAGTTTTGGTGTGGCTGTCGGAACTATAGCATTCAGCAATTGGGGTGCTGGCTTATGGGACGAAGATGACTTCGAGACAATAGGGATTGCTTTTGGGGTGGCTACTTTCGGTTCGGATGACAAAGCTTTGACGACTGGCCTAGGCTTTGGATATGCCGGTTCAGATTTTGCTAGTGACCCGGTACTGATGTTAGGTGGAGAAGCTAGGTTGAGTCGGCGAGTAAAGTTAATCACGGAGAATTACTTAATACCGACGGGTGGAGCAATTGGCTTAGTGATGGGGGGTGTCCGGCTACTCGCGAGCAACTTCTCTGGAGATGTTGGAATGCTGGGGGCAACTGGAGCAGGAGCCTTAGCATGTTGTATCCCAGTCATTAATTTTGCTTATAGGTTTGGAGGAAGGCGCTAAGAAACGACTGGTGTGGCGTATTCTCGGTTATCCCATGCCCAACTCTTCGAACCTCTCGTTACCGATGCGGTAGCTGGGCCAATCGTTGTAATCAAAATGCCACCATTCTGCTTCATATACCGTGAAACTCTGGGCCTCCATAGCTTCGCGAAGGAGTTCCCGGTGCCATCGTTGCCTAGCCGTCCCTCCTGCATAGTCAGGATAGGAACGCGGCGACATCTCATCATATCCACCGGTCATCGTAACCGGTGTGCCTGTTTCAAGATCGTATAACGTCAGATCCACAGCACAGCCGCGGTTATGTCTGGAGCCGTTAGCAGGATTCGCGACAAAAACCCGCAGCTCCTCGGGGGTTGCATCCCAAAACATCTTGGTCACGTACCATGGCCGGTATCCATCATGTATCAGGAGGCCATAGCCTCGCTCACCGAGCCAATGATGAGCTCGTACAAGGGCTTCAGCTGCTGGTCTTTGCAGAAATGCTCTGGGTTCAGAATAAAAAATCTCACCCATAAAGTTGTTTCTAGTCGCATAACGAATGTCTAAGAGAATCGTAGAATCCAGAGCCACTAGCTCTGCGAGATCTGCAGGCCGGAAGTCACCCTCTTCTTCGGGCGGAGAAGCAGCGAGGGCTTCTATGAGCAACTCTTCCGGTGCCCGAATGGGTGTGATACGGAACGTGCCACCATCCTCGGCACCAAGCGAGAGTCGGCTAAAGGCCTGGCCGTCTACCAACAATATTTCTGCACGACCACTAGCATCCGCTACCATCTCCACCACTGCATTGGAATCGGTTTCGAAATCTCCATCACTTGAAGCTGAGAGTGGGAACCGTGCACCACCCCAAAATAGCAACACCAGACTTTCGTCTTCTTCCAGCACTGAAACAGTATCTGAGCCCGAAGCATACTCGCCGATAATTGGAAGCCAAGATTCCGGCACATCTGGTGGCATTCGGTCTAACAAATCGCTTGAAGTATCCGCGACAGTGCATGAAGCAAGGATCCAAAGGATTAGCGGGGCTCTTTTCATGTTCATGACCTAGTCCCGGGATTCTGGACACGGTGGATAGTGCTCGACCTTGTCTCGTCCAGACCACCCAGCACCTTTCGCAAACCACTCACCACACTTCTTGGACATGTGGAAAAAGCCCCTGGCCATTAACTCACCCCTCTCATTGTAGTATTCGAAAAGACCGTCTCCACGAGGGTCACCTTTTTCGAAATTATATTTTCCCTCTAACTGTCCACTCTCGTAGTACTCTTCATAGGATCCATGCAATACACCGTTTAGATACGTGCCTCTGGCCATTAGCTGACCGCTCTCATAGTGCTGTTCAAACGGTCCTTCCCTATCTAGCACACCACATTCCGGACAAGTCGGGTCACCTTCACTGACCTCTCGAGGGCATTTGTGGCATAAGACTAGAGTCATATCACGATTCGGCTATCTAGGGCATAGGCTTGGGCAACAATCTTGTTGATGAGCTCCAACAAAATCCAGCGATAACTTGAAGCGTCAGCCGGAGGATCAGTAATAGAGACTCGCTTCACCCTAAGTTCATAAAAGAAGCCTGGTTCAAAATTGAAACCCTCTATGGGATCACCGAAAGCCTCCCAATCCCCTTCCGGCTGAAAGCGAACCTGTAGGCAGGTAGTGGGAAACATAAAGCCCATACATTCAACTCGTTCCGGGCCTACGAATAATGTCAGCACCTCTGAGTCCGGCTCTATGAGCCCACATCCAAGTGGAAGCATGCAGAGCACGAGAAGCAGAGTTTTTCTCATTCCCAAATCCTGTTCATGAGTCCTCTGCCTCAGTGATCCACTGCTGTAGATAGGAGATCTACTAGGTCTAGTCGTCTTTCCTCTGCATATGATCTTTCTTCGAAACTCCACGTAGCAACAAATAAAGGAACAAAGCTGTTCCGATCGGGATGAGCAGGAATACGAACCTTAAAGGCAAAGGCTCAGACCCTAGGAGTCGTGGAACGATGATAAGAGCCGTCAGGAGCACGTAGGATACGACCAGAGCTAACCAAGCTTTCATCCGTCTACATCCTTCGGTGGCATGGTTTCAATATATCGGACATCTTGCATCTGACACTGTGACTAAAGAAATAAGAATGTCGGCCCAGGTTGATCTTCCTGACGCCAGTCCAACTCTAGAACCAGAAAAAGCTATGCGTACCAGCACTACTGTACACCGCTCTCTTACCTTTGCTGCGCTCACGCTCGTCACAATTAATTGTACCGCCACAAATTCGGGAACTCCCTCAAGTGAACGCTACGATATACTACTCAGAGGTGGCACCGTTGTGGACGGTTCAGGAGCACCGCGCTTCACGGCGGATGTCGCGATTAGAGGAGAGCGGATCGCAGCTGTGGGTAGGTCGGGACTGGATCCAACCCTCGCGGACAAAGTGATCGATGTATCCGGAAAAGCTGTAACGCCTGGCTTTGTCGACAACCACGCTCATATCCAGACAACGATCCACCAATATCCGCTGGCAGAAAACTTCACCCGCCAAGGTATCACAACGATCGTAGCCAGCTTACATAGTGGTGATGTGCCCTGGCCTTTGGACGAATACATCGCTGCCTTGGATGTGGCGCCCAATGTGGCCTTCTTCGCAGGACATACCTGGGCACGACGTCAGGTACTCGGGATGGACAACCGAGATCCATCGGGTGAGGAACTCCAACAGATGCGAGATCTCATCGATCAAGCGATGCAGCAAGGAGCGATTGGTCTCTCTACAGGTCTGCTCTATGTCCCCGCTAACTACGCAAAAACTGAAGAAGTCATAGAGCTAGCCAAGGTTGCATCCCGCTATGGTGGTATCTACTACACGCATATGCGCGACGAAGGTAGAGGTCTACTTGCGTCGGTTGCTGAAGCCATCCGGATTGGCCGGGAAGCAGAGATCCCGGTCCAGATCCAACACCATAAGGCGATGGGCGTTGCCCAGTTCGGATGGAGTGCAAATACGCTCGCGATGATCGATTCAGCGAATGCTTCCGGCCTAGACGTTCGCCATGACTTATATCCCTATACTGCAGGAAGCACCGGCTCCTCTGTCATTTTTCCACCGTGGGCACTTGCGGGAGGACAGGACTCTCTCGTGGCTAGGGTGAATGACCCGGCAGTCCGGCCCCAAGTTGAAGAAGGGATGAGGGACCGGCTGGTGAACGAGTGGGTTGGAGACGACCTCAACCGTATTCAATTCAGGACCGTTCCCTCAGCACCTGAATTTGATGGCAAAACATTGGCTGATTATGCAGCAGCTCAGGGACTACCTAATACGGTAGCAAGCGGAATACAGATGGGGATTGAGCTCCAGCTGGCTGGTGGGTTTAGTGCCATCTACCACGTCATGGATGAGGGGGATGTTCAGCGCATCATGCGCCACCCTCTCGCGACATTTCAGACGGATGGTGATCCAGTTGGATACGGTGAGGGGTTCCCGCACCCCAGGAGCTATGGAGCATTCCCAAGAGTGCTAGCCCGTTATGTCCGTGACTTAGGTGTGCTTACACTAGAGGAAGCCATCCACAAAATGACCCGGTTGTCGATGGATCGACTCGGTCAAGCGGAACGAGGATCCATCGCTGAAGGCATGATCGCAGATCTAGTGGTTTTTGATCCAGAGACTATTCAGGACAACGCCGACTACGTCCAACCTCATCAGTTCTCAACAGGTATAGAGACGATGATCATTAATGGAACATTGGTCATCGACGGAATGGCCCTTACTGGAGAAAGACCCGGTACAGTCCTGACACGTCCCGAGACGAACTAGAATCCGGCTATTGAACCCTTTCGAATATCAGATCCCGCACGCGAGTTCCAGTCACGGTGAAGCCCGTCACCTGACCTGCTTGGTTTCTGACAAAACGCACTTCCGGAAACCAGCGCTGGTCCCCTCTGAACAAATCATCACCAGCTGGAGATAGGATCGATCTCGGGTTGCGCCAATGCTCTGCAACAAGCCGCCCCGACTCCACAAAGACCTCATAAGTTGAGTCCAACTCAGGGCTCCTATAGTGACCGGAGTATTCTCGTAGCTCAGAATCTGAAAGGCTCAGAGATTCAGTAACGTCATCTAAGCCATCAGGCTCTTCGGGAGTGGGACCCATCTGGTCTTCAAGAAAAACTTCTGCAACCTCAAGAGCCCGTCCTGCTGGATTACAGGTTGAGAAGTTACAGAAGACAATGATCGACAGATTTTCTTCAGGGAATCGGACGAAGTTCGTACGGAATCCCGCCCACGAACCTCCGTGTCCAAAGTTTACGAGCCCTCTGTATGCCCCCACGCTTAAACCGTGGGCATAGTCGATTGTGTCACCACCGGTGAGCACGCCCCTCCGCAACATCTTACCGAGGATCTCTTCACCCCCAACCACGCCCGTCTCATAGTTCTTCATCCACAAAATGAAGTCATCCACCGTGGTGTTGAGTGAACTCGAAGCTAGAGCCGTGAGTTGGTTAATCTGTCGGCGGAAGACCCCATCAGTTTCATCACCAACTGGTGCATACGATTCAGCACGACCAGGGACAATCTCCAGGTAGTCGTCAGAGAAGTGCGTGCGCGTCATTCCCAGGGGGGCAAAGATCTGTTCTTGAGTGTAGGTCCTGAACGTCATGCCTGATTGGACTTCGATCGTCCTAGCCAAAAGGTTGTAGCCTGTATTCGAGTAGGCGTACTCCGAACCTGGCGGGAAGTTGATCGCTCTCTGTTGATAGAGCATACGTAGGATCTTCTCGAATGAGATGACATCACTGTACTCGACACCACCTAACGACATGGTATGAGGCCAGTCCCTGATCCCGCTTGTATGATGAATAAGATGACGCGGCACAATCGTAGGGCCGAAATCTGGCAATTCCGGTACATAGGCCCGGACATCCTCTTCTAGGTCTAGGCGACCTTGAGCCTCGAGAAGAAGCGCAGCCATTGCACCGAACTGCTTCGAAATAGATGCGATATCGAATACAGTTTCAGGAGTTATTGGGATGCCGTGATCCATATCTGCGATCCCATACCCAGCCCTGTGCACAACCTCACCGTCCAGTACAACCCCTACGGCTGCTCCTGGGCGCATCCCAACTAGATCTCCAAAAACAGCATCAACGTCCGAGTTCCTGGGACCTTCCGAACCAGCAGATTGAGACTCAGGACTGGAGACACAACCAAATAGACACACCGCAAGCGCTAAAGTCCTCTTCATGACTCCATTCTCCTGCTAAAGAGTTCAGTCTCGGAACTCAGATTATGGTCAGGTGAGTTTCTGGCCACAGTACCGGCAGTAACCTGCTTGATGGTCTTTTTCTAGACTTCCGCATCCAGGACAACTCCGGACGGGCGTATTTGACGCTTTTTTGTGAGACTCATTCTGTTGGACGAACTCAGCTGAGAACAAACCGGTAGGTACAGCAATCAGCGCATAACCCAGGACCATCAGCATCGCTGCCAGCCCCTGACCAATAGGGGTTTGGGGTGTCACATCTCCGTAGCCCACGGTTGTCAGGGTCACAACACTCCAGTACAAGCCACGAGGTATGCTCGTAAAACCGTTTTCCGGTCCTTCGATGAGGTAGATTATGGACCCAATGACGACCACAATGCTCATCACAGTAATGAGGAACACCACGATCTTGAATCTGCTTGCCTTCAAGGTCGCTACAAGGACCTCGGCCTCACCTATGTACTGCACCAGCTTAAGGATCCTGAAAACACGCAAAACCCTAAGAATTCGGACCACCGCAAGAACTTCTCCTCCGGGAATAAGAACGCTCAGATAGGTCGGGATCACCGCAAAAAGATCGATCAGTCCGAAAAAGCTCAGGGCGTATTTCTTTCTAGACGCTACGCACCAAAGGCGAGCGACGTATTCGATCGTGAAAAGGATCGTGAAAATCCATTCTGAAATACGCAGCATTCC
>Ga0207961_1000081_pt1 | contig 25584 bp, 19 predicted proteins | sample Knorr_S7_td_250__FD_185596 | JGI IMG/M metagenome (GOLD analysis project Ga0207961, IMG submission 185596) | Marine microbial communities from Southern Atlantic Ocean transect - Knorr_S7_td_250_ad_252m_LV_B (SPAdes) (version 2) | ecosystem: Environmental > Aquatic > Marine > Oceanic | place... | reverse complement strand
AGAGCAATTGGCTGGATTGGATTCAGATGATCTAGATTCAAGGCTGTCTATGCAAAGGCAAGCTACTGGGGCCTCAGGTCTGGTTCCAGAAGAGTCTGATAATACATCAGTGGGCTTTGTGATAACTCCACAAGCTGCGGCTTTGGAAGGTCTAACCATTACTGCTGATTATTGGACAATAGAGAAAGAAAACACTATTGGTTTATTTGGTAGAAATAACCATACAGTTAATGACATGGTGCTTCGTTTTGCTAACGGAACCAATAACTGTGGGTCTTTTGTTGCTAATACAGCTGTTGCAAGATCGGCGCCTGATGAAGATCAAATAGCTGCAGCTAATGCAGTGGGAATATGTCCATTCGGTAATGTTGAATATGTTGCTGATAACTATCTCAATTTAGCTACCAGAACCATAGAAGGCTTCGATGTTGGTGTTTACTACAATATTGATACCAGTATCGGCGATATTTCTGTTCGATACATAGGAAGCTTTATCGATAAGTTTGAACAAACTCCAGGAGGAGAATTTGCAGAACTTAAAGCCAAGCAAGATGCAGGAGAAATACCTGCTGATATTCCTCTAGGTGGGTTTGGTGATCTGTTATTAATGGATGGAAATTATGATGAGAAACATTCATTGAGGGTCTCTTGGAGAAGGGGACCACTTGGTGCATCGCTGACAGCATTGAGAAAAGGCGAGTTTTATCAAAACAGTCTTACTGCAAGTGATGGCACTAGGTTTATGATTGATTCCATGACCACTATGGATCTTAGCTTTGATTATCGATTTGATATTTCAGACTATAACGCCAAACTGAGGTTTGCAGTTAAAAATATTGCAGATGAAAGAGCACCACTAGCAGACCGTTACTACGGTTACTTTGCTGATGCTCACCAAGATCTAGGTAGAAACTTCTACGCAGATTTCAGAGTTAGTTTCTAATGCAATAACTAAAAAATAAAAAAGGGAGCTTTGCTCCCTTTTTTTATATCTTACTCACAGTTCTATAGTTAGAATTAAATAAGGAAAATTACTGATTATTTATGTTTATTAGACTTTTGCTAATTTTATTGATCTCGTCCAACGCATGGGGGCAATCTCGTTATATTGATTATCAATCACCGTTTCATCCCACGATTAATAAAAGGGGTATGGTGGTCTCTCAGAATATTGAGTCATCTGAAATAGGTATTGAAATCCTTAATCAAGGTGGCAATGCCATTGATGCAGCAGTTGCTGTTGGGTTTTCTCTGGCGATCACTCTCCCAAGGGCGGGCAATCTTGGCGGCGGCGGATTTATGATGATTTATTTAAAAGAAAGGGACGAGATCTTTGCAATTGATTATAGAGGTCAAGCATCTGCCTCTACAAATTTAGACGAGTTATTTAACACAGATCCTTCCAGAGATTATGCAAATACAAATTTTGAGGTTGTTGAATACGGTTACAAAGCTTCCACAGTCCCTGGAACAGTATCAGGATTATTGCAGGCCCATAAGAATTTTGGAAAGCTCCCTCTAACAGAAGTCTTAGAGCCGGTTATCAGACAAGCTGAAGAAGGTATTAGAGTTTCATACGATCTTGAGCAAGCAATAGGGAGCTCATCTCAACTTAAAAAAGATGCCGAGTCGAGAAGAATATATTTCAAAGACGGTTCTCCCATAAAACAGGGCAGTCTTATGCAAAGGCCTGATTTAGCAAAAACCCTATCTCTAATTGCTGAGAATGGGGCTAAGGCCTTCTATGAAGGAGAGATTGCTAAAAAATTTGTTCTAGCAATGCAATTAAACGAAGGCTTGTTAACTGATGCTGATCTGAAAAATTATAAATCGAGGTTTTCCACCCCTATAGGAATTAATTATAGAGGGCAAAAAGTTTTTACACACGGTCCACCTTCAGGCGGTGGCATTGTTTTGCTCACCGCTCTAAATGTTCTAGAAAATTTTGATCTTAAGAAGCATGGCAGTAATTCTTCAACCACTTATCATCTGCTTGCTGAGGCTTTAAGACGTGGTCATAACAACAGGTCTCATCATGTTGGTGATCCAAGCTTTTATAAAACGCCAATCGAGAATTTTTTATCGAGCGAGAGAACAAAACAGTTAGCTCGAAATATTAATTTTAAGAAAGCCACCGCATCTTCTGCAATTAAACCGCTTAAAGTTAGAAACGAATCAAAGGATACCACCCATTATTCAATTGTTGATGAAGAGGGCAACTCGATTTCCAACACTTACACATTGGGATCATCATTTGGCTCAGGGGTAACTATCCCTGGTACTGGGATCCTCATGAATAACCAAATGAATAATTTTGCTTATAGGTTTGGTGATAAATCTATTAAGGGCAGAGCTGCCAGTCCAGGCAATAGATTTGAGCCTGGAAAGCGTCCAATGAGCACTATGGCACCAACCATGATTTTTGATAAAAATGACAATTTAAGTTTAATTACAGGCTCACCTGGGGGTTCGTTTATACCTGCAACGATATTAAGAGTAGTTACCGGGGTGATTGATTTTGATCTTAATATTGGGGAATCGACCATGTTGCCAAGATTGCATAAAGATTGGCCATATTCAGGCTTAGATCATGAATCCACTGTTAGTCAGGATGTTTTAAAAGTATTGGATAGGCTAGGGCACATGCCTGAATTATCTAAAACCATGGGAAGCACGCAAAGCATCCATATTATAGATGGTTTAAACCAAGGTTATGCAGATCTTAGGAGACCTAACGCTGGAGTTGCTATTCAGAATGATTAGTTATTTAAAAATGAAAATGTAGGTAGAATTACGTTATGGGATTAACAATTTTTTATTGGATAGTATTACTGTCAACTTTTGTCGGTATTTATTATTTAGGAGCAAAAACTGATCTGAAGTTATGGGCTCGAGTCATTATTGCATTAGTTGCAGGCGCCATCTTAGGCTTTATTTTTGGTGATCTCGCGGCATCTTCGAAATGGATTGGAGATTTATTTGTAAGATTTATCAGAATGTTGGTTGTCCCGTTAATATTTACCTCACTAGTAGCTGGTGTTGTTTCGATGGGTGATCCTAAAAGGCTTGGCTCAATTGGTGTTAAGACAATTGCTCTATATATGTTGACCACTCTCTTTGCCATTATTATTGGTTTAGTTTTGGGAACTCTTTTTAAGCCAGGTATGGGTATAGAATTAACTGGAGTTGATCCTTTCACCATGGGCTCTTCTTCAATGAGTGTAGCTGATCGTCTCTTTGGTATTGTGCCTACTAATCCTATTTCCTCTCTTGCTAAGGGCGATGTGCTTCCTATTATATTTTTCTCCATTCTTTTGGGTATTGGAATCATAATGGGAGGGGAAAAGACAAAAGCCTTAGGCGATGTTTTTTCTGCAGCAGCAGAAGCAGTTTTAAAGATAGCTCATATGGTAATGCAAATGGCGCCCTATGGAGTTTTATCACTTATCGCTTGGGTTGCTGGAACAATGGGGTTATCAGCTCTCCAGAATCTATTCGTTTTGACCGTTATCCTTTATGTAGGATGTCTTGTTCACATCATTTTCGTTTATGGAGGATTAATTAGATTCATAGCTAGATTGCCTTTGAGTAATTTTTTTAAAGGTATACTCGATGCACAAGCAGTTGCTTACTCAACTTCCTCAAGTTCTGCAACACTCCCAGTAACTCTTCAGTGTGTCCAGGATAATCTAGGCGTTAAAAAAACTGTAGCCTCATCTGTGCTCCCCTTAGGAGCAACTATAAACATGGATGGGACAGCATTATATTTAGGGATAGTTGCATTATTTTCAGCACAAATCTTCGGTGTAGAATTAACATTTGCTGATTATCTTTTAATAGCTATGACAGCAACATTGACCTCAATAGGTACAGCAGGTATTCCCTCGGCCTCACTATTTTTACTCGCAACAGTTTTATCTGTAATAGGCATTTCCGATGCTCAAACAGCATTAATTGTTGGATTTGTTCTTCCCTTTGACCGAATTCTCGACATGGCTAGAACAGTTGTAAATATAAGTGGTGATGCAACCGTTTCTGTTCTGGTCGCCAAGTCTGAGGGGGAAATCAATGAGACTGAATACCGAAATGAGTCTGTAATTTAGAAATAAAAAGACATTTGTTATGAGGCAAACAAAAATTATAGCCACATTTGGACCTTCTTTAGAAGATCCTAAAATTCTAAAAAAAGTTTTAGAAAGAGCCGATGTAATTCGTTTCAATCTGGCACATGGGACTTGGGATAAATCGGATAGCCAGAATAATGCAAAAAAGATAAAACTAGTTCAAAAAACAGCAAAGAAGATCAACAAGCCAATAGCTACCTTAGTGGATTTGAAGGGCAATAAGATACGAATAGGGAATTTTAAAAAGCATCTCATAGACTTAAAAGCCTCTGACAAAATCGATGTTAGATTCACTGATCAATCAGTGACAAATAAAAATGAAATTATTATCAATGCTGACCACGTGTTTAAAGAGATTGATAAGAATGACTTGATTTTGATGGACGATGGCTTAATTAAGCTCAGAGTAGAAAAAATAACTACTAATAATAAAACCCTTCACTGCAAAGTTATTGAAGGAGGGCTTTTAAGCAGCAATAAAGGTTTTGAGGTTGAAAATAAAATAATTAATAAATCTGGACTGCGCGATGAAGATAAAGAGGATATAAAAAAATTAGCTAAACTTGGCGTTGACTGGATTGCATTATCTTTTGTTAATGATGCTAGCGATGTGAATCAAGCTAGAGAGGTTCTTTCCCAAGTTGGCAGTGATATAAAGCTTATAGCAAAAATTGAACGTTTAGAGGCCCTGAAGCAACTCTATTGGATTATTAAAGCGAGTGATGGAATTATGGTTGCAAGAGGTGATCTAGCTCTTGAATCAGGACCTGGAGAATTAACAGGACTACAAAAAAATATAATTAAACAAACTATAAAAGGGAAGAAAGTTGCAATTACTGCAACTCAAATGATGGAGTCAATGATTAATAACCCCAGTCCAACCAGAGCCGAAATGACAGATGTCTCAAACGCAGTCTTAGATGGTTCTGATGCAGTGATGCTTTCAGCTGAAACTGCTATTGGTAAATACCCAGCTGAAACTGTGGAAGCTATGCATGAGGTTTGTATTGGTGCAGAAAGCTATCATCAGTCAATTTCAAAGAAAGAAGAATTCAAATATTCTGAAGTTCAGCATATAGATGAAGCTATAGCACTTAGTTCAATGAGTATTGCTAGGAATATGGGCATTAAAGCAATTATCGCTTTAACTGAATCTGGTTCAACCGCTCTGATGTTATCCAGAATCAGGTCTGATATACCAATATATGCGTTTACTAGAAATGAAGTTACTCAGCGGAGAGTATCACTTTATCGAGGTGTGATTTCATTTCCTTACCCCTTTCTAGCTGATAACTTAAGTCAAGTCCTTGATGATATTAGAGAGCAACTACTTGATTCAGGGGTTGTTAATTCAGGCGATCTGATCATTGTAACCTCAGGTTCTCCATTAAAAGTTCCTGGCGGAACCAATTCACTTAGATTAATTACAATCTAAAAAATGACAAATTTCTTTTAGAAGGATTTATTTAGTAATACAATCTCAAATTCTTAAAAAAAACCTGAATTATGAACCACCAGAAAGTCGGCATTAGCGCAATTGCAACCTACGTTCCTCCTTATCGTGTGGATCTAGAGAAATGGTGTGAATGGACTAATCAATCTTGGGAAAAAGTTGAGAACGTCATTGGGACTGGCTTTAGAATGATGGGCCCAAATCAAACAGTCTATACGATGGCTGCCAATGCCGTTCTAGACTTAATTCTCTCTCATGAGGTTGATCCATCAGAGATAGGTTTTCTTGCACTAGGCACTGAATCGAGCACAGATAATTCTGCAGGCTCAATTATTATTAAGGGTATGGTCAATAAAGAATTAGAAAGAAGATCAATGAAACCTATTTCAAATAATTGTGAAGTACCAGAGTATAAGCAGGCTTGTTTATCAGGGATCTATGCTCTAAAGAATGCAGTTAGATTCATTAAAACAGATGCTCCCTCACTTAAGAGTATTGTTGTATGCTCAGACATTGCTCTATATCAAATAGGAGCAAGTGGTGAACCTACTCAAGGAGCAGGAGCGGTGGCTGCCTTAATTGAGTCAAACCCAAAGATTGCAGAAGTTAGGACTTCAGAGGCAGGCTCTGCTTCTGACTATCGTCATCTGGATTTCAGAAAACCTATACAATACAGAGCTAAGCAAGCAAATGGCCATTCAGATTTTGATCTCGAATTGCCAATATTTAATGGCAAGTACTCCTCTTCCTGTTATGTCGATGGAACTCTAAATGCCATGGATAATATGTCTTCGAAAAATTCAGGACACTTGGCAAATCATCTAAGAAGCACTAAGGCTATTTTTATGCACAGACCATTCAAAAAAATGCCAATAACTGCGTTCTCAATTGCTTATCTTTATGCTCTAGCACATGGAGATGCTACAGATCATGAAGAATTGACAAGATATATAAATTTATCAAAATTAGATCAAGATAAAATTCTTGAAGAACTTCTTAATAAGCCCAATGTGAGTGATTTTCCTGAGACGGATATCAATCGTGAAGCTCTTCCATTAACAACAGAGTTAGTGAAGATTATTTATAAAGAACCTGATTTTCAGACAAATGTTGTTTCAAAGCTTAATTTTGGATCAGCTCTTACAACAGAGATGGGAAATATTTATTCCGGTTCTGTTTTTGGATGGCTATCAGCTGGATTAGAAGATGCATTAAAAAATGGAATTGATTTATCTAATGAGGAAGCTTTAATGATTGGATATGGTAGCGGGGATGCTGCTGAGGTGATTCCAATTTTCTTTGTTGAGGGATGGCAAGAATCAGCTAAGTTAACTCCATTTTCTAATGCGTTCGAATCATATATTAATCTTACTCATAAACAATATCTTAAGCTTCGATCAGAGAAGACAACCAATGGAATTGACTATAACCTAAAGAATGAATTCGTTGTCAGAAAAATTGGTACAGAAGAGAGGGTTGATTTTCAAGATGCCGGGATCGAGTATTACGAGTTTCTTAATTAGTTTAAATATTTCTCATACCAGTCAAGATAGCGTTCTAAAACATCCTTGTTATAGCTGGGTATAGAAAAAGAATGGTGTTGACCTGGATAGATAATAAGCTCAGTCGGTATTTCGAGATGCTTTAATGCCTGATACATCTGCTCTGAACCAATTAAAGGGACATTATAATCCTTCTCTCCAACAAGAAATAATGTTGGAGTTGTTATATTGCCTGCATTTAAGAAAGGGTGAGAGACACGCAACCAGGCTTCAGTATTATCCCAAGGTGTTCCAAGTTCGGTAATATAATCTCTAATATACTGATCGTCTCCAAATCCACTTAACAGATTAGAAATGCCAGCACCTGATGTTGCAGCCTGGAATCTTTGATCTTTTGCTATCACGTAATTTGTAAGCATACCTCCATAACTCCAGCCTCCAATGCCAAGTTTATTCTCGTCGATATAACCCAGAGTCAAGGCATAGTCTAGTGCTGCACTAATATCTTTTGTGTCAATGCCTCCCCAATCTGCAAAGAGAGCCTTTTGAAAATCATAGCCACGTCCTGAGCTACCTCTTGGATTAACAGCCATCACTATGTAATCGTTTGAGGCGAATAATTGCCAATCGAATCTGAAACTCAATCCATATTGTGAAACAGGACCGCCATGAATTCTGATTAGAAGCGGGTATTTTTTATTTGAATCAAAATTGCTTGGCTTTACTAACATTCCATGTATGTTTTCATTATCAAAACTTTTAAAAGAAATCTCTTGCGTGCTACCTATGCCTTTATTATTGATAAAGTCTTCATTGTAAAAAGTTAATTGAGTTACTGATCCGTTGTTCAGGCTATAAAGCTCAGCAGGTTTGGCTGTGGATGAAGCGAGAAAGATAACCTTATTATTTCTTTGAACATATGAATTCGTATAGTTGGATAAGTAATACTCAGGAGGGGTTATTTTTTCAATGGTTTTCTCTGACATAGAGTATCTGGCCAATTGACTTTTCATGTCATCTTCAATAACAAAATAAACAGTTTCACCGTCTTCAGACCAGCTGTGAATGGCTGTATTGCGATCAAGGCTACTGGTAATATATTCTGTTTCTTTGGATTCAACATCAATAATAGAAACTTCTTTGAGCGAGTACCAAAGTAAGTCAGGATCTCCCCCATATAGATAAGCAATTCGTTTCCCGTCTGGGCTCCATTGAGGCCTTGAAGCTCCAGAAGGTGAAGAGTCTTCTCCAGGATGTGTGGTTAATTGTATGGCTTCTTTCTTATTAATATCTTGAATGTAAATATCCCAATTGTTGTGCCGATCAAAATCTCCTTTCTTGGTTACATAGGCTATTCTCTTACTGTCGGGAGACCAAGAAGGAAGATAGTGATTTGTATCATCAGTACTTAACTGGATGCTTTCTTTTGATTTTAGATCAGTAATAAAAATATGATCGCGCTCAGAACCTAGAAAGTCTTTATAATCTTGTTTGAATTGATATCGATCAATTACATACGGCTTAGGTGTTTCATCTTCTTCTTGTTTTGGAACAGATATATTAACAACGAGAGCTGCTTTTTCATTGTTGGGTGATATTTCAAAATCTAGGATATCTCCTTCTATTTTTGTCAGCTGTTTTTTTGTCTTGTTGGATAGGCTGATTGCCCATAGCTGATTGAAATCTTTCAGTTTGCCTCGACCTGGAGAAAGAAAGATAATCGATGTTCCATCTGGTGAAAATTGAGCTTTTCCAAATTCAATATTTTCTAAAATTACTCTTTTTTTATTGTTGTCTGTATTTAATAGTAAAAGAGTGCTCTGATATTCATCTTCTTTTGAGTTAACGGCAGAAACACTATAGATAATTACATTCCCAGACTTTGAAAGATCAACTAGGCTGACTTCCTTTAAATCGTATAAATCATCTGTGCTAATAAGCTTAGGGTCAGTGCTTGAAAAACTTGATGTAGATATCACCAAGAAAAATATAGCTCCCAAAAGTCGAGTAATAAAAGCGTTTTTATTCATCGATCAAGCATAATGTTTTTTTAATGTTTTCAATAGACTGACGGCAAAAATTGGAAAGAGCACGAGTAGCGGTGGAGACATAATTAATATGACGTCCATGGCGGCCCGGTTGCTGTTTATAAAAAATAAGCAGGCGGGAAGTATCGCAAGAATAAATGCCCAAAATAATCGGCTGTATCGGCTGGGCTCAACATTATCACTGCTGGTCTTTTTGACGTGTGATGAGAGGAGGTAGGAGACTGAATCATAAGAGGTTGCTATGAATATAACCACAATTAAGCAATAGGCAAAGACAAAGAATTTTCCGTAAGGCAGGGTTAGGAGAACCTTAGTTGCAGCAACCGTATGTCCTTCATTGGCTAGAATATCGGAAACAATAAGCTGTCCTGAGAGTTCAAGTGTGATTGCGTAATTGCCCATAATTGCAAAAAAGACGAAACAACCAAGCGAACCAAGGAGAAGCATTCCAGTGATTACCTCTCTCAAGGTTCTACCTTTAGAGACTCTAGCAACAAAAAGACCTACTTGTGGACCAAGTGCTATCCACCATGCCCAATAAAACACCGTCCAATCTTCAGCAAATTTAGATTTTTCGATGATTCCTAGCGTGTTCATACCAAAGAAATTAATCGAGATTTCTTTTAGAGAGTTAAAGGTCAGTGCCAGGATCTCATAGGCGGGACCGAATGATAGGACGGCAATTAAGAAAACAAGTGACATTAGAATATTGGCATTGCTGATGACCCTAATGCCATTGTATATCCCTTTATAAACACTATAGGCAAACAGAGAAGTGCATAAGGCCAACATAGATAAATCTAGCATCAAATTATGTTCAATATTAAATATTTCGGCAACGCCTGCCCCAACAATGGGCACATACATTCCCATGCTTCCTCCACTTGCGCCAATCAGCACAAACACAAAGATAAAATCAACCAAGCGACCAAAAAAGGAGGTTTCAACAGAAGTCTCAGAATTTGTTCTTAAACCTGAACTGAGTCTTATTGACCCTAATTTGAAATGATAGAACGGAACTGCTATCGCGATCGCAGGAAAGCAATAAAGAGCCCAGCCGGTGATACCCCAATGGAAAATCCCATATCCTGAAGCTAGGTGGAACGCTCTCTCACTAAATGGCACAATCCCAAATAAAGACTCGTCCACATAATAAGCCCATTCTACGATTGACCAATACAATATACCGCCACCAATCCCTGAGCAAAATAACATACATGCCCAGCTAAAATTAGAGTATTCAGGGACTATATCTTTCCCACCAAGCCTAAAATTTCCATATTTAGAAAAAGCAATATAGAGAATAAATAGAACTGTTAAGATGCCAAAGATCATGTAGGTGGGTCCTAAGAGATCCACAATATTTTGATAAATATTACGAATTAATTCACCCGTTTCTATAGGGTATATCGCCATTGGTAGCGTAATTACAACAATTGCTAATAAGATGCTAAATACTGTTATTTGATCTGTGTTATTACTTTTCATCTAAGACTATCTCAGATAATTCACTGGGCACTGGTTCTGTTTGCTTTTTTGCCATTTCGCCGACAAGAATAAACTCAAACGCTACGATAAAGACAAAGATAAAAAAGAACACCGCTAAAGTTATAATAGTTTTCTTCATGAATGATTCCTTGAGAAAATTAGATTAGAGTCTATTAATTAAATCCAGTTTTTTAATTATCGAGTGTATTATATTACTTAAACTATGCAGCAAAAGGGAGAAAAATGAGTCCTGAAAAAATAGATAGGACCAAAGGTAAATTGCCTCAAAAAGAAAAGGGGTCATTAAACCCTATACCTGCACAATCAATCGAAGAAGAAAGACGACTACAATTGGAACGTTTAGCAGCCAGTTTTAGACTATTTTCTCTATATGGCTTTGATGAAGGCTTAGCAGGCCACATTACCTTGAGAGACCCAGAGTTTAGTGATCATTTTTGGGTTAATCCATTGGGGATGAATTTTGCACATATTTGTGTTTCTGATTTACTCCTAGTTAAAGAAGACGGAAAAATCATTCAAGGAGATCGACCCATTAATCCAGCTGCTTTTTATATCCATTCTTCTATCCACAAGGCTAGACCAGATGTTAATTCTGCAGCTCATGCCCACTCCATTTATGGAAGAACATTTTCAACTTTAGGTAAAATGTTAGATCCCATCACCCAGGATGCTTCGATGTTTTTTCAAGAACAGTCTATATATGCAGATTATGGAGGCGTCGCCTTTGAAAAAGAAGAGGGAGCCGCAATTGCAAAGGCTTTAGGTGATAATCGAACGGTAATTCTTCAAAATCATGGTTTATTAACGACAGGATCCAACGTTGATATTGCTGCTTGGTTATTTATTGCTATGGACAAATGTTGTCAAAGTCAACTCATTGCAGAAGCTGCCGGTGAACCCACAATAATTCCCGAAGAAACAGCCCTTCATGCAAAGGCTCAGGCAGGCAGTGATATGGTGCTTTGGGCAAGCTTCCAACCCCTGTATGATCTGATATACCAAATATCACCTGATTTTTTAGACTAATGTTAGAAGAAACCTTAAATAAGCAAAAAATCCAGTCTAGACGACAGACTTATCCTAGCTTGTCTATCCGACAGGATCGACTTGATCGGATTCTTGAAATGATGCTTGAATACCAGGATCAAATACCGGTTGTCCTATCTGAGGATTTTGGTCATAGGTCACACATGATCTCAAGATTCTCTGATGTCGCAGCTGTGTTTGATGCGGTCCATTACATAAAGAAAAACTTAAAAAAATGGATGAAAGACGAGTCAAGAAGAGCGGCACCTCCCTTTAATTTATTAGGCGCTAAAGCTTATATACAGTATCAACCTCTTGGGGTAGTGGGTATTATCAGTCCTTGGAATTTTCCGTTTAATTTAACATACGGGCCTCTTGCGATTGTCCTAGCTGCTGGTAACAGAGCTATGATTAAGCCTTCAGAATTTACTCCCAGATCGTCAGCGTTAATGAAGACCATGATTAATAAGTATTTTGATGAAGATGAAGTTCAGGTTTTTCCAGGTGATGCTTCAGTTGGTCAAGAGTTTTCAGCACTGGCTTTTGATCATCTGCTCTTTACTGGCTCATCTGCTGTTGCAAAAAAAGTGATGCAGGCGGCCTCTAAAAATCTTGTTCCTGTAACCTTGGAGTTGGGGGGAAAGTCACCTGTAATTGTAAGTGCTGAGGCAAACATAAATACTGTTGCTGATCGCGTTTGGAATGGAAAATTAATGAATGCAGGACAGATCTGTATAGCTCCAGACTACACATTTGTGCATGAGACGATGTTAGAAGCATGGATTGAGGCATCCAATGAGACTGTCAATAATATGTATCCTTCAATTTATGATAATGATGACTACACCTCTATGGTTAATGAGGGTCATCATAAACGGATGCTTAAATATCTAGAAGATGCACAACAAAAGGGTGCAAAAGTCATCAAAATAAATCCTTCAAATGAGACCGAAGAAAATAGAAATCACAATAAGATCATGCCGGCAATGATCATTAATCCAAACGATGAGATGCTGGTGATGCAGGAGGAAATCTTTGGCCCGATTATGCCCATAAAAACTTACACAAAAATTGACCAGGTGATTGATTATATTAATCACCATGATCGACCGTTGGGCCTTTATTATTTTGGCCATAACAGGAGCGAGGAGGATCTTATAGTTAAGAACACAGTTTCTGGTGGTATGGCTCTTAATGATGTCATTTTTCAATTTGTTCAGGATGATATTCCCTTTGGGGGCATAGGACCGAGTGGCATGGGTCATTATCATGGCATAGAAGGCTTTAAGACATTTTCTCATGCAAGGGGTGTCTATAAACAGACCCGCATAGAAGCTATGCTGAAGCTTATGAGACCGCCTTATGGAAAACTGTTTGATCAGATACTATCAAGTCGCATCAAAAAGTAAGTGAAAAAAACACCCGAGCAAATACTCCAAGATAAACTCACAGAACTCGGTGTAGATGTTTTGAAAAAACACATTTTCTTATGTGCAGATCAAACAGAAGCCAATTGCTCTCCTAGAAAAAAAACCCTTGAGTCATGGGCATACCTTAAGACTAGACTTAGTGAACTTGGGCTTGATAATAGAGGAGGGATATATCGCTCTAAAGTAAACTGCTTAAGAGTTTGCTCTCAAGGACCTATCGCTGTGGTCTACCCCGATGGAGTCTGGTATAAGCGATGCACACCGGAGGTTCTAGAGAAGATTATTCAAGAGCATTTAGTTAATGGATCTGTCGTTGAAGAATACGTTATTTCAAAGCAGAGTTGATAGTTTCTAGTAAATAAGTTTCATTAGCTCTTTGAATTAAATAGGCGTGAATGTCTTCAGCATCCTGCTCGCTTAATCGTCGAGCAAAACCAACCATACCTTTTTCTGTGTAAAGCCCGCCAAGGGTAATTTCCATAAATTTCTCATGCGTCTCTTCAGTCATAAATCTTAGATCTGCAATAACTCCTCCTCCCATGGCGCCAGCTCCGTGGCACATGTGACATTCCCAGTGATAAAGATCTTCTCCTCTAGCAATACTGGCTTGATCTTTTATTGGTGGAGGAGGTTCAGGCATATTAATGTTGACGGGTCTCTGAGGTAATTCAGTTTCGCCGTCCAACGAAAAGGTTACGATCCGTGCATTTATAGGACCTCCAGAATTCTTTGGAGGTAGACCGGCTTGAAGTGCAAAAACACCGCCATAACCTGCCACGACGGTGACGTATTGTTTGCCGTCTATACTGTAAGTAATTGGCGCAGCAACAATCCCAGTTTTAAGATCTTTGCTCCATTTCTTCTCTCCTGTTTGCGCATCATATGCAACCAGTTCACCATCCGATGTTCCTTGAAACACAAGATTTCCAGAGGTTGATAAAACACCACCGTTCCAGGGTAGAGTTAAATATTGCTTCCAAACTTCTTTTTGTTGAACGGGATCCCATGCGCTGAGCCGACCTCTAACACTTCTAACCAATAAGGAGAGCTGAAGTAGATTTTTTGGTGGCGCCAATACTGTTATATCACCCGCGGTGTTCCAACCACCTTTGTCGTATTCATAGTTATTATCTTTTGCAAACGGCATGTAGAGTTCTTGGGCGGGGATATAGACCAATCCCGTTTCTGGACTATAGGACATCGGCATCCAGTTATGACCGCCCAATGCACCTGGAAAAACAAGTTTCAAACTTGTTTCATAATCGCCCAGATCAATTTTTTCTGGTCTTCCTGTTTCTGGATTGACTTTACTGGCCCAAGTTACTTTTACATAGTTTTCTGCAGATAAAAATTCGCCATTGGTTCTATCAATGACATAGAAAAAACCATTTTTTGGAGCCTGCATAAGTACCTTTCTAAGATTTCCATCAATGGTAATGTCAGCCAGGATAATATGCTGTGTTGCTGTGTAGTCCCAATTATCTCCTGGCGTTGTTTGGTAGTGCCACACGTATTCACCGGTATCGGGTTTTAAAGCAACAATGGATGAAACAAACAAATTATCTCCCCCCCCAGGGCTTCTGGTCTTATAGTTCCAAGGAGATCCATTGCCTGTGCCTATATAGAGCAGATCGAGATCTGGATCATATGCCATGGAATCCCATACAGTTCCTCCGCCACCAGCTTCCCACCATTCAGAGCCTTTCCAAGTTTCTGCTGCCATTTTCATGGCATCGTTTTCAAATCCGTCTTCTGGATTCCCTGGAACGGTAAAGAATCTCCAGATCATTTCTCCGTTATTAACATCGTAGGCACTAACATAACCACGAACACCAAAATCTGCTCCTCCATTGCCTATAATGACTTTGTCTTTAATGATTCTAGGCGCTCCAGTGATGCTGTAGGCTTTAAAATTATCCACCGTCATTGTCTCCCATATCACGGTCCCATTTTTAGCATCCAAAGCAATCAATCTTCCATCTAGGGTTCCTAGGTAAAGCTTACCTTCCCATGCTGCTACACCTCGGTTAACGGCATCACAACATAAGTAATAAGCCTTTTCTCTTGGGACCTTTGGATCATATTTCCATTTTAATTCCCCTGTTACAGCGTCGTTGGCATAGACAACACTCCAAGCCCCGGTGCTGAACATGATTCCATCTATAACCAATGGCGTAGCTTCGTGTCCGCGGCTACTGTCCAGGTCATGGAACCATTCAATCCCAAGATTTTTAATATTCTCTGAATTGATTTGGTCTAGGGTGCTGTGACGTTGCTCATTATATGTTCTGCCATGGCTTAACCACTGATCACTGTTATTATCGGCGTTGATAATTTCATCAGCATCAACATTAAAGTCTTCAGACCTGACTTGATTTGTGAACAGTATAAGCAAGAAGGTTAGTGCTATTGTTGTAAAAAATCTCATAACATTATTCTATAACTTGTACCCCATCAATTCGAGAGAGTATTTATTTATATCAAGGTTTGACTTTTTAGATGTTTTATATTCATCTATGTACTCAAGAAATTCTAAAGGGGAGTATAAAGAAAATGCGAAGATTCATTCATTGTATGTTCAGTTTAATTTTTATAATCAATTTAACGGTTATTTCTTCAACTCTAGAGGCCTCTTCTGAGGCAGAGATGATGAATGGTGCATACCAATCAACCTATAACCCTGACCCGAGTCCAAAGATTTTAATTAAAAATGGAACCTTACTTACTGGAACTGGAGTGTTGTTAGAAAAATCATCAGTTTTAATAGAGAATAATCGGATCGTCTCTGTTGGAAGTGATATTGATGAAACTGGTGCAACAGTTATCGATGCCGATGGAAAGTGGATTACTCCAGGTATTATTGACATTCATTCGCATATGGGTGTTTATCCCGCTCCTAGCTTACGATCTAACTCAGACGGCAATGAGGCAACCAGCCCAACCACTCCAGATGTTTGGGCCGAGCATTCTGTGTGGACTCAGGACCCTCAATACACTCTTGCCCTTAAAGGAGGTATAACCACCTTTCATGTTCTCCCAGGTTCAGCCAATCTTATTGGTGGCAGAGGGGTAACATTGAAGAATATAAGAAGTGTCACCGTTCAAGGGATGAAATTTCCAAACGCGCCCCATAGTTTGAAAATGGCTTGTGGCGAAAACCCAAAACGAGTTTACGGCAACCGAAATACAGAACCCTCAACTCGAATGGGTAATGTTGCAGGTTATCGAAAGTCTTGGATTAAAGCCAAAGCATATCAAAAACGATTAGAGGAATATGAATCGAAATCAGAAGAAGCTAAAGAGCTAGAATACGCACCCTCTAGAGACTTAGAATTAGAGACTCTGGTAGGTGTGCTAAAGGGCGAAATTCTAATTCAAAATCACTGCTATAGAGGTGAAGAAATGGCCATCATGCTCGATATAGCGAAAGAGTTCGGCTACAAGGTGACCACCTTTCACCATGCGATTGAGGCTTACAAAGTTGCAGATATTCTTGCTGAACAAGGCGTTTGTTCGGCTATGTGGGCTGATTGGTGGGGTTTTAAACATGAGGCATATGATATGGTCTGGGAGAATGTCGCTATAGTTGATCAAGCTGTCAATGCAACTGGTTGTGCTATTGTTCATTCAGACTCAGCTGTTGGAATTCAACATTTAAACCAAGAGGCATCTAAGGCCTTGGCTGCTGGAAGGAGATCAGGTCTCGATATTGATAAAGCTAGAGCTATTCAATGGATTACTTTAAATGCCGCAAAAGGACTTGGTATCGAGGATCGGGTAGGAAGCCTTGAAGCCGGGAAAATGGCCGATGTAGTCATTTGGAGTAGCGATCCATTTAGTGTTTATTCAACGGTTGAAAAGGTCTTTATTGATGGTCATATAAAGTATGAGAATGAAACCGTAGAGGAATTTGAGAGAACAGATTTTGATCTGGGTATTATAGATCCAGAGGGAGATCGATTATGAGTCATCTAAAATTAATCAGTTTTGTTTGTCTTATCTTTTTATCTTCGAATCTACTTGCTGATAATCATTCAGTAATTTTGATAAAAAACGCAACAATAATAACTGCTTCTGATCAAGGGACACTCGAAAACACGGATCTTCTTATTGAAGATGGAATCATTAAGGAGATAGGCGAGAACCTTAAAACCAATGATGGGTCTGAGATAGATGCGACGGGTAAGTTTATAACGCCTGGCCTTATTGCCCCTCATACCACTCTGGGTCTTCAAGAGATTGAATTGGAGGCAGCAACTAGGGACGATTCCACAGATCATTACTCTGCAGGTTTTAGTATTGCCAAGGCTTTTAACCCCGCTTCTTCTTTGATTCCTTATAATCGAGCAGGCGGGATTACCTCGGCGATTGTGACTCCGTCATCAGCTTCTGGGATTTTTTCTGGAATGGCTTCAGCGTTTAAGATTAACGGCGCACTAATGACGCAACCGATTATTGAAGATATAGCTTTAATTATGAATCTTGGAGGAAGTAAAGATTCTCGTGCATCAACAATAATGTCGCTAGAGGACTCTTTTGATGTGGCTCGGCGTTTTGCAATGAAACGGTCTTCGATTATGAGAGGCGATGATTTCGATTTTGGAGATTACTCGATTAGAGATTTAGAAGCTATTCAAAGACTTTTAAAACAAGAAATACCCCTTGTTGTGCGTGCAAACAGAGTTAGTGATCTTTTAAGAATGATAGAGATTGCTAATCAATATGAGATTAGGATTATCTTTGCAGGAGCCAAGGAAGCTTGGAGAATTGCAGATTCAATTGCTGAAGAATCAATCCCTGTAATTATAGATCCTATGGATAATATACCCAGCTCTTTTGATTCAATTGCTGCAAGATTGGACAATGCAGCTATCCTGGAGGATTCAGGCGTAAAGGTTCTAATCTCTTCACAAAGTGATCATAATTCCTATCTTAGTCGACAAGGTGCGGGAAATGCAGTGACATACGGGTTATCAAAAGAGGCTGCCATTAAAGCTTTAACCATACATGTTGCTGAAACTTTTGGTATTGCTGATCAGATTGGTTCTATAGAAGCAGGTAAAGACGCGGATATTGTTATATGGGATAACGACCCATTGGAAGTCTCAAGTTTCACCACTAAAGTCTTAATTGATGGAGAAAACATGAGTCTAATGACACGTTCAAAACGCCTTAGGGACAGGTATCTGGAGAAACTCGGGCTGAATTAATTTCTTTGCGAGATCGTAGAATCGATTAGTCCTAAATAGTCTGATAAGGTTTTACCGTCTTTTGATAGTGAATCAATTTCGCTGATAATTTTGTCAGTCGATTGAATGCTGGTCGAGACTTTAGCTAAAATGTTTGTGTCACCTCTCTGAATAGAAACTTGATCCAACACATCAATAATTTCAAAGAGATCTAAGTTGGCAAAATCTGTAAAAGTGTCTTTTTTACTTTTCGTAATATCTTCACTAGTTAGGAGTTTATCCTCTTCACTGACCTCAATTAACTCTAGATACTCTGAGAAATCCCTAGTCTTTTCTTGTGAAAAATCCGTGCTGTTACTCCAAGCTATGTAAATTCTTGGTTCGTTCTCAGAAGAGTTGTTTACTTTGTCTTTAAAAATATCATATCCAAGGCCTAGATCGAAACTTCCCAGTGGGATATCAAACCAATAAAGGTCGAAGTTATACCCCAATATAAAATTAAAGAAATTAGTGCGGTTTTCTTTGAGTTGGTATGAACTAACAGAGCCTCTATTGAGTTGGCCCATGGTAATTTTAGACTTTATTAATTGAGAATTATTGGCTACCAAAATTCCTCCTAAACTCAATGTGATTGAATCTCCATCGCTTGAGTGGCCAATATTAGCATTGTCATATTGGTAACCATCAACATAGATATCATTTCGATAAGCGCACCCGTATTTATTGCTATTATTCTTATAGAATTGACAGGAGGTTGATGATGCTTCGATGAATACTCTGTAACTTTCTAATCCTGCAAATGAATCAATTAAACCCCAAGTCTCAAACCCAAATAGACCCATGGAATCTTTAAAAGGTTCACCCATGACTTGCCCATAAAAAGCCAACGGAGTTTTATTAATTACATGAGAGGATCTAAAATCAAAACTGACAGAGTTATACCCTGAATCATCTTTATCTAGGAGCATGTCAGTAAATCCAGAAAATCCACAAGATTGAGTTTCTCCACAAAAAATTGACGTTCTAGAGAAACCTAATTCTAGAGTAGGAATTGGTCTAAAATCAAAACGCATACCGAAAAAACGTGGGTCAGGAACAGTTCTGGAATGATTTAGTTCCCCTGTCATGATTGAGAAATCCCATGGACCAATCCATTTGAGAAATCTTGATTCAAAAGGGTCTGAAAAAGTTCTTTCAATAGCTAAGCCTTTAATAGCATTGGCGTTAGTTGATAGAACTAAACTGTTACCCCATCCAGGACCCCACCAACGTTTTTTAGAGCCAACATCGATTGAATAATTACCTCTAGCGATGGATAGATAGGATTCATTGAATAAGGTATCGCCCGGTATTTTTTCCACTTTAAGATTAATTGCTAAATTCTTCGATAAGAAAGTTGATTGAGCGCCGGCCGATTTTGTAGAGGTCACAGTGTCATTGAACCAAGTAAACGGATTGGGATTCTTGGCTACTTTAATATCAGTTTGACCAGATAAACCTCCCATCTCTGCATCAATTAGAGCGTCTTTTATACGTTGAAATGATGCTATTTCAATCAGACTCATTTCAGACTCATTTTTTGTCAGATTATACGCGATATCACCCCAAGCTATTGGCCAAGTTGAGATAGGTATATTTAGGGCTCCAGAATCCACCAAGATTTGGATATCGTGTCTGATTAGTAAATTATCTGGCATCACCCAAGGAGATGCTTGCAAGGGTTTAACTTCAATTAAGGCTAGAACACATGCGACAAAGATAAACTTTTTAGGTAGTTTCATTTTCATTAAGCGTATTCTACTACCCAGATAGATAATCTGCTAAAAAAACTGATTTTTGATTTAAATCGAATATAAAATAGATTCGTTCCAATAGATGAATTAACTAATGAATTTTAAAATAATAGGTACGATTTTTATTATTGTCTCTCTGGCCTCGTGCAGTTTACCCAAAACTGACTTAATGCCAGATCAAAGCTCCGTTAGAGAGACGAACAACGGTCAGGTTATTGGAGGAGATAATGGAGAAACTCACCAGTGGCTCGGTTTACAATACGGGTCTATACCGGATTCTAGATTCCGTTGGAAAAAAGCAAATACACCCGCTTCTTGGGATGGGGTTAAAGAGACAATTGATTTTGGACCAAGTTGCATACAGCGAGGTTCTTTAATCAATACTTCAAAACGAAGAAAATGGGGTGACATGGTTGGTTCCGAAGATTGTCTTTATCTAAATATTTGGGCACCAAAAATGAATCCTGAGAATTTGCAAACTAGCGTGCCTATGCCTGTGATGCTATGGATCCATGGCGGAAGCAATGTTTCTGGGAATTCAGATTTTTACAATCCATCTGCACTGGCTTCAGAGCATCAACTTATTGTGGTCACAATTAATTATCGACTTGGTCCCTTTGGCTGGTTTCGTCATCCAAGTATTGGAGAAACATCTAACGATGCTGTAAATGCTTCTGGGAATTATGGAAACATTGATACCATCCAAGCCCTAGAATGGGTTCGCTCTAATATATCTGGATTTGGTGGCGACCCTAATAACGTGACAATTTTTGGCGAATCAGCAGGCGGCTATAATGTTGCGGCATTGTTATCATCACCGCTAGCGAAGGGCATGTTCCATAAAGCTATTATTCAAAGCGGGGGGATTAAGCCAGGTGACATCACTCATTCAGAATCCTTTCTTGAAGAAAATATACCTTGGAAGAACTACACATCAAGGGAATTAACCAATAGATTATTAATTTTAAAAAAATTAGCTCGTGATCGCGAAGATGCTGTATCGGTTCAGAATTCAATGAGCGATGAGGAAATTACTGCATTGCTAAGAGGGGCTAGCTCAGAAGAAATATACGAGTCTTTTGAAGCCTCCAGAGTTAATACCAATGAAATGTTAAGGCCCTTTCCAGACGGAGTGGTTCTCGATGAAGAGGGGATCCTCAATGCGCTGAAAAATGGGGCATCTACAGATATTCCAACAATTTTTGGGACCAATCGAGATGAGATCAAGCTCTTTCTAGTTAGCAATAAACGTTTAGTGCGCTATTTTTTTGGCTTGCCAAGAATTAGGGATTTGCAGTTGTGGAATGCAATCTCGTCGCATCGTTCAGACACTTGGAAATTCTTAGCGGTTGATAACCCAGTAAGAGAGCTCAGCTCCCTAGGTAGAGAGAATGTTTTTGCCTACAGGTTTGATTGGGATGACGAACCCAGAAAATATGGAGAAGACCTCTCTGATCTTTTGGGCGCCTCGCATGCTTTTGAGATTCCCTTTGTTATGGGTAATTTTGAGGAAGACACTCTTACCAGATACATTCTTAGTAAGAAAAACATGAATGAAGTTAAAGGACTTTCCGGGACTATGATGAGTTATTGGGCAGAATTTGCTTATAACGGAGATCCAGGGAAAGGTCGGAGCGGTGATCAATTGAAATGGAGATCTTGGGATGAGAGTACATTAGAAAGTCCTAAATTTATCATACTCGATAGTGAAAGCGATCAGGGCATTGTGATGTCATCTAGCTCTATTACAAGAGAGTCACTTTTCTCAGGTATTGCTGATGATCCTAATATTATGGATTATAAGATGAGGTGTGAATTAGTCGATATTGCTATTAGATACGATAATGTAGCAGCTGACGATTGGCTGAATAAATTCTCAAATGGACTTTGTGAGAATCTAGATCCCTATATCGAATGGAGACATTTTTGGTATGATGAGGACGATAGACCCTATTAAGGATTGAGATGCAATATTGGTTAATGAAATCAGAACCAGATACTTACAGTATTGATGATTTAAGAGATTTTCAAACGGACCACTGGGATGGAATCAGAAACTATCAGGTTAGAAATTTCTTCAGAGATCAAATGAAAGTGGGCGATAAAGCTTTTTTTTACCATTCAAATTGCAAAGAACCAGGAGTAGTAGGGTTAATGGAGATAGCAAGCACGGCTTATCCTGATCACACAGCATTTGATAAGACTGAAAAATATTTTGACTCCAAAAGCGACCCTGATAACCCTAGGTGGTTAATGTTAGATGTTAAATATAAGCGACATTTAAAAAGAAAAATTACATTGACAGAACTTCGAGGTGAAAAATTTCTCGAGAGCATGAGATTGCTACAAAAAGGAAACCGTCTTTCGGTGCTTCCAGTCACCAAAGAGGAATGGGATCATATTCTGGGTATGGAGAAGACATGAGAGGATATAGAGTTATTTTTATTACCTTTTTTCTAGTTTGCTTCAATGGGCTAAGCCTAGCAGCAGAATCAAGCACAAAAGTATTCATAATTCAGCCGAAGAACGGGGAGATGGTGGACAAAACTTTTGAAGTAGTATTTGGTATTGAAGGTATGACACTTGCTCCGGCTGGCACTTACCAGAATAATACCGGACATCATCATTTAATAATTGATGCTGAATTACCTGCTTTATCATTGCCTATCCCAGCCAGCGAGAACTACGTTCATTTTGGTAAGGGGCAGGATCGAACCGTGTTAACTCTTGAACCCGGAAAACACTCGCTCCAATTGCTTTTAGGAGATGGAAATCACATTCCGCATCAACCGCCGGTAGCTTCAAAAAAAATAGAAGTAATTGTTAAACCTTAATTGTTTTCCGAACGATTCATGAAGGGCCTAATTAAGCCAACAATTTCTTTCGTCCTTAATTCTGGCGAGACAATTCTTGATTGATCTAATACCGCGGTATTGATTTCAGGGTGAGCATTAGCGATTAATGCCACCTGCTCAATAAAGAAATCATCTTCTGCAGACATTACAAATACTGGACAAGTAATTTTTTTCAAGACTTCAATAAAATCTTGCTCCCAAATAGCCGTAAAAGCCTGATTTCTACCTTGTTTTGATCGTAGTGCACCTCTTAACTCTAAATCAACCAATTCAGGATCAAATTTAGGAAACAAGGTTTTGATCAGGTTAAAGGTGTTCAATAAATAGTTACCGTCTTCATCCGGTTCTAAAGCTGGCGTAAAATTATCTTTAAAGACTAGTCTTTCTTCAGCCGTCAGATATGCCGCACCATTGAGACAGAGTGAAAGAACTTTTTCCGGTCTTTCTAGGACTATTTCAGAAGCAATATGGGTGCCAGTGTGATGAGCGTAGATATGAAATTTCTCTATTCCAATTGCATCAATGGCTTCAGACAGCCAATCTCGATAATCAATTAAACTAGGCATTCCTTCCGGATTGAATGACTCTCCAAACCCTGGTGTATCAAAGGCATACATAGGTCGATCATCCTTCATTTCTAACATCATTTTTTCAAACATTATTGAACTGGCTGGGGTTCGATGAAAAAATAATAAAGGTGTTCCTTTGCCACTGAGATAGCGATAGTGGATTTGACCAGATTCAGTGTTGATATATGCTTTTTTAATTTGTGCCATTGTCCCAAATTACTTATTTATATTATGTAAATATTTACTCTTAGATTAATCGAAAGCACATTAAATTGATATAATGCATCTCATGAATAGACTTATTATAGGAATTTCTGGCGCCAGTGGCGTTATATATGGTATTCGCCTGCTTGAAATGTTGAAGGATGTTGAAGACATTGAAACTCATTTGGTTGTTACTAATGGAGGCAAGCTAAATATTTCCTTGGAAACTGATTTTGATCTCAAAGACATCGAGCAAATGGCAGATGTTGTTCACAGTGATCGTAATCTTGGAGCAAGTATTGCTAGCGGATCTTTTGAGACAACAGGAATGATCATTGCTCCATGTTCGATGAAAACACTTTCAGCAGTGGTTAATTCTTACGCAGCCAATTTAATTGTCAGAGCAGCTGATGTGATTTTAAAAGAAAAAAGACAGCTTATTATCATCCCTAGAGAGACACCTCTGCATCTTGGTCACACAGAACTCTTCTATAAGGCGTCTTTAATGGGGGCTCACATTGTCCCTCCAAATCCAGCTTTTTATAATAACCCTGAGAGTATTGACGATATTATCAACCATACTGTGGGCCGTGTTTTAGATTTAGCTGGTGTTGACAACGATGTTGTTAAGAGATGGAAGGGTGTCTAACTTCCTATGAATTCTGATTCTTTGCAGGATATTATTCTTCGGGTTCAAGAGTTTTTAAATAATCACAACACTGTTAGCATCGCTAGCAAAAATAATGAATCTGTATGGGCAGCTACAGTTTTTTATATTTCTGACACCGACATGAACCTTTACTTTTTATCCTCTGATAAGACTCAACACATAGGTAATATTCAGACTGATGAGAATGTAGCAATTACTGTTTATAAAGACGTTGAGGATTGGCAATCCATTCAAGGTCTTCAAGGCACTGGTCAGATTTATGAGGTGAGATCATCTCATAGAGATAAGATTTTAGCTGACTACATCAAGAAGTACGTTTTTTTGGACGAATTGCTTCAAAACCCTAAAGACGAACAGGAAAAGAAAATAGCTGAACAATTCACTAATATTGGTTTGTATATCTACAAACCTAATTTTTTTCGCATTATCGATAATTCTATTTCTTTTGGTTTCAAGCAGGAGCTTGTTTTGAAAGACGATTCTTGGACTATAAAATCTTAGTCGTCTGAGGTGGAATAGTCTGGGAGTTTTCCTAAATGAGCGCCGCTGTCAACAATGAGAATTTCTCCGGTAATAAGTTTCGCGCCCTCCAAAAACCAAACTAGGGTTTCAGCGACATCTTCAGCCGTTGCGACTTGCTTTAATGGTAGTTCATCTTCAGCTTGTTGTATAAGAGCAGCATAGGCTTCATCTCCCATCCCACCCTTAAGCCATCTGGTTTTTATTGGTCCTGGAGCAACAGCATTGATTGTGATCTCTGGCCCTAAAACATGAGCTAAAGACTTGGTCATTACGTTTAAGGCAGCTTTGGAGGTAACGTAGGCGATTGAAGAGCCTACTCCATTTATTCCAGCTAATGAAGAATCATTAACAATAGCTCCTGAACCCTGTTTTTTCATATAAGGAACCACTGCCTTTATCATCTGATAGGGGCCTACGACATTAACTGAATAGATGTCTAAAAAGTCTTCAGAAGACAATCCCTCAAGATTTTGAAACGGATTGAATTTAGTTTTGCCAGCATTATTGACTAAGTAATCAATTCGACCCCATTTGTCTATGGCCGCTTGTACCATCGCTTTGCATTCTTCATCGATAGCTACGTTAGCTTTTACGACAATGCATTCAACATTCTGCTCCTCAACTAATTTGCTTGTGGAAATTGCTTCTTCTTTGGAGCGAGTGTAGTTAATGACAACATTACAACCTTTT
>Ga0207961_1000076_pt1 | contig 26061 bp, 23 predicted proteins | sample Knorr_S7_td_250__FD_185596 | JGI IMG/M metagenome (GOLD analysis project Ga0207961, IMG submission 185596) | Marine microbial communities from Southern Atlantic Ocean transect - Knorr_S7_td_250_ad_252m_LV_B (SPAdes) (version 2) | ecosystem: Environmental > Aquatic > Marine > Oceanic | place... | reverse complement strand
CAATGAAAAATATACCTCCAGCATACGTTTATCAGATAAAGAATAGTCATTCATAATATGAAAAAACTCATCCTTATTATAGGGATGTCGATCTCTTCTTGTGCAGAAATTGAAACCAGTAATACTGGTTTGACCCAGGAACAATTGCTGTCGGTCTGTGATGACTACACTCTCCATGAATCTGGGTTGCTTGTAGCTTCCTGTAAAAGTTTGGAAACAAAAAACAGGTTAGAAAAACAGAAAGAGATCCAATTGCCAAGATACTGCATGAACTTTGTAGTTGATGAAAGACTTGTTCTTTCAGATAGTCTTTTTGAGTCTCCTGAATACAAAGAATGCAAAAGAATAGTATTAGGAAAGCTAGGAGATGCAACCCAAGAATGAAACACCTCGTACTCATATCAGTACTCTTGCTCAGCTTTAATGCTTGGACTGAGGAATGGTCTGCTTATATCGATACTCCAGTTAACGAATCCAGATATATCGGTCGATTTGAAACGAAAGAGGAGTGTCAAGCTATGTCAGCATGCTATATTGAAAAAGTTAATGTAGGCTCTCTCTTGGATGTTATTTTTGCCAATAAAATCAAAGAAGGTTCTTTTAGGTGCCTCATCGTCGATAACAAGGAAACAAAAGAAGAGATAAAGGAAGCAAAAAAATGGACAGGTAAGTTCATCTTTGGTTTAAATGAAAAAAGTTGTAACTTATAAAGGATGAAGCACAAATAGAAAAGATTGCTTTGAAGTTAAATCAAATGGATAGAAATAAATGAAAAAACTCATCCTTATATCAGCACTATTGTTCAGTTTTAATGTATTTGCAGACAATGATGCCGACACTATTGAAGAGGGAGGCATCTTATTCAAAGAGTATCCAAATAAATTCTTTAATGGGCCATTAATCCTATTTCACTCCAATGGCACCATAAAAGAAAAGCTAGCCTATAAGGATGGACTCAAAGAAGGCTCTAGAATGACTTTTCATGAAAATGGAAATTTATTTGAACAAGAAACTTATCTAAAAGGGAAATTAGAAGGTGTTTTTAAAGGGTACTATGATAATGAAGAATTATGGTGGGAAGGTTTCGCAATGAATAATTTGAGGCATGGCGAAATTAAAGTTTTCTATGAAACTGGAAAATTAAAGTATATGGGTCAGTATAGATTTAATCTAAAAGAAGGCTTGTGGAAATATTTTAATGAAGAGGAAGTTATCAATAATCAAGAATGCTACCAAAATAATGAGCTCGTTAAACTAAACAAGTGTGGCATATAGAGAAGCTATAAATGAAAAAACTATTTCTTATCTCATTACTACTATTCAGCTTCAATAGCTGGGCACTATCTGATTATAGACCTTACGATGAAACAGCTGATGCATATAAGGATATTGCAAATGCTATAAAACTAGCTGACGAATCTGAAAAATATATCTTGCTTACAATGGGAGGAAACTGGTGCCCAGATTGCAGAACTCTTGGTGAGTATTTTACAAGAAAGGATATCAGAGATTGGTTAGATCAGCGTTTTATAGTCGTTCCTGTGGATGTAGGAGAATGGGATAAGAATCTTGATATAGCTGAACGCTATGGGAACCCTATTAGCGAAGGTATACCTGCCCTGGTTGTTTTAAATACCAATGAAGAAATTATCTTTGCAACTCTGGCTGGCGAATTGGCAACGGCAAGGAGCCTGAGCGGTGAGGACCTCATTGAATGGCTTAAAGTTAAAATTGAACCTCTTTTAAATTAATGGAGCATATTAAAAACTTAAAATTAGTGATCACTGCAGGCGCCTCAGGGATAGGAGCTGAGATGGCTCATACTCTCTCAGGAGCTGGTGCCAAAGTGATCATCTGCGATAAAGATCAGGCAGCTCTGGATCAATTCTCAAAAGAAAACTCAGAAGTAATTGCCTTGAAGGCCGATATTTCAGATGAGAAAGAAGTCTTATCCCTCTTTAGTGAAATTCAAGACAACTTTGGAGACATCAATGCTCTGATTAACAACGCCGGTATAGCTGGACCGTCAGCTAAACTAGAGGACACTAATTTTGATGATTGGCAAAACACATTAAGTGTGAATTTAAACGGGACCTTCCTTTGTAGTAAGTCAGCAATCCCTCTTTTGAAATCAGCTGGTGGAGGATCCATTATAAATATTGGCTCAACATCATCGTTCATGGGAACACCGCTTCGATCATCCTACTCAGCAACGAAATGGGGCTTGATCGGACTAACAAAGACATGGGCTATGGAATATGGGGAAGACAATATTCGTATTAATACCATTTGTCCTAGTTCGGTCAATGGAGAGCGCATTGAGCAAGTGATAAAACGAGAAGCTAAATATCGAAATACGTCACCAGAGAAAATCAAAGCTGTCTATCTGAGTCAAACCTCTTTGAAGAGTTTTATTGATGCGGAAGAGATTGTGGGGATGATAGTATATTTGTTGTCGCCATTGGCAAAAAGAATCACAGGACAAATGCTTGTCATTGACGGTCACACAGAAAACCTATCAATGATCGAAATAGAAGAGGAATAAAATGCAAGCAGCATGGTATGAAACAATCGGGTCAGCAGACGAAGTTCTTCAAATTGGAGAAATAGACAATCCTTCGCCGGGTAAAGGTGATGTCCTCGTTCAAATGAAAACATCGGGTGTTAACCCTTCGGATGTTAAAACCAGAGCTGGGGCTAGAGGTGAGTTGCAATTTCCAAAAATCATCCCTCATTCTGATGGTGGCGGTGTGATTACAGCAGTGGGTGAAGGGGTGAGCAAAGATAGAATTGGTGAACGCGTATGGATTTGGAATGGAGCCTTTGGTAGAGCGTATGGAACTTGTGCTGAGTTGATCTCACTGCCATCAAACCAAGCGGTTAGTATGCCTGATAGCACTTCTTTCGAGACCGCTGCCTGCTTAGGAATACCTGCTGCAACAGCTTTTTATGGGATTTTCTGTGATGGTTCTGTTAACGATCAAAATATATTAATTACAGGAGGTGCTGGAGCTGTTGGTCACTTGGGTATTCAACTGGCTAAATGGTCAGGTGCTAACGTTATCACCACTGTTAGCGGCGATGACAAAGCAACAGCAGCAAAAACAGCTGGAGCGGACCTGGTGATTAATTATAAAACCGATGATGTCATAGAAGCAGTTAACGATTTTACAAAAGGTGATGGGGTTGATCGAATACTTGAAGTGGAATTTGGTGGAAACCTCTCTGTGAGTCAACATGTCATCAAAAACAACGGTGTCATTGCCTCTTACGGCTCTGTTGCCGAGGCGAATCCTCCTGTTCCCTTTTATGACTTGATGTTCAAGGGTGTAACATTGAACACCTATCTTATCTACATCGTTCCAGAAAGCGATCGAGCTAAGATCAACGAAGGCATCACCGCCGCTCTCAATGATAATGCTCTTAATCCAATCATTGCTGAATCTTTTCCTTTGCCAAGCATCATTGATGCCCACAAAGCTGTGGAAGCAGGATCTGTTATTGGTAACGTTATTATAACTATCGATTAAGTATGAGGCAGATTCATTCAATTCTTCTTGTTATCTTGCTGTGCGTTCCAATAAAAGCAAATCTCTCTGAAGTTGGGGTATCGGTCAATCTGCATGATTCACAAATTACAGGCAAGTTTGATAATGAGAATGAATTGTTTATCTTCAGAGGCATCCCCTATGCTGAACCGCCGATTGGAGAATTACGATGGCAATCGCCTGCCCCACTCTCCTCATCTCCAAAAGTTATTAATGCAGAAAGCTTTAAACCAGCATGCATGCAAGATGAATATTCCACTGTTTGGTACAAAGATGTTGCAGAATTATTCGGCAACCCTCGTTCTGTGTTTGACCACGTCGAAGCGGTCAGTGAAGATTGTCTTTATCTGAACATATGGACAAATTCGCTTGATCAAAGAAGCAAGAAGCCGGTTATGGTGTGGGTGCACGGAGGTGCTGACACTGGAGGCTGGTCTTACGAACCCAACTATTTAGGCCATCATTTGGCCAAGCAGGATGTCGTGGTGGTCTCTATTAATTATAGATTAAATATCTTTGGGTTCTTTATGCACCCAGAGCTATCCGATCAAACCGGTAATTTTGGTCTTGAAGATGAAATGATGGCCCTGCAATGGGTGAAGGATCACATTTCATTTTATGGTGGAGATCCTGAGAATATAACTTATTTTGGTGAATCTGCTGGTGGAGCTCATGTGTCCTATTTGATGGCTTCGCCTAAGGGCAGGGGCTTATTTAAGAGAGGCATTATACAAAGTGGTGCCTATAATCTTTTTGATTGGACATCAAAAAATAAATCCGAAGAGCTTGGCACCACCGCACAGACTCTATTAGGTGTTCAAAATTTGCAAACCATGAAAAACCTTCCTGCCGAGACGATCCTCTCTGCTTCAGCTAGCCTTGGCCATCCTTTTGGGCCTAATATTGATGGTGAACTGATACCCAATAATCTAACTCAATTATTGGAAGAAGGGTCTTTCAACAATATTGATTTGATAATCGGCAGTAATAAAAATGAGGATTATATGTATATCGATGAAAATGTAACAGCAAATGATATCGATAAGCTTATAGAACGCTATTATCCAGAGCACAAAGATACATTGCTTGCATTGCTTGATCTAGAAGATCCAAGACTGGCAATGGATCATCTAACAACAAATCAAGTAACCCTCTGTCCGTCGGTCTTTATCGCAAGATCCTTAGCTAAAAATGGAAACAACGTCTACCAATACCATTTTACTAGGAGGCGAGAAGGCAGTGAAAAGATACTCTCTTATCATGGAGCAGAGATCCCCTATGTATTTGATACCCATGATGAATGGCTGCCAACGAATGAAGACGACATTGAGCTCACCAAAGCAATGATGGAATACTGGGTTGAATTTGCAAAGAAGGGAACACCCAACTCAATTAATAATCCAACCTGGAAAGAATTTGGGGTTGAAGAGAATTATCTGATCCTTGATCAATCATTGGAAAATTCATCCAAGCTGGAAAGTGATTTTTGTAAAATTATGATTGATGAAATGGTGCAAAGAGCATCTAGATAGATCTCAAATACCACTCAAAGTCTTTGTTGCTGATCTGTGCATTAAAGCGATCCATCTCACAGCGTCTAGATCTTAAAAAAAGATCACTATAATCACTACCAAGATATTGTTTTAATATTGACCCGCTTTCAAAAGCATCCAACGACTTGTCCCACTTAACAGGCAAGGTTATCTCTGGATCAATTACCTCTCCTTCAGGAATCATTTTTGGTGGATTAACTTTATTTGCTAAACCCTGGTGAATACCCGCTAAGACACAAGCCATAACCAAGTAAGGATTAGCATCAGCACCCGCAGCTCGGTGTTCAATTCTGACGTTTTGAGGATCAGATAAGGGAATACGAATTGAGAGGTTTCGGTGATTGGGTCCCCAATTGGGAGTTATTGGAGCAAAAAATCCGGGTTGAAAACGACGGTAAGAATTGGCATTTGGGCAAAATATTGCCATCCCCTCTTCCATGGTTTGTGCTAGGCCTCCCACAGCATGCTCAATATTTTGATTAAAACCTGAGTCTTGATTGGAGTCCAGTTCAAACATGAGATCGCCAGTTTCATTTTTTAGACTGATGTGAATGTGCATTCCAGAACCTGCTGTCTCCATAAAGGGTTTAGCCATAAATGTGGCGCCCATATCAAACGACTTAGCTGTTTCACGAACTGCTCGTCTTAACAAGATTGCATGATCAGCTGCTAATAACGGGTCATCAACATGATGAAGGTTGGTTTCAAACTGGCCTCTTGAAAATTCTGAGATGGTTGTGCCCATTGGGATATTCTGAGCCTTACATGTTTCTTTTAACTGATTAAAAAATGGATCTAACTCTCTTAAATCCTCCATAGAATAAACTTGTGGCCCTTCATCTTGCAGGATTGTCCCAGGCACAGGTCCGTGCCTTGGGTTAATACTTAAAGCGTCTTTATCTTGAATCAAGTAGAACTCTAATTCGACTGCGACGGTTGCTCTCAGCCCTTCTGCTTCAAATTTTTTGATGACGTTTCGAAGAATATTTCGACTCTCGTTTGCATAGGGTTCAGCGTTTTCATCAAGCATGGTGATCATAACTTGAGCCGCAGGTTTATCCAGCCAAGGGATTGGACTCAATGAGTTGGCGACTGGTTTTGCTGTAACATCGGGATCCCCATCATCGGTTCCCAAAACTATGCCGTCAATAACATTACCACTAGAATCAAGTAGATGTGTGGCTGCTGGAAAATTAATACCTTTGGTGAATAAGCTTTTTGCCTCTGAGACATCCAAGCGCTTACCTCGAATAATTCCGTTCATGTCCGGAACCAAAAGCTCTAATATTTCAAGATCAGGATTCGACTCCAGAAAATGGTTTAATTGATCGAGACTTGTCATGTTATGAACTGGTTTTTTTAATGGTCTCTTTTCGCCATTCCTTCGCTGCTTTGATTCCTTTTTCTTTAAGGAGCTTATAAAATTCTTTGCCTTCTTCATTCTCAGATGTTTCTAACAAAATATCGGCTTCTAAAGCATCTAATAATCCTTCACGCATCCCGCCTATCTCCATGGTCCTATTGATGGCTCGTTTAGTGATCTCAACTGATAAACGATCATTAGTTGCGATGGTTTCAGCTATCCCCATTCCAGCTTCATCAAGATCTGATTCTTTAACCACTTGATTGATCAAGCCCATTTCATAAATCCGTTGTGAAGGTATATTAATATTTCCGGTTAACAATAGCTCTTTTGCTAACTTAGGGCCGGTTAACCAAGGGAGCAATAATGCGACCACACCACTGGCAATGGAGGTTTCTGGTTCTCCAAACTTGGCATTTTCTGAAGCTACAGTAATATCACAAGCAAGTGCCATCTCCATAGCGCCACCTAGACAATGCCCTTGAACAATTGCAACGGTAGGTTTGGGTGAATCCCAAAAACGCATGATGGTATAAAAATCATCCTCTAAGGCTGCCCGCATGTCAGCATCGTCTTCTGTGTCCCAAACTTCATCGTCGAGATCAAAGCCAGCAGAAAATGATTTCCCAGCTGCTTTTAATACAATCGCACGAACATCATGATTATCCTCAGCATCATCCATGGCTTGATTGATTGCATCGAGCATGTCGGTGTTGATGGCATTCAACTTATCAGGCCTATTGAGTGTCAGTACTGCAATAGGTCCGCGAACCTCATAGATTAAGGTCTCATTCATTAACTTTTATCCTAGGTTGTACCAAATGGATTTGCTTTGCGTGTAACCAAGCACTGACTCAAAACAGGAGTCTTTGGTATTACCTGATTGTTTGTAGCCACCAAACTCAAAGGTCATATCACCGACATCATAGCAATTCACATAAACCATACCTGATTCAATAGCTTTAGCCATGTTATGGGCTCTGCTGACATTGCTTGTCCAGACAGAAGCGCATAGGCCATAGATAGTATCGTTAGCCATGCCAATGACTTCTTCTTCAGTATCAAACGGTATAATTGAAGCAACCGGTCCGAAAATCTCTTCCCTTCCGATAGTCATGTCGTTATTTACATCAGAGAACAGAGTCGGTTCTACAAAACAACCAGATTCTAAACCTGACGGTACACCGCCACCAAATTTTAGTGTTGCTCCTTCAGATTTCGCCGACTCAATAAAACCGAGCACACGTTTCTGAGCTTGGGCTGTTACCAATGGACCCATATTAGTCTCAGGATCTAACGGATCACCTGGGGTGTAGGCACCTTGACCTTGTGCGATAAATTGATCGACAAAATCTGCATAGATACCACGTTCGACATAAATTCTAGAACCAGCGTTACAGACCTCGCCCATGTTGGCATAAATAGAGTCATAGGCTGTGCCAACTGCTTGATCCATGTTGGGCAAGTCAGCAAAGAAGATCATGGGTGATTTGCCGCCAGTCTCTAAGCTAACTTTTTTCATATTAGACTGTCCTGCGTACTGAAGAAGTAATTTTCCGACTTCAGTTGAACCAGTGAAACCAATTTTTAAAACATCCGGATGAAGCGCTAAAGCCTTACCCGCTTCTTCCCCATGACCACTAACAACATTCAAAACACCTGGAGGCCCACCTGCCTCAACAAATAATTCAGCTATCTTGATAAGAGAGTGAGGAGAATGCTCATCGGGTTTTAGAATCACGGAATTACCAGCTGCTAAAGCTGGTGCTATTTTCCAGATGCCCATAAGCAAGGGATAATTCCATGGTGAGATACAACCCACCACGCCGTAAGGCTCTCTTACTGAAAGATTTAAAGCTTTTTCATGGGTGTTGGCTACTTTCCCATACATCTTGTCAATGCACTCTGCCATGAATTTAAGATTGACCGCAGAAGCTGGGACATCGACGTTTAAACAATCACTAATGGGCTTACCCATATTCATGGTTTCCATCAGTGCTAGTTCTGCAGCGTTCTTATTAATGAGATCTGCAAACTTCATCATAATTCCCATGCGTTTTCTGGGCGCCATTTTTAACCAAGTTCTAGCTTTATAACTCTCTTTTGCTGCTGCTACCGCCTTATCGATATCCTTTCCTGTTCCTGCAGCACAGGTGCCAAAGACTTCATTGGTTGCTGGATTAATCACATCGATCTTTCCACCATCTTCAGCATCAACGTATTCGCCATTAATAAACAGTCTCCCTTCAACCTTACTCTCGGCCTCACTGGCTAGTTTCGCCCAATCGTCTTTGGAATATTCTTTCGCACTTCTTGCGTCCATTCTTCGTTCTCCTTCAGTTTTAATTATTATGCTGATGCAAAGATATCAATGCATCAACGGCTATACAAATATCGCTTCCTAATATTACGGGATTTAAATCAATTTCACATATTTGATTACTTAACTCTAGTGCGATCATTGAAAATCTTGATGCAAATTCAGCAAATGCATCGAGATCAACTGGTTTTGATCCGCGATAACCCTCGAATAAGCTCTTCATTTTCAATGACTTCAGAGCTTCTTTTGCTGCCTGCTTTGAAAAAGGAGGCATCATTGTAACTGTATCATTCAGCGCCTCAGCATAGTAACCCCCGAAACCAATGGTCACCATAGGGCCAAGTTGCTGATCTGTGGTCATACCCACTATCATTTCAATGCCCTCCGATTGGATCATCCTAGCAAGCAACGCTTTACCTGGATGCTTTTCCTGCAGTTGTTCGTATGATAATCTCAGTTTTTCTTCTGAATCTATATTCAGATAGACCCCGTTCAACTCAGATTTATGATAAACATCTTCAACCGCGGTCTTTAATACGAGAGGAAAATCCATTGACTTCGCTTCGGAAAGCAATTCTTCCTCATTGTTAATGATTTTGCTTTGATTGGCATTCAAACCTAAATCAAAAAACATATTAAGCGCATCAGCCTCACTGACAAAATCACTTTGTTCCAATTGATCTTGGTGTTTTTTCAACTTATCAGAATCGAGATTGAGATCGATCACATCTTCTCTGCTTAAAAAATCTCGGTATTGATGAAGGCATCGGACACCTGCAAGAAAAGATTGAATACCGTCTAAGACTGGCATTCCCATTTTTGTGGCTTCAACCACCAAGGGATGAATACCGGTTCCCTGTCTGTTTGTAACCAGAAACACTGGTTTTCCTGTTCGATCATTGGCTTGTTTCATGTAGTAATCTATATATTCCTCGTGGATCAATCCAAGCGGACCTCTGTCCATGACTATTGCGGCCATAGAAGCATTTGGATCATCCAGCATTTCAGTAATACAATCTGCCATGATTTGATCGGCATCCTCTAATCCTTTGCCCCAAGCATCAAGTGGATTGACAGCAGGAAGGCCTGGCTCAAGGATCTCTTTGAGTTTCTGAGTTGTGCCATCTTCAAGCTCAGCAAACTCAACACCCTGCTGATCGGCAATATCAATCATGAGTTGTCTTTCACCGCCAGAGTCATGAATTGAGACCATGTTTCCAGTTGCCAATGTATGCGGTTGATCAAACATGATCAGTGTCGTAGCAAGCTCATCCATATCCGCAACCCGTTGGATACCATATTTCTCAAACAAAGCATCGTAATAATCATCAACACCTGCCAAACCGCCAGAATGTGAAACGGTCAGTTCTGCAGATTGTTCTGTTCTGCCTGTTTTTAATACAACAATAGGAATCTTTCTCTCTTTCGCCAATTGAAATGCTTGGATCATTTGATCTGGTTTACGAATGGTCTCAAGGAACATGCCCACCGCTTTTGTGCTTTGTTGATGAAGGACATAATCAAGGTAGTCTTCAGCTCCGACAGTGAGTTCTGATCCCGATGAGACCGAAAGGTTTAGATTAATCCTTTCCTCACAATCGATGATCCCTGCAAGACCTGAACCCGATTGACTAATAATACATATCCCACCCGGCTCATGGTTGGGCCTTGTGTAGTAACCATTTACCCAGACCCCTTTTTCAATGTGAAAAAAACCCATTCCATTGGCGCCACACAATAAGATCTCAGCGTCTTTCAGTTTTAACTGTATCCGATCTTTTAAGTATGGTTCCTTATCATCGTCTATGAATAACATCGACATGATTGACATCGCTTTCACATCAGCCTCAATGGCAGCATCAATCAAACCCTCTATTCGTTGGTCTGATACGGCAAATATTGCATGATCAACTTTTTCAGGAAGTGATTTGAAATCGGGATAGCATGGCACGCCAAATGCCTCTTTATTTTTGGGATGGAGCCCAAATAATTTACCTTTAAACCCTCCATGCTGGAGGTTTTTGATTAAGCGACTTCCCATGCCACCAGAGGTGCTTGCCCCAACGATGACGATGCTTTCTGGGTCTAACAGTGGATCTAGGCGGTGTGGCATGTCCGCTTAATAAAGCTCAGCTGGAGTGGTTCTCTTTCTATCAGGATCAAAGAAAGGTTTGGTAACTATGGTTGCTTCTTCCATGACCTTGTTCCATTCCAAGTCTTTCTGATAATAGATTTCAGCAATGATTTTATCCTTTCCTTTTTTCCATGGGTCATGAAGGGTTGCAAATGCAATATTTGCTTTAGCGCTTGGTGAAAACATCGCTGAAGTCACATTACCTATTTTCTTTCCAGACTGATTGTAAAGATAAGCGCCTTCTGCAGGTTTATTGCCATTAATATTGAGTTTTACAAAAGTGTATCTAGAACCTCTTTTCTTTTCTTCTAAAAGAGCTTCTCTTCCATTAAATACTGGCTTGGATAAATCCACCAACCAAGACAATCCTAACTCGAATGGAGATCTCGTTGAACCGGGTCTGATCGCTTCCTCTGCGACCATAAAATCTTGTCCTGGGACAAGCAAACCAGCTTCAATTCTAACCAAATCTAAAGCATCTAAGCCGAAGGGTTTTATGCCGTATATCTCACCTTTATCGAATAATTCATCCCATAAATTCAAAGCCACGTCATTGGGCATACAAACTTCATAGCCAAGATCACCGCTGAACCCTGTTCTTGAAACCATGACTTCTTGGCCCTGAAAATCATAGTGCTTAATATCAAAAGGTTTAAGGTGCTCTATTGCGTCAAAACCTATTGCTTTAAGGATGCTACAAGAGGTTGGGCCTTGTACTCCCAAACAAGCAACCTCATCGGTTATTTCCTCTATTTTGACATCAAAACCAACCGCGGAATTACCAAGATTATCTAACTGTCTTTCCACGCATAACAACCAGTACTCATTTTCCCTAACATGAAAGACAGTTCCATCATCGAGCACCTGGCCAGCTTCATCACACCACACCACATAGCCAACTCGACCAACAGCAATTTTATTCATGTCCCTAGTGAAGAAGCGATTTACAAACTCAGCCGCATCAGGTCCAGTTATCTTTTGTTTGACCATCGGGGTGTAATCAATAACCCCTGTGGTGTTTCTTACGGCAAAATACTCGAGATCGGTTCTGAAGTAACTAGTTGAAACGGTGTAGTCTTTCCATCGGGTCCACTCATTAAGAATATTTAATTCTGACGTTCGCTCATGGAACGGTGTTTTATAGACTGAGGTTTTATAATGATCTTGTCGCAACATCCTAGGACTCCCTACTCAAAATTTCGTTCGCTGCATTTCTTCCAGCTAAACCCATTAAACCGCCTCCAGGATGTGATCCTGCACCACATAGGTAAAGTGATTCAATAGGAGATGTGTACTGCGCCATGCCTGGTATAGGTCTTAACATTAAAAATTGATCGAAGGTCAATTCACCTTGATGCCAATGCCCGCCAGTAATGCCGTATTCGTTTTCAAAATCTTTAGGAGATAATAGTTCCGCATGAAGAATTAATTTTCTAATTCCAGGTGCCATCTCTTCTAATTGGTTTAAACAGTTCTCAAGAACAACTGGTTTTGACTGCTCCCAGCCATCTTTCAAATGATAGGCAGTGTTGTTCACTATGGCTGACAAGACATGATGCCCCTTAGGTGCAAGCGTCTTATCATGAATCGATGGAATAATGATTTCCATCGGCAACTGATCAGAATACTCGCCGTATTTAGTAAAATCATGAGCCAATTCAAGATACTTCATGTTTGGTGCGTTAATGATTCGATTCCCCAAATCCTCTTTATCTACGCCCTTGAATTTAGGCAGCCCAGATAAGGCTAAATGAAGTTTTGAAGTGTTACCTCTCATTCTAATGTTGCTTATTTTATGAACATAATGGGACTCGAGATGCTTCGGTCCAACTAAGCACATAAATGTACTTCGAGGATCTATCCCTGAAACAACAACATCTGCTTCAATGGTTTCTCCAGATTCTAACACCAACCCTCTGATTTTATTTTCTGCGTCTAGATCAATCTGTTTAATTGGCGAATTGGTGTGAATATTTACGCCTGCTGATTCCGCTGCTTTTTGAAGGGAGTCGGAATAGCTGCTCATGCCGCCTTCTGGAATACCATAACTACCCTGAACTCCGTTTAAATCTCCTGTGAGTTGATGTAAATAAGTGATCGAACTGTTATTGGTTCTAGGTCCTAAACGATTACCCAGAAGCGCATCTAGGGCAATGGAGCCTTTAATGTGTTCATGGTCAAAGTATTCGTTCAACACATCATGAATGTTCACAGCAATAAATTTCAACATTAACCTCATGGAATCCTTGCCCATGCTCCTTAGATTCCATCCTAGACTCATTAAATTTGAAAGATCTCTTCTCTCCTCAGAACCTAATCTTGGAGGTGCCTTTTGATAAGCCTTTTTAAAAAACCCAGCGAGCTTTTTCATGGTCTTTCTGAATTCTTTATATTGCTCCTGTTCCCTTAATGTAATGTCATCACCAGTGATATTGTCATCATCAAAAACCAAGGCATTGCCGTTAGGGTTAATTGAGATTGTTTTCAAACCACTCGCCACATAAGCTAAGCCGTGTTTGTCCAACTTCAATGATTTATGAATCTTAGAATCAACTTGATGCAATAAGTGTGCGGCACCAGGAACTTTATAGCCCTCTGCTAATTCTCTGGTTGAAGCCATACCACCAACATCAGAACGAGTCTCGTAGACATTAACGCTAAAACCTGCCTTTGCTAGATACGCTGCACAAACCAAGCTATTGTGACCCGCACCAATGATGGCTATCTTTTTATTTTTCCTAGTCATCGTTTTCAGCCTCTGGAACAATATTTTTTCGCTTAAGGTCGTACAAAATTTCTCTAGCCGCATTGGCACCTGGAGCAGCCATTACCCCTCCTCCTGGATGGGTGCTCGATCCACACATGTAAAAACCCTTCACTGGGCCTCTAAACTGGGCATACCCAGGGAAGGGTCTATTGAAAAACATTTGATCCATAGTCAATTCACCTTGAAAAATATTTCCCTCTGTAAGACCCACTTCGTTCTCGATGTCTTGTGGTGTTCTAATTTCAGCGTGCACAATAAGGTCTTTAAAATTGGGGCTGTACTCACCAATCTGATCAATAACTGTTTTCCCAAAACCTTCCCTGTCCTTATCTGTCCATTCACCGGTTGCAAGTTTTGGTGGTGCGTATTGCACAAAAACTGACATGTAATGTTTACCAGGAGGCGCCATAGTTGGATCAGTCATAGTGGGTATAAGCATGTCAACATAAGGGTCCTGTGACCATCTTCCATTCTTCCAATCGTCATAAGCCCTTTCAATTCTTTCGAGAGAATCAATAAAGTGCATATCGGCATAGATAAGAGGATTATCTTTGCCCATAGCTGGAAACTCGGGTAAACCATCCAGAGCAATATTGAGCTTTCCGGAGGATCCATTGAACTTAAAATTATCCACTTGTTTAAGTAACTTTTCACTGAGATCTTGAGGATCAAACAAATCCTGATAGGTTCGACGTGCGTCTAGATTTGAAACCACATTTTTAGCGTGGTATTCATCGCCATTAGCCAAAACAACACCCGTTGTTTTGCCGTTCTTGACTTGAATTTGAGTAACCTCTGCATCCGTAATAATCTTTCCATCGTACTCCTGGAGTGCACCTGCTAGGGCTTTTGAGACTGAACCCATTCCACCTCTAGCAAAACCCCATGAACCAATACTGCCATCAACTTCCCCCATATAATGATGCAACAGCACATAGGCGGTTCCTGGAGAATATGGACCGAGAGCAGTGCCGATAATTCCACTTCCAGACATAGCAGCTTTAACAATATCTGATTCAAAGTATTCTGCCAGATACTCTGCGGCACTCATGGTATAAAAACGAATCGTCTCATAAATTGTTTGTTCGCCTAAGCCATAGAGTCGCTTGAACAAATACAACAACTCATCCAGATCTTTTGGTCTAAAAGAAGTGGGGTCAGGAGGCGTTCTCAAAAGCAAAGGTTTTATAAATCGACACTGTTTGGAAACATCTCTGCCAAATCTAACATAAGCATCAGCATCCTTTTTAGAGAAACGACCAATCTCTCTTCTTTGTACATCATGGTCTGAATAACCGCCAAAGATATTGCCATCTTCCATGAAGGTAACGCTTCCGCCATAGGCTATAACTTGGAGGCCATGTTTTTGTAGATTGAGGTCTCGATATATCTCTGGTCTTAATAAGCTGCAAACATAAGAGCAATTTGAGTAGGTCCATCCGTCATGCAATTCTCGACTAACAGCAGCTCCACCTATGTAGTCATTTTTCTCTAAAACAAGAACCTTTAATCCTGACTTTGCTAAATAAGCGGCATTGGTCAAACCGTTGTGGCCTGCTCCAATAACTATAGCGTCATATTTTTCCAACTCAGTCTCCTTTCATTGCTCTTTCCAGAGCGCTCTCAAAAGCATTCAAGGTGGGTTCTAATGCATTTTTTGCATGCGACTCACAAATGAACCATGGTTCTCTAGGATCGAACTCGCATAATACCCCATCTTCGAGTAATTCTTCAGCAAGTTTTTCATAAAACGGATAGTTAGAACTCTTAAAATCTCGGGCGTTCGTTGGAGCAGATTCTGATAAAAATAATCCTGACATTGATGGATGGCCAGTAAAACAATGCGGGACATCATTTTTTGTCAAAATGTTACTAATACCCTCTCTCAAATCAATCCCATATTGATTAACCGTTTCTAATGCGTCTGTGTTTTGCAAGATCTCGAGAGTTTTATTGGCTGCAGAGATAGCAACTGAGTGCGCTGTGAAAGTTCCACCATGAAGCACCCCCCCGTATTTGATTGAACGCATCAATTCCTCTTTGCCACAAATCGCAGAAATGGGATAACCATTGGCAATGGATTTTGCAAAGGTGCATAAATCAGCTTCAATTCCAAAGAGTTCTTGAACGCCACCTTTGGCAACTCTAAAACCTGTCTTGACCTCATCAATAATTAATACGACATCATATTTATCGCATAAGGAACGGACTGCTTGCATATACTCTTGGGTTGCAGAAATAGAGCAGCAATTTCCTAATATCGGCTCAATTAAGAGTGCACCAATGTCGCCGTGTTTTTTCTTTAACACATCCTCAAGTTTATTGGCATCATTCAAGGGTACCAAAGTGACCATATCCCCAATCTTGTCTGGGACCCCGTGGCTTGATGAAATCTTCTCTGGAGGTCCTGACTGAGGATCCCAATCGTCAATGTCAACATCCCATAAAACAGAGTCTGAAACGCCGTGATAACCCCCTTCAATCATTATGTATTCATCACGCTTACTGTAAGCTCTTGCAACCCTGAGAGCAGCCATCACAGCCTCTGTTCCTGAATTGGAATAACGAACCAATTCGGCAGAAGGCACCATCGAAGAAATTTTTTGTGCTACCTCATATTCCAGTTCGGTTGCAAGTGCAAAGACGCCACCAATATCCATTCCTTCTCTAGCTGCCTGATCAACTCTTTCATCTGCATATCCAAGAATATATGGGCCGTAGGCTAAGCGATAATCAATGTATTCATTGTCGTCCAGGTCCCAGAGTCTGCAACCCAATGCGCGTTTGATATAAATGGTCTCATCATCGCCCCAATATCTGAAGTTTGATGTCACCCCCAAAGGAAGTTTTTTCAGTGCTTTTTTGAAATGCTTATTACTTTTTTCTAATGATCTTTTGCTCATCCGCTTATTCTATTGTTAATGTTTTATGTTGTTGGGAAAAAATTTTTGGTCCGCCAAGACGGAGCTGAAAATATACAAATTAGTTTCTTGTATAAATGATATTGAAACGCGAATGAAGTAAATACATCATATAGTTGTATCTTATCCAAAGGGAAATGAGTTTCAAAGCAAAATTGAAAAAGAGTAAAAGATGAAAACTACATCCGATCTAATTAAAGAAGTCGAAACGATATCAGTTGATGCAAACGGCGTTAGATTTGAGGTTGATACCCAAGGAAAAGGTGATCGACTAGTGTTGTGTCTACACGGTTTTCCAGAACACAGTATCGCCTGGAGATTCCAGATGCCCTATCTTGCAAACTTAGGCTACAGGGTCTGGGCACCAAACATGCGTGGCTATGGAAACACAGATGCGCCCAAGGGATTAAAAAATTACCAGTTAGAAGTCTTAATGAAGGATGTAGAGGAGTTGATTGAAGCTTCTGATGCAACTGAGGTCACGCTCTTATCCCATGACTGGGGCGCATTAATTGCTTGGCATCTTGCCATGAGAAAACCAGCCCTTATTGATCGCCTAGTAATCTGTAATGTGCCGCATCCATTTCTTTTTTGGAGAGCAATCAGCAGAAGCTTTGAACAACTTAGGCGATCGTGGTACATCTTTTTCTTCCAATTGCCTTGGCTGCCAGAACTAGTCTTCAGCAGGATTTCAAGCGGCAGATTGATTAGGGGCGGCGCTGCTAAGCGCAAAAATTATTCGGATGAAGTTGTGGAGCTTTTGAATAAAAATACATCGCGTTCAAGAAACAGAACAGCAATGCTGAATTATTATCGTGCCATGCTTTGCGGTGGCGGAAATTATCGTCAATGGAAGCTGGGCTACCCAAAGATAAAAGTCCCCACATTAATGCTATGGGGTGAAAAAGATGTGGCACTCTCAATGACTAGCTCCATGGGCACTGAAGATCATGTTGATAATTTTACAATTCGTTATTTCAAGGGGATGTCACATCATGTTCAACAAGATGCGCCAGACGAGGTGAATGCGATGCTTGTAGCATTTCTGCAAAATAGACCAATCCCAGAATATTCAGAACTAAAGCCCTAATTTATAATTTTTAATAACATCTGATTTTTAATCAGAGTAAAATTGTTTGACGATACGGAGTAACTAGTATGCATATTAACTTGCCAAAGAATGCCCTTCATTGGATAGACATTGCTAAAGGATTTCTAGAGACAACCATGCCCTGGGAGGTTGAAGCTGAGATGAATGAAGGCAAGATTCCTGAGGATATAGATAAAAAACACAGACAAATGGCAATTGACCTAGGTCTAAGCTCGATGGATATACCCAAAGAACTCGGTGGCAGGGCTCTGAGTAACTTGGAACAAGTTTGTGTTTGGGAAGTTCTAGGAAGAAGCACAAACGCGTTATCATGGTGTTTTTCAGAACCTCAGGCGTGGATGTTGGAAGCTTGTAACGAGGAACAAATAAAAGAATACATCCTGCCATTAATGGATGGGAGTCGACACGAATGTTATGCCATTACTGAAGCTGAATCAGGATCTCAGCTTGATGTAAGCGCAACAGCAAAAAAAGTTGAAGGCGGCTATGTGCTGAACGGTGAAAAATGGTTTGTCACTGGTGCTAATCATGCTGATTTCTTTTTTGTGCAAGCGGTTATTGAGGCTGAAAATGAAAAGGTAGGTGATGCCATGTTTTTTCTAGATATGGGCGAAGAAGGAATAGAACATGTTAGAACACCTCTGTTTTCTCATACCTTTGATAGTCATCATCCGATCTACAAATTTAATGACGTCTTCATACCTGAAAAAAACAGGATTGGTTCAGAAAGTGATGGCATGAGTTACTCACTGGCATGGTTCAGACGGGAGCGATTAATGATTGCTGCACGCTGCTGTGGGGCAGCTGCAAGATTGATTGAGGAAGCCACAGAGTTTGCTAAAAGCAGACAAGTTAAAGACGGTTTTTTAGCGGAGCAACAAGCCATACAGTTCATGCTAGCTGACAGCGTCACGGAACTTTGGGCTGCCCGATTAATGCTCTATGAAACAGCCGAAGCCCATGATCGTGGTGATGATATGAAAGCACTGCATTATCGATGCTCAGCTGTAAAACTTTTCGCATCAGAGATGGCCAACAAAGTCGCTGATCGAGTTGTACAAATTTTTGGTGGCCGAGGTTACATGAGGGAATTTGCAGCCGAAAGATTCTATCGTGAGTTAAGAGTGGATCGAATTTGGGAAGGCACTTCAGAAATACAGCGACTTATTCTTGCACGCGGACTACTGAAAAAAGGCTTAAAAGACCTATAGTCAGGAGCACTCATTGAGCAATAAACCTTCCATTGTTGATTGGATTTATATTGTTGGTTTATCTGCCATCTGGGGATCCTCTTTTGTATTCATCAAAGAAACAGCACCGGTGTTTGGGCCTGTTGGATTGGTCTTTTTAAGACTCTCGATTGCATCAATTGTCTTAGGTTTATTGTTTATAAATCGAAAGGACTGGTTATTCGTTAAGGATAATCTCTTTCCCATTCTTATCATTGGTGCTGCCAATATAGCGATACCATTCTATCTATTTTCCTACGCATCATTACAAATCAATGCTGGCTCTATGGCAGTTATAAACGGGACTACCCCTCTCTTTGCTTTCTTATTTTCGATGATGTTTCTGAATTTTAAATTTAAACTTTTGCAACTCTTGGGGATCGTTATGGGATTAATAGGCTTAACAGTTTTTGTTGGTCTTGAATCACTGGAGTTTGAAATCACAGCAAACTTGGCGGCCATTATGGGTGCCATGATGTATGGCATCTCAATGGTTTACATGTATAAACTTAATTTTGAAAACGTTAAGTTAATAGCAGCAGTCAGCATGCTTGGTGCAACATTTCTAATCACCCCATTCCTGGCATTAGAGCCTTTAACATTCGATGGACTTAATTTATATATCATACTGAGCACTTTATTCCTTGCTGTCTTAGCAACTGGATTGGCCTATATTCCTTATTACACTCTAATCAAGAGCATAGGTCCTGTGAGTACATCAATTATTGCCATGCTTGTTCCCGTCTTTGGAATGTTCTGGGCTTACATCTTATTAGATGAGTCAGTAACATTGACTAAGCTGCTAGGATGTTTCTTAATAATCATCGGGGTACTGATGACCAATTTAGGCGGCAATAAAAGCTCAAAAGAATCTTAATGAGAATTAAGATAATCTATACTCTTTATTCTATTAATGATGAAAATTTTTAAACTAATATTGTTAATGCTTCTAATTGCTCAGCCATCTTATTCTGAGGAAGTGGTTAATTTCTATAACTGGTCTGACTATATTGGCGAGAATACAATTGAGAATTTTGAAGAAGAATATGGGATTAAGGTCAATTATGATACTTACGAGTCTTCTGAGATTGTTGAAGCAAAACTCTTGAGTGGTAATTCAGGATACGATCTGGTTATGCACTCAAGTATGTACTCCAAGAGATTAATGCCGCTTGGAATTTTTCATGAGATAGACAAATCAAAAATCAAAAATTATGACTTAATTGATCCAGAGCTCATGAAAATGCTCAGCAAATTCGACCCTAACAATAGAATTATGATTCCCTATAGCTACGGATCAACTGGTATTACCTACAATGAGGACATGATTCTTGAGAGACATCAAAACCCACCCATAGGTAGTGGTGATATGCTATTTGATCCCGAAGTTGTCTCTAAATTTTCTGACTGTGGAATTAGCGTTCTAGACTCACCAACAGATGTGGTGCCAACAGCTCTTATGTACTTAGGCTATCCAGATGATTCAAGAGACCCTGAAGCCCTTAGAGAAGCTGAAGATTTATTGCTGTCAGTTAGGCCTTATATAAGAAAATTTACCTCCTCGACGTTTCTTAATGATTTACCCAATGGCGATCTATGCATCGCACAAAGTTGGGCTGGAGACTATGCCACAGCTAAAATGAGAGCAGAGGAAGCTGGGAAAAATATTAGTCTTAAGTATTTTGTGCCATCAGAAGGCAGTCTTTTATGGGTAGATATAATGGTCATTCCGAAAGATGCGCCTAACCTAGAAAATGCTTATCTGTTATTGGATTACCTCACAAGACCAGAAGTCAGTGCAGATTTTGTTAACCTGACTCATTATGCCAGCCCTATCCCAGCTGCCGATAAATTCCTTAAAGAAGGCATAAAAGAGGATGCTGCCATATATCCAACAGAAGAAGTAATGAGTCGCTTATCACTAACTGAAGTTGATCCACCAAAATACAACAGAATCAAGACTAGAATATATACTAGATTCAAAACAGGTCAAAAAAGAGAAGAATAAAAGAGATTTATCATGAGTGAGAATGAAAAGGCATTTATTCAAATAAGAGAAATTAGTAAGCATTTTGGTGATGTTATTGCTGTCAATAAAGTAGATCTTGATATCAAGAAAGGGGAACTGTTCTCAATTTTGGGTGCATCCGGTTCTGGTAAAACAACCTTGTTGAGAATGATGGCAGGACTGGAAATTCCGACTGAAGGTAAAATCTTTATTGATGGGGTTGACATGACCAACGTCCCTCCCTACAAACGTCCAGTTAATATAATGTTTCAAAACTATGCTCTTTTTCCTCACATGACAGTTTTTGACAACATTGCTTATGGTTTAAAAAAAGACGGTATAGCTAAAGATGTGATTGATGAAAAAGTCAACAAAATGCTGGCCCTTGTAAAGCTTTCTGATTACGGAAAACGAAGACCTAATCAGTTATCAGGAGGCCAATCACAGCGGGTAGCGCTTGCTAGGTCATTAATCAAAGAGCCTAAGGTGCTGCTTCTCGATGAACCTCTGGCGGCTCTGGATAAAAAATTAAGGCAAAGCACTCAATTTGAGCTTATAGACATTCAAGAAGAGCTTGGGGTCACCTTTGTGATTGTGACTCACGATCAAGAAGAAGCAATGACGCTCTCTGATCGAATAGCAGTAATGGAAGAAGGAGAGTTTGTTCAAATTGGAACACCTAATTCAATCTATGAGCATCCAAACAGTAAATTTGTTGCCGACTTTATCGGAAACATCAATATGTTTGATGCCAAGGTTACCAGCTCTAATGAGCAAGAATTAGCATTGGCTTGCAAAGCATTGGGTGGTGAGATTATTATTCAAAATCCTGGTCAAACTATTCATTCAACGGAACTATCGGTCGCATTAAGACCAGAAAAGGTAATCATTGATAAACAACAGCCCAGTGATGAAGATCACTATTATGTGAAAGGAGTTGTTGAGGATTTTGGATATTTTGGAAATCTATCAATATTTCGAGTCAGAACCTCAAGTGGAGATATCGTCCAAGTCAGTAAACAAAATAGAGTGAGAATAGAAGATACCATTACATGGGAAGATGAGGTTTATTTGTCGTGGGAGCAAGAAAGTCTAATTGTACTGGATAATTAGTGTCTGGATTACTTATAAATGTAGATAATTCATTCAGAGAAAGGCTCTGGAAGAATTTAATTATTGCAATACCATATTTCTGGCTTTTGCTTTTCTTTTTAGCTCCATTCCTCATCGTTTTAAAAATTAGTCTAGCCGATCCAATCATTGCACAACCGCCATTCACCCCTTTGTTTCAAGACAATGATGATGGGTCGATGTCAATCTATACAACATTTGATAATTATCTATTTTTATTTCAAGATTCTCTCTATTTAGTAACTTATCTTAGTTCTGTTAAATTAGCTTTCATTTCCACTGTTCTGGCACTCTTCATTGGCTATCCAATTGCCTATGGCATTGCCAGATCACCTCAGCCAACCAGAAATATTTTACTCTTGCTGGTGGTAATCCCTTTCTGGATCTCATTTTTACTCAGAGTCTATGCCTGGATGGGAATACTCAAAACCAAAGGATTACTGAATGGATTCTTACTCTGGATAGGAATCATCGATCAACCTTTAGAGCTTCTCTACACAGACACGGCTGTCTATATAGGTATGATTTATTCTTATCTTCCATTCATGATTCTCCCTCTTTATGCCAACCTTGAAAAATTGGATATAAGATTGCTTGAAGCGGCTTCAGATCTCGGGGCCAGAAGATGGGAGGTATTCAAGGATGTCACGCTTCCCCTTTCTATGCCTGGAATCATTGCAGGGTGCTGCCTGATGTTCATACCAGCCATAGGCGAATATGTTATACCCACTCTTTTAGGTGGCGCTGATACATTAATGATCGGCAGAGTCCTGTTTGATGAATTCTTCTTGAATAGAGACTGGCCAGTGGCTTCAGCAGTTGCGATTGTTCTGGTGCTTCTGTTAGTTTTGCCTATTGTTTATTTTCAAAAACGACAAAATCAGGAACTTTGGAGCGAGTCGTGAATCAAAGATCAACATTTATATTTACAATGCTCTGCTTTGGCTTTGCATTTCTGTATATTCCAATTGTTTTGGTCATCATCTATTCGTTCAATGATTCAAAACTAGTTACTGTTTGGGGCGGTTGGTCAATTAGGTGGTATATGGAACTCTTCAGTAATGAAAACATTCTAAATGCAGCCTTATTAAGTTTCAGAATTGCAGCAATCACAGCAACAGCTGCCACTATTTTTGGAACAATGGCGGGGTTAATATTAGCAAGATTAAGAGAATTCAGGGGGAGGATGCTATTTACTGGAATGATTGCTTCACCATTAGTTATGCCAGAAGTAATCACTGGCTTGTCCTTATTGCTTTTATTTGTCAGCCTTCAAAACTTTATCGGCTGGCCTAGTCAAAGGGGTATGAATACAATCACTATTGCACACATTACCTTTTCCATGGCTTATGTTGCTGTGATTATTCAATCTCGATTAACTGAAGTTAATGAATCGTTAGAAGAGGCTGCCATGGATCTTGGTGCAAAGCCAGCGAGAGTGATATGGGACATCACTTTACCAATTATTCTGCCTGCTATGATTTCGGGTTGGTTACTTGCCTTCACTCTTTCACTCGATGATTTAGTCATCTCCAGCTTTGTTTCTGGACCTGGAGCTACTACCTTACCCATGTTAATTTTTTCAAAAGTTAGATTAGGGGTATCGCCAGATATTAATGCCTTAGCAACAATCTTGATTCTGATGGTAACGGTTGGAGTATGCATTGCTGCATGGATAATTAATCGTCAAAAGGAATCTAAAGCTATATCCTAAGCAATCTTAATTTAATTTTATTATGGCCAAAGACGATATTTCAGCACTAAAAGCCTCATTTGAAAGAGCCTTAGCATTTCTAAATGCAGGTGATGCAAAAATGGCAGAAAAAATTTGTCGAACCTCATTAAAAGGCATCTCAAGCGGAGATCCCAATCTCCAAGTGCTGCTCTGTGTTTCGCTTGTCCGTCAAGGGCGTTCTGGGGCCGCAGTAAAGAGATTGAAACATACCCTTAGGATGTTCCCAGATTTTCCTCAAGCGCATGAAGAATTAGGTAATGCTTTACTGGCCCAAAACAACCCAGACAAAGCCATCGAATCTTTTAGAAAAGCCATAGAATTGAACCCTGAGAACCCTAGTGCTTTGATAAAGCTAGGAAAAATATATTCTGCACTTGGAAGAAAAGAAGAATCAGAAGAATCCTATAAAGCGGCTCTGGCTTTGGATCCAATCCAAGAACAACTTGCTAGTGCCACCCAATTATTTGCTAGAGGTGAAGTTGAGGAAGCAGAAAAATTATGTCGAGAAGCACTCAAGGAAAAGCCTGATGATGTTAATGGATTGCGTCTACTTGCATCCATTGCTTCTAAAATGGAACAAAAACAAGATGCAATTATTCTTCTAGAAAGAGCAGTGGAACTAAAACCTAAATTCTCAGGTGCTTGGGGTGATTTAGCTGAGTCATATTCTGAAGTAGATGATTATGGAAAAGCCTTGGACGCAGTTCAGAGAGTTATTAAATTACAACCGCAGTTACCATTTGGCTTCATGATCCGAGGGGGCATCCTTGGAAAAATGTCAGATCATGAAGGTGCGATAAAATCCTATCAAGATGCTCTAAATGTAGAACCAGATCATATGGGCAGTAATATGGGTCTTGGGAATGTTTTGAAAACTGTGGGTCGTTTTGAGGAGTCCGTTGCTGCCTATAAGAAATGTATTGAGATCCAACCATTATTTGCTGAAGCCTATTGGAGTCTTGCCAATCTCAAAACATATACTTTTGATGAATCAGAGATAAAAAAAATGGAAGAACATGCAGCCAATGATCAAATGCCAATAAGTAATAAAGCCTTTTTTCATATTGCTCTTGCAAATGCGAAGGAAAAGCAGAAAGATTTTGGAGAAGCATGGGTACATTTTCAAAAAGGTAATGATTTGAGAAGAGAAGAAGAGGTCTATGACTCAGTCCAAACACAAGTCACACATGATGATTTGATTGAGGTCTTTGATGAAGAGCTTATCAAATCTAAAAAAGGCAAAGGTTGTCAAAGCCAAGCACCAATATTTATTGTTGGTCTGCCTAGGTCAGGCTCGACGCTTATTGAACAAATTCTAGCAAGCCATTCACAAGTTGAAGGCACTAAAGAACTCCCTGATTTATCATTGCTTACCCGTAAATTAACCAGGTCACGGCCCCAAGGTATTAAATACCCTAAGGCAGCAAAAGATATGACGGATGAAGAATTAATTGAATTTGGTGAGAGCTATTTGACCACAACAAAAAAATATAGAACTAACAAACACTATTTCATCGATAAGATGCCGAATAACTTTGCACATATTGGATTTCTTAAAATGATCCTGCCCAATGCTAAAATCATTAATGCACAACGAAATCCACTTGATAGTTGCATCAGTTCATATAAACAGCTCTTCTATAAAGGCCAATCCTGGAGTTATGATCTTTTTGAAATTGGTGAATATTATCTCGAATATCAAAGAATGATGGATCATTGGCATCAAGTGATTCCTGGGGAAATCCTTGATCTTAAATATGACAATCTCATTAATAATCAACAACATGAGACAGAACGACTTCTCAATTATTGTGGATTAGAGTGGGAAGAGGGATGTCTCAAATTCTATGAAACCAAGCGATCAATCAATACTGCTAGCTCTGAGCAAGTCAGGCAGCCCATATATAAAGGAGCTATGAACGCTTGGAAGAACTATGAAAGTCATATAGAACCATTGATTGAAACTCTTGAACCGATCTTAAATGCAGAAGATTTAAACTAGATCTAATTAAGTGTCTTAGCTTTTGACCTTATATCTGGAGGCATATAGTCAAAGATAAAGGTAATCCGATCCTCTTTACCTCGGTTCATGACGCTATGTGTTGACTGATTATTTACTTCATAAACCTTTCCTGGCTGCAGATGGAAAGGTCTGCCCCCAATCGTAAATCTAACATTATCATTTGTGGTAATGGGTATATGAATTCGATGAGCAATATGGAATGAAGGATGTTTATCAAC
>Ga0207961_1000073_pt1 | contig 26328 bp, 35 predicted proteins | sample Knorr_S7_td_250__FD_185596 | JGI IMG/M metagenome (GOLD analysis project Ga0207961, IMG submission 185596) | Marine microbial communities from Southern Atlantic Ocean transect - Knorr_S7_td_250_ad_252m_LV_B (SPAdes) (version 2) | ecosystem: Environmental > Aquatic > Marine > Oceanic | place... | reverse complement strand
TTCTTGAATGTATAGGGTTTCATCTTTTGAAATTACTCCTTCAGAAATTAATTGATTTCTTTTTGTGTTATAATCTTCTTCATTAGCTGCCATGAAATACCCTTTACCCCCAGCAGCTCCTTGTCTTTTTACAATTACTAATTTTTCAATATCTTTTGGGTCTGTTACCGGTTTTGGCATTGGAAGGGCTGCTTCTCTCATGAGCTTTTCTTTCATTTCTCTATCTGATTCCCATCTAAGAATCCATTTGTTTCCAAAAACTGGTATGTTAATAGATTCAATATCTTCAGAGCTCATTTGCGCAATTAATGTTCCATGAGGAATTAATATTGCATCTTGCTGTTTGAGTTTGTCTTGTATTTTTTGATTCAATATCTCAGAAAATTTCTCAACAATAATTAGTTCATCAATAAACTTGAATCTTCTGTATAATTTTTCACGTTTTTTCTCACAAACAAGAATCGTTTTGAATCCTTCATCTTTTGCACCTTTTAAAACTTGAAGGGCGCAATGTGAACCTAGTGTTGCTATCGCTGTCAAATTATATTTTAATTAGAATAATACAACATATGAAACTATGTATCAAAGCGTGTGCCTGACACATATGAAAAAATATCATCAATCAAGTCAATAGATACCTTTGCTTCTAGATTTTTTGGTATCGTTTTTAGTATAAAATCAATCATAGAGATGTCATCTGTTAACGTTCCATTACTGTTTCGTATAGAATAAACAGCAATTGCACTAGATACATGTGCAATAATTTTGTCATTCTCACTAAGCATGTTTAATTACTTTTTACTATTATTTTTATAAATACTATTTGAAAAGAATCTAATTTATAGTGGTACATTTATCAAATTACTATTGCAAGTCATTCCTCAGATTGTTAAAATTGATGATGAAAACCGTAAACAAATTTACCTTGATGTATTATCTGATCAATTTTGTTTATCAATATTAACATCAATAATTAATCAACCAAAAACTGCTGTTGTAGTTGCTAAAGAAACTGGCATACCTATATCTACAGTATATAGGAGACTACAATCTCTTCAAGAGAATAAATTATTGAAAGTTTCAGGTGGAATCAACAAAGATGGGAAATATTTCATTTACCAAAGTAAGATAAAGGAAGTTTCAACAAAATTTGACGGTATATCTACTATGATTCATGTTACACCTAACCTTAATTTTACAATAATGTAACAATTACTAAAATAATCCTAATAAATACTCAATTATAAAAAATCATATAATGACAGAAACAGAATTGGATAATTGGAGAAGAACTCATTATTCAAATGAATTAATTTCATCCACTAATGAAATGGATGTTATAGTTATGGGCTGGGTATCTAGTGTAAGAGGACATGGCAATATCTCATTTGTTACTATAGAAGATATGACAGGTCAGATTCAAATTGTTTCTAAAAAAGGTGATTGTCCAGATCAAATATTAGAAGATATTTCTAAATTAAAAGAACATACTTGTATTGGCATAAAGGGTAGAATACAAAAATCTGAAAAAGCTCCAAATGGTATAGAAGTTATCCCAAATGATCTTAGAATATTTTCTGATGTAAAAATAATTCCTCCATTTGATCCTAATGCTAAAACTGTTAAAAATATTGACACACGATTAGAGATTAGAGCGGTAGATCTACGACGTAATACATTGAAGAAAGTTTTCATAGCACGTAATGAAGTATTAAAATCAATAAGAAATTATTTTACAAACCAAAATTTTATTGAGATTAACACACCAAAAATGATTGCAACTGCAACTGAAGGTGGTGCTGCACTTTTCCCCATATTTTATTATAACAAAGAAGCCTTTCTTGCACAAAGCCCTCAATTGTATAAAGAACAACTTACAATGAGTTTTGAGAAAGTCTTTGAGATTGCTCCAATTTTTCGCGCAGAACCATCAAGAACAAACAGACATCTATCAGAGGCTATATCGATTGACTTTGAAGAAGCATATATTGATTATAATGATGTAATGAATAGGATAGAAGAAATTATAAAAAATTCTATTAGTGCGGTTGCTGATTTTATGCAAACAGATCCTGATACCGAGTTTTCAATTCCAAGAATGCCTGAAAAAATTCCTAGGTATACATACGCCGATCTTGTTGATAAAATGAAGAAATCCGGTGTAAAAATACAATGGGGGGATGATCTATACCCAACAAATTTGAAAAAAATTGGATTGACTGGGTTTTATTTCATTATTGATTGGCCATTGGGTCCAAAACCATTTTATGTTAAACCTAGTAAGAGCGATCCAAAAATTTCAGAATCTTTTGATTTGATGTACGGTGATTTGGAAATATCATCAGGAAGTACAAGGATTCATAGCAAATCTGAACTCGAAACACGAATGAAAAACAAGGGAATGAAAATTGATTCATTTGGTTATCATCTAAAAATATTTGATTTTGGTGTTCCACCACACGCTGGATGCGGGATCGGTCTTGAAAGGTTAATGATGGCATTAACAGGGGTCGAAAATATCAGAGACACAACATTTTATCCAAGAGATGTTGATAGATTAACACCATAGGTGAAAAAATTGGTTAATGAAGAAGAAATTATACAAGTTGCTAAATTGATGAAAATTGAACTTGCTGATTATAAAGTGCATATTAAAAAAGTTCAAAAAATGCTTGAATATTTTGATATTCTTGATGAGGCAAACATTGAATCTGAAGATCTAATAGTACAGGAAACTGATGTTGATAAATTAAGAGATGATAAACACATCATCTATGATAAAAAATTATTAAAATTTCTAAAAAATTATCAGGAAACCTATGTAAAGGCTCCAAAGTTGAGTTGAATGAACTTAGGAATTTCTGCATTACAATATGTAAATAGTATCAAGAACGGGGATTTCACAGTAGAAGAGTTTATTGAAAAATCTTTTGAAAGGATTAAGGAAATAGATGATAAACTACATGCTTTTTTATCATTTAATGATATTGCGTTAGAAAAAGCTAAGGGAATTGATCGTCAAATTAGTTCAAACCAAAAAGTTGGACAGTGTTTTGGTATGCCAATTTCCGTTAAAGACAATATGTGTGTAGAAGGAACAAAAACTACATGTGCGTCAAAAGTTTTAGAAAATTTTGTTTCACCTTATACTGGTACTGCAGTTTCTAGATTAGATGCGGAAGATGCAATAATAATTGGTAAAACAAACCTTGATGAGTTTGCTATGGGTCTTAGTACGGAATTCAGTGCGTATGGACCAAGTAAAAATCCTTGGAATATTGATTATGTTCCAGGAGGGTCATCAGGTGGTAGTGCTGTATCTGTATCTGCGAATGAATGTATTGCATCTTTAGGTTCTGATACAGGTGGTTCAATTAGAAATCCTGCAAGTTTTTGCTCAATTGTTGGTTTAAAACCTACATATGGACTTGTTAGCCGTTTTGGTCTTGTTTCTTACGCAAATAGTCTTGATCAGATAGGTCCAATGACAAAAACAGTTAAGGATTCTGCATTTTTATTGAATATAATTTCTGGAGTTGATCATAATGATAATACGACTATTGATAATAAAAATCAGGATTATCTAAAAAATATTGATGCAGGCATTGCTGGAAAAAAAATTGGGATAGTTACCGAAATGACAAATCCTGACGGATTGAGTACTGGCGTTCTAAATGCTACCAATGATGCAATCAAAAAATTTGAAGATCTTGGAGCAAATTGTGAACAGGTATCATTAGGAATGTCAAAGTATGCCGTAGCTGCATATTATACTATAACATCAACAGAAGCAGGAAGTAATCTTGCAAGATATGATAATATAAGATATGGATATGAGTTTGATTCATCAGGATTCGAGTTTAATTCGTATATATCACAAGCAAGAAGTAAACTGGGTCCTGAAGTTGTCAGAAGAATGATTGTAGGTGGTTTTGTACCATCTGCAGGGCATGCTGGAAAATATTTTTTGAAGGCATTAAAAGTAAAATCTAAACTCATCACAGAAATAAATCATATATTTAAAAAATTTGATTATTTAATTTCACCTACAGTTCCCATCCAACCATTCAAATTCGGTGAAAAAATAAACGATCCAGTATCGTTTATGCTAGTTGATTTTAACACTGTTACAGCTAACTTGACTGGAATTCCTGCAATATCTGTACCATTTAAAATTGAAGATGGCTTACCAATAGGAATTCAAATAATGGCAAATCATATGGATGAACATTCGTTATTGCAAGCTGCATATGCACTAGAAAAAACAGTTAGTTTACCTGAGGTAGAAATCTAATGGCAAAGATCGGTCTAGAGATACATGGTCAATTAACAAAACTTGAAAGTAAATTATTTTGTCCATGCAAGGCTGATTATCGCCAGTTTGAACCAAATACAAACATCTGTCCTATTTGTATGGGAATTCCAGGGTCATTGCCATTGCTGAATAGAACTGCTGTTGAAAAAGCCACATTAATTGCAATGGCACTGGATTGTAAAACTCCTCACAAAATTGCATTTTTTAGAAAAAATTATTTCTATCCTGATTTACCAAAAAACTTCCAAATTACTCAACTCAATGTATATGGAAATACAAGTATTGGCTGGGAAGGCAAAATCTCAGTGGCAGACAAGGTGATAAGAATTCGAAGAATACAATTAGAGGAGGATCCAGGACGATTAATTTATGAGGGTGCGAATGAAAAAACAAAAGTTACGTTGGTTGATTACAATAGAGCTGGAACTCCATTGGTTGAGATTGTAACCGAGCCAGATTTTGAAACTCCACATGAAGTCAGAGAATTTTTAAACATACTCTCAGATTTGCTTGAAAATTTGAATGTATCAGACCCAGGATTAGAGGGTGCAATGCGTGCAGATGCTAATGTTTCGATAGAGGGCGGTTCAAAGGTTGAAATAAAAAATATTGGATCATTTCATGATTTAGAAAAGGCTGTTCATTTTGAAATAACAAGACAGCAAAGTCTTGTAGAACGAAAAATTGAGATTGTTCAAGAAACAAGACATTGGGACGATGGCAGAAAAATAACTGTTTCAGCAAGAACAAAAGAGGAAGAAGCCGAGTATAGATATCATCTTGAAGCAGATATACCGTGGGTTAGAATTAATGATGATACAAAAAATCAATTACAAACGCACATGCCTGAAAGTATCAGTTCAAAGAAGGAGCGATATGTTTCAAAGTATGGTATTACATCGCAGGTTGCAGATATATTGGCTTCAGATAGATACTTTTCAGAACTTTTTGAAAATGCAAAGAATCAAACAAATGCAAAAGATATTGCAAATATGATTACTACCGATATTATGGGATTACTTGATACACGTAAAAAACGTGAAACATCAAAACTATCTTCAGAACATCTTTCAGATCTAGTCGAGTATATCAAATCAAATAAAATTACAAGGGCTTCTGCAAAACTTGCACTAGATGAAATCATAAAGAATGGAAAATCACTAGAAGAAATAATTAATGATCTTGATTTAGGACATGTTTCAGATAAAGATGAATTATCTAATATTATTACACAAGTATTAAATGAAGAAGCAAAAGCAGTGAAAGATGCAAAACTAAATCCTGAAATAGTTAATTTTTTGGTAGGGAAAGTTATGCAGAAAACACGAGGCAAGGCAGATCCAGAATTGACGTTATCATTATTAAAAAAAAGTCTTGGTTTTGACTAAAAAACGAATTTTAGTTTTGGGCGGTGGTTTTGCAGGAGTTGATTGCACCAAAAAATTAGAAGATTATTTTCACTCAAATTATGATATTGAAATAACGCTGGTAAGTGATGATAATTTTTTACTTTTTACGCCAATGCTGCCACAAATAGTTGCTGGAACAATTACCCCTAGGCATATTGTTATGCCTTTGAGAGCGTTATGTAAAAAAGCACGAATATACGAATCAGTAGTTAGAGATATTGATCCTATCCAACAACATGTTACATTAGAGGGCACACCGGAAAAAATTGGTATTAGGATACATTATGATTATTTGGTTATTGCATTGGGAAGCAAAACCAATTTTTTTGGGTTAAAGAATGTTGAAAGAAATTCATTTACAATGAAAACATTGGCAGATGCCATATCATTAAGAAATAGAATAATTGATATGTTAGAACAGGCAGAGAATGAAAAAAATTCAAAAATTAAGCAACGATTACTAACTTTTGTTATTGTTGGTGGTGGATTTGCTGGAGTAGAAACAGCAGGAGAAATTAATGATTTTCTTAGTGAAGCTATTTCTTATTATCATAATATCAAACATGATGATGTACAAGTTATACTAGTTGAGGCCGTTTCAACTATTTTACAGGGATTCAATGAAAATTTATCAGAACATGCACATAATGAATTAGAAAAAAATGGTATTAAGATACTACTTCAGACTGCAGTCACAAATTTTGATGGGAAAAATGTTACGATAAAAAAATTATCTAATACTTCATCAAATGTAAAACATGAAGAAGTCATTATTGATTCTCATACATTAGTTTGGACAGCTGGAGTAACTCCCGTTGAAATTATTCAAAATTCTGTCTTTAAACTAAAAAATGGGAAAATAATTGTAAATAAGTTTTTAGAAATACCAAATCATCCAGAAATATTTGCGATAGGAGATTGCTCACAATTTGATAATGAAAATGTCAGTAAGTTTCCACCTACTGCACAGCTAGCAGAGGCGCATGCAAAATTAGCTGCATATAATATTAAACAATCAATTGAGAACAAAGAAAAAAAGAAATTTGTATACAAATGGAAAGGACAGAGTGCTATAATTGGAAAACATTATGGAATAGCAGAATCAATGGGCATAAAGATTACTGGATTTTGGGCATGGGTATTATGGAGAAATTATTATCTTAATAAAATGCCCAGTATAGGAAAAAGAATAAGAGTTTGGTTGGATTGGAATATAGATTTGTTTTCTAGAATAGACATCTCTAGATATGGTTTCAAACGAGATACATCAAAAGAATACCGTGAATTAGATGAAGTAGATGATGTTTGGTAACTGATATCAGTTATTAGATAGTTATTATTAGCGCAGATATGAATATGGTATTTTTTTATTTGGCATCAGGTGTTGTTGCAGGAATTTTAGGTGGTATTTTTATTGCATCTTTTTTCTATAATCCTGAAATCTTGTTCCTACAGCCCTAATTTTATTTGAATCATAATTCCCTAGTTACCATTGGTAAAAATGCACCAGCATCAGATACAATTCCTAATGCCTGCCACGTACCACGATCCATTAGTTTTGTGACAGTTGGTTGATTTATGTCAATCACTATCACTTTGACATTTGCAGGAAGCATATTTCCAGTTGCAATTGAATGTAACATTGTTGCTACCATTATTACCATTGATGCACCTTTCAGAATCCTTTTGTATTCTTTTTGAGCAGTTGCAACGTCAGTAATTACATCAGGTAATGGACCGTCATCACGTAAAGACCCCGCCAAAACAAATGGTATTTTCTTTTTTACACATTCATACATTATTCCACGTGTGAGTTTTTTTGTTTTTACCATTTTTTCAATAGAACCAGCTTTGAATACAGCATTGATCGCTTCCATATGATTTCTATGACCTCTTATGGCTAATGTACCATCACGAACATTCATCCCAAGTGATGTTCCCAATGTTGCATATTCAATATCATGAACTGCAAGGGCATTTCCAGCCAAGACTGCATCAATATATCCATGCCGGATAAGAGTAGAAACTGATTCGCTAGCTCCTGTATGAACAATAGCAGGACCACCAACAAGAACAATCTTACCACCATTTTTTTTAGTGAGTCGTATATCTTCTGCAACCTTCTTAGCTATATGCTGTGTTGGTCTTTCACTTGAACTACTACTTCCCATAAATTCAAATACATTCATTCCTTCTCTAGGTCTTTCTGGAGGAATTACTTTGATACCATTTTCTCCAACTACAATTTTATCTCCCTTTTTTATTTGACGTATTGGAACACAAGTTGCTTTTTTTGCTTTAACAACAATACACTTATCCATCATCATATTTTCTACGTCAATCCATTTATTCTTAAGAAAAATTTGCGTTTGATTATTTGTGGTACTGTAAAAATTATCAGGCATTACCATATCTTTTAATGCAGTATTTAGTTTTACATCACTTTGAGTCTTAGATGTGGCTCCTTGACGATATGCATAATTTAATATTCTATCAAGATTTTTTTCATTTTTTCCCGTTACAAGTATTTTTGCATAACTTTCATCTTTTTTCTTTTTACCAACCTGGATGTCTAAAACCTCAAACGAACCACCATGGTCCATAATCCCGTCAAATACTTTTGTAAGAATAAGTGAATCTATGATATGTCCACGCAATTCTATTTCTGATGAGAATTTCTTCATATGTTCACATAAATTATTGGTAAGTAAAATGTTACGACAAAATAATTTGAGTATCTACTATACTGGGAGGCTAACCTTACCGCGATACTCTTCAATATTATCTAATTTTAGTGAATTTATGATGGTGGATTTTTCGTCATCAGACAACCCTTGAGCAATTGTCTTGGCTATCCCATTCTTATCACATAAAACAAGAATATATCCAGTGTCATCAGTTACTACAAATCCATCTACACCATTTACAGTAGCATACAAATTTTCTTCCCCAACGGGCTCCCAAATATTTGTATTATTATCTTTCAATGCTAATGCGGGCATTGCTTTACCATTTGCAAATTTATTAAGATAGTCTCTTGCAGCATTAACACGTTTTTGACCCAATTTTAAAGCCAGAAAATACTGCACATGATTTATTGTAATGTTTATTATTAATACATTTATTATTTTTTATTTCAATAAATTATTTATTGCGCAGCAAGAGTATCTGTCTCGGCAGTCTGGTTTGATTTTTCTGGAACAAATGCTTCATCTAACAAACTTAATGAAAGATTTTTTACATCATTATATGTACTTGTTAGTGTATCGAATGCATCTTTCATATTATCAGTAATTATTTTTAGGTTTGAAGATTCACGCGCAAATGAGCGCTCTAATTTTTCAAGTGTTTTTATTGCATCTCCATGTCTATCTGCCGCTTGATTAGCTAATTTTTCTGTAGAATTATATTGCACTTCTGCTTTTTTGGAATTTGCTTCTTTAGCAATTAATGAAGCTTTTAGTCCATATGTTGCAGCATCTGCATCAGCATCACTCAAGTTTGACGTGACTTTTGTGATGTCATTAATCGCTTTTGTTATCTCCAATAGATCCTTTTGTGCGCTAAGCAGCCGAATTTTTTCATTTGCTAGTTTTGTTTTCATATGGGCTGAATATGATGATGCCCTTTTCACAATGTCTTTTTTCTCCCTTATTGAGGCCTTTAAGATATCAACAGATACTTTTTTTTCAATTAGTTTTCTTCTGGATTTAAAAATTGAGCTAGTTACTGACTCTAAATCTTTCTTCATCAATGAAGTCATTGTTTTTGTTTCAGTGGAGTAGTTTAGGGCATCTTTAACTAGATTAGCTTCATTTTCAGTAATATCATACCTAGCATTAATAATTTCATGAATTATTTTATTAGCAATTGAATCACGACCTGATCCACGATTATGTTTTACTGATTTTTTTTTATGCCTTCTTGCCACCATAATTGATGATATCCAGACCTATTTTTAAAGTTAAAAAATATCTTTGTTCACAAAAAGAAAATTTATTACTATTTACTTATTTTTCACTATTCTAAAAATGATCTAAGCAGTTGGCGTAGATGTTTATTTGTTATCTGGGAATCGGCAGTTGCAAAAAATGATCGCAGATCTTTTTCTGATATGCCTTGATCCTGATAGAATTTAGCCTGCAATGCCATCTCTAGTTTATCAATTTCATGTAGTAGTATAGATTCATTCGAGGATTTTTTTTGATATTCATCCCAAATATGATAATAATCATTTGATATTTTTTTTGGGAGGTTTTTCAATATTTGTTTCATGGTAGTATTCTCAAGTTTATTTTTTTTATTTTTTGGTATTTGATTAGGCGTTAAATCACCTATTACTGATTCTGCTAAATCATGTATTAATGCCATCTTGATGATTTTTTCTGTATCAAATCCATGTAAATCAGAAAAGATCATAGATAAAATGGCTGTAGAATATGTATGTTCTGCGACAGATTCAACATCATTTAATCCAAGTTTATCTTTCCAACCTTGCCTAGGAACAGTTTTTAATTCTATAACTCTTCGGAAAAAATTTAAAATCATGAAGTATCTAATTTGATCATATTCATAAATTTTTTTTATTTTACAAACCTTAGATCATTTTGATAGTGGTTAATTTGTATTTTATAAAATAAAACCTAAAATTTATCCATGATTAGTTGTTCTAAACACAAATTTAATAATTAACAAAAAATAGTAGAAAAGACAACCTTAAATCCCTATCAATTTGAATTGCGTTATGCCAGGGTAGCTCAGCCTGGGAGAGCACTCGGCTGAAGACCGAGCTGTCGCGCGTTCAAATCCCGCCTCTGGCATTAAAATTTTGTATAATTTCATAATGACAATATTTTAATAGAAGATTTTATACTGATTTTCTGAAAATATATGGTTGTAAAAACAGGTAAGGCTAAAAAAATCAAGAAAAAGGCTTCATCAGGAACTACAAAGAAGAAAGCAAAAAGTAAAAATTCAGATACTTATGATGATTCTGGAATAATTCTGATTGATGATGATTTAGAAATTGATACAGAGAAGGTATCAGAAGAAAGAAAGGCGTATTTGGAAGAATCACGTTCACAGGATGCTTCTGAATAGCCTGACTAAATTTTTATGCATGTTTCACCTAGTATTCATTAATGTATGCATTATGTTTAATCACAGTTAATCCAGGTAAGATTGATAAAGTAACAAGTCATCTTTCAAAAAAACGTAAACCAATGAAAGAAATTATGACTGTTACTGGAAGGGCAGATGTTTCTATTCTTTTTAACGGTTCATTAAATGACATAAATAATGGAGTTAATGAATTAAAAAAAATCAAGGATATTGTTTCTACTGAAACGCTTATAGAAGTTGAGGTTGATCTAGGATGGTAAAGGCAGTAGTATTAGTAAAATCACCAAAAAAGCTCATTGCAGCAAGGCTCAAAAGGATTAATTTTATCTCTATATCATTTCCTGTTAGTGGTCAATTTGACGCTGTAGCAATAATAGAAGTTAATAATTTATCTCAAATCAAAGATGTTACAACAAATATTCAAAAAATAACTGGGGTTATACGTACTGAGACAATGGTTCAGGTAAAATAATAAAGCATTTAGGAAGGTATGTTGTGATAAAGATATGAATGTGAGAAAGGTCGGAAATGTTATTTTGGCTGTAAAAGATCTAGATAAATCAGTTGAGTTTTATAATAAAATTTTAGGGATGCCGATCAAACGACAAAGACAAAATTGGGTAGATTTAGGGCAATCTGGTGCATTACTTAGTTTACACCCAGCATCTTCATCCACACCTCATATTGGTACTTCGATAGATAATGGAATATTGATTGGATTGGTTGTTGGCGATGTTACTTCTGCACTTAATGAACTAAAATCAAAGAATGTGAAAGTTCATCGTGATATACAAGAACATGAAGCTGGAAAAAATGCAATTATACTTGATCCTGATGAATATATGATCTCATTGTTTGAACCAAACTTTAATGCAGAAAAAAACATACAAGCAGGTGGATACATAGGATTCACTCCTGCTTAAATTATGAAAACAAATTATACATAATCATTAAAAAATCTAAATATTGGATTTGGAATTCTGATTCTCTAATTTCTTTTTTAGTTCCACATTCTCTTTTAGGATTTTTTCATTTTCTTCCTTCAGTAGTGTAAGTGAATGATCTTTTGAATATAATGGGTGACCTGGAGGAATTAATTTATCAACTGACATATTAAGCAGACTTGCTGCCATTTGACGATACATTTCAGCAAAGTTTTCTAATTTAGGATCAAGTACAGTATTATCAGAAGTAAGTTTTTCCTTGAGTTTTGATGTGTTCATTAAACCTTTAGGAATATTTGAACCAGGTGGATAACGGATAGAATTCGGCATGGTCAAAAAATCATGCATAAAACCGTAAGGATTCAATTTGTTCATATTGATTAAATCAATCATATTTTTTATATTTTTATTGCCATATTTGTGCTTTAGTATGCCTGAAGAAATCTTAGTAAAGAATTCTTGATCAATCTATTCAGGTCTTATCAATTACAGCTGATCGCTGATCCTTATAGCGATCATAAGTTTTTGTTAAAAAATGATTCAGAGTAAAAAAAAGACATGTCTGAAATGTAAGAAGGAGATTGGAATGATGGAGTTACACAAAGTTGTTATGTATATTGTTGAAGATGAATTTACTGATCATCATTATGAACATGTAGAGTGTCCTGATAATTTTACGATTTAATCAACATACTGATAAATTGGATATAATTTATCTGAGTTTCTATAACGATACTTCCATTTAGCTTCACTCAAGATTTCTTGTTTGCATTTTATTTGTAATGTAGGATGAATTTTATTATAGACATCTTCTCCAATCAAAATTTGCTGTGGTTGGGCTAAACTTTGTATTTTTGATGCAACATTCATTGCAGGACCTAACAAATCAACATGAGATGTTTTTTTGTCGGATCCATATCTTACAATCATATTTTTGCCAAAATCTATACCAATTTTTACCGCAAGCTCTGGATAGTCAGATTTAGCTAAAACAGGATTTATTCCCTCATTGATTACTCTGATCATAGATTGAGCACATGTTACCGCGTTATCTGATGCCAAAAGATTACTTGCATCAATAAAATAGCCAATCACCGCATCACCAACAAATTTTAACACCATACCAGCATTCTGTTCTATCAAAATTGCCATTTCCTGTGTAAACGAACTGAATAACATCGCCACCTTTTCTTCAGGCAAAGATAGTACCATTTGTGTTGAACCAACTATGTCTACATACATAACTACCATTGGTAATTTTTTCCAGACATGCTGTCTCAAAAAATCATCTGATTCATCGACAGTGCCATCATACTCAATGCCGCGTTCTAATGAATTCATTAGTCTTTCTTGTGTTTTTATAATCATTGTATCCGTATCTACTGTACCCTCCATATGTTTACCAAGCATCATTCCAATCATATCTAATTGATTTTTTTCTGAATCATCACTCAAAATTTAGCTCACCTCTAAAACAAAATATGTATTTCATATAATATCTCAACTCACTTTTAGATTATAATAATTGTGATGAAATTCAGTTATACTGTAACATATCTCCTTCAATTAAGATTTTATTTAGTATCATTCTAATCAGATAATGCGATTAGGTCTAGATACTGAAGACAAATTCCTGATAAAATTAAACGAAATAAATGAACAAATCCAAAGCACCTTTCTTACTGAGGCTACAAAAATGACAGAAAAAATACCAGTGGATGTTATGTTACAGGATGGAACCGCAAAAAAACAGGATACTTGCAGTATGGAAATGATAAAAGCATTTTATGATAAAATTGCTAAAAAATTAACAAATTGGACATTGCAAACTACTTCTACTACAAATAATGAGGATTTACGTCGGGATTTTATCAAAATGCATGCTACAGTAGATGATTACAGAATCTTATTGCATATATCAACACAATATCATGTTTTACTATACTACAAGCCAGATTATCAGGTAATGAAAAAACAAAAAGAATTAGCAGATTTCTTAACGATGACAGAAAAAAATGAAAAAAAACTTGCTGAGAAAAGTGATCAAGTGATACTCAAAAAATTAAAAGAAGAGGGTTATAAGGATCTTAATCCTGAAAATCTTTTTGAAATTTTTTATAAAGATGATAAAATCATGGAAAATATTACTGGAGAGATTGACAAACAAACTGATGGTGATTTGAACAAAATTTATGAGAAAAAACAAAGTCTTCTAAAAGAATTGGATAACTTTCTACTAGAAATATATCAAATTGAACCCGTGTTGATTGATGAAACCAGATTAGTTTCGGGCGAAGAAGGATTTGTTTTTAATTTAGATGTAGAACGAGTCAATGATGAACAGTCAAAACAGTTCTCTTCTGACAAAATGTCCGAACAGACAAAAAAGAATATTACAACCAGAATTGAGGAACTTCTAAACATTATAAAATAAATTATAATTAGCATTAATCGTTAAGTTTTGTAAAAATAAAAGGTGTATCAATAGGTTGATCAGAAGTCCAATATGTTGGCAATGTAACAGTTTTTACAATATTAAGATCAAAAGAATCGATTACATTTCCCCATCCAAACTTTGAATCATCTTTTGTATATTTTCTCTTTGAATAGCTTCCCATAAACACAAACATAGTATTATTTTTTAAATTAGATATACTCAGAATTTTTTCAATTACACTGTTAGCTAATAATTCTCCTTGTTCTGGTAAACCAGAAAGAAAGACTGCTGGCTGAGATAATTTTAATGATGTATAATCAAATTTTGTAGCATCATCTAATTCAATATTAAAATCAACTTTGGTATCATTTGATATTGATTTTTGTAAAAGAACAAGATTTTCATCTATTTCAATTCCATATGATTCCATTCCTACAACTTTACCACAATATGCTATCCTCCCATCCCCTGAGCCAATATCAATAATATTGCCAATACCAAGATTTTTTGAAATTAATGCTAGAGTGTACGCAGAAAGCATCCATGTTGGATAAAATGGCGCATAACTTGTATCATGTTTGATGCTATCCAGCCAAAAATGTGTCACATCACCTTCATAGATCGTACATGGAATTTCATCAATTGTTAATTCATGGGAGCTTGAATAGATGGGATTGTTGAGCATGAATTTGTGAAGTAATTCTAAATGATTCTTATCAATTGATAGAATATTTGATGAAGAACTAGGAATAAACTCATGAATATGAGCATGGCTTGTATTATTGGTCATGTATTCCGTCTTTAACGTGACTATAGTATTGGAGAGTGTATCAGTCATCTATCATAGAGATTCAGTATTGAGATTATAAAATTATTAGAAATATGCAGTTACAAAAAATCAAATATGGAAAAAATACAGGAAATTGATGGTAATTTCATACGATGATGTAGTAAATGCACAGAAAACACAGGATAGTGTTATCAGAAAAACATCTCTAACCTTTTCTGATACATTTACAAAAATTACAGGCTCAAAGGTTTACCTAAAAAATGAATTTGAGCAAAAGACTGGTTCATTCAAACTACGTGGTGCATATTATAAAATCAAAACTTTGTCTGAAGAAGAAAAAAGGAATGGTGTAGTTGCAGCATCTGCTGGTAATCATGCTCAAGGTGTTGCATTTGCTTCAGCATTAGAAAAAATCAAATGTGTTATAGTTATGCCAAAAAATGCCTCACCAGCAAAGGTTGCTGCAACAAAGGCATATGGTGCAACAGTAGTTTTGGCGGGAAAAAGTTATGATGAATCTTGGATAAAGGCACAAGGAATTGCTAAAACAACAGGTGCTACAATTATTCATGCATTCGATGATCCGCAAATTATAGCTGCACAGGGAGTAATAGGATTAGAAATCATGGAACAGCTTCCTGATGTTGATGAAGTTTACGTTCCAATAGGTGGTGGCGGATTGGCAGCTGGTATTTTGACAGCGATTAAAGAGAAAAATCCAAATGTAAAAATCATTGGTGTTCAGTCTAAATCATTTCCATCTATGAAAAATTCATTTGATTCTGGTAATATACAAACCATCGATGGTGGTTTTACAGTTGCTGACGGAATTTCAGTAAAAACACCAGGTACAACAACGTTTGAAATTATCAAAGATAAGATTGATGAAATTGTTCTTGTTGACGATAATGAGATTATCAAAGCTATGTTCCTTTTGATGGAAAGATCAAAATCAGTCGTGGAACCTGCAGGTGCTGCAGGTCTTGCATATTTAATAAGCAAAAAACCATCACCTGGAAAAAAAGTTGTCCCAATATTATGTGGTGGAAACATAGACATGTACTTACTAGGCCAAATAGTTGCAAAAGGTCTTACAACAATGGGCAGAATGATGAAAATTTTCATTTTACTTAAGGACAAACCAGGAGCGTTGAAAGAAGTTGTTGACGAATTGGCATCTTTCAGTGCAAATATTGTTGAAGTTGTTCATGACAGATTAAGCTCAGATGTACGTGCTGGTACAACTGGTGTCACACTCAGTTTAGAGACAGAAGATCAAAATCATATGGATAAACTGATACAGCACTTGAAAGAGAAAAACATAGAATTCAAAGTTTTAACATAGAAAACTAACTAAAACCTGCCTCTAATTTTACGCCTGACTTTTTTTTCTTCCTTTTTACCAAAACTCTTACGCTTCTGACTAGCCTTTTTCCTTTTGTTTATCTCATGTTTTCTCATATTAGACCCTCTTAAACAAAAAAATCATATCTACTTGAATTTTTTCTTAACAAACTTCTTTAGACCCATTTTTTTCAGTTCCTGAGACTCCTTTAGGACAGATTTATGTTGTGTATCCTTGTGGGATTTGAGCATTTTTCTTATTTTGGGGGATTCGTTACCTAATATTTTCATCGCATAAATTGCTGCATTTCCAGCTTTATTCACACCAACAGTAACAACAGGAGAACCAGATGGCATTTCTGAGATTGAGAGTAATGAATCAAGACCTCCGAACGCAGAAAACTTGTGTTGTTCAGATTTTTTTTGTTGCTTGTCATTGTAAACCATGATTGGAACTCCTATGACCGGTAATACTGTATGTGATGCAATCATTCCGGGAAGATGTGCAGCACCACCAGCACCAGCTATAATCACCTTAAATCCACTTTTTTCGGCGTGTTTTGCATATTCATCTAGTCTGGTTGGTGTTCGATGTGCCGAGATTATTTGATCTTCATGGGCAACCCCAAATTCATCAAGTATCTCTCCAGCAGAATGCATTATTCTGCTATCGGAACTAGAACCCATTATAATCCCTATAAGAGGTTTTTTCATACTAGCATTATACATGCAGCTGTTTTTAATGTAACGAACACTGGTTTTTATCTAGTTTATTTCTAGGGTAATTATGAAAAATAGGCTTGGAATTATAGGCGGTGGCCAGCTTGGCATGATGATAACAGAGGCTGCCAAAAATTTGACTGATGAGATATCAGAAATTACAGTACTTGACCCAACAGAAAACTGTCCAGCCTCACAATCTGGCGCAAAACAAATTGTTGGTGACTTTAAGGATGAACTTGCAATCCTAAAACTTGCAGAACAATCTGATATTATTACATATGAAATAGAATCTGGGAATACTGATGTGTTGAGCAAACTAAAGGCAAAGATTGAACCATCACCATCAACCCTAGGAATAATCCAAGACAAATTTTCACAAAAAACATTCCTTTCAGAAAATGAACTACCTGTTTCAGAATTTTATGAGATTACATCATTAGATGATTTACATGAAAAAATTAATGATCTTGGGTTACCCGTTTTACTAAAATCAAGAAGAGATGCATATGACGGTAGAGGAAATTTTAAGATTACATCATCAGATGAAATTGAAAAGGCATATCATCACTTTGATGGGAAAAGTCTGATGGTTGAAAAGTTTGTCAATTTTAAAATGGAAGTTTCTGTAATAGCGGCAAGAAATACAAAAGGCGAGATTGCTACATATCCTCTTGTTGAAAACATTCATGAAAATAATATTTTGAAGATTACAATTGCACCTGCACGTGTCTCTGAAAATGTCATAAAAGATGCAAACGAAATTGCAAAAAAGACAATGCAGGTATTGAATGGTGCTGGTGTTTTTGGAATTGAGATGTTTGTTGATCAAGATAACAAGATTCTCATTAATGAGATAGCACCACGTGTACACAACTCTGGACATCACACCCTACAATCATGCAAGACATCCCAATTTGAACAGCATCTTCGTGCAATACTTGGTTTAAATCTTGGAAATACTGAATTGGTTCATAAAACTGTCATGTGCAATATTTTAGGTCCTGATGGATTTGAAGGAAAATACAAGCCAGTTGAGTTAGAAAAGGATGGTGCGTATCTGAAGATGTACGGAAAGGAGATTTCAAAGCCACAGCGTAAGCTTGGACACTTTAACGTTGTAGATATAGATGATTCGAAGGATGTATCTGAATTACTTCAAATGATTGATGAAATAAAAAACTCGATCTCAATTTCGGCTCTGGACTAAAGCTTAATTTATTAATTCTGTAGTATTCAGCTAAATATGGCAAAAGCAGCTGCAATCATATTAACTGGTATAGCAATTGCTTTACTCGTAGTTTATGGTGCTGATGTAGCAGCGGGTGTTAATGTAGATGGTGAACTTGGTGAACAAGGTGAGGGCTTTTTACCACTTGATCATAAAACAAGAGGGTATGGACTAGGCGGTCCTGCTATGATCTTGCCTATCATTGCATACTTTATTGCACGAAACGATTCATCCAAAGGACTTGGTGGAATGATAATCATTGCTGGTATTCTAATCATAATTGGCGGTGTAACGGTAATTGGGATGGCAGATTCTTCTGAATCCCAAGAAACAGCTAGAAATCCACTTATGGAAACTGTTCCATTATTGGTAATTGGTCTAATTCAAATTGGATTAGGTGCGTTGAAGATAAAAAAATCCTAGACGACATGCCTGTTTGTACAAAATGTCAAAACCAAGTTACAGAAGTGCATAATTGTGAGCATACAGATGAACAGGATTATTGTACAGATTGCTATACTGAATTGCACTATTATCTAACTGAAGAAAAGAAGCATTAGATAACATACTTTTAATTCAGTTTGTGTTTGACATTTTTTATGGAAGCTATGATATTGTCCGGTGGACGAGGTACAAGATTACGACCAATCACAGATTCTATACCAAAACCACTAATCCCAATCAACAATACGCCGTTGATTGATTGGTCAATAAAATATTTAAAAAAATTTGGAATCACTGATATTATCCTATGTAATGGTTATAGAACAAAACAGATTGAGAGGCATATTAAAGCAAAAAATAATTTTGGTTGTAAAATACAATACTCAGTTGAAAAAACACCATTAGGTACAGCGGGTGCAATTAAAAAAGCCATGAAAAAGATTTCTGGCAAATCATTTATTGTAATTAATGGAGATATAATTACAAATCTTAACCTGAAAAAAATAACAAGTAAACCTAACTGTATAGCAGCAATTGAATTACGTACAAAATTTGGAACGATGAAAATTAATAAAAATAAAATTGTCAAATTTAATGAAAAAACTGATGTTGAAAATATATGGATGAACCCAGGAGTATATCATTTAGATACAAGTATAGGCAAGATTTTACCAACAAAAGGTAGTTTGGAGGGTTTGATATTTCCAAAACTTGTTAAGAAAAACTTGTTAAGCACGATCAAATTCAAAAATGTTCTATGGCACTCTATTGATTCGCACAAAGATATTGAAATTTGCTCGAATGATATGAAATCTAAAAAATATTCTAAATACTTTAAAAAATAATGGTTGGTATGAGATTATCATATAGTTTAGGTTCATTATTGACAATTGAGCAGGTATTAGAATGCTCAAAAAAACTGGGTAAATTAAAACCAGATACTATGTGGGTTCCAGAAACGTGGGGAATGGAAAATTTTTCCATGCTAAGTCTAGTCAGCAAGGAAAATCCTACTTCAAAAATAGGTTCATCTATAATCAATATCTATTCAAGGAGCCCAAGTTTGATTGCAATGGGTGCCATAACGGTTGATACTGTATCTAATGGTAGACTAATTTTAGGACTAGGAACAAGTAGTCAACCACTAGTCGAAGATTTTCATGGAAGTAAATTCGAAAAGCCAGTTAAGCGTATGGAAGAATATGTAAAAATAATACGACTGATTTTTGCTGGAAAAACAATTAATTATTCAGGTGAATTTTTTACTCTGAAAAATTTTTCATTGCTAATCAAGCCACCTAGAAATGATATTCCAATTTATCTTGCTGCAGTAAACCAAAAAATGGTAGAACTTGCGTGGAATGTTGCAGATGGTGTAATTTTTTATCTTAGACCAAAAAATGAGCTAAAATCCACACTTGCAATAATGCAGGCTAAGAAAAAGATTGATGCGTCCATTCAGATCATCACATGTGTTCATCCAGACTCTGAAAAAGCCATAAACCGTGCTAAAAAAACACTGGCATTTTATGTTTCAGTTGGAAAAATTTATCGCGAGTTCCTAGCTTCAAATGGATTTGAAAATGAAACAAAGAATATTTTTGAGGAATACAAAAAAACAGGTCTAAAAAATAACTCTGAATTAGTACCTGAATCTATGGTAAAGGAACTTTGTATTTCTGGTACACCGGATGAATGTAAAAAACAGTTACAAGGGTTCTATGAAACTGGTATCGATTTACCTATAATACAATTTAATCCTATAGACAACGTGCAGGAATCATTTGATTTGGTTACGTCAACATTTTCGGAGGAATCTAGATGAAAAAAGTTGCAGTTGTTGGGTATGGAAATACAAAATTCTCAACTGATGGTATACCAATTGAGTCACTTCTACTTGAATCAACGAAGGAATTATTCAATACAACTAACAATCTTTCACAAGATCTTATTGATGGAGTAATAGTTTCAACAAATGATAACTCAAAATATCTTGGAGCAATTTTATCAGAATTATCAGGAATAAAACCAAAAATTTCTCATACTGTAGAACATCTATGTAGTTCTGGTACTGCTGCTACTGTTTCTGCATTTTCATATATTGCATCAGGATTAGCTGACATTATCCTTGTTGCTGGTGCAGATAAAAATGATAATCCTGGACAAGTTTTGGATTGGGACAGATCAAGAGGTGAATTTACACGTCCAATTTACTGGGCTTCTATGTTTACAAAAGCCCATAAAAGAAAATTTAACACTACAGAAGAAGAATTAGCAGTTGTTTCAGCAAAAAATCACAAACAGGCGTTAGATAACCCTCATGCATATTCACATAAAGCCTATACAATTCCTGAAATAATGAACTCAAAAAGCATTACAGATGATTTACGTATGTTAGATTGCTCTTATTCGTGTTCAGGCAGTTCATCAATTTTACTTGTATCAGAAGATATGGCCAAAAAATTTACAGATTCACCAATATGGATTTCTGGAATTGGTCAAAAAACTAATTCTGCAAGTTTTACTAAGAATGATTTAACAGGTTTGGATACGACAAAAAGTGCAGCAGATATTGCATATAATATGGCTAAAATCACTGCAAATGAAATTGATGTTGCAGAAATCCATGATGCATTTTCTATATGTGAATTAATGGCCGTAGAGGATCTTGGTTTGACAAAGAAAACAACTGGTGCGGAATTTGTTAGAAATTTGTTTAACACAGAAAATCGTCAGATAAATCCAAGAGGTGGCCTAATTGGAGCGGGACATCCATTAGGTGCAACTGGTATTTCACAAATAGTAGAAATTACTCAACAATTACAAAATAAGGCTGAAAAGAGACAAATTTCTAATGCAAGTAAGGGTCTTGTTCATAATATGTCTGCGGCTGCAACATCTAGTACGGTTTTAATTTTGGAATCATGAACAAATTTGAAGAGGAATTAAAAAAAGGGAATTTTATTACTAGTGAATGTCATAAATGTGACAAAATTGTCTGGCCACCAAGTGATTACTGTGATAATTGTTTTGGTGGTGTGAATTGGAGAAAAATTTCTGAAAATGGTGAAATAATAGAATGGTCCAAAAAAGGAAGCGATGTATTTTGTATTGCTGAATTTGAAAAAACTATACGTATTATGGGAAAATTAAATACAAAAAATACTGTTGCAGAGATTGGCCAACATATTCAATTAAGTGAATGTTCATTTAATCAAGGGTATAGATTCATTTTTACGTGATTTTTGAAATTTATTATTATTTTCAGTATGTTTGATAGCGATCATTAACACATTGTTGATAATATAATTACCAGCTATTCTATATCCTTCAAAAATATAGGCTAGTATGTCATTTTTGATTAAAGATTATAAAAAAATTGCAAAAACTAGAAGGCAGAGAGGCTATCAATGGGAAGACACATTGGTAAAAAGATTCAACTCACTTGAAGGATGGAAAGCGTTTAGGTTAGGATCTCCCAGTGTTGCATTACCAGATGTTTTAGTTGTTAATAATAAAAAAAGTGTAATTTTCACAATAGAGGCAAAATCTGGAACTGGTACTACATTGTTTGTTCCATATGATCAAATAGAAAGATGCCAGAAATGGACAAATAATTTTGAAGTTTATAAAACAAGAAAGGTTATTCTGGCATTCAAATTTCTATCAAAAAAAAGGATAGGTACGGGTAAATATGAAAGAAGAAAATTACATGAATTTTATAAAGTATGGGGTAATGAAAAAAAGGCTGTTAACTGTGTCTGCACATATAATGGTGAGATGTACGAATCATCTAGTGGTAAACGAAAAAAATTACGTCTTAATGATTTACCCATGCCTTTTAAATCTAAATATCAAATAATAACAAAATAACCAAATGTAATCATTTTTTAATAATAAAATACAAGATATATTATGAATATCAAGGGTTATTTTAAAAAATTCCAAAATAAATCTAATAATAAAAAATCAAAATCTAAATTAGATAATAAAAAAGATGCACCAAAAGAAGGATTGAAGGCATCAATTCTTGCTAATGAAATGGAAGCCCATATTGAAACCACTTTAAATTTTGGAGATAAAAACAAGGATCCACATGAATATTTGAAAAGGTATATTCAAGAACCAGAATACAGAGATTGGTTTAAGCGTAATTTTCCTAATAGAACAATCTATGAAGCAGTTGGATTAACAGCTATGGATTATCTTGAAGTGAAAAGAAGTATAGATAATGAATCAGAACAAGAGCCTGAAGTTCTTACAAAACAGAATAATCCAGAAAAAGAATCAAGTTTTAAGCCTATTGTTAAAGAAGACCCTAAAATCAATTTTAATGATTTCATTGATGAACGCTTGTTAGTTAGTCATAATGCATTCGGTGATAAAGAAATGAAAATAAAAATAGTTGAAGTTTCTGATGAAATAGCTCCGCTAGTAACAAAATTTGGTGATCGAGTAAAAGTAAACAAGGTATTAGTTACTATAAAACATCTAAAAACTCAAAAAGTAGAAGAAGCTGAATTTGATATTGAAGCAATTGAACGAGAATTAATGGAAAAACGACATTATACATCTACAAACCGATGGATTCCTACTAAAGAAATAAAAAATGGATATGTAACTAATACAAGGCATACAATTCTAATCACTGATGCAGCATCATTAGATTATATCGTATTTTAAATCAATAATCTCTAATGATATTTTATAATCAAGAAGAAAAAGTATAAGAAGCTCACAAAAAAAGCTCTGACATGATTACAAAAGATCTGAAAATCGCAGGACAGAATTTTCATCTTACGTTGACAGATCATACGATAAACCAAGTAAATAGCTTAAAATCACTTTATAGTACTGCATATGAAGATCCAGAAAGTTTTGAACAAGTTAGCGCTGAAATTTCATCTACCATCAAACAAATTTCCAGTGCAGTTGAACCAGAAATAAATGATGAAAATTTGGATGAGTTAATACAAGAAATTATCAAAATAGTTGATGATAAGGCTGCTCAGATTCAAAAGCAATCAGAAGAAAAAATTAAGAAGCCATCAACTAAAAAATCAAAAAAATAAAATAATTGATATTTTGATTAATCGGAATTTAGAATAGAAGTGAATGTGACGTTTCAGTTATATTTAACCGGTACAATATACTATATGGTAAAACACTGTGAATGTGGAATCTGTGGACATTTTACTGAAGATGACTGTATAAAAAATAAATGTAAATGTTGTAGTAATTTTCATCTAAGATCTGGCTAAATGATAATAATCAACTACTCAAGGTTATAATCTATTAAAAATCTCTTGAAATTTTTCAATAAATTTTTTATCATTTAATGATTCAATTATTAATAATCTTAAATTTTTTAATCGTAAAGGATCATTATAATAAATTTGTGATAATAAATTAATTTCTCTACTAAAATCATAAGTTTCTGTATAATATAATGAGACCTTGTAGAGTGTAACTAAATCATCAGACTGATATTCTTTACTTTTTAATTTATTTTTTAATACAGTCAATTGCCCTCTTATTTTTGACAATTCTTTCTTTATAATTGCCAAATCACTTGGTTCATCATCCAATTGAATTATTATGTTATACGAATCTAAAATTTGTCGCATAATTCCCTTCAGATATTCATTAAAATTCTCCAAAACAATTTTCACTGGACATAGCCCTTCAAAAAGTTTAGTAATTTAGATCAAATTTGCATAAATATCTTATTTCTTATCTTTAAATTACTCAAAAACTAAATTAGCACATTGTAAATGAACTCATATCTAAAATGTGTTAATCAGAAATGTGGAAAAGAATATCCTATTTTATCCACAGATTTTAAATGCTCTTGTAGCAATCTTCTGGATGTCAAATATAAAAATAGCCCATCATCTAATCTAAAAGAGGTTTTTTACAAAAGAAGAAATCCAGAAGGAAGTATATTCAATGAAAGTGGAGTGTGGAGATTTCGTGAACTTTTAAATTTTTGTGAAATTGATACTGAAGATTTAGAACAATGTTCAGAAAATCTTGTGTCATTAGATGGATCTGAAGGCAGACAGTCAAAACCATATCACATGTCAAAAGTTGCTTCATTTGTTGGAATTGATAATGAGAGATTGATGTTACAGCCTGAGGGATATAATCCAAGTGGCTCATTCAAAGATAATGGTATGTCAGCTGCTGTCACACATGCAAAAATGGTTAATGCAAAAAAAATAATCTGTGCATCGACAGGTAATACATCTGCTTCTGCTGGTATGTTTGCCGCCAATGAAAACATGGAGTGTGATGTGTATATTCCGGAAGGAGAAATTTCACCAGGTAAACTTAGTCAAGCATATCAATTTGGAACACAAATGATACATGTTAAAGGCACTTTTGATGATGCTTTTATAAAATCACTTGATGCGTCGAAAGAATCGGGGAGTTATACGGTGAATTCAATTAATCCATTTCGAATTGAAGGACAAAAAACTATTCCGTATCGTGCGTTAGAATTTTTGAATTGGGAAGTCCCAGATTGGATAGTTTATCCTGGTGGTGCATTAGGTAATACGTCAAGTTGTGGAAAATGTATTATGGAACTTTATGAATGGGGATGGATAAAAAAAATTCCACGTATTGCTGTTATTAATGCAGAGGGTGCAAACACATTAGATGTTTTATACAATGGGAAATTTGAAGATACTGAATTAAGATGGAATAAAGGAGATCCTAATGTTGAATTAATTGATCAGTATTATTCAAAAATGAACGATGATGGAATTAGGCCACAAACAAAAGCAACTGCAATACAAATTGGCAAACCTGCTAATATTTTGAAAGGATTACGTGCACTAGAATTTACTAATGGTGTCGTTACATCTGTAACAGATAATGAAATGTTGGATGGTATGTCAGTTGTTGGTTTAAATGGATTTGACTGTGAAATGGCTTCTGGAGCTGTTCCTGCAGGTGTAAAAAAACTACTAGGTGAAGGAACAATCAAAAAAGATGATACAGTTATTGGAATTTTAACTGGAAGGCAAAAAGAACCTTTACTTCCAATAGAATACCATAATGATATATCAAATAAATTTGCACGCCCGCCTAAAAAATAAATTTGAGCGTATACTTTCTATCTAAAAATGTCAACCCTTAATAGATCGAATTTGTAGTTAGTATTAACAAGAAATGTGGTGTTTTCTAAGTTAATGTGCAGTGTTTTAAAATTTAAAGAGTGGGGTAATCTATGCAATTAGAATATGAAATTGCAGCACTAATTGCAATGATAGGTCTTTCTGGATATTTCAGTGGTTTAGAAGTTGCATTGGTTAGTATTAGGATTTCTAAAATCGAACAAATGATTAAAGATAAAGTCAAAGGTGCGGCATCACTTCATAAACTAAAATCTAACCCAAGCCGAATGATGTCTAGTGTTAACTTAGGAAATAATTTGGCTAGTATAGCGGCAACTGCTTTAGCAACTGATATCTCACTAAAATTATTTGGTGATGAAGGATTAGCAATTGCAATAGGAGTTATGACATTTTTAATTCTAATATTTAGTGAAATCACTCCAAAAACA
>Ga0207961_1000067_pt1 | contig 27523 bp, 34 predicted proteins | sample Knorr_S7_td_250__FD_185596 | JGI IMG/M metagenome (GOLD analysis project Ga0207961, IMG submission 185596) | Marine microbial communities from Southern Atlantic Ocean transect - Knorr_S7_td_250_ad_252m_LV_B (SPAdes) (version 2) | ecosystem: Environmental > Aquatic > Marine > Oceanic | place... | reverse complement strand
TTAAAATCTTCAGTAATATCAACAAGCGGTGTTGCGTTGACAACCTTTGTTTCGCCATCCTTCTCTTCCAGATGGGGAACCTTGCTCCACACCTCTTGTTCAAAGCGCTCAAGCAGGGCGTTATCAACTTCAGTCATATGATCAATGAAATTATAGGATCAATTTAGAGATTTCATTTTTATTGTCACTTGTAGTACCGTAGGCATGGACTTTATGCTGGAAGAGGAACTGATAGATCTCTATACTTTCTGTTTACAAAATCCTGACTCACCAGAGGTTGAAGCAAAAAAGGCGCGGATTAAGGAGGTTGGAAAGGAACTCTTTGATGATGGTGGTGTTGATGCGTTAGAAAATTTCTTCTTTGCAATATCCAACAGAATAGATGGGGAGATAGGAAAAGACATTACACCTTTCAAGCCCCTATGGAACGGTTTGTCAGATGAGTGGAAATACTAACCAAAAACTAAAAGAACTTTTGTCAGATATTATTGCGGTTGACAATGTTCTGCTGATAGTAAAATCAAACGGTGCAACCAGCGAGATCAGAAGTAATTCTCTAAGCATAAAACAAAAAGACCAGTGGATAACAATAGGAGATAATGATGGTCCATGTCACATGCACGTTAACCATGACATGATAAAAAAAGCGGAATTCATAATGGAGGAAAAACCGGAAAGAACAAGTTTTAGCGTGAGATTTTTTGACAGTAATGACGAAAGAACTCTTGCATGTTTTTTTACAAAAATGTACGACGAAAAAAAGAACCTTCTGGAAAATCGAAAGAAGATTTACGATAACATGCTAGAAAAATATGGTCAGAGGATTGAGTTTACTTAGTGTTGCCCAAATGCAAGTTCTGATTCAGCCAGTTTAACTTTCAATTCATTAATTTTACTTTTCACTTCGCGTATTTTGATGACATCATATGGTCGGTTAAATTCAAGGCTGTGCAATTCATGCTCTAATTTATCAATCATGGCATGTGTAGCATCATGCGAATCATTGTGTCCCTCTGAATTACCGTATCCCATGAATTTTTTTAAAATATTGTCCTATATAATCTAAGAAAATCTACATTAGCCAACAATTTTTTCAAAGTTTGGGCTTCCCCTTAGGTGCTGAAAGTCAATATCAAATTTTGCCTTATACTTGAAGGAATAATCAATTTTTACGATATGGGCTAAGAGATGCAGGCCTTGTTCTGTGTTACCTTTCTTTACCAAGCTTGACGCCTTGTTGTAAATCGCTGTCGTATTTTTTGGCTTTTCCGTTAACACTTGATCATAACAACTTATTGCCGCATCATATTCCGAGAGATAGTGAAGCGAAAGGCCCTTGTTTACAAGTGCAAGTGTGTTTTTTGGATCAAGATTCAGCGCCCTGTTATAGAACGTGATTGCCTCAGCATACTTTCCAATTCTACCCAAAACATTTCCCTGCCTGACAAGAGCCTCCTCATGGTTTGGATCCAAGGCAAGCACTTGATCAAAAATCTTGCCAGCCTCTTTTGGGTTTCCCAAATTCCAGCTTGTCATGCCGCTTTTGAAGAGATCATCAGTTTGCATCAATTACTAGTACTAATTCCAGGTTTTTGTCCTTTTATATTCCAAAAAAATAATTAGTCGGAAAACTTTGAAAAGTAAATGCCAGACGAGATTTTTGTCACTGAATTATTACAAAAATGGGTTAATACAATAAAAAATGGAGACCCAAAGCAAGTTGCCAATCTTTACCATGAAAACGGAATTTTATTGGGTACATTTTCTCCTAAAGAAAGGGTTGGGCACGAGTTAATCTTAGAATATTTTGAAAATCTTCTCCAATCTCCTGTTGAGGTTGAAATTGTGTCAGAACACCCACACATTTTTGAATCATCTGCTGTAAATTCTGGTCTCTACAACTTTATCACAGGCGGAAAGACAATTGAAGCAAGATTTTCATTTGCATATAGCAAAAATGATACAGAGTGGAAAATTATTTCACATCACTCTTCAGTACTGCCTGAAACTTGAAAATATAAAATAATTAGTTAAGACATGATTATGTTATGGGGTCAGAACGGATTGTCACTTTTTTGCCAAGTGCAACGGAGCTAATTTACAGTCTTGGTGCAGAGGATAGGCTTTTTGGAGTAACTCATGAATGTAATTACCCAAGCGATGTAAAAACTAAGCCACGAATTATAACTTCAAGCTTTGACCCCGCTTCAATGTCAAGCAAGCAGATTGATGATAAAATTTGCCAGTTAATGACAGAAGGTAAGGAGATTTACAATCTGAATGAAGAAAATCTTCTTAATGCAAGACCTGACTTGATAATTTCCCAGGACATTTGTGAGGTTTGCTCTGCACATACTGATCACGTTAAGAGGGCAGTGGACATCTTGGAAAAAAAGCCAGATGTTTACACGATGAATCCGCACGATATAGATGAAATTTTGAAAAGCATTGAAGAAATTTCAAAGAAAATTGACAAAGAAAAAGAAGGCGCAAACCTAGTTGATTCACTAAGAAAAAGAGTTAGGTTTGTCAAGGACCAAGCTTTTGAAAAAATACCACGGGTAGCTGCAATAGAATGGATAGACCCATTTTTTACGTCGGGGCACTGGGTGCCAGAGATGATTGAAATTGCAGGTGGAAAAAATCTGATAAGTTCAGAAAAAATGCCCTCAAGAAAAATGCAGCTGGAAGAAATCAGAGATGCAGACCCAGACGTTATTGTAATAATGCCATGTGGCTTTGATGTAAAGCGAACAATAGATGAATACAATAAAACGCTAGCTGAAAATAAAGAATGGAATAATTTGAGAGTGGTAAAGGAAAATAATGTTTATGCAGTAGATGCAAATTCATATTTCAGCAAGCCTAGCCTACGAACTGTAACGGGAATTGAGATCTTAGCTAGCATATTTCATCCAGAAATTTTCAAAGGTCTAGAGATACCAGAAAATTCGTATATGAAAATTAATTAGTAAGTTTTTTGAAAAGGGTAACAAATTCTTGTTCTGAATAAGGCGGTATTTTTAGTGCCTCCAAGTTTTCTTCAACGTGTGAGTCCAACTTTTGACCAATCAGTGGGGCAAGAACACCAGGCGTTGATCTGACGAATTGTAATGCGTTAACCGATGGACTTTGGTTGGTTAGTTCCGGTTTGCTGCTAATCCATTGTAATAGCTTGCCTTGCATTAACGGTACGCTTGTAAAAACTCCAATGTCATGATGAATGGCTGCCTCCAAAAATGTCACGGTGTTAGAATCCAGTGGCTGGTTTTTTTGCATGAAAGCCTGGTCAAAACTAAAGTTGTATGGCAGTTGAACAAATCTAAATCCGTGAGTGTCTCCGCCAACCTGTCTTGCAAGATCCATGACTTGTGCAAGAGACAAAAAATTTGGGTTGTCCTTAGGAACCCTAAAGCACTCCCAAGTTGCCAGCCCATAAAACCTGATACTTCCTTCCTTTCTGTGCTTTTCAAAAAATTCAAAGACGCTCTTTAGCTGCGCAATGAATTTGTCACGTGGCATCTGTAGTTGCCCCTCTACCGCATTATGTAGATACATCAGATCAATGCATTCCAATCCCAAATTTTTCTTGCTGCGCGCTAGCTGGTCTTCGAGGAATGGAGTTGTGATGCAGTTGTACTGTGACGAAATATCTCCCTCCTTTACGATGCCAGTTTTCCCAAACTCCCTCATAACATATTGCATAAAGTCCTCTGGAGCATCGCCGTCATTTGTGACATAACCATTCTTGGTTGAGATGAAAATTTCATTTCGGCTAATTTTTCCCTCATCTATCAATTCGGAGATTGCCTTTCCAACTGTCCTTTCAGACTTTTGCGCACGATAATTTATTGCAGTGTCAATTACGTTCACACCATATAGGACTGATTTTTTGATTGCATTCTTTTGTTGTAGATCAGTGTCAGCATCAGGATTGCCAAGGTAAGTTCCTATTCCTACGTTAGCTAATGTTAGATCCTGAATTTTTCTAAAGTTGTCTTTGTGTGCCGAAGACTTTCTAGCAAAGTTTTCAGTGCCCTCTGAGGTGGCAAAACCTTCAATCATTTGAATTGTATTTTCATAGCTATATTTTTTCTTTATCTAGAGCCGTTCTAGGACTTGTGGCAAGAGCATCGGCAGTTTACATGCCATTTTTTAAACGGATTCTTTGTGAGGGGATAATTTCTGCCGTATTTCTCCGCCTTGAAATCCAAGTTTTCGTGCCATACCTTACATTGCTCACATTGCTGACCAGTATACAATAAGATAGGATCTATTTGCCCCTAATTATAGAATTTTGCAGACTTATTTTATCAATTTTGTAGTATGGCGATAAAGATCATGGAGTGTTTTCCCATCAAATTCTTCTTCAAGTTTTTTGCCAGTTTCATGGTAGTATCTATGCTCTATTTCCTTTAGCTTTTCAGAAAGATCGTGGTTTGTAGATCTTCGCTTGAGATCTCTCCATTCAGCTACCAATCTTCGTATTTCTGACTTTTTCATCAAAATATGGTAATTTCCATAACTTTTATCTTATTGACATCGTTTGTTGAAGCAATGGGTTTTGGAGAATGGCTGAAGGATAAGGATGAGCCTTCTGGAGGCGAGATTGAAAGGGAATTCCAGACGGAAGCAAGCTCTGGCTTTGCCGAACCTGAACCCGAACCTGAACGCTCAACCGAGGATAACACTGAAACTTCATCAGAGCCCGCCGAAGAGCCTACGTCACAGCCTCAGACATCTGAAGAATCTTCATCGTCTGCTAGTCAGCTTGGCATACAAGAATTGATGAATAAACGCGCAAAGTTGGAAGAAGCAATCGATTATGTTGGACTGTTGATAAAAAATCTGAAAGACAAGCGAACAAACCTTGTAAAAAATATTGAAGATGAATTGGTAGATATCAGTAACCTGAAAGAAAAGCTTGGAAAAATAAATCAGTTTATCAGTGAAGAAAAGCAAGGATTAGAGGATCTAGCTGCAAAAAGATCTCGGGCAGAGAAAGACGCAGATGAGGTTGGCTCAATTGTTTACAATATGCGCGACAGAATTGCAGAAATTGATAAAATAGTTGCTGACGAGGCTAACAGAATTAAAAGTTTTAAAGAATCAAGATCAAGTTCTAGTTAAAAAAATCTTTTACATAAAACGTGATGATGACGGCGATGATTCTGCAGTGTCCGCTGGCATTGAGGGGAACCTTTCGCCAGTCTGTTGCTCTGCAACTGCAGATGCTTCCTGCATAATCTTCTCTGACTCAGAGTCCATAACTGCGTCAACACCAAATGATGCGTCGCTGCTGTGGAATGTCTCTGTCATCATGCCTCCCAACATCTCTGCCATGCTGTTAAGTTCTTGGTCTGCTCCTGGCATGAATTTTGCAAGGGATGATTTCATGTTTTTCATAAGTCCAATGGTTGGCATTACCGTTACTACGGTATCTCCCAAGTCATGGAATGTTGTTAATCGTAATTCAATTTGTTCCAAGGCCATTCTGGCGTTTCCTAGAACACGACGAATTTTGCGAACTTCTGCTAATTCTTTTGATAAGACGTTTGCAGTGTGGGTATCATGTTGTTGGGTAGCAGTTACAATTCTACCAAAAATCTTTTGATCTCTGTCATTTAACGATGAAAGCATGCCGTCTAGTTTTGCAACTTGCGCCTGTAACTTTTTGATGGCTGTTTCAACACGTGGTTTTAAAGCTCCGCTTGGTTTAATCATAGTGCCTATTCTTTCTGTAATTCCAGGCTGCTGTGGCTTTGACCATTTGTTTGAAAGTGAAGTCATCGTGAATTGGTTTTAGAATTTGTTATTAATGCAAATTGTGAAATTTGCTTTACATGGAATGAAATTTTGCTGACAAAGAGGCATTGTTAGGAGGAATTGCTCTAAGAAATTTATTATAAATAAGATCTTTGTGTGCTTGTGAGGAAAAAACATGTTTTTGGCGTTATTTGTATAACAATAATTTCTGTTGTAATAATTTTTGGTGATCAAATAAATCCTGAATATACAGGCAATGATCAGCTGGTTGATATTTCTGATGTTTTCCATATTCGTCTGGCAGATCCTGAATTATATGAAAATGGAATATACCACGAATCTTTTGTTTTGGAAGATGGAGTTTATGAGTTTAGGTTTACGCCAAACGGTGACAGCCCTAGATTACTATCCGTCACGCTAGTTGGTAATTCAATTTTATTTTCTGAGGACTTTATGTTGGAGGGAACACCCCATGAAACTGACATCTCTCTCTATTACACTTGGGACTATGAAGGGGTAAAAAAAATACAAGTCTTTGAAGACCAACAGGTTGACATTAAAATAAACCCCAACGGGAATTTAGTCGGACCTGTGTCTGTAGAACTAATTCCAACAAAATAAAAGGGTCACACATCACAAAAAAGTGAGAGAATTGGCTAAAAAGGAGAAAAAGAAAATGCGTACCACCATAATTGTATTGGCATCAATTTGGTTTGTGGTTACACTCCCATTACCATGGTTGATTTATTCTCCTGACATTTCCCAACAACAGTTGTTCGGTATCCTGCCAATTATAGGATTTATTTCAATTCCATTTGTAGCTCTTGGAATTGCATGGACCTTAAAGCCAGAGTTGACAACTTAGTATTTGAACCAGGGTTGATTTTCCAAGTAGTTAATCTCTTTCAAAATAGATTCCATCTTTTCCGAAACAGCCATCACGGACTGGAACTGCTCAAACATGTCTTGTTCCTCTTCCCTACTAAGGACCTCTTTTTCTGCTCGCTCAAAAAAATCCTCCTCCTTTGACAAGTGATCATTTAGATATATTGAATATGTTCTTAAGAATCGAGCTACTGGTTCCCCAGAATTTTCATTGTCCTTCCAACATTTTACATGGTACGCAATCTTGGTGGCTATTCTCCTGCTAAATTCATGTTCAATCAATAACGCCCGAATCTCTTTCTTTAGGTGATCATAACTAGCAACACATGGAAAGTACGCATCCTCTTCTCTGGAATAATGAATCGAATCCAAAAATTCTGATGTAAGAAACGTAATCTTGTCTAAATCAGAAAATGGAATGGTTTTTCCAGCATAAATGTCTGAAGAGCATTTTGCAATAATCTTATCCAGTCTTTTGATGTGCTTATGGTCATTTCTGAGAGTCTCTGTGGCGCCCATGTCCAAAACTTGGTCAGGCAGCTTATAATCTGTATATGGGTCAATTGAATACAAAGCAGTCGAATCATTAAATCAAGGTACCTTGACAGATTCTTGTTTTAAAGAGTGAAGATGCTTGACCAACATGAATCTGATTTTTTTGGCTTTGTTTGACGATTTTGCTTCTTTCTTTAACGATAAAGTTTTGTCTAATATTGATACCAGCGATTTATCTGGCTCTAATGTTAGAGACATACTCAAGTCATACTTTGAAAAAAATCCTCTGCCTGAGCCCGGTTCTGAACAGTTTGGCTCAAATTTTCTTCTAGAAGGCATTACAAACTTGCAGGGAACATTAGCTAACCTTTCATTTGGTGATTCATTGGTAGCATCTGCACCTATTTTGCTTCTTGCAGCTAGCGTTGTAATCATACTCGGAGTTTTAGGTGAGGCGTTCTTCAAAAAAACGGGAATACCAGACATCTTGTTCCTTATGGTGTTAGGAATTATTATCGGACCGGTTTTGGGAATAATTCAGCCAGCAGCCGTATTAGAAATTGTTCCATACTTTGCAGCTGTAGCACTGATTATCATCATGTTCGATGGTGGATTGAATCTTCATATTGGCAAGGTTCTGAAGACCGCCCACTTTGCTGTCATTCTTGTACTTGTAGGGTTTGCCATCTCAGTTGGTATTGTTGCTAGTCTTGCTCATTATGGTTTAGGATGGGAGTGGATAGACAGTATTTTGCTTGGCTCAATAGTTGGTGGCAGCAGTTCTATCATTGTGTTCGGCCTGGTGCAAAAGATTCGCATATCTGATGATGCAAAATCTATGCTAAGCTTCGAGTCCGCACTGACTGACATTTTTGCCGTCATTATTGCATTCGTTTTGTTTGAGGCAGCGTTGTCTGGAGAATTTAGTCTTGATCTGTTGGGCGTAACAATAGGAAAGGCAATACTAGTTGGTCTTGTGCTAGGTTTTGGGGTTGGCATTCCCTGGATGTTTGTAATATCAAAGCTGAAAAATGCACAGCATAGCTATATGCTAACAATTGGGATGGTATTTCTGCTCTTTTTCTTAGCTACTTCGTTTGGCGAGTCAGGGGCACTAACAGCCCTTGTATTTGGATTAATGCTTGGAAAAAAGACATACTTTTCACGCCTTCTCAAGGTGAAGTTTCCAGAGGACACTATAGACAACTCATTGCATAACCAAGTCACTTTTTTGGTAAGGGCATTTTTCTTCGTTTTTGTAGGCTTGCTAGCAAGCTTTGCTCAATTAGAATATGTTATTTTTGGCATAGTAGCTGCAATTGCAATCTATATCGGTAGAATAATTATTACAAAATCAGTTCTAGTTAGGGGTTTCTCTAAGCTTGACAAAAAGGTAACTTCTGTTATGATACCGCGTGGCTTGGCAGCTGCGGTATTGGCCACATTCCCGTTGTCCATGGGGCTTCCAAATGCGGAAGCGTATCCACAAATAATATTCTTCGTTGTCTTAACATCTGTTATAATTACCACAATTGGTTTAGGCGGTGCAAAAAAAATTGCTCCACCAGAAAGTCAAGATGGTGGTTTTGTTAAAAGTGAAAAATAAAAAAAAATTATATGGTGAAAGAGTCTTTAAGTCCCTTGTACCGATTTCTGATTGTTACTTCTGTAACGTTAGCTGCCTCTGCAATATCTCTCTGTGTTTTATCTTCACCGTTTTTTACACATGCAAGATATAACGCTGCGGCTGCAAGCCCCATTGGATCTTTGCCTGCAGACACTTCATTTTCTTGTGCTGTCTTTAGGACTTTGGTTGCAAACCGTTTTGTCTTTTCTTGTATTCCAATTTTGCTTGCAATACGTGCTATACATTGTACAGAATCCGTAACTGGCATTTTAAGATCTAGTTCTTTTACAAGAAGTCTGTAACACCTAGCGATGTCTTTTCGCTTTATGTTAGCAGCCTGCTCAACATCTTTGAGGTTTCTTGGTGTTGAAGTATCTCTGCATGCTGCATATAATGCAGATGCCATTAGAGCAGAGATTGATCTTCCCCTTACGAGACCCTTGTCTAGTGCTTTTCTATAGATGTAAGCAGCTTTTTCTATTACTGCGTCAGAAATGGAAAGTTTGTCTTTCAGTCTATTTAGTTCGCTAAATGCTTGTCTAAAGTTTCTGTCAACCGGCTCATGAACTTGACTTCTGCTATCCCATGTTCGTAGTCGCTCAATCGTGCTTTTCATTGTGGAAGTTAGTGGTCTGCCAGATGCATCCTTGTTTGCTGGATTTATAATCGTAGCAAGACCCATGTCATGCATTGTAAGACTTGTTGGTGCACCGGCTCTTGCCCTGTCACCGTGTTCGTCTTGAGTAAATGAACGCCACTCTGGTCCAGCCTCTTGTAACTTCTCAGTTAAAACAAAGCCACACTTTGAGCAAAATGTTTCTCCCGATTCATTATCAGTTACTAATTTGCCTTTAGCACATCTAGGACATTTTTCATTTGAGTTTCCTGCTTTTTTTACCATATTACTCACTTATCCTTGGAGTTAGTTTCGTTTGTCTTTATAAACCATGTACTTAAACTGTGATTTTGAACGCGTAGATATGGCTAAAATTAGGAAAAATACCAGTTTTTGTATGAAATACAAATATCACCTGTCTTTTGGATTTTTGTTCTGTGCTTTGTTATCATTTTCTTCAGTTGGTGATTCGTATGGACATGGTCTTGGCTCTGAGGTGTTGCCGCCTGAATTGCTTGGATCTAAAATGGTTACGCTTGAAGTTTCATCTCATGACATTCCTGATACGGACACAAGAGAGATCTACTTTAGTCTGTACGAAACTGATACTGGGATTACGGTAAAAGATGTAACATACTCGATTACGGCTGAAAAAGAAAACAAGTTACTTTTTGATGAAACGTTTCAGAGTGATGATGGCATAGTTATGCTGAAATTAATTGCAACTGAATCACAGCAAATATTAGTAGAGGAACAAGATACTGATTTTTTTGGCTCCGCGTTCAATCCTAACAAAATGGTTGATGTAAAAGGAAATGCGTTTGCTACAGGAGGTCTTTATAATTTTAAAATAGTTATATCCACAGCAGAAAGTTATTCTAATACTATTACTCCACCTCTTGACTATGATGTTGGAATATCCATCCCGGATAAAACTTATCATGATATAAACGACGTAAATTTTGGACAACAACAGCTGGGTGTTATAACATATTATAGCCAAATAGAGAATTTCAGTTATGATGCTAAGAACAGAATAGTGAGTTTTTCAATGCCGTTTGATTGGTCTATAAAAAACATAGAACAAACATTAGTTATGCACCAAGAACTGCTAATTCCAAAAACTTTTGGTGATTTGATGGTAAAAAATATCTCAGTGAATGCAAACGGGGTTCAGATGCCAGAAAATTTAGTCACTATTGATGATTTTTCAAGAGAAAATAGAATTGTTCACCTTATTATGGGTCAAAATGATCTGTTGAATATTTCTAATAACCCACAAAATACTAACGAGAAAATAATATTTGAGTTCTCACCGGCACAAAATGATTTACCGCTTAGTAACATAACTGATAACGGACAATACAGAATAAACTTAAGTTGGCAACCTCAAAATGTACAATCTGGTTCATGGACTACTTTTATGATAGGTGTAACAGATGTGTTTTTGATAGATAAACCGGTTTCGGTTAATTATGATTTATCTATAATTTATGGAGACAAAACAATTTTTCAAAAAAATAGTACTAGCACTGGTTTAAAAACTGAACATGACATAATAGAATTTCTTATACCAGATGATGTTACTGGACCTATAATTTTACAGTTTGAAAACTTGGACGGTAATGATATGGCTGATGTTGCTCTTCCAGTGGTTGTAAACAGAATTAGCGTTGATGAAATATCAATACCCGCTTGGATAAAAAACAATGCAGGCTGGTGGGCAGATGATCTTATTGATGACTCTGCATTCCTGCAAGGAATTCAGTATCTCATAAAAGAAGGAATAATGGTTGTCCCGCCTACTGAAACGTCTGAATCGCCGGAATCACAGCAAGTTCCTGCTTGGATAAAAAACAATGCAGGCTGGTGGGCAGATGGACAGATAGATGATAATTCGTTTGTTTCAGGTATTCAGTATCTAATCAAAAATGGAATTATAATAGTCTAGTTAGTTTTTGTGTATTTTGCCTTAAGATCATCTTCAAAGAAGAATTTTTCCCCAAAGGCAGGTTTTAAATCGTCAAGCCAGATCGCATTTTCATCATATTTCGCAAAGAATGGAACACCTACCCATTCTGATTCTCTTCCTTGTAACAGATGTAATACAATTACTTTCTGTCCATTAATCTCTGACACGCCAAGAACGTGTACCTTGCCAGGAGTAGCTGACATGCTTGGTCCTCTAACGGTTCTTGCCAAACCACTAACTTGTCTAAACGCAGATCGAAATATCTTTTCTGCCTTTACTAGAGGCACTCCAAAATAATGTTGAGCACCAGTGTCTCTAACAACAAACATGTAGTACGGTATACACCCCAAAGAAACCTGTTTTTGCCACATCTTCGCCCACATGTTTGCATCATCATTTATGTGAGCAAGCAATGGGGACTGAGTTCTAATTTCAGCACCAGTATTTCTTATGCGTTTCACTGCTTCCTTTATTGGATCTGTTGAAAGCTCAGTAAGATGGTTAAAGTGAGCCATTATTGCTAGGTGTGTCCCGCTTTCTACTATTTTTTTAAAATTTTTCAGAGTTTCGTCAGCATCAGAGTCGGTCAAAAATTTGTATGGCCAGTAAGAGACAGCCTTGGTTCCAATTCTAATTGTTTTAAGATTAGGTAATTTGGCATCAAGCAAAGCGTCCGTATAAACAGAGAACATGCTAGCCTTCATTATCATAGGATCCCCGCCAGTGAACAAAACGTCTGAGATTTCTGGATGTTCCTTCAGATATTGTACTAATTGTTCTCCTTCTCTCATTGCGAATTTCATCTCATCCATGCCAACAAACTGTGGCCATCTGAAACAGAAACTGCAGTAAGCATGGCATGTTTGGCTTTGGCTTGGGAAGAAGAGACATGTTTCATCATATTTATGCTGCATTCCGTAAAGTTTTGTTCCATCCTTTAGTTGTGGAACATTCAGCTCCATTTGGCCTGCTGGGTGTGGATTTAACTGTAAGCGAATGTCGTTTGCAACTTTTTGAATTTCCTTCTTGTCCGCACCGCTTCTCAATGTATGAGCCATCTTGTCATAATGCTCAGGAATCAACATGCCCTTCTGGGGAAATGTTAGAACATACATAGGATCATTTGGAATGTTACTCCAATCGATTAACTGCTCAACAACATAATTATTTGTCTTAAAGGGGAGTACATTACCAACTACTTCCATCTCAAATTGTGCTTCTTCCGACATTTGTTGAATTTCTGGAATTGTACGAAAATTTATCAAAGTATAAGATTTGATCGAGGTGGTTTCGTTTATTGACCAAATTGCCCGTTGTTCTGTCATTACTTATTTTATCATCTATTATTGTTAAATCTTGGCTAAAAATTGTAAAATAGGCGTGTATTTTTATTTTCTAGGCAGCTAGAATTTATAAAAAATTTTGATTGTTACTTAAATAACTACTGACTGATTGGTATAATTTCGACATTCAGCCTAATTTTCCATTAGTGAATAGAGAAAATGGCTGAAGAGCTTAGTGAATTTTCCGCGGGGGAGTTCCAGACTGTTTCCGAATTGTTAGCATCTGATGGCAGTCTCCAGGCTCTGATGGTTGGATTGGTTTTGGGCTTGGGTTTGCTTGCTTCGATATATCGTTGGTTAGGTATATGGATGCGCGGCAGAACGTTCAGTTATACGCGTCCGCATGTAGCAAGATTTACACGTTCTGCAATGCTGGCTTTTTTTGCAATTGGATTAGTTACTTCAATTAATTTATACACTCAATGGGTGGACATAACTGACTCGGTTAATCCCACCTCGGACGAAGCTCTTGAAACATTTGCAAAGATCTTAAACACAATCAACATACTTGTCATTGGATACACGGTTTCCCAGCTGATACCTATCGCACTGAATATGGCGGAAAAATCAAAACTTGAAGATGAGGACTTTGAAAATTGGAAGGGCTTGAAGGGCTTTAAGGACGACGATGGTGATTTGTTCCACAAATTATTCAAATGGATTCCACCAAAAACTATTCCCGAGGATCTTACAAAGGAGGAATTTGAAAAAAATCTACAAACAAAAGAGGGGCTAGACTTTTTGGAAAATTATAGAACGGGTAAGGGCGTTTCAATAGGAAGTTATGAAACGCTGGTGAAGGATCCTGGTGGAGAATGGAAGAAGGCGGAGAGAGAGAAATATGAAAAATATCTCAATGATTGTCTAAGCGGAAATAACCAAACAGGAAGGAAGCTTGTACTTGGCTCAAAGCCTCAAGAAATCTATCCCATTGATCTGTGGAGAGAAGAAAAAAGACAGCGCGGATACGAACCAATAATTCCTGCGTCAAAGCCGGCAGGTCACGCTGAGTTACAGGAAGAACGTGTTCCGAAGTCAGCTAAGCAAGTTCTTCCCATTGGAATTTTTGTCGCCACTGTTATTGGCGTGGTTGGATGGTGGGGTGTTGATCTTTTTGTCTTGGCTACGGCTACTGGTGGCATGGCACTGGGTGTTGGATTAGCACTAAAAGAAACATTGGAAAATTATTTTGCATATATTTTAATTAGAAAAGACAAAGTGTTCACTGAAGGAGACAGAGTACAATTAGAAAGTGGTTATAATGGATATGTGCATAGAATAACTCCTAGAGTCACATATATCAGACATGCACTCAACGAGTCGCTAGCAATTATTCCCACGCGGCAATTGGTTACCGCAGAGATTGTTAATTTCACAAAGGAAATTAATTTGGTGCCCTCTATAGTTGATGTTGGAGTATCATACCTCAACGATCCAAAACAAGTTGCATCTATTTTGGTTAAAATTGGAAAACGTGCGCTAATTGAAGTAAAAGACTCGAAGGGTAATCATGTTGCAGTGCAAAAGCGTTGTCCTTATCTTGACGAAAACAAGCCAAGTTGTGGCTGTGATAGGGACATTCATGTAGATATAGAGCAGCCTACCGTGCGATTTAACAAATTCAACGACTCGGCTCTTGATTTTTCTGTTTGGATTTATGTTAATTCCTACGGAGCACAGTTCAAAATGAAAAGTGCGATGCGGCTAATAATGTATGAAGAGTTTAAAAAATACGACATTAGAATTCCATGGCCAATTAGAACTGTTTACCAGGGAGATGAAAAGAGAGAGGCAGACGAGATTGCAGAGTATGAAGATAAACGTAAACAAGTTATTGATGAATTCGGCATTGGAGACCTAGCTCGTGGCGAAGGAGATTAGAAATTTCTGAAGACTTAAGAATCTGTTTTGATTCGTTGAAACATTGGTTAAATTTACCGTAATAGGTGGAGGCGCATCTAAGGATTTAGCAAGGCGATTAGCGCGAAGGCTTAGGGCAGTTTACATAGAAACTGAAACAAAAATTTTCCCGGATGGCGAAAGTAAGATTACGTTACAAAAAATCCCAAAAAAAAGTGTCATCCTAGTCGTACAATCTACGTATCCTCCAGTAGATACAAACATGTTACAGGCATTATCAATAATTTCTCAGGTTAGAAAAATCTCCTCAAGGACCTATGCAATTATACCATACATGGGCTATGCTAGGCAGGATAAACAATTTCTCAGTAGGGAGGTGATTACTATGTCGGTAGTTGCTAAAATGCTACAGTCAGCAGGGGCAAAAAAAGTAATTGTTGTTGATATTCATAGTAATACTGCATTAAATCACTTTAATATTCCCACAGAAAATATCTCTGCCATTCCGGAGCTTGCTAAATATTTCAAAAAATTGAACCTAAAAAACCCACTTGTAGTATCGCCCGATGCAGGAGGCTCCTCAAGATCAAAAAAATTCGCCTCTCTTTTGAAATCTGATTTTATCGTATTAAAAAAACACAGAGATAGAAAGACCGGAAGGGTAAGCATCCAAACTACTAAAGCAGATGTGCAAGGAAAAGATTTGATCATAGTTGATGATATGATCAGCACCGGTGGAAGTGTTATCAAAGCTGCCCAATTTCTAAAGAAACAAAAATGTAAACGGGTTTTTGTGGCATGTACCCACGGACTGCTTGTGGGTGATGCAGAGAAAAAAATCAGAAAGGCTGGAGTGTCACGGATAATTAGTACTAATACGATTCCCGGAAACACGTCAAAAGTTGACGTATCTGGAATTTTAGCAAAATCGGTTCAATGACATGATGGAACTTGTTTTTTTGGGAACTGGAGGTGCGCAGCCAACACTTGAGCGCTCCACTACGTGTGTATGCCTGATAAGAGAGGGAGAAATCTTGATGTTTGATGCTGGTGAAGGTGCACAAACTTCTTATCTTAAATCAAGTCTTGGCTGGAATAAAAAAATGAAAATTTTTGTTACTCACTTACACGGAGACCATATTATTGGAATTTTAGGATTTTTACAAACAATGACTTTACAAAAAAGAGTTGAGCCAATAGAAATTTACGGACCAGAAGGTATTGAAGAATTTATTGCGGCGAATACCAAAATTATGAATTTTGGGTTATCTTTTCCAGTTTTAATAACACCGATAAATGAAGGGTTGGTTGTAAGCGAAGAAAAGTACGAGATACATGCTTGTGAGGCTGAGCACTCTGTTACCACATTCTCTTATCTTTTTAAAGAAAAAGAAAAACCAGGGACCTTTTATCCTGAAAAAGCTTCTGCACTTGGTGTTCCAAAGGGAGAGCTATGGCACAAGTTACAACAAGGGGAAGAAATTACAATTGAAAATAAATCGATAAAACCTTCCCAAGTGTTAGGACCAAACATATCTGGAAAGAAGATTGGTGTGTCTGGTGATACTCGTCCTACAAAAAAACTAGAAAAATTTTTTATAAATTGTGATTACCTAATATTCGATTCAACTTTTTCAGATGAATTGAGGGAAAAAGCAATTCAATCTTGCCATTCTACAGCGAAAGAAGCTGCTGTGTTTGCAAAAAATGCTGATGTTAAAAATTTAATTTTAACTCATTTTTCTGCCAGGTACAAAGATGAAAATGTGTTGTTGAATGAGGCAAAGACTATTCATAATTCTGTAATAGCCGCTAACGATCAATTAAAAATTGATGTTGTTTAGGGGTAAAATTATTCCTCATAAGGAACAAGCCAATCTATTACGTCCCGTATGTTTTTTGATTGTAACACTATCTTTATTGGCCCCAAAGGAGACAGGCCATCCTCATCACATAAAGCTATGACGTTAGCAAAGGCAGCTTGCTTATTAAGATAAAACCAGGTCGAATCATCTACAATATTTTGCCTTAGATTGCGACGATATACTTTTTTGATGTTTTTTGCTCGTATTATTTCATAGATTTTTGACAGGGATTCATAATTGTTTGAATTTGCAATTAGGGAATTTCCTACAATCTTCTCGTCCATGTCAATCAGAACGTTTGATACGGCTGTTCGGATTTTATCAATATCCTCTGATGGATTTATTGCGCAGTAAGCAGATATTTTACAGTCGACATTTAAGGATCTCAACTTTCAATCCATTTTTTAATTACTGCGTATGCGCGTTTAGTAAGCTCATCTAGTGTAATATTGTCATTAGAAATTGTCTCATCCGCAATTTCTATGGATTTGCCGATTCCAACACCAATCTCTCGTTTGTCGCGCTCTTCAAATTTTTCCCTTGTTTCAGGATCGTCTGAACGTCCACGAGCCCCCAGAAATTTATAGCGGGTTTCGGCCGATGCTTCTATCGATAACAATTTTACAGAGCCAACATTTTTTAAAACTTCAATCTCTGCAGTTGATCTTACACCATCAATAATAATCACTTCAGATTGGGAATTTTTTATTTTTTCTGTAAGTAGGTTTGCTACTGCCCCAGGCCCGTTTTTATCACGTAATTCTAACATTAGTTTGCCTAGGTTCTCACCGGTTGGCTCTAGGTTACGTTTTTTTGCCTCATCACGAACACCATCGCCCAAATTCAAAGATTCAAGACCCCTTGCCTTCAACGCAGACACGATGGTTGATTTACCAGAACCTGGCATGCCAGTCAAGCAAACTATCAGCTTTACCAAGATGAAATTGTTTACTAATTCTAGTCTATGAAGCTACCGGAAGTGATTAAAAATATAATTCTAAAAATATATCATGCGAACTTTTGTTGCAATTGAAGTAAGTGACCAAGGTGTTTTGAATTCTGTTAGTCAAGTTCAAGCTAAGTTAAACATCAAGGCAAAACCTGTAGAGGTTCATAATATGCACTTCACTGTACAATTTTTAGGAGAAGTGTCGGAGGAGATGGTAAGAAATATTTCTAGCGAGCTTAGTTCCCTTGAATTTATTCCGTTTTCAGTGAGTTTTGTGGGTGTTGGTGTTTTTCCTAAGCCTAGCTCCCCACGAGTGATTTGGGTTGGAACAAATGAGGGCGCTGATGAGCTTGAAAAATTAGCGGAGATGATACGTATGAAATTATCGCAGTTTGGATTTCAGCCTGATAAAAAATTCAAGCCGCATGTTACCATATTTAGAGTAAAAAAGAAAATTGAGAATGTCTCAAATGAACTACAAAAATTCTCAACGTATTCTTTTGGAAGGCAAGTAATCTCTGAAGTTAAATTAAAGAAAAGTGAACTCACGCCCAACGGTCCAATTTATACAGATCTAATGGTTGTAAAAGGAAAGAAATGAGTTCGATCATAAATTATGCAAAGAAAGTGGTGATACCATCACAGAAATTACAGCAAAAAAAGAAGCGTATCGCCAATAAGGTATGCGACTTGGTAAGCCAGAATATGAAAAAATATCCTATAGTTGGTTTTGAGATTGGTGGTTCGTATGCAAAGGGTACATGGCTACCAGAAAAGGCTGACATAGATATTTTTGTTAAATTTAACAAAAAAACATCTGAAAAAGATTTTAGAAACTTTGGAACGAAGATAGGTTTTCAGTCTTTAAAAAAATTCAGGCCATATACTAGATATGCTGAACATCCGTTTGTTGAAGCAGTGGTTGATGGAACTAAAGTAAACATTGTTCCGTGCTATAATGTCAAGAAGGGAGAATGGAAAAGTGCTGCGGATAGATCTGTACATCATACAAAATTCATGTCACAAAAATTATCTGCCCCGATGAAGGAAGAAGTAAGAATTCTCAAGAAGTTTTTGCTACATATTAGAGCCTATGGTGCAGAGATAGCCAAAGAAGGATTCAGTGGATATACGTCAGAAGTATTAATTTCCCATTTTGGTAGCTTTGAAAAAACAATCAAAAAAATCTCAGAGATGAAAAAGGGACAAGTGATTGGAAGATCTCAAAAAAAATTTAATTCGCCAATCGTAATAATTGACCCAATTGATAGCAATAGAAATCTTGGCGCTGCAATTTCATTAGATAGTCTAGGAAAGTTTGTTTTAGCTAGTAGATCATTTTTGAAAAAGCCTTCTAAGAAATTTTTTAACAAGCCAGTTTCTAAGCGTGTTATGAAAAATACTGATAAAATAATCGTCGTACAATTCAGATTTAAAAATAGAAGTGATGATATTATTTGGGGTCAAATAAAACGCGCGTCAAATGCCCTAAAAACCCAGTTAGAGTTGGGAGGATTTACTGTCTTGAGAAATTCTTCAATAAAGGATGAAAAGGAAAATGCGGCATTGATTTTTTTACTACATGCAAAAAAAATTGAAAATAGTTTAGTTCGGATTGGACCAGAAATTTCAAGCAAGGCACACTGTGAAAAATTCATTTTAGCTAATGCCAAAAAAAGCCAGCTTATGTGGATTGATGAGAAAGGTAAAATTAAATCGTTACAGAAAAGAAAATACGATGATGCTATATTATTTTTGAAAAACCTTTTGAGAAATAATCTAAAAAACTCTGGTATTCCTAAAGGGCTTGAGAAAGATTTCAAAACAGGCGTAAAAGTCATTAGCGCAAACAAGGTATCAAACAAATCCATTAAAGAAGCAATTACGAACATTGCCGTAACAGATGAAACAATCTTTCATTAAAATTAGCAAAATAACTGAACCGCCTAATTCTAACATCTGGGTTTACCCGAGGGGAACCAAAGCGCAGATAAAATCGCGAATTAAAGAGCTGCAAGGGCTTGGTGTACAGGGCATTTCATTTCAGGGAGATCTAAAAATTGGCACCATCAGCGTGTTGGGCAAAGGATACGTAGGAATTGTAGTCTTGGGTAAATTAGGAAGAAAAAAAGTAGCCATTAAAATCAGACGAAATGACTCCCCCAGAAAAAATTTGAAAAAAGAAGCCCAATTACTTCAAATAACAAATCGCTATGGTGTGGGACCAAAATTAATAGATTATAGTAAAAATTTTCTTGTGATTGAATATTTGGAAGGTGAAAAAATTGGTATGTATGTTGATAGTTTGGGTGGGAGAGGAAATATTGCTAAGCTTAAAGCTGTAATTAAAAAGGTTCTTGAAGATTGCTACAAGCTAGATAGTATTGGTTTAGACCATGGAGAATTGAGTAGAATGCCAAAACATGTGATTGTTGGTAATAAAATTACCATCATTGATTTTGAAAGCTCAAGTATGAAACGAAGAGTCTCAAATGTTACGTCTGCAACTCAAGCGTTTTACATAGGCTCTAGAATTTCAAAAACTGTAAACCGTATTTACAAAACCCCTAAAAAAGAGAAAATTATTTTTGCGCTGCGTAGTTACAAACGAGATCAAAATAAAGAAAATTTTGAAAATTTACTAAATGTTTTGAAGCTATAGTGGGACCGGCAGGATTTGAACCTGCGACCTCCAGCACCCCAGGCTGGCATCATAGCCAATCTAGACGACGGCCCCTTGTTTTAAGCATCAGCCTGAAATTATTAAACCGTCGGATATGGTTGTAAACAAAAAGAAAAATTTAACGCTCTTGAGTAGTGGGTCTGATAAGGACCTCGTTTACATTCATGTGTTCAGGAGATTGTACTGCAAATAATATTGCATCTGCAATGTCTGTTGCTTTTAGAGCCTGCATCTTTTTTGCGGCATCAAGAAAACTTTGTAGTGATTCATCAGTTATGGTGTTTAGCAGCTCAGTTTCAACAGCACCAGGTTCTATGCATGTCACCCGTATGTTTGAGCGCGCGCTGAGTTCTTGACGTAATCCCTCACTAAATGCAGTAACAGCATGCTTTGTAGCACAATACACACTACCGGAAGGAAATACAATCCTACCTGCAACAGATGAAATGTTGACTATATGTCCTGATTTTTTTTCCTTCATGTGTGGTATTGCTGCAGCTGTACAAAAAAGCACGCCCTTTATGTTCACATCAATCATCTGTTCCCATTCATCAACTTTGAGATTTTTTACAAAGCTAAGTGGCATCAAGCCCGCATTATTTACTAAAATATCAACTGTTCCCCATTTTTTTATCGCCTGATCAACAAAAGCATTACAATCATCTTTTTTTGTAACATCAAGCTTATGTGATAACACTTCGCCGCCATTCTTTTTAATTTCGTTTTCTAGCTGCTCCAGCTTGTCAGTTCGTCTGGCTCCTATAGCTACTTTTGCACCAGCCTTAGATAGTGCTAACGCGGTAGCATAGCCAATACCACTACTTGCGCCTGTAATAACGGCAACCTTTCCTTTTATTGTCACAAGAGAAAATTTTTGATAAACACTGTAAATGTGTTTTTAAAATATGGTAGCTAATTTATTAGGAAAAAACGCGTATGTTGTTGTATGTTAGCAGAAAAGTGTGCATACTGTGGGGATATGACAGACATGCCCTTTGAATGTAATTATTGCCATGATCCATTTTGTTCGGAGCATCGGCTTCCGGAGGATCATCGTTGTGTTAAGCTTTCTCAGATTAGAGCAAAAAAATTTGGTGAAAGGAAAGTTGTTAGAGATGGTGGTAAGGGTAAACGTAATCCTTTCAAAAGAATGCTCGGAAGATTTGGTTAAGGATTAAAATACATTCAGTAAAGAGATTTTTCTGGATTGATTTTTGCTCGTCTTGCTTGATAAAATAATGCAACAGCTAGAGCTAGTAGGCAAAGGGCCGTAAGCGTGTGAGGAGTTTCCATTGTTAGGTATGCAATGCCAAAAGATACCATTGCAATACCTTGCACTGTTAGTTTTGGCCAAGATTTGACTTTTACTACCCTACAAATCATCTCAATTATGAAAAGTGCTGCAACCGGAATCAAGGTAAGAATCAGAAATTCAAAAATATCTACATCAAGATGTGACATGTCAGTTCTAATACCATATGAAATAATTTGATCTAGTCATCCTGTGGTTTTTGGTTTTTTGTAGTAGATTCTAGCAGCTTTGTTTTCCCACTTAGTATTCCTGAAAGTATCATGCCTTTTCTTTCCTCCATTTCCTTTTGTGAATCAAGAATGTATTTTTCTTCGTCAAGCAACATTGAATGGTTTGAACTGGTCGAAATTGCCTTTTTTAGCCGTAATTTTAGAATGAGGGATGTGGTTTCGGTTACCATGGTTAGTAAACTGTTTTTTATTTTTTCCTCTACACCATCATATTCTTCATTTTTCAATTCTCCGATATATTTTGAAAGTGATTCGTAAAAATTTGGATTGAGCTCTTGTATTGCCTCATTTTCACTTTCTTGTAAGACAAAAGTATGGAGAGAAGTTATGTTGATTGGATTTGGTTGAGACATTTCACAAACCTAATAATCCTTAAATGCCGGATCCATTTTGTTAACTTGAAGTAATAATTGCCTTATAAAATAATAGGTGGAAAAGCAACTCACACAAATTATTCTAGTGATGAGGTTTTTGCGAGAATAAAAAATGAAGGTATAAGATTCATCGATTTGCAGTTTACTGGGCTTACTGGTAGGTTCCATCACACCACTATTTCGGCTAATACTTTTACACAAGACCAAATGGAAGATGGCTTGCCAAAACTGGACGGTTCGTCAATTGTTGGGTTTGCCTCAATAGAGGACTCGGATCTTATCCTCAAGCCAGATCCGACAACTTTTGCACTTATACCTTGGAGTTCAAATCGTAACACCGCTCGTCTTCTCTGTGATATTTTTTGGGGTGGTGGAAGAGGAAGGCTTGAATTTGATCCTAGGGGAATTGCACAAAATGCGGAAACATATCTTACCAAACAGGGATTTGACTATAGTTTCTGGGGACCTGAGGTAGAATTCTTTGTTTTTGATAAAATCCACTGGGATGTCCTAACACCGTACAAGGGTCAATCATACTCAATCGAATCAAAGGAGGCTCCGTGGAGTCAGGAGGGGTCTGGTTACCCCATGGGTCTCCAAGAGGGTTACTACCCAAGTACACCGTCAGACACCTTAACTCCGTATCGTAACGATTGTGTAGAGATACTGAATGAGGATTTCGGAATAATTTGTGACAACCATCATCATGAAGTTGCTACTGCAGGTCAGTGTGAAATTGACATAAAATATGATTACTTGACAAACGCCGCTGATGGTGCTCAGACATACAAATACGTTGTACGGAATGTAGCGCAAAAACATAGTAAAATTGCCACGATGATGCCAAAGCCAATTTCGATGGACTCTGGCTCAGGAATGCATACCAATGTAAGTTTATGGAAAGACAACAAGAATTCGTTTTTTGATCCTGATGACGTAGAAGAGCTCAGCCAAACTGGTAGATACTTTTGTGGAGGTGTGATTCATCACGCTAGAGCATTGACAGCTATTACAAATCCTACAACTAATTCTTATCACAGATTAGTGCCCGGCTATGAAGCGCCTGTCTATATAGCTTGGAGCACGGGTAACAGGTCTGCTACTATTAGAATCCCTGCTCATTTTAAAGGAGAAAAATATTCTTATCTTAAAAGATTAGAGTACAGAGTTCCTGATCCGTCGTCTAATCCGTATCTTGTATTTTCTGCCGTGTTAGCCGCTGGTCTTGATGGAATTAAAAATAAATTGGAACCTGGTGATCCTATACACGAAGATATTTACAAGATGTCAAAGACAGAGCGCAAGAAAAAAGGTATCGAAGTACTTCCAGCTAATTTGGGTGAAGCTCTTGACGAGCTTGACAGTGATAGAAAGTTTCTTGAACCAATATTCAAAAATGATGTGCTTGATAGAATTATAGACTTGGAGCGCAGGGACCAAAAAGAGATTTCGATTAGACCACACCCACACGAGTTTTATCTGTATTTCGATGTGTGAGATTTCAGAGTAAAGATCTGCCTGCAATTTCATAAATTAATACTAACGAAACAATAATCAAGCCAAATCCAGCTATTAGAAAAATTCCTTGCCTTTCTGATGATATTGTGGCTTTGTATACAAGCAAAGTTCCTGCAAGTCCTAGGAATAATACCCCCATGCCCTTGATAACATCCAGAGAGCCTTGTTCTGAAACAAGTGGCTGGAAAACACCCGCTAATAGTGCAAAAAACAAGAGCAGATAAACATACTTGATCCCTGATAAAGTATCAAGAACCGTTTTTTTCATCGATGAATGTTTGTTAAATTAAAAAATAAATCTTTGAAGTTCTTAACTACATACCCATATCTGGCATGCCCATACCAGGTGGCATTCCGCCCATACCGCCCATTCCGCCCATACCAGGTGGCATTCCACCTTCTGCGCCAGGTGGTGGACCTGCCGATTTGGCAGTTGCAATTACATCATCAATACGTAAAATCATACATGCAGCTTCAGCAGCAGATGAGATGATTTGATTTTTTACTAATAATGGCTCAATAATGTCGCTTGATTTCATATCAGATACTTTCCCCTTCATGACATCAATTCCTGTTGACTTGTGTCCTTTTAGCTGCCTAGAACGAAGAGTGGTTAGTGTGTCTATTGGATCCATACCCGCATTTTCGCTTAGTGAAAGTGGGATGGCTTCTAAGGCCTCTGCAAACTTTTCTACTGCAAGCTGTTCCCTACCCTCTAATGATTTAGCCCAATTTCGGATCTTAGTAGCAGCAAATGTCTCTGGTGCACCTCCACCAGCCACGACTGATGGTAATTTCATAATGTCTCCTACAACCATAAGGGCGTCATGAACTGACCTTTCAACCTCATCTACAACTCTTTGTGAGCCAGCTCTTAACAAAAGCGTCACAGATTTTGGATGTTTGCAGCCCTCAACGAAGACCCACCTATCCTCTTCAATTTTTTTCTCTTGAACTAATTCGGCAGTGCCCAAATCCTTTTCAAATAAATCATCAAGATTTGTTATAATCCTTCCACCCGTAGCCTTGGCAAGTTTTGTTAAATCACTTTCTTTTACCCTTCGTACCACAAGTAAGCCAGCCTTTGATAAATAATGCTGAGCCATATCATCTACACCTTTTTGGCAAAAAGCCACAGTGGCACCAGAACCAATAATCTTGTCTACCATATTCTTGAGCATTTTGTTTTCTTCATCAAGAAATGATTTCATTTGTTGTGGGTTTGAAATGTTTATCTTCGCATCGGTTTCTGTTTTGCTGATTTCTAATGCCGTGTTGACAAGAGCAATTTTTGCATCTGCTACTTTTTTTGGCATTCCTGAATGAACTACTTCCTTGTCAAGCACAATACCCTGTATAATTGACGAATCTGAAATGGAGCCGCCTGCTTTCTTTTCAACTTTGATATCATCAATATCGACAGTAAAATTATCTCCTTCTTTTTCAGCAACAGCCAAAACAGATTTTACGACAAGATCACCCAGTTGATCGGATTCTTTTCTTACCAGCTTTGTTTGTAAGGCTGTCTTAGCAATCTTCAGTAGAATTGGTTTATCATTAGGAGTAACTTTCTGTGCGATGTTTTTAATAAATTGTTTAGCCTTGGTTGCTGCCTTTCTATATCCATCAACAATTATTGTGGGATGGACTTCCTGCTCCAAAAGCGATTCTGCTTGTTCTAATAGTGCGCCTGCCAGAACTACTACGGATGTAGTGCCATCACCGACTTCGTTGTCAGTTGATTTTGAAATCTCAACAAGCATCTTTGCAGCTGGATGTTGAACATCAATCTCTTTCAGAATTGTAGCACCATCATTTGTAATTGTAACATCTCCTAAAGAATCGACAAGCATCTTGTCCATGCCTCTCGGACCAAGACTAGTATGTACAATTTCGGCAATAATTTTAGCTGCTGAAATATTGTTTTTTTGTGCGTCTCGACCCTTGGTTTGCGATGCCCCGTCTTTGAGTAAGACTACAGGCATGTTTGCCGAAGTCGCTTGAGCTGCCATCCACAAAAAAACCCTCCTTCCTCTTTTATACCTTATTTTGGCTATATTTGAGAATCAATAGGTATTTTTTAATTGGGAAAATTATTCCATAGTGTATGACTGATTCTCCAAACAAAGATGCTTATGATGAAGTTTTTGCCAGTTTGGAAAAACACAACAAATGGTTTGAAAACTCAATTCCCTTGATTGCCAGTGAAAACATACCAAGTCCAGCCGTTAGAGAGGCGATAATATCAGATTTTGGTAATAGATATGCCGAAGGTTGGCCTGGAGAACGAGTTTATGCTGGCTGTACCTACATTGATGAGGTTGAGATCAAATGTATGGATCTTGCCAAGAAATTATTCCAAGCTGAATTTGCTGATGTAAGACCTATTTCGGGAGTTGTTGCTAATTTGGTAATTTATTCAGGATTTACAAATCCGGGTGATGTGATGATTGCGCCATCAATACCAGCTGGTGGTCATATTTCTCATGGTAAAAAGGAGCACTCAGGAACTGCTGGTCTTGTTCATGGATTAGAAATCGAGTTTTTTGCATTTGACAGTGATGAAATGAATCTTGATGTTGACAAGACAAAAACCAAGATCCAAGAATTGGAAAAGCAGGGAAGACTCCCAAAGCTAGCCATGCTTGGGGGTTCGGTGTTTTTGTTCCCCCACCCAGTCAAGGAATTGGCTGATTTTCTAAAAGGGTATGGTATGCACGTCAATTATGATGCGGCACATGTTGCTGGATTGATATCCGGAGGTGAGTTTCAGGACCCGCTGAGAGAGGGAGTTGATACTATGACTATGAGTACGCATAAGACGCTATTTGGTCCGCAGGGAGGGCTGGTTTTGGCATTTGAGAAAAATGCAGAGGTAATCAAAAAAGCCACATTTCCTGGTCTTACCAGTTCCCATCATATTCACCATATGGCTGCAAAGGCCATAGCTTTTGCAGAGGCTCTAGAATTTGGAAAGGACTATGCAAGCCAGACAGTCAAAAATGCCAAAGCATTAGCTGTGGCACTAAATGATTCAGGCTTCAAAGTTTTAGGTGAAAAACAGGGTTTCACAAAATCACACCAAGCTGTTGTAAATGTGCTTGATTATGCAGATGGGGGTAAAATTGAGGCTGATTTGGAAAAGGCAAACATTATCGTTAATCGTCAGCTAGTGCCGGGTGACTTGAAGGCAAAGCGGAACTATATGCACCCAAGCGGAATTAGGCTAGGAACATCCGAAATTACGCGTCTGGGAATGAAGGAGTCAGAAATGCAGGAAATTGCCTCTTTCATAAAACAGGTAATTATTGATAAAAAGGACGCAAAGGAAGTTGCGGCCAAGGTTTCTGATTTTAGGAAGAATTATCAAAAAACCCAATATTGTTTCGACAACAAGCTTGGGGCCTATGATTACGTAAAGCTCCGATAGTTAGTGGTTCTATGGAAACTGATCTTATCATAACTTTGGGGATCTTCTTTTTTTGCGGAGCCCTACTGACGTTCTGGATCAAGAAAAGATGGAAGAAAGCTCCTTCAGAGGATGAGCTTAAGGCCAAGTTTAGAGATGGCCCTACATCTGAGGATGAAATAGGAGGAAAATGGACCGCAGAGCCAGAGCCTCCTGAGCGAGAGCGGGAACCGGAGCCTAAAGAGAAGGTGGTAAGGGTAGAACCAAAAGTGAAGGAACCAGAACCCCCAAAGCCGGACTCGAGGGAATTTACGCCTGACGAGCCTGAGCCAGAGCCTGAACCCCCCGAAAAATAGTCATTTTGGCATAGAATGATCCATTTTATCTTAAAGTATGACGTCTACAAAACATGGGATTCTTTAGCCGAGATGACAGCAAAACAAAATGTAAAAAGTGTGATTTAGAATTTCCCTCCCATGACCGCCTTGAACGACATACGGAAAAGGCGCACCCCAAATCATCAAGATCACAGACCAAGAAAAACACATGGGGAATCACGAAAACGAAAAACTCGAAGGACCGAAATGTTGGTTCTGGCTAAAATCTGATCCAATTATTA
>Ga0207961_1000066_pt1 | contig 27710 bp, 25 predicted proteins | sample Knorr_S7_td_250__FD_185596 | JGI IMG/M metagenome (GOLD analysis project Ga0207961, IMG submission 185596) | Marine microbial communities from Southern Atlantic Ocean transect - Knorr_S7_td_250_ad_252m_LV_B (SPAdes) (version 2) | ecosystem: Environmental > Aquatic > Marine > Oceanic | place... | reverse complement strand
ATATGATACAGTGGAACGCGTCAGAGCATTCTTCTGGAATGTATTTTGTTCACCTTGTTAAAGGAAGCAAGAGGCTAACACAAAAGATTTTGCTGCTGAAGTAATTGATATTGAAAAAGGAAAATATGCACGTCTTTCTTGGAATCCTTTTTTTATTCTCCGCGTTCACCTTTGGACAGGCAGATCATGTAGTCTTTAGTGAAATTGTGCTTACTCCGTCTGATGGTGAGTATGTAGAGATCACAAACCCGACCGCTAATGATATTGACATGTCAGACTATTATCTTACTGATGCTACTGACACTGGATCTGATAAAGCATATTATAAGCTTCCAGCCGGCGCAGACTATTGGAGCGGTTCAAGTTTTGATTTCATCTGCAGGTTTCCCTCTGGATATTCAATAGCTGCAGGTGCTTCTATCAAGGTCTCGCTCAAAGACAATGACTCTTTTGTAAGCACCTATGGCGAGTCTGCAGATCTTTCTTTAAATGATAATTTGTTAGACGCAGTAGATGGGTCAAGTACCAAAGGAAATGCATCTGCTCCAAAGCTGGATAACACGAGAGAGACTCTAGTGCTTTTTTATTGGGATGGGACATCATCAACGGTTAAAGATGTCGACTATTTATTATGGGGTGACAATTCATTTGCGGTTGACAAGTCAGGTATAAGTGGGTACCAGTCTGACACTCCGGTATCATCCCAGTCTTACATGTCTGTCCACACTACAAATGAAAAACTCATCAGAGTTGAAAGTGCGAGTGAAGGCGGAGAGACTCAGTCTGGTGGTAACGGGATCACGGGCCATGATGAAACGAGTGAGCCTCTTTCTGCTACTTGGGTTACGGCGAGCCTTATTTCATCAAAGCCAGATATTACAGGGCTTAGCTTAACCCCTGGATCTCCAACTATAGAAGACGTATTAGTGTTTGAGGTTACGGTTACAGATGATGAGGGAGTAGCAGCCGTAAATCTTAATTATGAGTTTCAGGGTGAGAATGTATCCGTTTCGATGTCTGAGTCATCATCCTCAATTTATAGAGCTCAGATAGGACCTTTGGGTGTATCGGGGTCATTGATTTATTCTGTTATGGCAGAAGACATTAGCGGGCTTAAAGACTCGACAAGTAAAATAGCAGTGACTATCTCAGATCCACCTGAGGATATGACTATAGCTAGCTTGCTTAATGATCTTGATTCTTTTGTGGGTCAAGTGATTGAGATTGATGGCGTAGTTACCGTGCCAGCTGGGAGGCTTCGAACAAATTTTACAGAGGCTTTCTTGCAGGATGAGTCTGGCAGGGGGATCATATTATATAGTTCTCAGTTAGATACATCATTTACCAGAGGAGACTCTGTTCTTGTAGTAGCAGAGGTAGATGAGTTTGATGGGAAACCTGAGCTGATCTATTCTAGTATTACTGTGTTAAAAGAGAACGCTAAAGTTCCCGTAGAGGAGATCACTATCAGTGAGTTTAACACGCTTAAATATGGCTATACATTCGTACGAGTCTGGGGCAAGATTATTTCACGTTCTGATCCTTATGGTACGAACACAGGGGCTAATATTAGTATTCAAGATGCCTCTGGAGAGGTTACCACGATGCGTATATGGAACTCGACCAACATTCTTTTTAATGATGATATGCAGCTAATTAATCTTGAGCTTGACTCACTCTTGCAGGTTGGTAGAATAATTGAGGTAGCAGGTATAGGGGGTGAGTATAGTGGAGCGAGTCAGCTTCAGCCTGCATACGCGACAGATATTTCAGAAAAGCTAGAAGGGCAGACAGGTGACTTTGGTGCAACCCTATCTGTGTCTCCATACCCTTTTGTTCCTCAGCTAGGTGAGGTTATAAAATATTCTTATAGTTTTCCATCTGATGCCAGGATAAAGCTGAGGGTGTTTGATACCGCAGGACGTTTGATCACAACATTATATGATGAATACCGTGGAATTTCTTTTTACAAAGAAGCAACCTGGAACGGTAGAGATAATTTAAACAAGCTGGTTCCTGGTGGAACCTATCTGATACATCTAGATATTATAGATGCTATAACCGGAAAAAATTACCAAAAAGTCGCGCCAGTGGTGATTGCAGTTTATAAGAATTAAGCCAATGCGTAGTATAAAGATTTATTTATTGTTATCTATTTTTTCTGGGTTGATTGCTCAGGTAGCATCGGAACATTTATATTATGGGGCCAGCTCATTGTCTATGGCAGGAAGCGATATCGCAATTCCAAAAAGTTCATGGTCAATGTTTGTTAACCCTGCTGGAATCGCGGAGCAGAAAACATTATCCTTGGTGGCTAGCACAGAATCTTTATTTGGGCAAGACTATTTTAGTCACTCTCTTTTTGGCATTCAGTTTCGAGTGCCTAAAGTTGGTTCTTTTGGCCTATCCATAGAAGATTTTTCTGTAGCCTATAGTGGAAATTCCTTATCAAGAGAGACAGCAGTTGGATTTCATCAGGGGATTATGCTTAGGTCAGATAGAAACAGTACAATTTCTTTTGGCTATGGTATCAAAAGCTATACAATCGATTATGGATCATCTGCGGGAGTATCCGGAGATGGTTCAGATGGTATCGAGCTAGGTTCTCAAAGCTCTTGGGGCGTTGATATTGGTCTGCTGGCATCCTTAGCCGAGCGGATCAGGTTTGGAGCAAGGGCTTTTAATATAAACAGTCCAACGCTGGGAGACGCAAACGGCGCTGTTAGGCTTCCTCAGAGAGCACAGGTTGGCATTGCTTTTTCTCCCTATGATCTGGTATGGACAACGGCGGCTCTGACAAAAAGCTCTGGCCACCCAACGCATTTTCATGGAGGGATGTCTTACAATATTCTGGATAATGTTTTTTTAAAGGCAGGTGTACAGGCAAATCCTAATCGGTTTACTACTGGTTTTGGTGTTTTTATTAAAAAGATTCGCATCGACTATGGACTTATGACTCACCCGGTGCTTCCCTTGTCGCATCAGGTTTCGATTGAGGTAAATCGATAATGAAGCAGATTATATTTTTCATGACAACGATCATTTTAGCACAGAAAGTGCCAATTAATACAGCAACCTTAGAACAGATCAAAACACTTCCTCTTACAGAAGAACAAGCTTCGAGCGTCTATGATTATATCCTTTTTCAGGGACCAATAGGAAATATCTATGAGCTAGACAAGGTTGATAATATTCAGGCTAAAAATATCCAATCTTTAAAGCCTCTTATCAGTATTAGTCTTGATCAAGAAATGAGTTCCACGGTTTCAAGATTAAGTGATCGTTACCGTAAAGTAGAAAACTGGACCTCAGAAGAAGGGGCAAATGAAGGTCTTGTTGAGGTTTGGCTGGACAGGCTAGCAGAACCAAAAAATATTAATTTTGCATCTTGGAATGATCTGATGGCCCTTCAGAATGTCAGCCCTGTGGATGCGGTTGCCGTGATCAAAAGAATTGAGGAAGGTGAAATTACATATCCCAAGGCGCTTCGGGGAGCGATTGGGCTGAGTTATTGGGGCTATAAAAACATGGTAGATTTCTTTACCTACGAAGATCATGACTCCACAGATAGTTTTCATATGTGGTACAATACCACATATAAGACGCTTCCCTCCACAACTTCGTTTGACGATGAAGTTGGCCTGGTAGAACAGATCAATAATCATCCTGGAGATCTTCATCATAAGCTGGTCGCCACCTTTGGATCGCACTGGAAACTTTCTTTGGCGACGCATCGTCAACTTGGAGAAAAGGTCTATGGTTTCAAACTTGGTGAGTTAGAAATTCCAAATGCTAAGTGGTCGCTCACCTATAGAAACTTGAGCATTGCCGGACTGAAATTTGAGAGGGTAATTCTTGGAAACTTTTCTGCTACAATAGGCCAGGGAGTGGTATTTGAAAATACGGACTTTTTTTCGCCTAGGAGGTCTGGCTATAGCTGGAGCCGCAGAGTCCACGGGGTATTCCCTGATATTTCCAGAACAAGAGAGTATGCCCTAAAAGGAGTGGCCTTTCAGGCCGGAAATAAATTGTTAGATATTATGGGATTTTTATCTAATCATAAAAGAGACGCAATCTTGAACCCGTCCGACAGTTCTGTGGCAGCTTTGATCACTCTATACCCCAGAACTAATGAAGGTTTTAATGGCGCGCTTGCGATGCCAATGCTAGAAACGTTACAAGAAGTGACCTATGGTGCGAGTGCTAGGATTATATTATCTCCTGGGAGTTTTATTGGCCTCTCTGCTTATGAGAGTCTATATGATCGCCCAATAAGGCCTGATATTGCGACCACGGTCATTGCAGATGCGAATGAGGGAAAGTTTCTCACCTCAATCGGAAACACTGCTGACACGGAGATAGCTGCAATGTATTCCAGCTATGCTGAGTCTTCTGTTTGGGATAAAGCCAGAGCCTTTCGAAGAGTTTTTGGCACAGATTTTTCAACTGTTATTCGAAATATTGCACTTCAGGGCGAGTATGGAGTTTTAGATAAAAATGGAGACATGAGCATAGACAAGTCTGACCCAAGAGCCTTTGTTTTTAGCGGATATACTCAGTTTAATAATTATAGCCTTCTGGTTGTTTATCGTGACTATGACCTGGCTTTTGATAATCCATACCAGCGTTCATTCTCAAACTACCAGAGATATAAAGGAAGTATTTTTGAGGACACGTTTTATTTAGAGGATCCTATCTATGGGTTTCTATACTCTGGACAGGCACAGCCACAGTCGGAGAGAGGGCTATATGTTTTTAGCAGGTACCAGCCACACAGGGCGCTGGTCTTATCAGGAGATTTTGATACCTGGACCAGAGCGGCCGATCAGGCTCGCTATTTTAGGACAGTGCTTCGCGCACAATATAGACCCGTGTTTAACGTACGCTTTCACATTAGACATAAGTGGCAAAAAAGAGGCTCGATGAATGTAATGGATCCTTCAGCGTTTTACTCTCAGGAAACGATCATTCGTTCTCAGATTCGTTTGTCCGGCTATGATCAGATTGAGCTGATGTGGGTTAGGTCTTGGGTTGATTTTACAAGCAGGAGGAGGCTAACTCTTGATCTAACTTCTGGGGGTGAGGATCCTTCTATGGTTGGAAGTGCTGGTACTGGCAGTGAGGCAATAGGTTTTAAGGTAACACATAATTTTAATGACCGTTTAAAAATAATGAGTCAGGTAATGCTGTATAATGGTTTTATCTGGAATTTTGAGGACACTGACTTTAGGGTCTTTGACAGCAACTCAGATGCACTGCGTTATTGGGTCTCACTATTCTCTCGTTTAAATGACCGCTGGGCTGTTAGGCTTAAGTGGACCATTGACAGCTCCGCTCCGGTTACAAATTATGCGTTTGAGCCTAGCGATCCGACAGGTCAGTATCCGGATCAACGGGTAAACTGGAAGACAGTTAGTGGAGAGAACTATTCAAATGATATTAGGGTTCAGCTAGACTATGCATTTTAGAATTAAACATATTTCAATATTTATTACCATCCTTGGAATCAACCTAATTCTTGGACAAGGATATTTTTCAACATTTTTTCCTGTTAATAATTTTTCAATGGACGCTAGGGCTATGGCGATGGGTGGAGCAGATTTTGGATCAGTGCAAAATCCGGCTTTTGGCAGCTTTGGTAAGCCTTTCTATGTTTCGTTTGACATATCAAGACGATCATACACTGAGAAGCGATCTTTTCCTGTTATCGATATGTTCGACGATGTTGTAACACAAAATGTGTACGTATTGAACAGGCCTGCATTTAGCTCTGTTTCATGGGCTTTTGGTAATGATCTTACGAAATATTTTAAACTGCCTTTTTCACTATCTATTTCCGGTGCACCATTCTGGGATATGAGATATGAGTATTCTGAAGAGGTCAGGGCCAGTCTTGGTCCTGGGGTTTATAACCGAGATCCTGTGGTTGGATACCATCTAGTAAATATCGAGGGAATGATACAGTCTCTTAAAATCGGTTTAGCTGCAAAGATTGGAAGCAAAGTACGAATCGGGTTGTCGCTAGAGAGTTTATATGAAAATAGCCTTTCCTATGAATCCGGGGTAAACGTTATAGATCAGGATGATGCTTTGACAGCGGACACAACTATGATACATAATATCAGCCTATCTATTGATGGCGTGGTTCGTCCATCATTAGGAAGCATTATTGATCTTAAAAAGCATCTATCTCTGGGTCTGTCTTATAAGCCTTCTGCTGACATTGTATTTCAAACTGGAGGCCTTCTGCCGATAGTTAATGAAAAAACTCAGTTACCTGGAATAAGCTTTAGTGACTCTACCTCTAGGTATACGATCTCGCTTCCTCAAGATCTTGCTCTCAGTATGTCTGCTCGCCTAGACAATCCAACAAAGACAATAGTCACTGGAAGATTAAGCTATTTGGACTGGGAAAATCACGATACTCAAACGGTGAATCATGCATCTATTGATACGGTAAATTTCAAGTATCAATCCACAATAGGTTTATCATTTGGGGTAGAACATTGGATCTTAAACAAGACGCCATTTCGTTTTGGGTTTATCTATAGTGAGTCACCACTTGGCAGTGAGTTTGAGATCACAAAAGTTAGTATCGGTAGCGGCTGGGTGTATAATAATATTAGTGTTGATGTTGCAGCGATATTTGGCTCAATAGAATATATGTATACGGATCTGTTTGTTCCTGAAGGGCAAAGTATATCAGCCCTAGAGAGAGTGAATGAGTCGAATGCGGTTTTAAAGGCAACAATAAAATACTCTTTTTAGATAAAATAAATTTGTAAATAAAATGAACAGAATAATCTCACTTGCATTATCGGTTATTTTTGTTGGAGTTTTATCTGGAGAGTCTTTCAGGTTACACCTTTTGTTTACTAATAATATTCATGGAGCTATTCATGAGGTTCCGGCTCGTTTTATTAATCCTGAGTTTTCGCCAATTCTTTCTGGTGGCGCTGGTGCATATTCGTACGTAAACAAATTAAGAAGCGAGGCAAAAGATGCAGGAGACTTTGTGCTTCTAACCGATGCTGGAAACTTGTTCCAGGGGACTCAGCTTGGAACGGAAGATGGTGGCTCACGTATGATTCGTTGGATGAACTGGATGAACTATGACGCTTTTGTTCCTGGGGTACGTGATTTTGACCAGGGAGTGGCAAACCTATTCAGGCTGAATAAAGAAGCAGAGTTTCCCTTTTTAGCGGCTAATCTTGAAGGGATTGATGGTATAAAGGATAAGAAGATTATTGAATTTGACGGAGTGAAGATAGGCATCATAGGCTTAATCACCCCATTTATCAAAGAAGGTCTTCTACCTGAAAATTATGAAGAGGTAAAAGTAGCTGACCTTTTGGAAACGTTAAACAATCAGATCTCTTTGATACGTAAGGATGTAGACCTGATTTTCGTTTTGTCGCACCTCGGGCTACCATATGATAGAGAGATTGAATATGAAAAATTCATTAAAAAAATAGAACAAGATAAGACAATTCCTATAAGAAATGCGCTTGAGCTTGCGCACTATACAGATAATGTAGATGTGATTATTACAGGCGGGTTTAATAAAGGTTATAATACGCCTTGGGTGGATCCAAATACACATACCATTGTTGTCCAAAATTATGGAAACCTGACGGGAATTGGTCATCTGACCCTAAACATAGATAAAGAAAAAAAATTAATAAAAGACTACTCGTTCCCAACAGAGCGTGGAATGATGGTCAATCTTTTCACGGATGATATTTGGCCTGATCCTGTGATTGCAGATACAATAAAACATTGGGTTTCAACTGTTCGTTCGCAACCGCAATCAGACTATTCAGAGAAAATTTCTAAAATAGATAATACGGACTGTGTTTCAAACAAAGAGTCTGACTATAGCGACTACTCAGTTCCATCTCTAGGAAAAGACAACGCATTAGATATAATGACCTGGAATATGGAGAGGTTTCCTCTAAAAGGAAGTAATACAATGAAAGCTGTTGCTGAAATAATTCAGGATCTAGATGTTGATATTATTGGAGTTCAAGAAGTGATAAAGATTGGTGACTTTGCGGAGATGATGTCTTGGATACCGGAGTATGATTTTGTTTTAAGCAGGCAGTCTTCTTTTTTAGAGCAGGCTATCATATATAAGAAAAATATGTTCACAGTGCTCGGCCAGGATGAGCCTTTTGCATTTGATGATTATTATTTTGCGGGCAGGCCTCCTCTCGTGGTTGATTTTTTATATAGCTGCGGCAATATAAAACAGGAAATATGCGTTATTAATATGCACCTAAAGTGCTGTGGAGACGGATTATACAGGCGCCAACAGTCTATGAAGCAGCTTCATGGTTTTTTAATGGAAAAGGTTTCCTCAGGTAAGAATAAGATCATTGCTGTCGGAGACTGGAACGATGAGCTTCAGGACACCGGTATCTACCAATCATTTAGTCCTTTTATAAACGATAGAGAACATTTTCTTTTTGTGACAGAGAAAATTGTCAATGACTCGACCCAGCAGTCTTATCCTTCATGGCCTAGTTTTCTAGACCATATCATGATCAGTAATGGGTTTATTGATCTTTTTGAAGAACAGGGCACTATTCGTTCAGTGAATATCGATGAGTGGATAGGAGGATGGAGCGAGTATAAGAATCTTATTTCTGATCACCGTCCTATATTATTATCACTACCAATAAAAGAATAATGATTAAGAATATTATAACCTTATGCTTCTTGTATTTGGTTTTTTCTTGTGCGATCCCAGTAGAAAAAGAGGCAAATGATAGCGGTAATGACAGCCTGCTCCCAGATCTGAATTTGGAAGATGGGATTGAGGTCGTTACCTGGAATATCGAGCAATTTCCAAAACTTGGCCAGAGGACAATAGACTCTGTTGCTAATATTATTACCAGTCTAAATGCCGATATATACTGCCTCCAAGAAATATCAAACCTGTCTATGTTTTTAGTGCTTGTGGAAATATTGGATGGGTATAGCTATGTAGCCTCAGACGCAACAGAATATTTAAATTTGGTTGTATTATACAAAGAAGATCAATTTGTTGTTAGAAATCAGTCAAATCTATTTACTGATTATATGTATGAGTTTGCATACAGGCCCCCTTTAAGGCTTGAGATGACATTTTTAGGGCAGAATGCAATTGATTTTACCCTGATCAATATGCATCTAAAGTGTTGTGATAGTGGAAATGGATTTGATAGGCGTAAGGCCTCTTCGGGCATCTTATATGATTATCTAAATTTATCTGTTGAAGCTGGTGTGGTAAATCATATTGTCGTAGGTGACTGGAACGATGATCTATCTGATATGTATAGTGAGAACTCTTTTAATATTTTTTTGGATGATACTGATAACTATAAGTATGTTAACTATGATTATGCGAACTCAGGATATAACACAGCCGTTTCTTATCCTAGTTATCCTAGTTTTATTGACCATATTATGATATCTAAAGATCTATTTGAAGAGGCAGACAATGGTGATATTCAGACCATACGACTGGGTGACTATATATCTGGCTATGATCAAATAATCTCAGACCATCGTCCTGTGGTTTGGAGGTTTACGCCATGAAAAAATATGTGATATTAGTTGCTATCTTGCAAACAGCATTGGTCCACACGCAGGATATTTCATTTATTCGTTATTATGCTAATGATAAAGATTTCATGGCAAACGTTCCGATGAAAGCATCAAACAGGAGAGGGTATGATCATATCGCTGCTTACTTCAATGATAGAAGCCTTCCTGTAAAGGTGGAATACTACCTGTCCAATGGTAGCCTGAATAAGCGAGAGGTAATGGAATATAATAAGGAAAAAGAGCTTATTCGCAAGGGAGAAGTGAATAGTAAGGGACAATATATTAAATTAGTTGTATATAGCAATAATGAGCCATGGAGTCAGGAATATCAAAAGTCGAACTATTCTGAAAAAGAGAGAATTAATTTTACAGATCAGCGTTCAACATTTTTTATACCAAGGGGGGAACATGTTACGCAAATTATCTTTGAGACTGTTGACGGATTACAATATGGAAAGATTGAGCTGGACTATGATTATTTAAATTTTCTATCTGAAGAAAGATGGAGAGAGCTTCCGTCGGGTAAGGTTATTAGGCAGTTTAACTACAAGTTTGATCTATTGTCTGATGTAACTCAGATTTGGGAGTATGGAAAAAATGGAGAATTAATTTCTGAAGTAGCCTTAGACATGGTACCAGCAGACCAGCTATATAGAACACCTCCACCACGTACCGGAAATATTCTAGATGAGTATGATATAATCGCAAAAGAGATTAAAGAAAAACGAATTATCACATCAAAAAACCCTGTTATTCCTCATACAGAAAATGATCAGTTAGTACTAAAAACAGGACAAGCTCTGGAGGTAGATTATGTTGGGACGAACCAGAACGGGATACAGTTTAGGCTAAATGATAGTGATGGGCTTCTTACAATACCTTTTGACAATGTCCGCTCTTTGACCTCCCGCATGGGAGATGTAATTTATCCAGAGGCAATTGAGTATAGAAAAAGTCAGTGAAAAATAAACGATATACATTACTTCTATTATTGACCACGCTCTTTGGACAAACATACCCTACCGGGCAGAACTATCCTCCGCCTACGGATTTGATTACCGTACCAACAGCTGCTACGCTTATGCGTGGTAGTTTTTCGCTTGGAATGCGTATACAAGGTGGCGGTGGCATGATTTTGGGACTCCGTGCTGGTATCACGGATCGGTTCCAGTTTGGACTATCTTATGGATCCTCTAACCTTATTGGAGATGATAGTCTGCGCTGGTATCCACGTCCTGAGGCAAATCTAAAGTACATGCTTATGGATGAGTCTATAACACTGCCAGGTGTTGCTATTGGACTCAATACCCAAGGATTTGGGAATTTTCATCAGGGAGATTCACTTAACCGATATGATATGAAAGCCTATGGATTTTACATGAGTGCGAGTAAGAATTGGAAAACGGTTTTTGGTAATCTTGGTCTGCATAGCGGTGTCGGCTATAATTTTACTGAGATCGATGATGGTGATGAAGATCCAAACGTATTTTTTGGAATGGACATAGAGCTTAACCCAGAGTTTTCTATTTTAATGGAATATAATGCTGCCCTAAATGAAAATAATATGACAACAGAAACTCTTGCAATTAGTAGGGGAGGCTATTTAAATGCGGCGATTAGGTGGACCTTTGTCGAGCACCTACATCTTGAGCTTAATCTAAACAATTTATTATTTGATGAGGATAAGGTAGATTATTTTAAACGGGAAATAAAAATAATTTACATTGAATATTTTTAGTGTTTATGATAAGACAAGTATCATTTATTTTCTTTTTTATCCTTTCAATTATAGTCGCTCAGTCAGACCTTGAAAGCGGGATTCGGTATTATAACCTAAGACATCAAGGTTGCATAGAAGACAAAGCTGATCCAGAGCCAATCACCAAAGCTGTCTCTTATTTTGAGAAAGCTTATGGCAATCAAATTGACAAAGATGAGGCCTCTTTATATCTTTTGAAGTCGTACTATTTTAAGGCAAAGTTCACTGAGAACGATAAAAGAAGAAAAAAAGATTTACTAAAAAAAGGTAAAGAACTTGGTCAAAATCTTGTAGCTGATTACCCTCAGTCTGTAGAATATCGTTACTGGTATTTGGTTAATCTTGGAAGCTGGGCAGAGGTATATGGTATTCTTGCGGCTGCTAGGGAGGGTGTTGCTGATCAAATGAGATCTCATTCAAAAAAAATCATAGAGCTTGACCCAGAATATGAAAACGGTGCAGGTTATTTTATGCTAGGAGCGGTACACTATAAGTCTCCGTATATTCCTTTTTTATTATCATGGCCAAATAATTCAGATGCAATAAAATGGTTGGACATGTCTTATAATACAGGTGATGCAAAGCTTGCTCAAGGTGTATACCTATCTCAGGCACTTTATAAAGATGGGAAAAGGAATGAGGCTATTAGGTTGTTAGATAAGGTCATTCAAGCGACTCCATCCAAAGATGACTACGCCTCTGACTGGGAATGGATCAAAAAAGCAAAAGTGCTTCACTCAGAGTATAAATGAGTTAAAGACTTATTTTTGTAGAAATGTCTGATCTTAAAGAGTCTACAATATCTACTACGGTCGTATACAAGGGTGATTTTTTAGATGTAAGGCGGGATGAAGTGTTATTACCCAATGGTAAAACTGGAACCAGAGAGTGGATAAATCATCCAGGTGCTGTAGTTATAATCCCCATTCTTCCTGATGGGGAAATAGCCTTGATAAAGCAATTTCGTTATGCGGCAGGATCTGAGTTTATTGAACTTCCTGCTGGCAAGCTTGATTCTGGCGAAGACCCAGAAGAATGTGCGTTACGTGAGCTTGAAGAGGAGATCGGTTACAGGGCAAACAAAATCAAGTTTTTAGCCAATATTCATCCTGCAATAGGATTTACAAATGAGATAATGGGTGTATTTCTTGCAGAAAACTTAGAGAAAACAGAACACAATAGAGACAAAGATGAATTTCTAGAGATTGTTCCAACCACGTTGACAGAAGCATTAAATCTTGTCTGGGAAAATAAAATTACTGATGTCAAATCAATCATTGGACTGCTCTGGTTACAGAAAATCAGGATTATTAGTTAACAATTGTGTTTTTTTTTCTAATTAAAAAATATATCTATCTATTAGCATTCTTTACTGTTTTATTTGGGCAGGTTAAGAATAATAAATCTTATTTTCAAAGTGATAAGTTTGTTTTAGGTGGGTTTATGAATGCCACTGAGGGGGGCTTGGACTTTGAAGCTCTTGCCAATGTAGAGTCTAGATATGGTGTATATGGGAATATTTGGTTGAGCCAGATTGATTACTACAGCAACACAGATATACAGTCTAATATTTCTTTAGGTTTAAATAAAAAATTTCATAATGATTTTTCTTTAGATCTTGGATACGCATACAATTATTCAATTAGTGAAGATCCTGAACAAGTACCTGAGCTGTATTTTGGTACAGACATAAATAATATTTCTGTTTGGACATATATTGGAAATAATGGAATCAGTATTGAATCATGGTATAAGCCAGATATCGATGAATTAAATAAATCAAACCTAGATCTTTTATTGTACGGGTCAATAGAAGAGAATGGTTATGATCTGAGTATTAATATTAGTAACCAATTAACTAAACAATTAATCGCTGGAGTGATGCTGGGATACGAAAAGTATAGTGAAAATAATGATATTACTTTTAAGAAAAATAATAAAACAAAGTCATTTACAGTTAGAAATGATTATAGTGGATTATCTAGCATGATATACCTTGGGTTTTTGTTAACACATTAATTTTATTTCAAATGGCATTATCTTCAGATTTTATCAAACAAAAAGCCCATGAGATTGGTTTCCATAAAGTAGGAATCACAAATGCTGCAAATACAAAAAAAGAGCAGGTGAACCTTGAAACATGGTTGTCCCAAGAAAAACATGGTCAAATGAATTGGATGAAAAAGAGAAAGTCTGAGCGCGGTAACATTTATGAATATTTTCCAGAAGTAAAAACCATCATCTCACTGGGATATAACTATTATGTGGGTAAGAGTCAGTCTGATATACAAAGCAACTATAAGATCAGTAACTATGCATGGGGAGACGACTATCATGATATCATCAAAACGAAATTATTTTCTCTTCTTGAGGAAGTAAAAAAACAGAGCCCAGAGATTAAAGGATTAGTTTGCGTTGATACGGCTCCTTTGATGGAAAAAGTCTGGGCACAGAGAGCAGGATTAGGGTGGCAGGGCAAGCATACCAATCTAATTAGCAGTGATTATGGTAGCTGGCTATTTCTTGGAGAAATATTACTTGATATTGAACTAGATATTGATGAACCATTCTCTGAAGATTTATGTGGGAGTTGTACAGCCTGTATTGATGCCTGTCCAACTCAGGCTTTAGATGAATATATAATAGATTCATCAAAGTGTATAAGCTACCTAACGATTGAACACAGAGGAGAATTTTTTGAAGGCCAAGATGATCTAGACGGCTGGATCTACGGTTGTGATGTTTGTCAAGAGGTTTGTCCTTGGAATATCTCATTTTCAAAGGTGTCAGATGAATCATATTTTGAGCCAAGGGATAAAATTATCGATAACACTGACGAAGATTGGAACAATCTAAATCAATCAGGTTTCAGTACTATTTTTAAAAAATCTGCTATTAAGCGAACTAAATTCTCAGGACTGAAAAGAAATATTGATAATAATAAAAAAATGAAAAAACTGTGAGGATAAAAAATGAATAAAGTAGGTGTTGTCTTATCTGGCTGCGGACACCAGGATGGTTCAGAGATTCATGAAGCTGTTTTTACACTACATGCTCTCGAAAAGGCAGGCGCAGAGGCTATTATCATGGCGCCCGATATGGATCAGTTCCATGTGATTAATCATCTTAATGGAAATGAAGATTTATCCGAATCTAGAAATATACTAGTAGAGTCAGCTCGTATTGCAAGGGGAAAGGTGGTTGATGTAGCTTCTGTAAGCGGACACCAGTTAGACGCATTAATATTTCCTGGGGGTACGGGAATGGCAAAAAATATTTTTGATTATAGTATGGCAGGCATTAATTGTACCGTTATATCTGATGTTCAAAGACTGGTCGTGGAAATATTAGAAGCAGATAAACCTTTGGGCGCAATATGCATTGCACCAGTTATGGTAGCGAAAGTACTTGAGTTCTTGGGAAGAACAGGCACTGTCACCGGAGGATTTAATGTCGAAATCAACAATGATATTAAAGCGATGGGTATTAATACAATCGAGGTCGGAGCAGAAGAGATAGTTATTGACAAGGAAAATAAAATAGTAACAACCCCAGCATATGTTGAGGCAAAGTCAATGAATGAATCATTCATGGGGATTGAGAAATTAGTAAACAAAGTTTTAGATATGATTTAAACTAATCCACGGATATATCTACAGAGCCTACTCCCACAGAGACCTCGGCTTTCATCGTGGCCCATCTTTTCTGGGTCTTTCTACTCTTGTATTCACCATCCCCTGAAGAAATAAGACCCTTTACGTTTACTGAACTGAACATGTTTTTATTAATAATAAGTTCAATATTTGTATTTGTTGGTAGTTTTAGTTCTAATGATCCTACTGTTACATTTATATTTAAGTGAGAGTCTTTATTTGCTGTGCCAGACATGTCAATCTCAGCAGAGCCCATGCCAACATCAAAAATATAATTAGATGCATTAAAATTGCCTAGCCCAAGACTATTAAAATCGGATATTCCAGTAGCAATATGTACCTTCTCACAGCTAATAATATTTGACTTTGTATTTACTAAGGTTACATCACTCAGACCACAGTCCATAACCAATTGAGATATTCGAATCCCAGAAAAATCAAGATCTACTTTTCCTAAACCAAAATTTAGGTTCATATCGGTTGACATTTTTGTCGGCATCTGAAAATTAATTTTATAGTTATCATTACCATCTTCGATTAGACTATTGATCAATGATTTATTATTGTCATTATTATTAGCTTTATCAGGTTTTATCTTGATATCTAGCCTTGAAATATTATTTTTATTCGTGAGTCCAACGATTGGCCTAGACAGTGAAGAGTTAAATTCAATATTACCAGTAATAATATATCTGTTATTACTTGATCTCATGGTTAGGTTACCTATACTGCAGTCAAAATAGACTCTAAGAGCATCATATTTTTTGACCTTATACTTATAGTCTAGAGTTTTATAATCATCAGACTTTCCCATGAGCAATGCAGCCGCTAAAATCGTAATAGGTATTAATTTATTTTTCATTCTTAGATTGATTACTGTCAATTTGTATTTATAGAGATTGGACCATAATTAGAATAGATTTTACAATCTATAGTGCCCTGTTTTATCTTTCCTTCTGCAATAACTTTCGTCGGGTATACTTCTTCATCTAAAGGAATCTCAGAGGTGATAGCGTCTTTTGAGTTTAGATTATCACAATGTGTTTTTATAAAAAATGGTAAATCTGATGGTAGCCTTAGCGAGACCGAACCTCGGTTAGCGCTTAGGTCAATGTTATGATCTTTTAAAAAAGAATTATAACCTTTATTTATTATTAAATCGCCAAGCTCAGAATTAGCTATGATACTTCCAAATAGATTGTTGCCGCTTATATTTCCGAAGTTTGAATTGCATCTTGTATTTCCTATGATATTATTCATATTGATCTGACCTTTTCCTGTAAATAGTGTTGTATTGCCTTTTACATCATTTATAGTGATGTCGCCGATATCTATATTTACCCTAAAGTCTGAATTGCAGTTTTTTGCAATTAAGTTGCCCACATTTATATCAAAAGAACATTGTCTACCATCAAAATAAGATATCTCAATATCTCCTAGAGTGGTTGCTGATTTTATCTCGCCTTTTATTTTTTCTAGTTTAACGATTCCATTCTCAATGCTAGTAAATATATTCCCCTCGCACTGCATTATATCTATGTCTCCACTAATTACATTTAATCTTATGGTCCCATTCGTTTTTTTTATATTTATATTTCCACCTTCTGTGTTAAACACAATATTCCCGGATAAATTATTTAGTTCTGTGTCAACACTTTCTGTCTTTAGATCGACTGATCCTCTCAATTTGTTTATTTGTACATCACCATTTTTTACGAATCCTTTAATATTAGTGTTTATAGGAATATGAAGATCAATAGTAGTTATGATTTTATGGTCATACCTTTCAGATATTTTTTTAATGCTGACATTTTTATTACCATCATCATGATATACATTTATTTGGCTATTCTTAAGTATTGCTATCGCATTTTTATTACTTACGGCACGAACTCTATTATCTATAACTAAGTGTGAACCAGATCCTGCGTGGCCGGTTATTTTAATTATTCCACTAAGGTTTTCGAGTGCAAATGTATAGGCGCCATTATCGAGTATCTCATCGAAGCTATATTCTACAGCTGATCTGTATAGATTCTTTTCTTCGGTTTGGACAAAGATCTCTTGGGATAAAGAAGATGATATTATAAATGAAAAAATAAATATAATCTTCATTGTTAACTGAATTATTGAAGGTCAATCTTCAATAAGAATGAATCTCTATAAATTTGTTTCACTAACTGTCTTTTTTACTGCTGTTAATGTGTTTTCTAGTGAGCTTTTTTCTGCATCCGTCAGGCTGAACTCAATAATTTTTTCAATTCCTCCAGATCCGATTACAGTAGGTACTCCAATAAAAAATCCATCAACCCCGAACTCACCTTCACATAATGCAGCACAAGGGATAACCCTTTTTTTATCCTTGAGATATGCTTCTGCCATTTCCATTGCACACTGAGCAGGTGCGTAGTAGGCTGATCCATTTCCAAATAGCTTAACAATCTCTCCACCAGCAAATCTAGTTCGGTCTTCTATTTCTTTTAATCGTTCCGCAGAAATCAGGTCTGTAACAGGAACCCCGCCTATAGTTGCTAACCTTGTTATGGGAACCATGCTGTCTCCATGCCCGCCTAACACCATGCAGCTAACATCTTGTACTGAGTAGCCAGTTTCCATTGCAATAAATGCTCTAAATCTTCCTGAGTCTAATGCACCAGCCATTCCCACAACCTTATTTTTCTTAAACCCTGAAACCTTATGGAATGCATAGACCATTGCATCAAGAGGATTAGAGATAACAATTACAAAAGCTTCAGGAGCATGATTTTTTACATTTGTAGCTACATCTTTCATAATCCCAAGATTGATAGACATTAAATCTTCACGATCCATTCCAGGTTTTCTAGGGATTCCAGCAGTGATAATGATTACATCAGAGTCCTTTATATCATTATAGTCTGATGTACCAACTATGTTAGTATCGTATCCATCATGAGGGCGTAATTGCATAATATCTAATGCTTTACCCTTAACCATTCCTTCTGACTGTGGGATATCAAATATAACAACGTTCCCTAATTCTTTTTGTGTGGCAATCAGTGCTAGATTTCCTCCAATCTGACCTCCACCAATTAGTGTTATTTTTTTTCTTCCCATTATCTGATATCTCCGTTAATTATTTAGTATTAGAGACAGAAGCTATGCATATTATTGTATAACAAAAAACCCCACATTGTGGGGTTTTAATTAATCTTTATTTTATTGATTGTTGTGTCTCTTATACTATGTTAACAATCTTTTGATCTCGTCCCTTACGCCTGAACTCAACAATACCATCTTTCGTAGCAAATAAGGAATCATCATTAGCTCGTTTTACATTACTCCCTGGATGTATTCTAGTCCCTCTTTGTTTAAGGATGATGGTGCCAGCAAGTATAGACTGTCCGTTACCAACCTTTAATCCCAAGTGTTTTGCGTTTGAGTCTCTACCGTTTCTTGAACTGCCCTGTCCTTTTTTATGTGCCATAAGGTCTAATTCTCTTTTTTTTCTTTTTTAGGTTTTGGAGTACTTTTCGTTTTTGACATCTGGATATTCTGTATTTCAATATTTGTATACCACTGCCGGTGTCCATTTTTTCTTTGGTATCCTTTTCTCCTTTTTTTCTTATAGACCAAAATTTTTCTTTCTCTGCCATGATCTATAACAGTTGCTGTTACCTTTGCACCAGAAACATTAGGATTACCAAATTTAATTGTTTTACCATCGTTCACCATAAGTACATCATCTAAAACAATTTTTTTCCCTTCATCAAGAGATTGTTTTGGCACACACAATTTTGCACCTTTTTCGGCTTTATATTGTTTACCTGATATATTTACTATTGCATACATAATGTTAAAAAAGTTGGCGAAGTTACGCTATTGCGTTATCCTTATCAAGTGACATCTCGTTGGTAATGTCTTCTCCTGTTCTTGTTTTTATAAATTTAAATTCGTCTCTAGCAATATCTTTATCGGTCTCTATTTTTATGTGAACAAAATTCTTCCACATAAGACCTCTAAGAATATTTCTCTTATCATTTGTTATGTACTCTGCATTTTCCTCATGCAGTTGTAACCTTATACGCAGGTCGCGGTGCTTACTTTTATATCTTCTCAACCAGTGCTCTATTCTTGTTATTAAAGTTTCTTTTGAAATAATTCTTCCAGAACCATGGCAAGTAGGACACTCTTCACTCATTGAGTCTAAAAGGCTTACTCTTATTCTTTGTCTGGTCATTTCTAGAAGACCAAATTCAGTGATTGGCGATACGGCTACTTTTGCTCTATCTTTTCTTAATTCTTTACGGAGTGCATGATATATTTTTTTTCTGTTTTCTTCATGACGCATATCAATAAAGTCAATCACAATAAGCCCTGACAGGTCTCTAAGTCTTAGCTGCCTAGCAACTTCTCGTGCTGCTTCTAGATTTATTTTTAAGGAATTATCTTCATGTAATTTTTTTCCAACAAATTTTCCACTGTTTACATCAACAACAACCATTGCCTCTGTTTTTTCAATAATTAAATATGCACCACTTTTTAACCATGCTTTGGGTCTCATTAGTTTTTCTATCTCTGAGTCAATATCAAAACTTTCAAAAAGGGGAAGCTTTAATTTATAGAGTTCTAAGCGTTCTGCTAGACTCGGAGAGACCTCTTCCAAATACCTCTGTGTTTTTCTGTATAATCGTTTGGAATCAATAATGATTTTTTCAACATCCGGAGTCAATAGATCACGGACTACACTTGATGCTGTCTCCAGATCTTCATATACTAAAGCAGGTGCATCTTCGTTGTCAGCAATTTTACTAACCTTGTTCCAGCTATTTAATAAAGAATTGAAATCATTAACTATATGTTCTTCACTTTTACCTTCAGCAACAGTTCTAATAATTATTCCTGTATCTTTTTGTCTTAGTCCTTTAGCAATTTTTTTCAGTCTTCTTCTTTCAAACTTGTCCCATATTTTTTTTGAGATACCTATATAGTTTTCATAGGGTACAAGGACTAATAATCTGCCTGGTATAGCTACCTCAGTAGTCACTCTAGGACCTTTTCCGGCAAAAGGCTCTTTTATTACTTGTACAAATATTTCTTGATTTGTTTGAAGGTCAACCTCAATGTTATCTGGCTTGCCTTTCTTTTTCTGATTTTTCTCATCTTCATCTTCAATGATATAGTCCGGGTTTGCTATTTCTGAAAAAGGTAAAAAAGCATTTAGGTCGTAGCCGATATCTACAAACGCAGCCTGCATCCCTGGAAGCACATTTTCTACTTTACCTTTATATATATTGCCAACCATTCTTTGTTTATCCTGGCGCTCAATATATACCTCTACAATTTGCCCATCCTCTTGGATAGCAATTCTTGTCTCTCCCATACTCTCATTTATGAATATTTCTTTTTTCATCGTTTATCTACCTATTTTTATATAACCAGCTTAAGTGATTATAGCGCACGGTTAGGCACAAGCTATTACCACTTAAAAAGTTACTATTTATGTTTGAGGGAGGATAGAAAGGTAAGAAATTTTGTCCCAGTCCATTAGGGATGATATAAAATTTGTCTTTGTCGTCAGAAAAAAATTGAAATTTATTTTCCTTCTAAACTCCCAGTATGCCCAAAGATACTAGTAGTTGTTTGTTCTATTCAAGAAATAAAAAATAATTATTACTGTTACTATCTATTTTCTATTTTTTACATAATAATTAATAAAAAATATCAGAGATTAATGAACAAGCAAATTATATGTATAGGCGGTGGTGGCTTTGGGAGAAATCCTAAGCAAAGAATAATTGAAAATTATATCTTAGAACAATCAAATACTTCCAATCCAAACATACTTTTTATACCAACAGCCAGTGCTGAGGATAAATCATATATTGTGAATTTTTATTCATGTTTCAGTGGGCTTAATTGTAGTCCTAGTCATATTAGTTTTTTTGGGAGGACACCTAGGCTGGAAGGAATAATTAACAAAGCAGATGTTATTTATATAGGAGGTGGGAATACTAAAAGTATGCTCGCTGTTTGGAAAGAGTGGAAACTAGATAAACTAATAACGAAAGCATATAATCGTGGTGTTGTTTTATCAGGTGTAAGTGCAGGAGCTATTTGTTGGTTTGACAAAGGAGTCACAGATTCCTGGGCAAGTAATCTTAATGTAATAGATTGTATGGGCATTCTAAGCGGAAGTTGCTGCCCGCATTATAATTCAGAAAAAGATAGAAGGCCTAGTGTCCATAAATTTATTAAAGAAGATAAATTGTCCTCAGTATATGCGCTCGAAGATGGTGCAGCCATACATTTTAAGGATGACAAGCCATATAAGAATATTTCTTTTATTGACGACGCTAAGGTGTTTATAGTAGAGAAGGATATAGCTGAAATAAAAGAAAATGTTCAAAAAATGTATTCCCTATTATAGTTAGTTTAGATCTTCTTATTTATTAAAAAAATTATAATTGTGGATAATGATCTTAAACTTGCGATAAATGCTTCATTAAAAGCTGGTGAAATTATAATGCAGTACTACTGTGATGATTATGAGATAAAGGAAAAGGGATATCATAATCCAGTCACAACTGCTGACAATGAAGCTGACTCCTACTTGAAATCAACATTGATGAGTGCCAGGCCCCAATATGGTTGGCTATCAGAAGAGACTGTAGACTCAAAAGAAAGGCTACATAAAGAAAGGGTATGGATAGTTGATCCTCTTGATGGTACTAAAGAGTTTATTGAGGGTGTACCACAATTTGTTGTAAGTATCGCGCTGGTCGAAAAAGGAATCCCAATTATAGGCGTTCTGCATAATCCCGTGACAAAAGAAACATTCCACGCAGCTAAAGGGGAAGGAGCTTATTTAGATGAGGATCAATATAGATGCAGTATTAAAGATTCTACAACAGATATGGTCATTCTTAATAGTAGATCAGAGACTCGAAGAGGCTTGTGGGAACCATATAAAAAACATTTTAAAGAGCTCCAGCCAATAGGAAGCGTAGCCTATAAAATGGGTTTAACCGCGATTGGTAAAGCAGATATATTTGCAACGCTTAGGCCAAAAAATGAGTGGGATATATGTGCCGGAACATGTTTAATAAATGAGGCCGGAGGCAAAGTAATTAATCTTAATGGAAAAGAAATAACATTTAACAATCAAAAAACTTTAATTGAACCAGGCCTTATTGCTGGTTATAATTTATCAGTAGAAAAAACGTATAAAATATTTAATGGAAAATAATTTATGAGTGAAAAGAAAATAGAATATATAGAAAAAGTTTTGGATAAAGGATACATTGAAATAGTAGATATGCTCGGTGATGATCTAACACCAGTAAATGCTGCAAGGGTTTCTTTTGGTGGCAGATCTGATAAATTTACAGACAAGGACAGGAGGTTATCGAAATTTCTTATTAAGCATAAACATTTTTCACCTTTTAGACATCAACATGTTATGATGATAATTAAAGCGCCAGAGTTTGTAATGAGGCAGTGGTACAAACATGTTGTTGGAATAGAGACAACCTCTGACCACCCAACAAAAGATCATGCTTGGAACGAAATCAGTGGACGTTATGTTGAATATTCAGATTTTTATATGCCACAAAATTTTCGTGCCCAGTCAGATGATAATAAACAAGCGAGTCAAGGCCTAGTTGGAGATCAAGCTAAAGCTGAAAAACTTTGGCAAGAGGCCCAAGGTAATTCCATAGATGCTTATGAAAAAATGATTAATATGGGAATGGCAAAAGAGCAAGCAAGGAGTATTCTCCCTCTTACAGTGTATACACAAGTCTGGTGGACAGCATCTTTTCAGTCTATTATGAATTTCATTGAACTTAGGGATGAGGCTACGGCACAAGTAGAGATCCAGGAATATGCGAGGGCATTAAAAAAAATAATGCTAGAAATTTTTCCAGAAACGACAAAATTGTGGCAAGAGATTTACTGGGATTCAGATGATTAATTATAATCAAATAGAGTATAATTAGGACCAATTAGATGCTCTGGAAAATTACACAAAATGTTTTAACAACTATTGTAGTATTATATACAGGAATTCACTGGGGTATAGCATGTATACCTGGGGCAATATTAGTTTTATACACTTTTGATATAACAAACGATCTAATTCTTTTCCATCGATCTATATACCTAAGTATAAGTCTGGGTTTAGCATATGTTATGTGGATGCTAACAACAATATTTTTTACCTCAATTCTTGGATTTATTTTTAAACCTTCTATTGGAAATGTACGAGTTCCTTTTCTTTCCCTGACCACTGTGAGGTGGGCTTTCCATAATATATTAGATCGTCTTGCAAAGCCATGTGTGCACCATATGGTCCCTTCATGGATAACAGACTATTACTATCGGGCGATGGGCTGTAAGATAGGAAAAAATTGTTATATAAGTAGTGATAGAATAAATGATCCATACCTGGTGACAATAGGAAACAATTCAACTATTGGATCAAAAGTTATTATTACTCCACATATTGCAGAAAAAAATGAAATTGTTTTTTCTCCTGTAATAATCGGCGATAATTGTCTAATTGGTCTTGGAGCCCAGATTAATCCTGGATGCAATATTGGTGATGGTGCTGTGATCGCTTCTAGGGCAATAGTCCCAAAATATACGAATGTTCCTCCTGGGGAGGTCTGGGCTGGAATACCTGCAAAAAAAATTAAAGACAAATAAAAAAATTTTAATTATTTAGCCCAAAAGCAAAAATGAATTTATTTAATCGTGCTGAAATAATAGATCGGAATTTTTCTAAACACGTAAAAAATAATAATCTACCAGAAAGTACAAATGAATTAACCATATCTGATGTTAGTATAAGCCCAAGTAAGCTGATATCTATTTTTGAAAGTCAAGTCTATAGCAGACACATGGATCTCAAAGCAAGAGAATTAAAAGAAAAAGGTGAATGTTTTTATACTATTGGGAGTTCAGGCCATGAGTCAAATGCAGTATTCGGTAATATTTTTCCATATACAGATATTGCATTTTTACATTATAGAAGTGGGGCCTTTTATATTGAAAGATCAAAACAATTATATAATAGTACACCGCTATATGACATGGCATTATCATTTACGGCATCTTCTGAAGATCCAATTAGTGGTGGACGACATAAGGTTTTTGGTAGTAAAAGATTAAATATTCCCCCGCAGACTAGTACAATAGCTAGTCATATACCAAAAGCTGTGGGAGCTGCTTTTTCAATAGATCGAGCTTGTGATCTAGATATAAAAGAAAGAGAGTTAGATAAAAATAGCATAGTAATATGCAGTTTTGGTGATGCTAGCGTTAACCACGCAAGTGCATTAAGTGGATTTAATACTGCTCGGTGGGTGAAAAGTATAGGCGGTAGTATACCTATTGTTTTCATTTGTGAGGATAATGGATATGGCATATCTGTACCTACTCCAAAAAGCTGGATAGAAAATACATTTTCAAATCAAGATTCCATAAAATATTTTCATTGCGATGGATTAAATCTTTTTGATACGATCAATAAAACACAAGAAGTACAAGAATATTGTCGTTCAAAACGTTCTCCTGTTTTCCTCCATATGAAAACTGTGAGATTAATGGGACACGCTGGTTCTGATATTGAAAGTAGTTATCTGAGTATGAGTGATATTGAAGAAGCAGAAAAAAATGATCCATTATTGCATTCTGCACGAATATTGATCAATGATAGAATACTAAGTAGTGATGAAATACTAGACTTATACGAAAAAACTAGAACTAGAATACATTACGTGTTTGAAAAAGCCACTACTAGGCCAAGATTAGATGAAGCATCCGATATTATGGGAGTGATTGTACCAAATGATTCAAAGAAAAATATACCTGGTCTTACTAATGAAAAAATGAGAGCAAAAATATTTGGAAAAGAATACAAAAGGCTAGCTCAGCCAAATCACATGGCTAAATTAATAAACTATGCACTAAAGGATATAATGCTTCAGTACGATAATACATTGGTTTTTGGAGAAGATGTGGCGAAAAAAGGAGGAGTCTACCATATCACTGCTGATTTATTTAATCAATTTTCAATTCGTAGAGTATTTAATAGCCCACTAGATGAAACTTCTATCATTGGATTTGCAGCGGGTCTAGCTCATAATGGTTTTTTGCCAATACCTGAGATTCAATTTTTGGCTTATTTTCATAATGCGGAAGATCAGCTCCGTGGTGAGGCAGCAACATTGTCATTTTTTAGCCAAGGGCAATATATAAATCCAATGGTAATCCGTATTGCTGGTTTAGCCTATCAGAAAGGATTTGGTGGTCATTTCCATAATGATAATTCACTAACAATATTTAGAGACATACCTGGTGTTATACTTGCGTGCCCTTCTAATGGGTCTGATGCAGTAAAAATGTTAAGGACTGCTACTAGGGAAGCATACACAAATGGAAGAATTGTAGTATTTATAGAGCCTATAGCTCTGTATATGGTAAAAGATTTACATCAACCTAGTGATGATAAATGGAGCTCAAAATATTCTGAAATTAATGAAGAGTTAAAATTAGGTGAGTTTGTTACATATGGAAAAGGCAAGGCATTAACAATAATAAGTTATGGTAACGGTTTATATCATTCTCTAAAAGCACAGCCTCAAATTGAAAAAATAATAAATAGGAAAATAAAAATCATAGATATCTGTTGGCTATCTGATATAGATATCGATGGCCTAATAAAGGAAATTGGAAATTCTGAAAAGGTTCTCATTGTAGATGAGTGTAGAAAATCAGGATGTCATGGAGAAGGTCTATTGGCATCGTTGTATAAAAAATCAAAGGGTCATCTATCTATAAAACTTCATGCGGCTGAAGATAGTTTTATTCCACTTGGTGTTGCAGCAACCTCAACATTACCTAACTATGAAACGATAATTCGGCATTCGATAGAATTATATAAAAATGCATAAAAAAAGAGTCGTTATTATTTGCCCTGGGAGAGGATCTTATACAAGAGATACATCTAACTATCTTCGTGACTTATCTCCTGAAATAAACAAACAACTAATAAGTTTTGACAAAAAAAGGGTTGCTGAAAATCTCCCGAAAATATCTGACTTAGATAAAAATAATTTTAAAGCCAAGACACATATGACTGGTGAGAATGCATCTCCACTAATATATACTTGTAGTATCAATGACTTTATGTTAATAGATAAAGATAGGTACGATGTTGTGGCCGTATGTGGAAACTCTATGGGTTGGTATATTGCCCTAGCCTTGGGTGGCGTAATTAGTTATGACAGAGGATATGATCTTATACAAACTATGGGAACACTGACTCATAATCATGGATTAGGCGGTCAAATTATTTATCCAATTATTGATGATGAATGGCAAATTGATTATGTAAAAAAAGAAATGATATTAAAAGAAATAGAAAATGTTAAAGCATATATTTCAATTCACCTAGGTGGATATATTGTTATAGGTGGTGAACAAAAATCTTTAGATATTTTATTAAAAAAATTGCCTGCCAATGATAAATATCCTTTTCAGATTCCCTTTCATTCAGCTTTTCACACACCGCTACTTGATCATGTAACATCGTTAGCGCGGTCTAGTATAAATAATAGTATTTTTCATAAGCCGACAATTCCACTGGTTGATGGTAGAGGGTGTATTTGGTCACCATGGTCTACAAATACAAATGCACTGTATAATTACACGTTAAATCACCAGGTAATAAAGCCATATGATTTTTCTTCTTCAGTGATGGTTGCACTAAAAGAATTTTGTCCTGACAACGTGATACTCCTTGGTCCAGGAAATACACTGGGCGGTGCTGTGGCACAGGTTTTAATTGATAATAATTGGAATGATTTAAAATCAAAGAGTGAATTCATTCAAAACCAAGAAAATACCCCCTTCTTAATATCAATGGGAATAGAAGAACAGAAACAAATAGTGGTATAGAATTATATGACCTACGGTTACTTTTTTTAACTTAATGATTTAATTTACACTCTTAGAAAAAGGAAAAAATAATGGAATATATAGGACCGGATTTTTATAATATATCAGACTTACTGACTGAAGAAGAATTATTAATACAAAAAACGGCACATGATTTCGTAAATAATGAATTTAAACCAATAATAAACGAACACTATGAAAAGGGCACTTTCCCTATTGAGATTGCTATAAAACTTGGAAAACTTGGTTTTATGGGTTCTTCTTTGCCTGAAGAAAGTGGTGGAGCAGGAGTAAGTGGTGTAGCATATGGATTAATACTACATGAACTTGAAAAAGGTGACTCAGGGCTCAGATCATTTGCAAGTGTGCAAGGCGCATTGGTGATGTACCCTATTCATTCTTATGGCTCAGATGAGCAAAAGAAGAAATGGCTTCCCGGCTTGGGCTCTGGAGAATTAATTGGATGTTTTGGCCTTACAGAATCAAACTTTGGATCAAACCCTGGTGGTATGGTAACCACAGCTAAAAAAGATGGTGATGATTGGATAATTAATGGGTCTAAAATGTGGATAACTAATGGTAGCCTGGCAGATGTTGCACTAGTATGGGCAAAAGATGAGTCTGGAATCATCAGAGGGTTTTTATTAGAAAAAGGTATGAAGGGATTTACCTCAAATAATATCCATGGAAAACTAAGTTTAAGAGCCTCAGTTACTTCTGAATTATCAATGGTAGATGTTCGAGTACCAGATCATTCAAGGTTG
>Ga0207961_1000065_pt1 | contig 27832 bp, 31 predicted proteins | sample Knorr_S7_td_250__FD_185596 | JGI IMG/M metagenome (GOLD analysis project Ga0207961, IMG submission 185596) | Marine microbial communities from Southern Atlantic Ocean transect - Knorr_S7_td_250_ad_252m_LV_B (SPAdes) (version 2) | ecosystem: Environmental > Aquatic > Marine > Oceanic | place... | reverse complement strand
GTGTAGAGTGGAGGCTTGCTACGAGCTATCCCCCCAGTGTCGATATCCTCTACGGAGCAACGGATCGACTGGCCGAACAGGTTTCAGCAGCGACGGGTGGCAACTTCACGATTCGTGTTTATGCACCAGGGGAAATCGTACCTGCTCTCCAAGTCATGGACAGCGTCATGCAGGGCACAACGCAATGTGGGTTCTCCCCTGGGTATTACTATACTGGAAAACACCCGGCGCTGGCCTTCGACACGACAGTCCCCTTCGGGTTTGATCCTCGCCAGCAAGTATCATGGCTTACCCGCGGAGGTGGGCTCGAGTTGATCAACTCGATCTATGCAGACTTCGGTATCATCAGCTTTCCGATGGGGAACACAGCCGGGCAAATGGGTGGCTGGTTCCGTGAACCTGTTGGTGGCCTCTCGGATCTCACAGGACTCAGAATGAGGATCCCCGGGATTGGCGGCGAAATCATGTCGAGACTCGGCGTAACGGTTCAAGTCCTCGGAGCTCCTGAGATTTATCCGGCACTCGAAAGAGGAGCGATCGATGCCACCGAATGGGTTGGGCCACATGACGATGAGAAGCTGGGATTTCATCAAGTTGCAAAACATTACTACTACCCTGGTTGGTGGGAACCTGGATCTACGACGAGCCTGATGATCAGCAGAGAAGCGTGGGATGAGCTGCCAACTGCCTACCAAGAAATCTTAAAGACCGCATGCGGTGACATCCTCTCCTGGACACTGGCTGCGTATGATGAAGCTGATCCCGCTGCACTCAAGCGATTGATCCAAGATCATGGCGTCACGCTCCATGAGTTTTCGTCAGAGATCATGGAGGCAGCATGGAGGGAATCGAACGCCTACCTAGAAGAGCAGGCTGCGGCTGATCCTGTATTTCGGACGGTGTTTGAGTCCTTTAGTGCGTTTCGAAACCAAGCGTTTCCCTATTCCGCAGGGAATGAGGGTTCGTACGCGAGGTTTACGTTCCCAAAAATCGAAACGGGGTGAGTAGCGGTAACTCGTGAAAGACTGTGCCTACCCCATCACGTAAGTTCAGTCTCTAGGGCTCTATAACAGTACCAAGCAGCTGCACTGCGCCAGGGCCGGTAAAGATCACCCAGTGGTTTGAGTTCTCTTTTACTCAGACCCTCTGCCATACCCTGCACCTTGGCGTAACCTACCCTCACTGCCAAATCACCCACTGGCCACACATCCGGACGGTGTAATCGAAATATAAGGAACATATGTGCCGTCCATTCACCGATTCCTTTTACGAAGGTCAGTCTGCTCACGATTTCTTCATCAGATTTTGTCTCTAGATCATGCACTTCTAGTTCGCCGGACTTGATCTTTGTCGCCAAATCACGAATCGCACGCATTTTGTTACCGGAAAGCCCGGCACCGCGCATAGTAGACTCTGATAAGCGAAGAACGTTATCTGGAGAGACGTCACGACCCACGGCTTCAATGAATCGCCCGTGAATCGTGCGAGCCGCCTTACCAGCAAGTTGCTGATGACAGATTGCCCTAACCAAGTAAAAGAAGGGTGTGGCGTCTGATACGGGTAGTTGTATCGATCCGATACGTCTCACCCAAGGGCCGAAGGCTGGGTCGTTTTTCAGCTTCTTGTATCCACCGACCCAGACGCGAGCAAGCTTTTCCTCAGTCATGGTGACACGCTCTAGAAAAGTCGGTAGACGCCCTCTCGATTATTTCGGAACTGTCACCCATATCAGTCCGGCAAGAACAACGAGCTGGATCGCGATAAATGGCACCACCCCTTTGTACATCGAGGTTGTTGGTATCTCAGGAGGAGTAACTCCCCTCAAATAAAAGAGACTGAATCCAAATGGAGGTGTGAGAAATGATGTCTGGATATTTACTGCGAATACTATCCCAAGCCACGTCAGATCTATACCTAGGATCACGGCTGGCGGAACAATGAGCGGAACAATGATGAACGCGATCTCGAAAAAATCGATAAAGAACCCGAGGATAAAGACCACTATATTAACGAGGATCAGAAAGCCCAAGGCTCCACCAGGGATACCTGTTAATGCACTCTCAATCCAAAGATCTCCGTCTAAGCCACGGAATACGAGAGCAAAAGCAGTTGAGCCAATCAGAAGAAACACCACCATGATCGTGAGGCGGCTCGTATCCTCCATCGCTAACCTAAGTGCCGACATCGTCAGTGACCGATTGGCCATCGCAAGAAGCATCGCACCCACAGCACCAAGCGCTCCCGCTTCCGTTGGTGTCGCGATCCCAGCAAAAATACTGCCTAGAACAACAACGATGAGAATGAGAGGTGGAAGAAGTGATAGCACTACCTGCTTAGCCAGCTCCATCCCCGAGGAACGCATGTGTTCCGGTAGGGCTGGAGCAACCGTCTTATTGAAGAACGCGAGAATCGCAACGTAAGTCGCATATCCTCCGGTAAGGATGAGCCCCGGAACCAAAGCATTGCGAAAAAGATCCCCAACACTCACACCCATCTGATCACCAAGTACAATCAGAACAATCGATGGCGGAATGATTTGTCCTAACGTACCCGCAGCCGAGATAACCCCAACGCTAAGTTTCTCGTCATACCCATTACGCAGCATAACAGGGAGCGAGATTAACCCCATCGCTGTCACGCTGGCCCCAACCACACCGGTTGCAGCCGCCAGCAACGCGCCCACAAAGATCACTCCTATAGCCAGGCCACCACGAAATCGTCCGAACAAAACTCCGATTGTCTCGAGAAGTTGCTCTGCTAGCTTGCTCTTCTCTAGCACTATTCCCATAAAGATAAAAAACGGAATAGCAAGCAGCACTTGGTTCGACATAGTACCGAATGTCCGCTCCGGAAGAGCGTATAGGAGTACAAGATCGAACTGACCAAAAATCGATGCTAACCCCGCGAATATCAGTGCTGTACCAGCCAGCGCGAATGCCACTGGATACCCACTGAAAATCATAACAAGGACCCCAATAAACATCGCGGGTCCCCACAGGTTCATGGGCCTGCTCCATGCTGCGATTCGACGCCTGAGGGTTCTTGGTCACCGTCACTTCTCAGAATGCGCAACTGCTTTAAGATCTGGCTGTAGCCCTGGCCAACCAGGAGCACAAAAGAGAGCAAAATCACCATCTTGATCGGGTACCGAGGGAGGCCACCAGGGTCTGGTGAGATCTCACGTATTGACCAGGAATTTTGGACTGCTGGCCATGACACGTAGAGCATTACAATGCAGAACGGGATGAGAAAAAGAACGTGCCCTACAAGGTCTATCCAAGCACGTTTCTTCGGGTTGAGCTGTGAATAGAGTACATCCACACGAACGTGTACGTCATGTCTTAGCCCGTATGCTGCACCCAGAAGAAAAATCAAGCTAAACAGGTACCACTGTAACTCAGTTGTAGGGGTAAGGTTCAGCGAAAGCCCCAGGCCTCTTGAGGAATATCTGAGAATCGCAGTTGCTGCTCCTACGAGAACCATAACCAACGCCAGCCAGCGAATTATGGCGCCGATCCTCTCGTTGATGCCGTCGATGGCCTTGGCCACTCTACTCAGGATAGACATGGCCGGGATGATGGGCTGCCTTTCAACTATAGGCAATGAGTCTTAGAGAACGTATCCACCATCAACCGTGATAATCGCTCCGGTGATATGCCGAGCTGCCTCGGAGCAAAGAAACAGAACCACACCCGCCACATCTCGCGGATCACCCAAACGGCCAAGTGCGGATCTGTCTCGAGCTTGGTCTAGAATCTCAGGTGACACACCTTCGGTGAGTCTGGTTGTACGCACATAACCAGGAGCGACAGCATTCACATTGATGTTCTTTGGCCCCAGCTCAACTGCGCTGCTACGAGTTAGGCCGATGAGACCAGCCTTCGAGGAAGAATAATTGGAGATACCGAACTCGGTACGCATTCCATGCACCGATGTGATGTTGACAATCTTCCCATATTCTTGGGCACGCATTGTGGGGGCTACAGCCCTCGTGAAGTGAAAGGCCCCGTCCAAATTAGTTCTCAGCACAGCCTCCCAATCATGATCAGTCATACGCCACATCGGTGCATCACGTCCGATCCCAGCGTTGTTCACCAGAGCATCAACGCCCCCGAGTTCTTCCTCCGTCTCCGACACGAAGGAATTGACGTCACTTGATTCCCTTACATCGCAAGAGCGGGAAAATACTTGTACTCCCATCTGTCGTAACTCACTCGCTACCTCTTCAGCTTCACTATGAGATCGATCTCCGTCATCCAGATAACAAAAGGCTATATGGGTGCCACACCGCGCGAGTTCCAAGGCAACTGCACGACCAATGCCACTCGATCCTCCGGACACGATTGCGACTTTCCCGCTCAGGTTTTCAACCTGAAGAACAGGCTGGGTCTGAGATTCTGTCGTGACCTCGTCGAGGAGTGCCTCGACGGCGTCCGTCGCTGTCTCAGGGAGTGGAGAATCCGACATAAGACACCCTATCAATTAGAAGGGCTACTTCGCAATGTCAGTACGAATTCTGCTCTGTGCGTTGACGGTCACTCAAAGCATTAAGAAAAACCTAGGAAAGTAATGTGCTAGATCATCCTAGCGATTATTCACAAGCTCCTAGGCTCCAGACTGATTCAGGACAGAAATCTCTGATCATCCATAGCGACCCTCAATATAGTCGGCTGTCTCTTGTTCCTGGGGTGCCAAAAAGACTTGTTCGGTTACACCGTGCTCAACCATTCTGCCTAATAGCATGAACGCAGTCTCCTCACTCGCCCGTTTGGCTTGGGCCATATTGTGAGTCACAATCAAGATCGTATAGTCTCCGTGCAGTTCCCAGATGAGTTCTTCTAGCGCCTCGGTAGCCTTGGGGTCTAATGCCGAAGTAGGCTCGTCCATAAGAATCACGGTTGGCTTTACCGGTAGAAGTCTTGCAATACAAAGCTTCTGCTGCTCTTCAAGCGATAGTCCAGTAGCCTCTCGGCCAAGTCGATCTTTCACTTCATCCCAAAGCAGCACACGACGGAGTGCACTCTCGACGATTTCGTCCTCTTCTTGTTTGTTGAACTTCTCATTGGCTCGGTGAATGCGGTGCGCAAAAAGCACGTTATCTCGCACTGACAGTGGTAGAGGGTTAGGACGCTGAAATACCATTCCTACGTGACGCCGAAGTTGGGCCAATTCAACCTCGTCACCCAGTATGTCCTGATCGAGGACATGGATCTCTCCAGTCGTACGGACATAGTCACCCAATCGCTCATTGATCCGATTCACAGCACGAAGCAGCGTCGTCTTACCGCACCCCGATGGTCCTATGAGTGCAGTGATCGATCCTCGCTTAACCTGAAGATCGACCTCGAAAAGCGCCTGGAAATCTCCGTACCATAGGCTGACGTTCTGGATGTTGATCGCAAGCGGAGTGGGCTCAACCAAAACGGCCCTCCAGATAATCCAAAGTGCGCTGGTCTTCTACTTTTCCGTTAAAAAGATCTTCTGTTTCTCCTACTTCTATTAACTCGCCACTAAGGAAGAAAGCAGTGCGATCAGCTAGTCGGCGAGCCTGCTGGACAAGATTCGTCACCAGTATGATGGTGACCTCCTGCTTGAGTTCCTTGAGAACATCCTCAATACGCATCGTGGTCACGGGATCGACCGCAATGGAAAATTCATCAAGTAGCAAAAGTTCTGGATTCTGGGAAAGTGCTCTAGCAATTGTGAGCCTCTGCTGCTGTCCACCAGAAAGCATACTGCCCAGTGCGGTGAGACGGTCTTTTACTTCATCCCAAAGTGCAGCTCTTGTAAGGCACCGCTCCACGATTTCATCAAGAGCGCCCTTCTCCTTAATGCCTGAAAGCCTTGGCGCTAGCGCCACGTTGTCGTAGACACTCAACGGTAGCCCTACAGGCAGGGGGAAAACGACACCAATACGGCGGCGCAGTGCAAAGACATTCTTAACCTCAGAGATATCACGACCACCGAATACGATCGATCCTTCGACCGTCATATTCTCCTGTAGTATCTCCATTCTGTTTAAAGTCCTGAGAAAGCTCGTTTTCCCACTACCCGCAGGTCCGATGATGCCGAAAATCTCGTGCTCGCGAACATCTAGAGAGACACCGGAAAGGGCGAGTTGGTCACCATATGAGATGCTCAGGTCTCTGACGGAGAGCTTTAAGTCCTCACCTACCACTTCTTTTTGCCTCTCAAATAACTCCGGAACGTGATCGATATCGCATTCATAAGCAGAACTAGTGTGATCAACGTGAGAGCCGTTCCGTACTTCAGTTCATCGGGCACACCAGGCACAGCGGTTGAGATGACAAATAGGTGCATCGACATCGCCATCGTCTGATCAAAGACGCTGAGAGGGAGGAATGGAAAAAAGAATGCTGCACCCGTAAACATGATCGGTGCAGTCTCTCCGGCTGTTCTAGATACTTCTAGAATCACCCCGGTCAGGATGCCACTAATAGCATTAGGAAGCACGACAGTCCTGATCGTTTGCCAACGAGTAGCGCCCATATTCCAACAGGCTTCGCGGAAAGCCAGGGGCACCGCTTGAAGAGACTCCCGGGTTGCGACGATCACCACCGGCAGTGTCATAACTGCGAGTGTCAGGCTTGCTGCTAGGATACTCGTACCAAATCCGGCAAAGATCACAAAGGCACCAACACCGAATAGTGCATGCACGATTGAGGGGACGCCTGCAAGGTTTATGATCGCGAGGTTGATTCCCCGGGTCAGCCAATTATCCGGCGCATATTCTGAAAGGTAGACAGCAGCCGCAACACCAACTGGTACAGAAGCAATTAGCGCTACTGCTACGAGCCACATCGTGCCTATAAGCGCCGGGAAAATCCCGCCCGCAGTCATCCCATCACTGGGATGGGAGAAAAGGAATTCAATCGAAATCGCCGGGCCTCCGCGTACTATAAGAACCGCGAGAATGACCCCGACAGGTATGACCAGTATGAGAGTCATCAAGCCAAACAGGGCCCTGAATAGCCACTGAAGTCTGCGATTGTGAGCGTTGAGGTTCGTCGCGCTAAACATCGAAGGTTCCACAGCTAGAGCCTTGTCCGCATCAGAGTGGTTCACCTTTTCTTAGCCCCTCTAACCACAAGATCTGCCGTAAGGTTGATGATGAACGTCACGACAAAAAGCAGGATTCCCAGCGTAAACAGGGCCTGATAATGCTCTGATCCAGTCGCAGTTTCTCCAAGTTCTGCCGCTATCGTTGCCGTAAGAGCGCGCACTGAATCAAATGGACTTGTGGGGATATTTATGGAATGCCCACTCGCCATAAGCACCGCCATCGTCTCCCCGAAACCGCGACCTACTCCGAGTAGAACAGCCGCGACAAGCCCATTCTTAGCCGCAGGGAGTACAACCTTAAAAATCACCTGCCACTTTGTGGCACCCATAGCTTCAGCCGCCTCGCGGTAGGTATCTGGAACCGCCTTGAGTGCGTCTTCAGCAATTGTCGTCATGATCGGGGCAGCCATTAGGCCAAGGATAATGCCCGAATTGAGGACCCCGAGCCCAACGGGAACATTGAACAGGTCAATAATGAGTGGGTTCATGATCGATAGACCGATGAAGCCCCACACAACTGAGGGTATGGCAGCTAGTAGTTCCACCAACACCTTGAGTACCTCGCGGAGTCTACCTGTGGCGAATTCCCCTATGAAAATTGCAGCGCCAAGAGAAAATGGGACCGAAACCACCATCGCGAGACCCGTTACGCTAGCAGTTCCGGCTATAAGCGCGAGCACTCCGTAGGTTGGCTCTCGCAGTGACGTTGGTCGCCAGGCCGGACTCCCAAAAAATTCACGCACATCAAGGGGGCCTGAGATGAAGCCTACACCCTCTTTTGTGATGAAAACAAAGATCCCTATGATGAAGATGATCGCAGAGATACCGCCCACAAAAACTAAGAACGCTATCGCCTTATCTGCGTACCAATCCCGTCCACGGTGATCAAGATCCATCGATGCAGGAGGTTTGGCTTGCTCAGCGAGCATCCGGCCCCGCCAAAGTCTTCATGAGATCCTGAATACGGACTGCTACCATCTTATATAGGTCCTCTAGGACCTCCTTCGTGAACCCCTTCGGGATATCAATTGGCCATTCTAGAACGATCGTTCGGAATGGAACTTCATTGATGTGCTCCAGCACACCTTCTTCGAGGGCTATAATCACATGATAAGGCTGGACAGAATCTAAGGGGGTCTCGAAGGCAGAGGGCATCTTATGCCCCACATCCATTCCACGTTCATCCATGAACTCAATAAGAGCGGGATCAAGCTCGGTAGCTGGGTTCACTCCTGAGCTCGTATATATCCCGCTCTTAGGGTAAGCTTTCTCAGCATAAGCTTCTGCGATTTGACTAGCCCGATTATTCTCGTGACCCACAAACAAGATCCGGTGGATGCGTGGTTCACGTTCTTCCCCTGTAATCGAGAAGATCGCCTGCTCACTGATGTTATCCGCCTGCTCAGAAACCCGCTTGAGTAGATTGTTGATTCTGACTAAAGCAAAGCTGTCTCTCAGCGGGACCGCACGGTCATTTGCGAGTTCCACCAGATGACCCAGCACTGTGCTCAGTGTCACATCTATAGGGCGAACCAACCCCTCATGCATCTCTAGTGCACGCCCAAGATCTTCCTCAAAGAATGAGGCCAGGGCTTCTCCCAGCGCATGTCGTGCCTGCTGAGCAATTATTTCGATATCACGAGTGACACTTTCTGGGGGGGGTACTGTCAGCTGTAAAACTTCTCTGCCGATTGTTCCCGCATAGTCACCGATCCGTTCCAGTGCCACGTTGAGTCGGAGAACAGCAGAGGCGAAGCGGAGGTGTCCCGCACTGGGCGCATGTCGGATGATGAACGCGTGACACAGATAGTCGATTTGTTTGATCCGGCGATTCACCTGACGGTCACCCAAGATCACTTTGTTCGCCAGATCCTTATCCCATCCAATGAGCGCTTGAACGGTATCTCTTACCTGATCTTCAACGAGTACGGCTACCTTTTGAAACTTTCTTCGAACTTCATTGAGATCGGCCTGCATTCGCTCTTCATATTGAGCTTTCATGCTGAAATGTGCCTCAGTCTCTGGCAGAAAGAACGGGCATCACGCGCAGTTCACTGAACCGGCAGGCGCATAGCCCTTATCTAGTATGATACACTGAGCTTCTTCGGTGAAAATCCAATCCATGTATTCTTTGATCATACCGCTTGGCTCCCCAGCGGTATACATCAAAAGTGGTCTTGCGATAGGATATGTTCCGTCGACCGCACTCTCCACAGAAGGTGACACACAGTCCCCTCCTTCAGTCGATGAAATACAAGGCATTTCAACCTCTTCAGTAGCGTAAGCAAGGCCACTATACCCTATCGCACACGGCGTATTCGCTACTAGGTCAACGACCTCTGATGACCCATTCATATCACGCGAACCCAGCTTAAATTCGGCGCTAGCTAAGACTGCCTCTTGAAAATAAGTGTACGTTCCGGAATTGTTCTGCCGGCTCACCCTTACGATCTCATCGCTTGAGCATCCTGGCACACTCACACCCAGTTGGCTCCACGTTTCGTACGCTCCACCTTCTGCATAAATCTGCGAAAGCTGTCCAGTGGAAATTGCATCTATCGGATTATCAGGGTGAAGGAATACGGCGAGGGCATCGAAGCCCACGACATGCTCAATCGGATCGATTCCTCGGGCAAGCGCTTCGTCAAGCTCACTTTCTCTCATTGCCCGGCTCGCGTTCGCAATATCCACTGTCCCATTGATCATCGCACTGATGCCCGTCCCAGAACCCCCACCAGTCACTGCCACGGCAACAGTAGGATTGACTACTCGGTAGTTCTCTGCCCAAGCCTGAGCAACGTTGACCAACGTGTCTGAGCCCTTGTTTTGGATGACGGCGCGGCCGCCCCTCGAATCACTACCACAGGATATGGTTAAAAGAAGGATTGGAAGGACTTTTAACATTTGCGTCACAGATACAGCCTCATGTTAAGGATGACCACATGATTGTTCATACCGGAAGCTATACCTGAACCACTCACCTACAATGTCAAAATTGTATCAAGAATGTATCAATTGTATCGGCCTGATATCTGCCCTCAAATCAAGAAATTATTATTGTTCATTAGGGTTTATTCGAGGCATACTTTGAGAACTCGACATCATTCAGCACTGCATCATCAGTACGTGCCAGGATTTCTGTGACGGTTTTGTTACAGGATACTCGGCGATCCGTTACGTCAACGCCGCAAACTCTATGTGAGCGAACGATGCTATTTTCCTTTTTGGAGATAACGGATTCATGAACAATCGTTGGGGCTTTCTTACACTCGCACTAACAGTCCTTACAGTTCCCACCGCTGCTGAAGCTCAGTTCGAGATCTCTTCAAGAGCATCCTCGATTCAAATCGGCGGGAGGGCTCACGCTCAGTATGCCGCCTCATCAGTTAGTGACGTGGAAAATGATTTCTTTCTGAGGCGTGTTCGCTTAATCGCTGACATAACATTGAATGATTTCGTTTCTGCCCGTATTCAACCAGACTTCGCCCGTGGGAAAATCGCTCTTCAAGACGTTTACGTGAGACTCGGATTCTCAAGTAAGTTCCGAGTTTCAGCGGGTCAGTTCAAACGTGCATTTGATATTTTTGAATTATCAAGCTCAACTGACCTTTCCATTATCGAACGGGATGCTCGGGTCGAGGGAGCTTCGGGTTGTGCCGGGGTGTCAGGTATCTGCTCCTACTCACGGCTGATACAAAAACTGAAGTACTCCGAACGGGACCAGGGCATCAAGATTGACGGCTCTTCAGGTCGTATGAGCTACCAGTTTACGCTTACAAACGGGACTGGGATCAATGTCTCCGATGAAAATGACGCCAAATCATACTCAGGACGTCTAAGCCTCGCTGCATCGGACAAGGTCACCTTTTCTGCACAGCTGGGTGTTCATGACTACCTGTTTCCGTTGGTGGATACGAGAACAGAAAGAGGAGTGGACACGAAAACAGCACGGGGAGTCGCCTGGGGTGCAGATGTAGAATTTGGGACTTGGAGAGATGGCGCTCACATCCAAGCATCAGTGATCCGCGGAGATAACTGGAAGTCTTTGGATTCAAGCCACAATGAAGCAACATTTCTGACTACTCAGATTGTAGCCTCGTATTACTCCGAAAAAAGTGGTCGGTTGGCTGGAATTGAGCCTCTACTGCGGCTGAGCTTTGGTGACCCAGACACGGCTCTTGGCAAAAATGCGGGGACCGTCGTCACGCCAGGGCTGATGTTTTACCTACAGGGCAAAAGCAAAATCGGCGCGAACCTTGATGTATACTCGCCCCAGTCGGGTGACACAGAGATGTCGTTCAAGGTCCAGACCTACCTTTACTTCTGACTCAGTACCCTCCCCAACAGCCCCACGATACAACGACTCTCTCAGGGAATAGTGTTGTAAAACTGCACGATGACCTATCCCGCCGGCACGGTGAATCGAACTGTTGTCCCCTGACCGAGTTGGCTCTCCGCTACAACCTCCCCGCCCATTTCCGATACTAGGTGCCGAACAATCGCTAATCCAAGGCCCGTCCCCCCAAAGTCTCTGGCTCTAGCAGAATCAGCTCGATAGAAACGCTCAAAAATTCGTGGTAATGACTCATTAGGAATTCCTTCACCATCATCTGAGATCACCACCTCAACCATAGAATCTTGGGTCAATGCCATAGAAACATTTATTGAGCCCCCGCTATCGGTATGCCGAATAGAATTCTCGAGCAAGTTTCTAAAGACATGAAATAGCCCCTCGCGATCACCCATGACACTGAAGTCCCCCAAGATATCGAAGGCAATCCCGTCCTTGTCTTCGATATCTCTTACCACCTGCCATGCCTCTTCTGCTACCTCCTTCGTATCCACTGACTCTCGGCGGCCAGTCCATCCACCTGATTCCAACTTAGATAGATCTAGAAGGTCCTCTACCAGGTGCTCCAGTCGGAGCGAGTTCTTACGAATCGAGGTAAGAAACTCCAATGTGAGCTTCTCTGGCAGGTCATCATCAAGCAGTGTCTCCGCATAACCCCGAATCGAGGTGAGGGGTGTTTTCAATTCATGTGATGCGTTTGCTACAAAGTCACGTCTTACTTGTTCAAGCCGGCGAATTTCACTGATATCTAACAACGTTGTGACGGTACCCCCTGGATCCAAGGCCCGGGATGAGACCAGTAAGTGTCGCCCATTGACCTCAACTTCATCTGAATTGCCTGGCCTGATTACGGAGTCCTCCATTATAGAACGCAGTTTATTGTCTCCAATCACAGAGCTGATTGGAGACAAATCTGGTATATCTGGTAACTCGAGAAGCGCACGGGCACTCCGGTTCATACGGACTACCCTGGCATCTTCACTAAGTGCAATAACACCTTCCGCCATGCAATCAATGAGTGTCTGCGTTTCTTCACGCTCATGTCCTAACTCCGTAAACCGAGACTGAAGTTCAGTAGTGAGTGCATTGAACGCGTCAGCAACATCTTGAAGCTCCGTGACCTTCGCATCCGGAACTCTCACCGAGTAATCCCCTTCACTGAACTGCCTTGCCCGCTTTGCCAAGAGTACCAGTGGGCTCGTTAGGGCAATACTGATCATATAAGCTGCCGCGAGAGCAACGAGCACGGCCAACAGACCAGCCAAGCCAACTCTGAGTCCACTGCTTACTAGCAGCACAATCAGGACTACGAGAAGCCCTATGACTCCCAAAAAAGCGGCAAAGAGAGGACGTTGGATCCTTATGCGCATACGGGCTACAGCCTTATGGGTGCGGCACCCTCGAGTGCACTCTTGGGTTGGGCGTCAAATACAATGGAGAATAAACCTGAATTTCTAGTAATACCGATCAAGAAAACTATTCCAGATCCTTCTTTAGGCGATAACCAAATCCCCGCACAGTCTGAATGGAATCACCAACTTCACCGAGCTTCGCTCGTAGGCGCTGCACATGCATGTCTACTGTGCGTGTTTCAAGTCGATCCGACACATCAGCCTCGACATCCCAAGCTTTTTCCAAAAGCTGCCTTCTACTTAGTGTGCGCTCACGGGACTCTAGGAATTCATGGAGCAGTCTGAACTCTGTCGGTGTCAGAGATATATCTTCGCCGGAAACTGAGACCTGCATCGCGCTCACATCCATATGAATGGGGCCCATTCGGAGAACTTGAGATCCCGAGGATATTCGTCCGGGTTCCCGTGCACGTCTCAAGATAGCCTGGACCCGGAGCACCAGTTCTCGCGGACTGAATGGTTTAGTTAAGTAATCGTCAGCGCCTAACTCCAAACCTGCGATACGCTCCTCTTGTGCCTTCTTCGCCGTCAATACTAAGACGGGGACTCCCTGAGTTTCTGGGTCATCCTTCAAGCGGCCTAAAACTTCGTCACCACTAATACCAGGAAGCATGCGGTCCAGAACAATGAGGTCCGGGATATCTCGTGCAACCGCCCTAAGGGCTTCGACTCCATTCAAAGTAGTTTCAACCCTGAAGCCCGCACGTGTCAGTTGGTAGCCGATGAGAGCAGCAATATCAGGTTCGTCCTCTACGACTAGAATTCTTTGACCCCCGGAAGCAACCTCGGAACCGAGTTCCCTAACATCTTTGACGAGCCTTTTCATTTAGCTGTTAAGTAACTTTCCCCCGATAAGCAGCTGATAGCTGTATCTTGGGCTTAAGTGCCACGGCAGAGATCCTCAAGTTCCTCTTCTGTAAGAGTGTGGTCCGTCTTCTTGGACGCGTCGAAAATTCTCTCCACTAAGCTCTCATCGTCGTCGTATCCGTGCTTCTGAAGCCAGTGCCTTACGTTCGATTGGCCCGACATAGGCCCAATTTCGATAACCTGCTCTCGACCGACCAGTGATGCAGGAACGCTCGAATAGATTCTGTCCGCCAACCAAGCGTCGCCCTTGGCCTCAGCTTTCATGATTGCTGCTGCATGGACGCCAGTGCCGGTACGGAAAGCGTCTCGACCCACAACTGGGGATGAATGGATGAGTGGAACATGGCACATATTCGCTGCTAAACGACAATATTCTGGAAGGATAGATAGGTCTGCATTAGTTACTCCGAGTAGCTCTAGATTAACCAATAGGAGTTCCATCTCTGTATTCCCACATCGCTCGCCAAGTCCGAGTGCTGTTGCGTGTATCCGTGTCGCTCCCGCCTCTATTGCCGCGAGTGCGTTTGCTATGGCAAAACCGCGGTCACGATGTCCATGCCAATCAACCCCTATCTCTCTGCCGGAAGGCTCTACGACCTCCTCAATCATAAAACGCACCAGAGCCCTTACCCCATCCGGTGTAGCGTGTCCTACAGTGTCAGATAGGCAAATTCTTTCTGCACCAAGTTCGATCGCCCGACTATAAAGACGCTTCAGGTCCTCGGGTTTTGCTCGCGTTGTGTCTTCCGTGACCATCATCACAGATAATCCTTCTGTCACTGCAAAATTTACTGCTTCTTCTACCTTCCCAAGCATCTGATCTAAGGTCCAATCCTCAGCATATTTTCGGATTGGAGAACTTCCTATGAACGCGCACACTTGAATGGGAAGCCCCACACTCTGGCTGACCTCTGCAATAGGGCGAATGTCCGTAACAGTGGTCCGTGCTGCTGCGTTTGCCTGGATGGAGAGTCCCGCGTTCACAATCTCTGTTGCCAGTGCCGTCACCGTATCTACTGCCCGAGGGCCTGCTCCCGGCAGACCAATATTTGCCGAATAGACACCTAAATCATCCATCAGGTGAAGTAAGTGGATCTTGTCACTGATGGGCGGATCTACGACGGAAGGATTCTGCAGCCCGTCTCTCAATGTTTCATCATTCACGTGAACGCCAGTCACGCTTGTCCAATCAAATGTGGGGCTAGATCTATTCCAGTCGTGAATCAGTTCGGATTCTTGCATGAATGTCGAAATTCGAATGTGGCTTACCGATGAACGATCTAAAGATATCAATCCTGGCCGAAGAGGTCATGCAAGCATTCCACTACTCGGAGATTTTATTGTGTTCCGAGTAGCCAAGCGCAGGAGTTAACGTCACACTATAGATAGTTTCAACTGAACATTTTCTTATAATCTTAGACCCACGCTCACACTTCTGATGTGATAGAATGATCAACTTCAGAACACTGATCTCTCATGGAGATACTGAAGGTCAACAGTTGGATTTTCTAATCCATTGAGGTGGATTTTTCAGGGCCTTTCAGGCAGCCACGCTCACACTGATGTGTCAGCGACCGACCCGAGGCTTCGGGGGCGCACCTACACAATCCCATTCGACGCAGTCTGGAAAGCGGCATTGAAAGTCTCTAATAAACAAATGCGGGGCTGGTCCGTACTCTACATCGACGACCAAACTGGCGTGATCGTAGCAGAGGCACTAAGGAGCCCATGGAAACACAAAGATGACGTCAGAATCTCGATCGGTCTTGATGAGAACGGTCAAACCCGAGTAGACCTGAGGTCTACCTCGCGCCAAGAGAAGTGGGATTGGGGCCGGAATCGCCGGAGGATATCGAGCTTCCTGCGTCTTCTTGACCGGGAACTGTCCGCTCGCCCTGACCAAATCCTAAAGCATATTGGGGTGCATGCGTGAAAAGCATTCTAAGTGGAGTCGCCATCCTTGCGTTAGCGATTTCACTCTCTGCATGCAATCCGGATAACCCAGCACCCGCCGGAGATTTATCAAGTACTCAAATGATGGCTAACGAAACTGGATTTTCAGGACCATCTTATGAGAGAAGCTTTGTTTTTATGACAACGACTGGAGACAGTCTACTCTTGGTTCCCTGGCTGCTGGAAACGACACCGGACTCGAATACGGTTTTCAGGGAAGCACGTGGATGGGTCGACCGGGGCGGCACCTGGGAACCGTTCTTGACTGAGCGATGGCAAACCGCTCCAACTCGCTATCCTGCCCGTGTTCTTCCCTACGGAACCTTTCGAATCGTTGTAGGAGACAGGGGCAGAGTAGACGGCGTCATGTACCTGGATGGGCCGCGGAATCTGGAACTTGCCCTTGGTAGTTCAGTCGCCCAATGGAGCGGACCGCGTGAAGAAAGGTTTCAACTTCTAGAGGGGTCTTTCCGCCTGGGTGAAGAGCGATTAGATGGAATCGTACTTGATATAGCTCGTCTTCATTCATCTGACAGACCACCGCGAGGGGACTGGGCATTCTTAATCTCTGGGGACTCACTGCAGATCGTAGTCCAAGGAGATATGGAGCACGATATTGAGACTCCACCGAACTACCGGGGGTGGGGTCGAGTCGATTCTGAAGAGCTACAATGGCCTTCACTCAAAATCGATTGGGTCCAAATGAGTGTATATCAACCGGCTCGACGAAACTTGCCGGTATCTTGGACTCTTTCTTCTCCTAATACATCGGTTGTTGGGACACTAGAGGTCTTAGCTTCAGAGATAATCACAGGCACAGAATCAGGTCCGGTACTTCCTGTCCAAGCCTTATTCGAAGTGGCCGGCACAATTTCCATTGATAGCCTCTCATTTCCAGTGCGCGGCCTATTCAACCATCGCAGGAAATGATGGTTGATACTTCTCTTCAAGTCTGAGCTAAAAGAGCATTACAAGATGATGCCGGTAACTGCCGGATTACTCGTCCGGCAGTTCCACCCGAAAGCCACGCGCACGGCGAGACCCATCTCCCCTGGAAGTACGCACTTTAATATTACGCTGAAGCCAAGCCATCGGAGTGAAGTGTCGCTTAACCTTTTTTCGGCGTCCCGGGCCCCGAGCCATACTTTCCTCTATCTCGTCTACAGTCTGGGAGTAGCGCCCCGGTAACCCAAACCATACTCCGAGCGCGAACGCTAAAAGCCCACCGAGGATCTTTAGTGCGAGGATCACAGCAACCTGTGAATTAGTTCTTTGTTATAGTCTCGAAGGCCAGCAATCCTAGTCCAATAGACAAAATGATTGCAACCGCATTAGTACCCACTGCAACAAGGCCTACAACCAGCCAAAATATAGCGTGGGTAAACAGGTATCCGCCGGGCACCAAATTACTCATGGCTGAGGTAAGAAAGAGGGATAAGGGATAGATGCGGAAATATGTCGGGGATACTTCAACCTGTCACCCCCAGGTCAGCTGATCGAGAAGAGTTCCTATTCATCGTCGATTAGAGCACTATCTCTGATATCTTCTGCTCGCTTGCGAGCTAAAGTCAGGTATCCAGCTTCGAGTTTAAGCAGGTGGGAAATCTTTCTCATCAAGTGCTGTTCCTTGTCGGCCAATTCCCCATCGGAGTACACAAGACCCCACATGATTTCTGCAAGCACCATTTTCTGACCGACCGAGTAGTTTTCAGCTATCAGACTTGTAAACTGCCATAGGTCCACTGCCCCCGCGCGAGCTTCCTCTGCTAGCCCTATGAGCTGCGTAGCTTGAGTAGGTTCGAGTCCATACTGCCTTCGAATCGCAGACTCGAGATGCTCTCTCTCGTCCTCCGTGAACTCTTCATCTGCGTAAGCAAGCTCGAGCAGAAGGGCACACGCCGCCAAACGGATGTCCTTCTTGTTCTCTTCGGGATCAGACTCTTCCACAGGACTCATGGAAGAGGAAAAGAATTTCTTTATCGAATCCAGCATCCGTATCTCCGTCTAACAACCTCTAACCTCACCCGCATTAACTCATTTGGATGTGTTTTATTTTCGCTGTAATTCCCGAGCTTGCCGGTACATGAGTGTCGCTTCTTCAATCATGTGTTTGCGATCATAAAGGTGCCCCAATGTGTAGAAGGCTCTGGAGTTTTTTGGCTCTAAGACTGTGGCCCGCTCTAGTGCTACAAGCGCTTCATCGAAACGGCCAAGCCTATTCAGAGTTTCGCCGTGATAGTAGAACGCACGCGCTGACTCGCGATCCTGTTCGCAAACCCAACGCAGTTCCAACTCCGCGGCAGCATAAGCCCCACGCCGAAAATTGAGGATCCCTACGCTAGCTCGCGCAACCACGCTATCCGGCTCAATGGCTAGTGCTCGAAGTAGTAACTGTTCGGCCTCCCCGTACCTTGCTAATACTGCCAATGCCGACCCGTAGTTAGTGAGCACCTCGATATTTTGAGGATCGATGCCCTCCGCTGCCTCAAATTGTTCTAGTGCTAATTCGGGATGACCGAGTTCATCATAGAGAACCCCGAGATTATTACGCGCCTTCACATTCCTAGGGCTATCAGCCAGGATATCGCGGTAAAGTTCGATCGCGTTTCCGATCTGGCCCTCCTGCACAAGATCTCGGGCTCGACCCAGGCGCTCATCCTGTGGAGGAGAATCCTCTGGCCCGAAAAGCGCATCCTCCGTATCGGCTAGATCAAGGTCTTCGGAAGACTGATCATCAACTATGATCTGAGCTGGTTCCTCACCTAGTTCTTCGTAGCCAGGCTCGTCGTTTGGATCCTCATCTTTCGCTGGGAGCAGTTCGGTCTGAACCTCTGCAGTTGCAAGTTCCTCTCGCTGCTTCGTCCCGGCTTTTTTGCTCGTTGAAACCTTTTTCTTGGTGCTAGCTGCAGTTTCTTCAACAGCCTCTTTTCCGGCCACCGACTTCTTTACGGAGCCCTTACTTGGCATCTCTTATCCCTCCACCTCAGATCCAACCCAGGCAATGTAGGGCGGATGTCCACCAGTCACTGGAATTGAGAGCAACTCAGGAACATCGTATGGGTGGAGTTCAACTAATCTTGCTTCTAATGCATCGACTTGGGCTGGGGTCGTCTTAATGATCAGCATTGCTTCTTGCTCGTCCTGTACTTCCCCCTCCCACCAGTAAATTGACGAAACCTCTGGAATGATATTGGCACACGCAGCAAGGCGTTCGCTCACAAGAGCTCGGGCGATCCGCTTAGCTTCTTCCGTCCCTGGGGCAGCCGAAAGTAGAGTGACAACTTCTTGAGTCGATGCCGTAGGGCTCATTGTTTTAGGATGCAGTCTTATCTGCTACAGCACCGGTGTAAAGCTGCTCTATGACTTCCTCGAAACGTTCTTCAACCAAACTCCGTTTCACCTTGAGAGTAGGTGTAAGCATGCCGTTTTCAATCGAGAGTTCTTCTGATAGAAGCGCAATCTTCTTTGGGGTCTCAAAGGACGCGAGACCGCTGAGTTCCCCTAGTGTCTCACTTTCCAAATGAGAGAGAACATCTTGATTGGTAACGAGCTCTTCAAAGCTTGACCACTCAATACCGTTTTGTGACGCCCACTGTTGCAGGGGTTCTACTGCCGGAACGATGAGCAGTACTAAGTAAGGTCGGCGGTCCCCGATTATGACAGCCTGCTCGACAAATATGTTTGTTTTTAGACGATTCTCTATTGGCTGTGGAGCGATATTCTTGCCACCGCCTGTAACGATGAGATCCTTTTTGCGATCCGTGATATAAAGAAATCCCTCGCCATCGATCTCACCGATATCGCCAGTCGCAAACCATCCTTCGGCATCAATCACTGAACTAGTGGCTTCCGGTTTGTTATAGTACCCCTTCATAACTTGTGGTCCCCGGATCAAGATCTCACCGTCCGAAGCAATCTTAACCTCCGTGCCAGGTGCTGGCTTACCAACGCTTCCTATCCGGAAGTGCTCAAGCGTATTCGCGTTCGTAACGGGACTGGTCTCTGTGAGCCCGTAACCTTCAAGGATGGTGAGCCCAATCGAATAGAAAAAGCGATTCAGTACCGGAGCCAAGGGCCCACCGCCACTCAGAAACAGCCTTACCCTACCGCCCACTCCAGCCTTCACCTTCGAGAAGACAAGCTTATCGGCGAGTCCATACTGAAGTGAGAGCACCCCTGACGGCTCACGTCCAGTGAGGCGCAGATCTGCAACACGATCTGCAACACCTGCCGCCCAGTTAATTAGAGCTTTCTTGATGCCACTCGCACCCATCACATTATTGTAGATTTTTTCATAGATACGCGGTACAGAAACGACCACCGTTGGGCGGATAACTCCCATATCTTGGATTAATGTGGGCATGGAGCGAGGGTAACCAATCCGGCAACCGGTCCTGAAAAACAGATAGTCGGCAGTCCTCTGCAAAATATGAGATAGGGGAAGGAAGCTGACGGTATTATCAGCTCCTGCTTCGACCGGAAGCAGGCTACTGCAAACCTCTACATTCGAAGAAATATTGTTGTGGGTGAGCATTACGCCTTTCGGGTCACCAGTTGTACCTGACGTGTAGATGATCGTAGCCACATCGTCTGGCTGGGCTTCAAGAGCACTTCTCCGAAAATCCTCATCGGATGCTGCCGAGGAAGAAGCCTTTGAGCCCAATTCCAGGAACCCTTCCCACGAAAGCACTCCAGCGGGCATCTCAGACAGTGAATCAAACACAACGATCTGGATTTCTTGCGGGCACTCCTCTACTGCCTCAAGCGCCTTTATCACCTGCTCATACGAGGAGGCAAATACGAGCTTCGCGCCTGAATCTTTGAGCGCATAAGCCACCTGAGAAGGCGTTAATGTCGGATAAACAGGTACGTCAATCACCCCCGCACACAAACATGCGTAATCTGCCAAGGCCCACTCAGGCCTATTCTCCGAGAGTATTGCCGCCCGATCACCCCGAACGATGCCTTGAGACCCTAGCGCATCAGACGCCTTTTTTACGACCGTGAAGGCCTCACTATATGTGATACTAGACAACTCGGCGTCCGACACCATCCGCTCAAACGCAACCCGAGAAGCGTGTTCGTCGACTGCCTTGAAAAAGAGTTCAGTAAGTGTCGACGTAGGAAGAACTGACTCATCCGCGAAGTAGCTAAGGGTCGTCATATATATTCCTGTGATCTGGCTCTACGTGCGCTCAACCTTGATATCCATACTAATCTCTGGGTTAAGTGAATGCAGTACGCTGCAGTATTTATCCCGTGATAGATCAAGGGCACGCTGTACTTGGCTCTCATGTTCTTCATCAGGACCAGTAATCCGACAAACAAGCTGAATTGACTCGTATTTCTTTGGCGCGTCGCCCGCTCGCGCACCCGTGGCATCAATCTCAAGTGATTCAACAGGTACCCGTGATTTCTCCAGGATCACCCTCAGGTCGATCGCCATACATCCGCTAATAGAAAGGAGAAGGAGTTCCATGGGTGAGGGGCCCTGAGAGCTATCCCCATCTATGGAAATCTCAGGGCCATCACCTGTGCTCCCCGTGAAAACAAGTGCGTCACCGGACCAACGGAGCCCGATGCTCCGAGTATCAGAAAAGTTCATCTGGAGGAGGGGGTTCGGGGAGAGAATCACTCGGATTGCCTAGAAGGCCTGCAAGAGTGGCTCGCGCGTGATCAACATGGCTACTTGCTTCTGGGTCGTCCGGTGCACAGGCGAGAAAGAACTCGAAGTGTTGGATGGCACCTTCGGGGTCACCACTGTTAAGAAGAATAAATGCCAAGCCGTAGTGAGCCCCTGCAGCGGAAGCATCCCTGTGGAGAACATGACGATAGGTTTTTGCTGCTTCCTCCATCATTCCAATCCGAGTGTAGCAGATCGCAATCTGCTGAAGGATGACCGTGTCACCCCCAGATTGCTTTAGAGCCAGGCGAAAAGAGGTGAGCGCCTCGTGGAAGTTTTTATCCGCGAGGAGTTCAAGGCCTTCGTTGTAGTAATCGACGTGCCGCGGATTGCCGCCGCCGAAAAGCTTGTTCCAGAACGCCATCTGTGAGCAGGCTACACGGTCGGGGTATGAGGCTTAGGATACCGAGAAGGTAGGATCTTTACTGAGAGAAACGCAACTTCTTGATACTTCAACTACTTGTGGCTACGACCCTTCCTGATTCATCAGCCATGATTGATAACCCAGCAGCTTGAAGCCACTCAGACGTGGTTGTAACTGCATTGATGACAACAACTCTGGACATTGGCGCAATCACTCTCGCCGCCTCTTCGAACCAATGTCGGTCAAGTCTGCCATCGATCACCACCCCTCTAAGTGACCGAGAAAACAATGGTATTCCTGGGTAAGAAACAATTCGACTCCATGATGGGTCAGTAGGCCATCTTGCCAAATCCGCATCTGCCCCGACCACATGGATATCATCTAGCAAGGCCGCAAGCCCTGGACCCAGTTCAGTGGGACCACCAATAAGCAGCACAGTCGCAGGGCCCCGTGTGATACCCAATAGGGGTAGCAGGTACTCACTTTCGTCCTGGGTTCTTATCACAGGATCTCCCGCTAGTCCCTTCGGGAGTTCAGAACGAGGAGGAGCTCTCAGGTCCCCGAATCCATCAGTAATCGGATACTGGTCCCTGCAGTTGGGACATCCCAACACACCTTCAGTAACCCTCCGGTCGTGTGTTTGGTCTGCCCTAAGGATTAAACCGAACTCTGGGCCACACCTAGAGCAGGTAAGCCTGTCTGCAACGAGTACGTGCACAATAACCTGACCGGAAAATAATCTTAGAAATAAAAGGCCCGATAGGAGTACCGGAAGGCAAGAATAGAAGCCGGACTACTCACGCCGGTTCAATCTGCATAAGGGGTATACTTACCGAGTCAGGCCGAGTCGCCACGAAGGCCACCGCTTCGGCGACGTCCCCAGGTTGCATCATCTGACTCCGGTTAGGCAAAGCAGGATCATTGTCCGGATCCATTGCATCCCATAACGCAGTGTCGGTCGCAGCTGGCTCAACCAGTGTAGCACGCACACCAGTTCCACGAATCTCTTCAAGTAAAACTTCGTGAAAACCTCTGAGTCCGAACTTAGAGGCAGAGTATGCAGCATTCCCACGGTAAGCTTTCCGGCCCGATACAGAACCGATGTTGACAATCAAGCCCTTCCGGCTATCCAGCATTCCCGGAAGCAAACTTCGCACAACCAGAAATGTGCCTCGGAGATTCACACTAAGGCTTTCATCAAACGCGATTACCGACTCTGTAGCACAAGACGAGAGCCCAAAGACGCCGGCTGAGTTCACAACAATATCAGGTGCGCGCCCAATGTCATCGGTAAACCTCTCAAGTGCGCTCCATACTGATGCATCATCTGAAAGATCTGCTACTAGCGAGCTACCACCTGTTTCAGAGGCCAGTTCAGTCAATGAGGCTTCGACACGACCCATACCCCATACGATCGCCCCTTCCTCGGCAAGTCGTGTAGCTATAGCGTGGCCGATACCTCGGCTTGCACCGGTGACAAGCGCAATGCGGTTTGAAAGAAGCTGGCCTGCCGGCATCAGAGTGGTTCGTGAGCGCTGGTTGTCAGTCTCAAGAACTCGTCTCGAGTGCGTTGATCCTCAAGGAAGGCTCCTCTCATAGCTGAGGTGATAGTCTTCGAGTTCTGTTTCTGCACTCCACGCATCATCATACACAGGTGATAGGCCTCAACTACGACTGCGACGCCCTGCGGTCTGGTAGTCTCCCACACTGCCTGCGCGATCTGTTCCGTCAGCCTTTCTTGAACCTGAAAACGCCTGGCATAGACCTCTACCAAACGAGCCAGCTTTGATAGCCCCAATATATGTCCGTCAGGTATGTAAGCGATGTGAGCCTTGCCAAAGAACGGAAGGAGATGGTGTTCGCATAATGAGTAAAGTTCAATGTCTTTGACGAGCACCATATTTTGATGGCTCTGCTCGTAAAGCGCGTCACCAACCACCTCTTGAGGACGCTTGTGATACCCCTCGGTTAAAAACGCCAGTGACTTAGCAACCCGTTTGGGGGTCTTACGCATCCCTTCACGCTCAGGATCATCGCCAAGTCTCAGGATCATCTCGGCAACCAAGTCCTCAAATGAAGCAGCTGACAGATCAGAAACCTTCGCAGGCTCAACAGCAATATCGCTCATGATCGGCCATCCTTTTGGGGGCCCCTATACTCGACTGAATTCCGGGGCGTCTCATTCACTATAACACTGGCTAAATTAGCTCCTGATGGGAGTGATTCACTGATCCGGTTCCAGATCGAGACTGCCAGGTTTTCAGTTGTCGGGTTTATCTCAGACAACCATGGTACATCTAGATTCAGATTCCGATGATCCATATCAGAGACCACCTTGTCTTCTAGGATATCTTTAAGTTCCCTCAGATTCATAACGAATCCTGTCTCTGGATCAATCACTCCTTCGACCGTTACAACTAATTCGTAGTTGTGACCGTGCCAGTTAGGATTTGAACAATCCCCAAAAACTTCGGCGTTGCGCTCTTCAGACCACTCAGGTCTGCAAAGTCGATGCGCTGCACTGAAGTGAGCCCTTCTAGTAATTCGGACTAAATCCATCGTATTCGCTAGTTAAGATGCATGACCGGCATACCCTAATTCTTATGGAACGAGAGGGCCGACGTCTTGCACATAGTGTGCGTAGGCGCCGGCCCTCTCATGCACAACGGAGGGGGAGTTATTGAAGCCCGGGATGAATCTATGGTGACCTCCTCAAGTAATCCGCTTTCCCCTCTTCCGGGGCCTAGCGTCCGACTTGAGAGTCAGTCCCGGCTTCGGTGCATTGGCTCAATAATGAAACCCCCCGATGCGCGCTGGAGAATATAGATTAGGCTGAAGTTCAGGACCAGCCGGTGAGAATGCAGGAGGAGAAAAAACCAGTGCTCTAGGCCGATGCTCGGAAACCCCGCAATAAATCGAGGTTTGCTATATCTGCTGTATTGCCCTCGTCACCTTTTGGCGTCTCGAGAATCTTCGGCACGTGCCCTAGGCGTTCGTCGAGCATAATACGCTGAAAAGGCTCAGGTCCAAGCGTTCCTTGTCCGATATTCTCGTGTCGATCCTTACGTGACTCGAACGGGTGCTTCGAGTCGTTCATATGAATCAGGCCGAGTCGCTCAAGACCGATCACCTCATCAAATCGCACCCACACACTGTCATAGTCATTTACAAGATCATAGCCAGCTGAATACGCGTGGCAGGTATCAAAACAAATGCCAAGTCTATGTTGCTGATCTTCTGGTATCTGCTCGATAATGGACTGCAGGTTCTCAAAGGTAGCTCCCACACTTGTGCCTGACCCAGCAGTTAGCTCAAGCAGTATTTGCGTCCCGCCCTGGACTGCCTTAAGTGACTCTGCCACCCCACGTGCATTGCGTTCTAAGCCTGCGGATTCATTACCATCCGTAGCGTTGCCGGGATGGGTTACCATGAAGTCTAGACCTAATAGACAACACCTCTCAAGCTCGCCTTGAAAACAACGTTGAGACATACGCCACAGACGTTTGTCAGGGCTTGAGAGGTTGATGAGATATGAGTCATGAGCACCTGCGAATCGGATTTCATACTCCTCTCGAGCAGCCCTAAAGGTATCTGCTGTTTCCTGCTCGATCTTTGGTTCCGCCCACCGACTCGGCTGTTTCGTAAACAGTTGTATGTTGTTCACATCGATCTCTGCAGCCCGTTCAGGAGCGAATTGAACACCGCCGCTTGCGGATACATGAGCACCCAGTTCGTCACTGACTCTACTCATCATTCTCTCAGACCTAGCAATATATCAGTCACCTCCGCAGCCCATTGTTTGGGGCGTTGATAGAAGGAGTTCTTGAGCAAAACTCGAAGCTTTGAAGTACCTACACGGCGTTTACTCTTCCGGCAACCCCGGCTCTGTCATACTCCGAACATCTAAGGCCTCGGTCACCTTGTCCTCTGAGAGCAACTCTTTAGAGAGTACGATTTCTCTGACACTCAATCCACGATCTGTTGCATCCTTCGCAACCAGAGCCGCTTGGTCATATCCGATGTAAGGATTGAGTGCTGTTGCTATCGCAGGATTTTTTTCTAGCAACTCCTTCGCCCGCTCAGGATTTGCTTCGATCCCAACTAAACAACGATCGGTAAACGTGCGCGAAATGTTTGCGATCAAAGTGATCGACTCAAGGAGAGACTGAGCCAATACAGGCATCATCACATTTAACTCAAAGTTCCCTCGACTCCCGGCAATCGTGATGGTGGTGTGGTTCCCCATCACTCTTGCACACACCATCATCATCGCTTCCGACATTACGGGATTAACCTTACCGGGCATAATCGAAGAACCAGGCTGTATTGCAGGCAACCGCAACTCTTGGATGCCGGATGTCGGTCCTGACCCGAGCCAACGGATGTCATCGGCTATCTTCATAAGGCTGGTGGCAACTGTATTGAGCGCACCGGACAAGCTGACGGCCGCATCCTTCGCACCCTGCGCTTCGAAATGATCATCAGCTTCGCGGAAAGCAATCCCCGTAGCATCTGCGATCCGGGAGATCACCTTTTTCGCAAAATCAGGATGAGTATTGATCCCGGTTCCAGTTGCAGTGCCACCCAAAGCGAGCTCTTCAAGTTCTGTCGAAGCAGATCGGACCCTATCAATACCCTTGGTAACCTGAGCTGCATATCCGCTGAACTCTTGGCCAAGCCTTACAGGTGTCGCATCCATCAAATGGGTACGGCCTGACTTTATGATTTCATCGAACAAGTTTGCCTTTTCGGTGAGCGCAGCACTTAGATGTTCGAGCGCCGGCAGGAGCTCCTCTTCGATTGATACCTTTGCGGACACATGGATTGCCGTTGGAATTACATCGTTCGAAGATTGGCCGAAGTTCACGTGGTCATTGGGATGCACCTTTTCTCCGTGAAACTCGGACGCTCGACAAGCCACTACCTCATTCATGTTCATATTTGTAGAGGTGCCAGAACCAGTCTGGTAGATATCAACGATGAACTGGTTATCCCACTTGCCCTCTGCAACTTCAGCTGCCGCGATCGCCACCGACTCGGCGATCTTCTCATCTAGAATTCCGAGTTCGGCATTAGTTTCGGCAGCTGACTTTTTGATGAGACCGAGGGCTTCAATGAAGCGTCGACCGAAAAGCTGACCACTGATCGGAAAGTTCTCGACAGCTCTTTGGGTTTGGGCACCGTAAAGAGCATCCTCAGGAACCCTCATCTCGCCGAGAGAGTCTTTTTCAATGCGGTATCCGTCAGGCATGGGAGAGCTGCCTCCTATTATTGATTCACTATGACGAGTACGCCTCGACTATCACGATAGAGCCTCCTTAAATCTAAAGGAGGCTGCTATCAAAGGGGAGCACCCCGAGACTTCGATCACCCTTTCTTAGGCTGGCTCGGGCGCATCTCTATGCGACTTACATGGGCTTCCCGAGGATAGGACAAGAGTTGCATGACTGCGCTTGCGCAGTCTTCAGGCTCAAGCTTCCAGGTACGTATCATGCTCTGTTCACGATCACGGAACTCTGTGTTAACACTACCTGGCATCACAATCGATACGCGAACATCGTCATACCGTACGTCCAACATCATGGCCTCTGTCAAGCCAAGTACCCCAAACTTACTCGCGTTGTAGGCTGTGCCTCCAGAAAACGGATTTCTACTAGCAAGTGACGCGATATTGATGATGAATCCGTCTCCAGTTGTGATGAGGTGAGGCAGTGCGGCCTTGGAGCAGTAGAATACTCCACTGAGGTTTACGTTGATTTGAATTTGCCATTCCTCGATCGTCATCTCCGAGATTGGCTTGATAATGCCCAGGCCAGCATTGTTCACCAGTATGTCAAGGCGACCGAACTGCTTTATCGTGTCGTTGATCAGCTGCTGGCATGCTGATGGGTCTCCTACATCCGCAGAAATCGCGATCGACCCATTCCCAATCTGATCAGATACCACCTGCGCCTCGTTAATTGAGCGTGAGTTGACGACAACAGATGCGCCCGCCCGATCTAGCTGTTTGGCAATCGCACAACCAATACCTTTGGAGCTTCCGGTAACGATTGCGACCTTACCATTAAGGTCAGGCATAGGACTCCTTCCATTTCAAGATCAGTGACAGGACTAGCAAG
>Ga0207961_1000063_pt1 | contig 27999 bp, 30 predicted proteins | sample Knorr_S7_td_250__FD_185596 | JGI IMG/M metagenome (GOLD analysis project Ga0207961, IMG submission 185596) | Marine microbial communities from Southern Atlantic Ocean transect - Knorr_S7_td_250_ad_252m_LV_B (SPAdes) (version 2) | ecosystem: Environmental > Aquatic > Marine > Oceanic | place... | reverse complement strand
TCGGATACCTCCATCAGAGATAACACAAACATCTGATTTCTTTAACGCTTCTGTCACTTCTGTGATTGCGGTGACCTGAGGCATGCCAGCTCCAGCAACCACCCTTGTGGTGCAAATTGATCCAGGTCCAATACCAACCTTAACTGCATCTGCGCCTGCTTCAGCCAATGCAGTTGCCGCTTCTCCAGTGGCGATATTCCCAGCAATCACCTCTAAGTCTGGGTAGCTAGACTTAATGGCTTTTAATTGGCCGATCGCACTTTCAGTGTGAGCGTGTGCAGTATCCACCACTATCACATCAACACCTGCGGCCTGTAATGCAGCCACACGTTCCTCTGTGCTCTCAGCGACCCCAACTGCTGCACCAACCAACAATGCCCCGTTACTGTCCTTAGAGGCTAATGGGAAGTCGGTGGCTTTCTGGAAATCTTTGGCGGTAACCATGCCCTTCAATTGAAAATCGTCATCAACCACAAGCACCTTTTCTATTCTGTGGTGATGAAGTAATCTGAGAACTTCTTCCTCATCCTCTCCCTCCTTAACAGTGACCAGTTTTTCCTTGGGTGTCATAACACTGCTAACAAGACCATCCAAATTGGTTTCAAATCGGAGATCACGATTGGTGACTATGCCGACAGTTCCGCTCTCATCAACAACCGGAACACCTGAAATATTGTTTCTCTTGGTTATTGCCAGCACTTCTCTAATGGTAATGTCAGGTCTGACAGTTATCGGATCTGCGATGATCCCGCTCTCAAATTTCTTGACTCTATTAACTTGAGCCGCCTGGTCTTCGATGCTGAAATTCTTGTGAATGATACCAATGCCGCCCTCTTGTGCGATAGCAGTTGCAAGCTGGTATTCAGTCACAGTATCCATAGCAGCTGAGAGTAATGGAATATTGATTGAAATATTTTTTGTGAGTCTGGTGGAGAGGTTTGTTTCGCGTGGAAGTACATCCGAGTAGTTCGGACGAAGAAGAACATCATCAAATGTTAAGGCCAGTTTCTCTGTTGTCATTGACATCTCCATTTATCACTATGGATTTGTCAAAGGCATTTTACACTCATGGCTCAATTTGTAAACCGAGAGCTTTGGCTTCTTGTATAATTAAGAACTATATGGACTCTGATATTTCACAAGAACACATCTACACCGTTTCAGAACTCAACGATGAAGTCTCGGGTCTGCTTAGTTCTAATTTTGGAATTGTTTGGATTGAGGGTGAGATCTCAAACTACATGAAATCAGCGGCTGGGCATGCCTATTTCTCACTCAAAGACTCAGACTCTAGTGTCCGATGCGCAATGTTTAGAATACAAAATCAATCGATTGGTTTTGCTATGGAAGACGGACAACATATCCTAGCTAAAGCTAAAGTCGGGCTTTATCAAGCCCGTGGGGAATACCAATTGGTGATTGAGTATGCCGAGCAAGCTGGTGAGGGTTTACTTCGTCAAAAATTTGAACTGTTAAAAAATAAACTCCAATCGGAAGGATTGTTTGATCCAGTTCACAAACAATCACTGCCTTATATTCCAAATAAGGTCGGGATTATTTCATCACCAAAAGGGGCGGCTATTCAAGATATCTTCAACACTATTAAACGACGATTTAGCCTGGTTGAATTATTGGTTTACCCAACCATGGTGCAAGGCAAAGAAGCAAGTTATCAAATTTGTCAGGCTATAGCATCAGCCAATCAGGACAGTCAATGTTCTGTGATTATATTAGCTAGAGGTGGAGGCTCATTGGAGGATTTATGGTGTTTCAATGATGAAGAAGTTGCGCGATCAATTTTCAACTCAAGAATACCGATTGTTACGGGTATTGGTCATGAAACTGATGTTACCATTGCTGATATGATAGCCGATGTTAGAGCGCCAACTCCCACAGCTGCAGCAGAAATAGTACTGCCCGATAAATCAGAAATACAAAAAACACTCTCGAGCTTATCCAAGCAGATCACACAAAGCTTCAGCATTGCCCTAACAAACCTCCGTCATGCCTTAACTAAGAGTCATCTAAAACTTGAAGACAATCACCCAAGAAGCAAATTGCAACAACATCAACAGCGATTGGATTTTATTCTTGAAAGAATAAAAGCTACGCCTAAAACCTATGCGGATAACCTTCGTTTAAGACTCAATGACGATCACAACTCGCTGTCCCTTGTTAACCCAAAATTTTCTATTGATACCATGCAACAAGACTTGCGATTAAAACAAAATAACTTGCTGTCACTCACGGAAAATCTCTTAAAGGTTAAAGAAAAGCGATTCTCAATTGTCCTAGCAAAGCTTGAAGGCAGTTCACCGCTAACTTCTCTTTCTAGGGGTTATGCCTATATCACTGACAAAGACACTGGTAAAAATATCAGGTCAATTGACTCACTGAAGAAGGGTTCAATCTTATCCACACGCATCAAGGACGGGTTATTTGAATCAAGTGTTACTCGCATTAAAAAGATAAAAGACTAGGAACGTTTCTTTCTCAAGCGAATAATTCGTCGTCTCTTTTTCCATTGCCTAGAGCTCAACTTGTTCTTCCTCTCAGAATAAGGGTTCTTACTGTCTTTAAAAAATAACTTTATTGGTGTTCCCAACAAAGAAAATCTGGTCCTTATTTGACCTTCAATAAATCTCTTATAATTGTCTCTCAATTTTTTTGTCTGATTACCATAAATGATAAAGGTCGGTGGTTGCACCCCACCTTGATGTGCATACTTGAGCTTAATTCTTCGACCTTGAACATAAGGCGGTGGGTCTGTTTCCATTAGTCCATCAATCAACTTAGATAGCTCAGATGTTGTGACTGATTGCATAGCATTGTCAGCTGCATTCATTGCCAATTTAAGTGATTCCTTAATCCCTGTACCATCTTTTGCTGAAATAAATTCTATGTCAGCATAGGATACAAACTTTAGTTTCCTTTTTATTTGTCGGTCAAGGTTTTCTAGATCTTCTTCATTCAGTAAGTCGCGTTTATTAATAGCAATGGTTAAAGCACGTCCAGAATTAAGTATCAAACCAATCAAGGATAGATCCTGATCAGTAATACCCTCGCTGCCATCGATCATAACAATAACTGCATCCGATAAATCCAGTGCTTGCAATGCTTTAACAATGCTAAATTTTTCTATGGTTTCTTCCACTTTCTTTTTTCGTCGAATGCCTGCGGTATCAATCAGTACAAGATCTTTTTTGCCAAATTGGTAGTTAATGAAAATACTGTCTCTGGTGGTCCCGGGTTGGTCTTCTGTCAATAATCGATCCTCTTTGATCAGGGAGTTTATGTATGTCGATTTACCAACATTTGGTCTACCGATTAGAGCAACAGAAATAAGATCTTCAGGTAGTTCCTCAATCTCTGAGATTGCTTGATCCAGGGTGAGACTTTCTGAGATTAGATCAACTAAACTCTGGCAATGATCGCCTCGCAGTGCTGAAACACTTAGAGTGTCTTTAAAGCCTAAGGCATAAAAATCAGAAGCTAAGCCTTGATCGTCCATCCCTTCAGTCTTATTGATGACCAAAACCATATTTTTGTTCTTTTTTCTTAAACGTTGGGCTATCTCTTGATCACTATTGGTTAAGCCTTCACGTCCATCAACGACAAACAATAACAAGTCTGATTCCTCAATAGCTTGGTCAGTTTGTTGATTGATTACCTGAGATAGATCGCCATGGTCGTGCTCTAAACCACCGGTATCTATAAGAATAATTTCATTTTCATCTTTAACAATATGACCGTAGATCCGGTCTCTTGTTAAGCCATGAAAATCAGCAACCAATGCATCTTCTGTTTTGGTGAGTTGATTAAAGAGGGAGGATTTTCCGACGTTAGGTCTTCCAACAATTGCGACTACTGGTAACATGATTTGACCTCCTCATACTATCAACTTGAAGAGAAAGTTTTAACTGCAACCAAATCGCCGCCATCGGTTTGAACAAGAACCGTATCATCAACAACTATCGGAGTTGAAGAGATTTTATCCGAACCGATACTAATTCTTTGCTGGGTCTCACCTGATTCTTTGTTTAACCAATGCAGATAACCCTCTAGATCTCCTATGACTATGGAGTTCCCAACAATTGCAGGCGCTGTGGGATATCGATTTAGCAGGTTCTCTTTTTTCCAGATCTCTCGGCCAGTAAATCGAGATAGCGCCATAACCGTGCCATCAGCTTGAGAGACAAATACAGCATCATCACTAACGGCCATGCCCGAATAGATAGACGCCTCAGTTAGCCAAATAATATCTCCAGATTCGAGCGCTAATGCTGCTAGAGCTCCTTGATAACTTCCAGCATAGAGTTCATTGCCAACCACCACGATAGGTGCATCAATATCTATGACCTTCTCGATTTCTGTTCGCCCCCCTGGAGGAGTCAACATCGTTTCCCACAAAAGGGCGCCATCGATTAAATCATAAGCGGTCACTTTTCCGTCATCAAAACCGCTTATCACCGCATTTGCAAATGTTGCAGGACTCGAGGTGCCGCGTAAACTTAATCGAGGAACTTTATGGTTTGCAATCCAAAGCAATGAACCGTCCTCAGCTGCATAAGCGGATAAGTTTCCGTCTACAGAACGGACAAAGACTTGATTGTTTCTAATAGCTGCCGGCGCTAGAATCTCACTGCTCACTGAGGCTTCCCATAAAAGATTACCGGTCATTGAATCTATATTGATCAACTCTCCATTATTGGTTCCCAAAATTAGAATTCCATCTTTGTAAGTCGGTCCTGCAGTAAAGGATAGATCAAAGCTTCTGTCCCAAACTTTTCTTCCATTGCTCAAATTTAGAGCCACAACATTACCGTTAAAACTTGCTGCGTAGACCACTTCTCCATCAGACGCTGGAAGCAACCCAACCCCTAATCCTTCATGACTTTTACCGACAGAGGTTTTCCAATCTCTATCAACTTCAACTGTTTCTATAAAATCAATCAACTCAGCAGGTAATAAAGACTCATCCTCATCATCTCCACCAAATAAGGAGCATCCCTGAATAAGAGATAGCATGAGCAGTAACGACAGTCCCTTCATGCATTGATTAGGAATTGTAATGATTGATAGTTGTTTTACTTCTGTGTTCACGAGTTATCTGAGGGATTTACTTGAATTTGATCAGATTTCATCTTAATAAAATCAAAGTCAAAGTTACCAGGCTCCAATGACTCAAGTGCCATTGAATAGGCTGATTTAGCCTTATCTAATAGACCTTGAGAGGTATAAATATCACCCTTAACTGATTGATAGTAAGGGGCATAGGCATCCGGTATCATACTGACCGAACCTAGCAGGAGTAAGGCCTGATCTAATTGATTCTGTTCAACCATAATTCTAGCTATTCTCAATCTCGCAATGTGTTTAAAAGATTCATCAGAAGCATTATCCATAACAAACTCGAGCTGGATAATGGCGTTATCATAATCTAGTGTATCCATATGAAGTTTTGCTAAGGCAAGATGGCTTTGATATTGGTAAGGACTGTCAGAAAAATTATTGTCCATTTCTTGAAGAAGATTTTGTGCTTGTGATATTCGTTGCTGCTTGAGAGCAAATTCAATTTCAGCATAAAGTCTCGAGGCATTTTCATAACCCCGAAGTTTATCTTTTTGGTAGAACTGCAAACCAAAATAGCCTGAAATACCAAGAGCAATTGAAAGAAGAATGCTCATGCCATTGTCCTTGAGCCACTTCTTAACAATCTCTGCTTGTTGTTGATCTGTTAAATTATCGTCCATTTATTGCGTTCCTTTTTTAGCCAAAGAATTCATCGAGTTGCCCGATAAGCTCTTCTTGTTTGACAGTTTTCTGTTCGCCGTCGCTTTTAAGAGGCTTAAGACTAACAGTGCCCTGCTCTATTTCCTGCTCACCAACTATAATTGCCAACTCAGCTCCAGATTTATCTGCCCTCCTAAACTGCTGCTTAAAATTTCCTCCGTCCATATTTACCTCAACAGTGTAATTCTGATTCTCATCTCTAATGGTCTCTGCCATTATGCTGGCGTGTATCTCTGCACCCTCACCAACCGCTACAATGTAAATTTTTGGCTGGCTATTTTCTGCTTTTTCTACAGAGAGTTCAACCAATTCAGTTAATCTTTCCATACCAATAGCACAACCAATACCACAAATGTCTTTGCCGCCAAGCTGTTCAACCAAGCCGTCATAGCGTCCACCTCCGCAAACAGTAGCTTGTGAGCCTAATTGATCCGAAGTCCACTCAAAGACTGTTTTGGTGTAATAATCAAGGCCTCTGACCAGATTTGGATTTAATTTATAATCGATACTATGTGATTCCAGAGCTTTGAGCAGGATTGAGAAATGTTGCTTGGATTCATCGTCGAGATAATCTGTAATTTTTGGAGCATTTAAAATTAAAGTCTTCATGTCAGGGTTCTTACTATCCAGTATTCTCATTGGATTTGTTTTTAAACGAGTCATTGAATCTTCATCGAGTGAGCGTTTGTGATCAGTAAAATAATCGACCAAAGCTTCTCGGTAAACCTGTCTTGATGCTGGGGTACCTAGTGAATTAATTTCAAGCTGAATCGAATTAATACCCAAGGCTTTCCATATTCTTGCTGTCATAAGAATGATTTCTAAATCAATTTCAGGTCCTTGATAGCCAAATGCCTCCATATTGATTTGATGAAACTGCCTATAACGACCTTTTTGCGGTCTCTCATATCTGTACATTGGGCCCATAGACCATAGTTTTTGGGTTTGATTATAAAATAATCCATGCTCAATCCCTGCTCTAACAACCCCTGCTGTTGCCTCCGGTCTAAGAGTTAAGGATTGATCTTTCCGATCTTTAAATGAATACATTTCTTTAGAAACAACATCAGTGCTCTCACCGATGGTTCTTTGGAATAATTCTGTTCGCTCAACAATTGGTGTCCGAATCTCTCTAAACGCATAAGCGTTCATCACTTGCTTAACTTGAGACTCGACAAACTGCCATTTAACCAACTCTTCAGGCAAAAGGGTCGGCATCCCTCTAATCGATTTTATCTGGTCGCTCAAATCCTTAATTGTGAGAGAAATACATTCCAACCAGGGTTACCAGGAACAAGACCACACAAGCAATGGAAATTATCTTCAATGCGACCATGTGCTCTGGGATATTTGAATTTGAATTGTCAGACATACTTCACTCCTCTTATTTATCTATATGGTTATACAATAATAACTTTATTTAATGCATTTGTTTTTTGAGCTTTTCCCTTAGTGTCTTCTTTGCTAAATTTCTGACACTCCCAGACAGTTGCCCACAGGCTGCTTGAATATCTTCACCTCGTGTTCTCCTTGTAATAGTCATTATTCCAGATTCCAATAAGATATTCCTGAATTCATTGATTTTTTTGGCTTCTGTTGATTCAAACTTTACCCCGGGAAAAGTGTTAAAAGGAATTAAATTAATTTTTGCAGGTTTGCCCCTAAGCAATCTAGCAAGCTTTCTTGCATTTTCCTTTGAGTCGTTAACTCCTTTAAGCATGGTGTATTCAAAAGTCACTGTTTTTAAATTTTGTTTTCTTGCGTATAGCCAGCATGCATCAAGCAACTCTTCAATAGGGTGCTTTCGGTTAATAGGAACCAATTCATCACGTAGTTTATTACTCGGAGCATGCAATGATATTGCGAGTGCAACGCCCACTTCGTCACCTAATTTATGCAATTGTGGAACTAGGCCAGATGTGCTTACAGTAATTCGTCGTCTTGAAATATTGAATCCCTGTGGATCATTGAGGATTTTTATCGACTTTATTACCTCTGGATAGTTTGCTAGAGGTTCTCCCATACCCATAAAAACCACATTTGTAATTCTCTTTTCAGAGCCCAGGCTTTCTTTAGCAACAAGGATTTGCCCAATGATTTCATGTGCCTTTAAATTTCGATTAAACCCTTGATGACCAGTAGCGCAGAAGGGGCAATCGATTAAACATCCGATTTGACTTGAAATGCATAATGTTCCTCTTGATTCTTCGGGAATAAAAACGGTTTCGATGATTTGTTGATCTTGTTTTTCAATTAACCATTTTACGGTTCCATCTTTAGAGAAATCAGTTCTATTTGAATTATCAAACCCCAAAGTACAATTCTCATTGAGATACTCTCTCAGGTTAAAATTAAAATTGGTCATTAAATTAAAATCATAGACGCCCTTAGCATAGATCCACTGCATCAGTTGTTTTGCTCTATAGTTCTTCTCCTCGATACCTTGAAAGAACTCTTGCAACTCACTTTGAGGGAGCCCTAGAAGATTATTTTGAATTTGACTCAACTGTGATTAACCAAAAAAGAAACTGATCTCTTCTTTAGCGGTGTCAGGCCCATCGGAGCCATGAACTGTATTTTTCTCTATGCTGGTAGCAAAGTCTTTTCTGATGGTGCCTTCATCAGCTTCGGCAGGATTAGTGGCGCCCATTAATTCTCGATTTCTCTCTATGGCATTTTCACCTTCTAGAACTTGAACCATAACTGGTCCTGAGATCATATAATCAACTAAATCATTAAAAAAAGGTCTCTCTTTATGCACGGCATAAAATCCTTCAGCTTGTTCACGAGTTAAGTGCAACATTTTTGCCTCAATTATAGTTAATCCTGAATCTTCGAAACGTTTATAAATTTCTCCAATGACATTTTTTTCAACGCCATCTGGTTTGATAATTGAAAGTGTTCTTTCCATGTTGAAATCCTCTTTAGTTAAACACTAAAACTTTCGCCGCAACCGCATTCACCAGTTGCATTTGGATTCTTGAATTTAAACACCTGGTTTAGCCCTTCATCGATGAAGTCGATCTCCGTGCCCTGGATTAAGCTCATACTCTCAGGATCAACAAAAATAGAGATGTCAGATATTTTGATCAGCTTGTCCTGATCATTTACTTCACCAGCATAATCCAAGAGGTATGAGTATCCATTACACCCGGTTGATTTTATGCTGATTCTTAACCCAATAGCATCTGGCTGACCAGAGAGATTATCTCTGAATCTCTTAATTGCTTTGTCTGTTACTGATAAATCCATGTTTTAACCTTTTTCAATGTGTTTTATACAATCTTTTACTGCATCTTCCAACAAAAAAAGTCGATCTTTCTTATTTTTAGGTAAGTCAACTGCCTCTGCCAATGATAAATAATCGAACTCTTGGAGAATAGTAGTGTCATTTCCTATGATTTTTTTTATCAATAATGATGTCAGTCCAATCAAGTGAGGACAACCAGAAACTTGGTATCTAGCATCATGAATTGAGTCTGTTTCCAATTTGATAAATATCTTAACATTCATCCCAGTCTGATTTTTTGAATGCCCTACTAAATAACTCTTTAAGTCATCATTACTCTGTAGCACCTTATCTCTGTTAAGAAATGCCTCCCTTAGAATTTCATCTTGGCTCATAGGGTTTCTCCACTGACCAATCTTAAGTGCTCTGATGCGGCTCTTACAGAAGACGATGCTCTTTCTATATCTTGGTGTAAGGTTTTTCGACCAAAACTAATGCGTATGGTGCCGTTAATTTCTGCTTGGGAAAGGCCCATAGATTTAAGCACATGTGAAGGTTCATCGCTATCGGTGGCGCAAGCAGAACCTTTAGAAACAGCTAAGTCATCCATGGCAAATATTAAGCTGTCTGCGTTTAAATCTGGAAAACATAGACTGATAATACCTGGGTAGGCGTTCTTGGGATCACCATTGATCTTTAGCCCTTCTATATCTTTAATAGATTCTAGAAATAATTCTCTGCATTTAGACAAGTGTATGTGATCTTTTTGCATAGAAGATTTGGCTAAACGAAAGGCAGAGGCCATTCCGACTATTTGATGGGTTGCTAATGTCCCTGGTCGCATGCCTCTTTCCTGGCCGCCCCCAAATATCAATGGCTTGAGCCGCCCCACCGTTTCATGATTAACAAATAAAGCACCAACACCTTTTGGCCCGTATACTTTATGTGCTGATAAAGACATAAGATCAATGTTGTTTTCTCTAACATCAAGTGATAATTTTCCGTTACTCTGCGCAGCATCCACATGGAAAACAGTGCCTTTATCTCTGCATAGAGAGCCTATTAAAGCAATATCATTAGTACTACCTACTTCGTTGTTGATATGCATACAGCTAAGCAAATCAACCCCATTATCTAGTGTCCTCGAGATCACATCGGGATCGATGTAACCATGATGATTTGGAGCAATAAATTCAACGCTATGTCCTTTTTGTTTGAGCTCCATAAGAGGCTCAATAACTGATTTATGTTCAATAAATGATGACGCGATTCTCAAAGGTCGATCTTTCATTTTAAACTCAGCAAAACCCATAAGTGCCAGATTATTCGCCTCCGTTGCTCCAGAGGTCCAAATAATTTCATCTCCATCAGCATTAATTAATTTAGCAACATCCGTTCTTGAGGATTCAATCAATTCATTAACTAAGCTTCCATACTCGTGATCTAAAGAAGAAGGATTGCCAAAAAGATCATTGTCTAAAACTGACTTTATGTCTGTTTTAACATCCTCTGCAATAGGTGTGGTAGAGGCATAATCAAGATATATTTTCTTTATCGACATTTTATTCTTTTGGCTTTTGATAAGAGGTTAGTATGCCTCGCATAATATTTACTTCATTCTCATCAAGTTCAGCTCTATTAAATAATGCTCTCAATCTTCGCATTAGTTGTTTTGGGTTTCTAGGGTTAAGAAAACCGGTCTCAAGCAACACTTCTTTTAGATGTTCATAAAATAATTCCATTTCTTGTCCAGAAGCTAAATTTCTTTCGGCAATTATCTTGTCGTCCGGCGACAGAGACATTTTGATCTCGTAAGCCACCACCTGAACCGCCATGGCTAGATTGAGAGAAGAATATTTTTCACCAGTAGGTATATAAACTAAGTGATTACATCTGTCGATTTCTTCATTGCTTAATCCTGAGGTCTCAGGCCCAAATACAATTGAGATCTTTTGCTTATCAGATATGCTGACAATCTCATCAACAAAGTCTCTTATCGGGGAGACGGGAACACTGATCCTTCTATTTCTCGCTGTCGTTCCAATGACATAGCCAGAATCACCAATGGCATCTTCTAAATCATTATGAACGCTTGCGTTCAGCAAAATATCAAGTGCAGCTGAAGATCTAGCCCTTGATTCTGGGTGAGGATGTTCACTCGGGTCAACCAAGGCTAGTTGATCAAAACCCATCGTTGCAATAGCCCTAGCAACCGCTCCTATATTTCCAGGGTGAGACGGTCTTACAAGAACAAATTGTATTTTTTGATTCAAAACAAACTTTAACAATTACCAATAAAGTAAAACATTTGATTAAAAAGTTTTGTTATTCTACACATATTCCATTGAGTTATTTATTCATGATAGAGATTTTAGCATGCAAGCTTTTTTAAACACTGCCGTAGAAGCCGCGAGAAAGGCTGGTGATATTGCTCAAATTAATTTTGCACGAATTAATCAAAGCGATATAAAAACCAAGGCCTACAATGAGTTTGCGACCTTTGTGGATGAAGAGGCAGAAAAAGCCATCATTGAAATCATTCATAGCCGATACCCTGACCACACCATATTAGCTGAAGAACAAGGCCTTACAGGTGATGAGTCAGACTATTTATGGATTATAGATCCCATTGATGGCACGACAAATTATATTCATTCCTTTCCGGTTTATTGCGTTTCAATTGCATTAAAGATCAAGGGAAGACTCGAGGTTGCTGTCATCTACGACCCTTCCAGACAAGAATTATTCACTGCTATTAGAGGTATGGGTGCTCTACTTGATGGAAGAAAGATCAGAGTAAGTAAACAGCGCAAGCTTCAGGGAGCATTGCTTGGAACAGGATTCCCGTATCGGGATCAATTTGATTGGATGGAGGTTTATCTAGACATTTTCATAGATTTTACAAAAATTGTCGGCGCAATCAGGCGTCCAGGATCTGCGGCTTTGGATTTAGCTTACGTTGCCTCAGGTCGATATGATGGGTTCTGGGAATTTGGGCTTAAACCTTGGGACGTTGCAGCTGGGGTTCTTTTAATCCAAGAGGCAGGTGGTTTAGTTAAAAGCATGATACCTGGTGAAGATGCGGTAGAAAGTGGAAGCTTGTTATGCGGAAACCCTCATCTCTTCGATCCGATGTGTGAAATTGTCTCTAAATACGACGACCGTTTGAAAAAGCTATTCTAAATTAACTTCGCCCTAGGGCATTCCATCGTCAACTTCTTCTCGTTTAGAGGGCAAAAGATCGGTGGTAGAAATATCTAAATAAAAGACGCTGGTTGAGGCAACAAAGATAGAGGAATAAGTTCCTATTAATACACCAATAATCAATGCCACGGAGAAGCCTGATAGCGATTGTCCGCCCATGAAATATAGAGCCAATAAAACCATCAAGGTCGTTGAACTGGTGATGATAGTTCGGCTGATGGTTTGAGTGATTGAAGCATTGAGAACCTCAAGGGTTTCCGTTCTTCTCATAGATCGGAAATTTTCTCTAATTCGATCGAATATAACAATGGTGTCATTAAGAGAATAACCAACCACAGCCAATATGGCGGCAAGAACAGCTAGATCAAAAGTAATCTGAAAGAACGAAAAAATACCTAAGGTTATTAGAACATCATGAATCAAGGCGAGCACCGCACCGATTGAAAATTTCCATTGGAATCGAAAAACAATATAAATCATGATCATGATTAACGCGAAGATCATGGCTAAACCACCTTGCTCAGTAAGCTCTTCCCCAACCTGCGCACTGACATACTCAGAACTTAATAGTTCGACATTATTTGATGATTGACTAACAGCTTCAATAATCTGATTTCCTACTTTTCTTGAATCCACGCCTTCTCTAGGAGCAGTCCTAATCATGAGATCGGTGGCTGAACCTGAGTTTTGCACGATGGCATCATCAAAGCCAGATGTAGAAAGATCAAGTCTAACCTGCTGGATTTCAGGTGCTTCCTGAAAGCTAACCTCTATCTGGAATCCCCCTGTAAAATCTATCCCTGGGTTCAAGCCTCTTGTGACAAGAGATAACCCTGACAAGATCATTAATACAATTGATAAGATCGTGGTTATGCGACGAATAGAGAGAAATTTGATGGTGGTTTTAAACATCTTAAATCCTCAACTTCTCAATGGTTTTATTTCCATAGAAAAAATTCACAACAGCTCTAGAAGCAATAATAGCTGTGAACAATGAAGTGAGTATCCCTAAGGAAAGTGTTACTGCAAAACCTTTAATGGGACCTGTACCAAAGGTAAAAAGCACTAAGGCAGCAATCAGTGTTGTTATATTGGCATCGGCAATGGTGCCAAAGGCTTTTTGATATCCTGCAGCAATGCTAGCTTGAGGTGAATTACCGTTTCTTAGCTCTTCTCTAATTCGCTCAAAGATAAGAACATTTGCATCAACAGCCATCCCGACAGTAAGCACAATTCCAGCGATACCCGGGAGTGTCAGAGACGCCTGTAAAAGTGAGAGCAGAGCCACAATAAGCGTCAAATTAACCACTAAGCCAATGTTTGCAATTAAACCAAAACCCTTATAGTAAAGAATCATAAAAATAATAATGGCTATCAGTCCGGCGACAATAGCTGCGAAGCCTTTGTCGATATTATCTTGACCTAAACTCGGACCCACAGTCTTTTCTTCAATTTTAAAAATAGGTGCCGCTAAAGCTCCTGCTCTCAGTAAAATTGCCAGGTCTTTAGCTTCAAAGACAGTTAATCCTGTAATTTCAAACTGACTACTAAAAACACCTCTGATGGTAGCTATGTTAATAACTTCTTTATCGAGAACAGACCGATTAAAAAAATCGCCATCCTCTTCTATGGTTTCTTGACGTTGCTGAACAAATAGAACAGCCATCGGTTTATTTAAGTTCTTTTTAGTGGTTTCCAGCATCGATTTAGAACCTTTGCTGTCTAAGCGGATTGAAACAGCTGGCCTTCCTTGGGAAAAAGATTGTGATGCATCAATCAATTGATTACCTGTAACAATTGCCTTCTTCTTTAAAAGCACAGGGTTACCTGAACGATCCTTAAAAAGATCACAGCCAATTGGTGCTCGTCCTTTCTCTTCAGCTTCAAAAGCATTCTCGTTCTCACAAACTAAACGAAACTCTAATGTTGCTGTTGCCCCTAATATTCTTTCAGCTTGGGTTGGATCTTGAACCCCTGGTAGCTGGACCACAATGCGGTCAAGGCCTTGTCGCTGAACAATTGGTTCAGCCACACCTAATTCATTGACTCTATTTCTCATCGTCAGAATATTTTGTTGGATAGCAAAATCTCGTCTTTGCTTAAGCTGTTCGTCTGTCATGCTCACCACCATCACGGTTTGTGAGCCAGAAGAAGCGTTTGTTACCTCAAGTAAGTTATCAATCTCTCTAACAGATCGTCTTGCCTGATTGTAATCCTCGGGGTTAACCAACTCGACTCTCAGGCTATTGCCTTCTTTTCTTATACTTCTTCGTATTCTCTGATCAATAAGTGATTTATTGATGTCAGTGATGTACTGATCAAGCCTCTGCTGAATTGCAGCATCAAGATCAACTTCAAATTTAAAATAAACCCCTCCTCTAAGATCAAGACCTAGACTCATTTGATTTAAATCTAGCTGCTGAATCCAGCCCGGCATTCTCGGCGCGAAGGTCAAAGCCACTGTGGAAAATCTACCTAAATAGGATCTGAGACGATCACTAGCGTCTATTTGCCCTTCAACATTAGCGAAACGGATGAGCAAATCCCCATTTTTATTAGTAACGGAAGTAAAATTTGATTCTCTGCTCAAGAGGAAATCTTCAACATCCTTTAACTCAGCTTCATTAAAAACCAGGCCACTCTCCTTGGAGATTATTAAGGCTGGATCTTCACCGTAGAAATTAGGTAGTGCAAATAGTGTCCCTAGAAGGATCACAATTATGACCATAGCATTTTTCCAAAAGGGGTACTGATTCATCGAAATTTAACCTTTTTTTATTGTACCTTTTGGCAACAAGGAGCCAATTGTATGTCTCTGCACCTTGATAACCGTATCGTCTGATATTTGTAACTGAACATACTGGTCATTGATCTCTCTAATCTTGCCTAAAATTCCTCCTGCAGTTACAACTTCATTTCCAACCTCTAAAGAAGTGATCATCTCTTGATGTTCTTTTTGCTTTTTAGACTGCGGCCTAATAAGCAAAAAATAAAAAACAACAAAAATAATAATTAAGGGTATAAACGACATAATAGGGTCTCCCCCTATTCCGCCATCTTGTGCCCAAGCATTTTCAAAAAATATACTCATTTTGCTCCCTTGAGAAAAAATAGATGTGCAATTATGACACAGAAACAATTATTGCTGATACTTCTCTGTAAAACTTTTCTTAAATTTATCGAATGAATTCGTAGTAATTGCCTCGCGGATATTAGCCATTAACCCTAAATAAAAACTTATGTTATGTATTGTTGCCAATCGACTGCCCAGTATCTCATTGCAATTAAACAAGTGTCTTATATATGAGCGTGAGAAATTATTACAGCTATAACAGTTACAATCTTCATCTATGGGTCTTAGGTCTTCTTTGTTTTGAGCGTTTTTAATTCTTAAAACTCCTCTGTGGGTATAAATTTGACCGTTTCTTGCATGTCTGGTTGGTATAACACAATCAAACATATCAACCCCTACATCAACGGCACTAATAATATCTAGCGGTGTTCCTAATCCCATTAAGTATCTAGGCATGCTTTTAGGCATTGCTGGCATTAAGAGCTCTAGAACCTCCATTCTTTCATTTATTGTTTCACCCACTGATAAGCCGCCAATGGCTAATCCATCAAAGTCAATAGAGGACAGATAATCAAGATTTTCGAGTCTTAAGTCTCCATACATTCCACCTTGGATAATCCCAAAAATTGCGCTATCAGAGCCCTGTTTTAAGTCTTCATATGATTCAAAACTTCTCAAAGCCCATTGCTCAGATCTCTTCATTGAGAGCATCGCCTCATCTTTGCTTGCTGGGTAATGAGTGCATTCATCGAGAACCATTTGAATATTGCTTCCTAGAGTCCTCTGAATACGCATAGCAATTTCTGGTGTCAGCCTAATCATGTCACCGTTGACAGGTGAATCAAATTCTACGTACTCGTCAGTGATCGTCCTTTTTTTTGACAAACTCCAAATCTGATAACCACCAGAATCGGTCAAGATTGGTTTATCCCAAGCCATAAAGTTGTGTAAGCCTTTGTGTGCTTGAATAATTGCTTCGCCAGGCCTTATCATGAGATGGTAAGTGTTGGAGAGAATTATCTCAGCACCCATATCGACTAACTCATAAGGAGCCATTGTTTTTACTGAACCGTAAGTTCCAACAGGCATAAATACTGGAGTTTTTATAACGCCACGATCAAACTCAATGGTGCAAGCCCGGGCAGCTTTATCTTGATGGTCTAATTTAAATTTCATTGTCGTTGTTTCTCTAAAAACATGGCATCGCCATAACTGTAGAAGCGATAACCACTGTTAATTGCGTGCTGATATGATTTTAGAATGGTTTGTGCTCCAGCGAAAGCCGAAACCAGCATAATTAATGAAGATTCTGGAAGATGGAAGTTGGTGACCATAGCATCGATAACTTTAAATTCAAAACCAGGGGTAATAAATATGTCTGTTTCACCTTGAAATGCTTCAATCTGGCCCTGCTTTGCAATACTCTCTAAAGCTCTCACCACAGTTGTGCCCACGGCAATAACCCTCCCTTGATTAGATCTTGCCTTGTCGATCTTCTCACACAAAATCCGATCGATTATAAATTGCTCTTTGTGTAATTTCTTAGTTTCCAGTTGCTCCTCTCTTAGTGGCATGAAGGTTCCTGCGCCGACGTGCAAAGTCAGGTAGCCTATCTCAATCCCATTGGAACTGATCTCCTCTAATAATGAATCAGTGAAATGCAAACCTGCAGTAGGAGCTGCAACTGCGCCTGATTCTGATGCGAATATTGTCTGATATCGTTTTTCATCCGCAAGCAGAGACTCTCTTTTTATATAGGGTGGGAGTGGAACAGAACCTGAGTTATTCAAAATTTCCATGATTGGCTTGTCTGACCTTAATAAGAAAAAATGACTCTGCCTTTCTAATACCTCTAGAATTTCATTGTTACCGACGATAAGTTCTGAACCAGGCCTGAGTTTGCCACTAAATTTAATCTGGCCGATGAAAGTCGATTCATCAACCCTCCTTTCAAATAAAACCTCCACACTTCCACCAGATCTTTTTTTACCAAATAATCTGGCTTTAACCACTCGTGTGTTGTTAAGGATAAGTAAATCGTTCTCTCTTAATAAGTGTTTAAGATCGGTAAATTGATGGTCTTTAAGTTTAGCGTCCTGAACGTGGAGCAACCTGGACGCATCTCTTTCCTCTAGGGGATTTTGAGCGATGAGGTGCTTAGGCACTGAGAATTGGAAGTCTTTGATTTCCATGAAAACATTATGACCTGTGGACTGTCCTATAAACAAGAGGTATTCTGCCATAAGGATTTAGCCGGGATGGCGGAATTGGTAGACGCGCCGGATTCAAAATCCGGTGGGGTTAAACCCGTGAGAGTTCGAGTCTCTCTCCCGGCATAATAAAGATGGGCTTATGAAATATTGCAATCAATGTGGAAAAACTAACGAATCGATTATTCCTGAGAATGATACGAAGGTAAGATTTGTTTGCAGTGACTGTGGATTCATCCACTATGAAAACCCAAAAATTGTCGTAGGAACTGTGCCAATTTTCAAAAATGAAGTTCTCTTGTGCTTAAGAGCGATAGAACCAAGAAGAAATTATTGGACGCTTCCTGCAGGTTTCCTCGAGAACGGAGAAAGTCTTGAACAAGGAGCTATCAGAGAATCTGAAGAGGAGGCAATGTTCACGCCTTCACTTGGACCAATGTTAGCAATGATCGATGTTATTCATGCGAATCAAGTGCATATCTTCTTTAGAGCAACTCTAGAAAAATTAGAGTTCTCTGCTGGGGTTGAATCTCTGGATGTCAAAATGTTTCCTTTAAATGATATTCCTTGGGATAATATGGCATTTGAGACAGGGAAAATTGCTCTTAGAGGAATGATTGAGAAGCCACCTGATGATTTTGAACCGATATATAAAACGATTCAATAAAACGGAAAACTTATGACATTTTTAGTTGGTGAAAATTGTATAAAGTGTAAATTAGGAGATTGCGTCGAAGTGTGTCCCGTGGACTGCTTTCATGAAGGTCCCAATATGTTAGTCATCAACCCCGATGAATGCATTGACTGTGCTCTATGTGAACCTGAATGCCCGGTTGATGCAATTTTTGCAGATGATGAGATTCCTGAAGGTCAAGAAGGCTTTTTGGAGCTTAATATAGAACTCAGTGAAATTTGGCCAGTAATTTCTGAAGCGCCTGAACCACCTGAAGATGCTGATGAGTGGAGAGAAGTAAAGAATAAATTAAAATATCTTGAGCGATAGGCCCTAGTATTATTGGCTATCTAATCGAGCTCGGAGAGTAGCTGCAGGCATATAACCAACGATTATTTCTCCTTTATCGGTTAACATCGTCGGCGTGCCTTGGACATTAAACATTAACCCCAAATTATAGTGGTCTTGCACAGGATCATCGGCACAGACTTTATTTGATAACTCTTCGCCTCGCTTGGCTTTAGTAATTGCTTTCTGTCGATTATCACTGCACCAGACCTTTTGCGCCTTATACCAGCTATCTGTTTCAGGTCCGCTTCTTGGGAAAAAGACATACTGCACTCTGATTCCCTCATCCAAGACCTCTTCAATTTCTTCATGAAACTTTCGACAATAGCCACAATCAATATCTGTGAAAATTGTAATTGTGTGCTGATAGTCAGGTGGGGCAAAAGTTATCATTGATGCCTGACTGATTGAGTTCAAATAATCAATGCGAACATTTTCTCGTTCTGACTCTGTTAAATTCTCACTGGAAGCAGTGTCGTACAAATCCCCGTTAATTAAGTATTTTCCATCGTCACTAACATAAAAAACCTGGGATCCAATCTTGACCGTGTAAAGATTATCGATAGGTGATTTCTGCAGGTCGATAGGCGTATCATTTGGGAAAAATTCTGAGAGTTGAGAAAGAATGGCCTCTACTCTAGTTGTTCCAGGATCATCTTCCTCAGAATTAAGGCTCATAGTTCCAAACACGCAAGTCACACAAGCAATCATTGTTAAGTAACGAATCATTGGTCTAGTTTATAAAAATCTCATCCCCTTGGGTGATGTTTTTGATGAATATCTTTTAAACGATGTTGAGCAATGTGGGTGTAAATTTGGGTAGTGGACAAATCACTATGACCTAAAAGCATTTGCACTACCCTTAAGTCTGCACCGTGATTAATCAAATGAGTCGCAAAAGCGTGTCTCAGACTGTGTGGAGATAAATCTGATTTGATGCCAACTTTTTTAGAATATTTCTTAATAATTTGCCAAAAAGCCTGTCTTGAAATGTGCTCAGATGTCCTGGTTGGAAACAAGAATTCTGATTGTCTTTCTCCTAAGATCTCTATAATTGGTCCATCCAGAAAATTCTTCAACCTTCGTTTTGCTATAGTGCCCATAGGCACTAATCGCTCTTTGTTCCCCTTTCCCATCACCCTTACATAGCCTTGATTCAGGTTTACATCTGCTTGTTTGAGACTTACCAGTTCAGACACCCTTAAGCCGGTAGCATAAAGAATTTCTAACATTGTTCTGTCTCTAAAACCCAGAGGTTTTTTTGAGTTGGGCGCCTTAATCAATTGAAGGACTTCTTCCTCTGTCAATAACTTCGGAAGACTCTTACCTATTTTTGGCATAGAAATTTTTTCAGTGGGATTAGTCGATATTATTTCCTCTTGAAAAAGATAGCCATAGAATCGCCGGAATGAAGATAGCATTCTCGCTGAGGTTCTTGCACTGATCCCAGAATGGGCTTTATCTGCTATAAAATCCAATAGATCGGCACGAGAAATATCCTCGATCTTGAGACGTTTTTTTAAAGCCCATTTGCCTAAAACATTAATATCAGAACGATAGGCGCTCAAGGTGGATTTAGAAAGGCCTTGCTCCAGCCATATTGAGTCTATGAAAGCATCGATAATTTGATCGGTATCAGAATTATTCGTCATCGGTTTTTTTCATTGTCTAGTTTTGTGTATTATGTTGTTTTTAATATACACAATATAAAAAATCCATGAAAAGTGTTTCTATGTATTTATTCGGTTCTTGGGCGTGGCTGGTCTTCACAGTCATTCTCTTAATCATGGTATGTTGCTTTCCCTTTACTCGCACAGTCAAATCCGCTAGGACATTGGGGAAAAGATCTGCATCTGCAATGCTAAAACTAATGGGCATAGAACTTAATGTGGAAGGCAGTGAGCACCTTGTGGATGGGCCTTCGGTTTTGGTCGCAAACCACGCCAGTTATACTGACCCTATGATTTTGGCAGCTGCATTACCTCCTAAATTTGGCTATGTTGCCAAAAAAGAATTAAAGCATATCCCTTTTGCGAATTATGTTCTTGGAAAGCTAGGGACACATCTTGTAGATAGAGTGAACCCTAAAAAAGGAGCGGATGACTTAAACAAAATTATGAAAAGCAATAAAGCTCAAGATTCTATTGTGTTCTTTCCTGAAGCAACATTTCTAAAAGAAAAAGGACTCTTAAAATTTAAAAAGGGAGCATTTATCACAGCAATTAGAAATAAAAGTCCAGTGATCCCAGTAACCATTAATGGAAGCAGAGAATTACTTAGATCTGAGAGTTGGTTACCAAAAAAAGTGAGTCTACACATAAAGATTCATCCCCCACTCAATACCTCCAATGAATTCACAAATCCGCAGGAATTATCTGATGAGTCCAGGAAAATGATTCTTGGAGATCTAAACGAACCTGATCTCAACCACAGATCTTTCTCTTAATCTAACCTCGTCTGTCGGAGACGTATTCTATCCAAGATTCTGCGTTTCTTTTATTGCTCTCAGTACCAACTTCTATAGCTTCAGTGAAAGATTCAATGGCTTGTTCATATTCTTCAAGTTCTGTATGAGCCATTCCTCTGAGAATAAAAACGTCCCCAGGATTCTCAAGATTAGGATCAAGCAACGCCATTTCTGTAGCTTCTTTAATTCCATCCCAATCGCTCATTTCATTAAGCAACATTGCCTTCTGAATGAACAATGATCCATCTTCTATCATAGGGGCAAGTACATCTATTACTTCTATGGCTTCCTTGAACTCTCTCGCTGAAGTCCATGCGCCTAAAAGCAGTCTTAGGTTGTCCTCATTCCTCTCAATTAAACCAGCATCCATATTTTCTTGCATAATCACAGCTGCTTGATAGGGAATCTCTAAATATAGACTTAATCTTGCTAAACTCTCAAGCGTCTCTTTTTTCTCAATAGAGTTGTTTTTATATCCCAAATTTAGAGCAGCTAATGCATCCGCATCCTTTTGCATTTCCATGTATGCGCCAGCCATTGTTTCCCAGTATTTTTCTTTTTCTGGCCAATATGTTGCAAGCTGCTTAACAATATTAATCGCATCGTCATAACGTTTATTAAGAAATAAGATGGCAAGCTCTAACTCAAGCCAGCTCTGTTTTGGCTCTAAAGATTTGAGATTAGCCATAGTGATATAGGGTAACGCTTCCAAAGGTTTCCCTTGTTGGAAATAAGCGATGCCTGTCATGATATAGGACTCTGCAGCTGGGTCCTTTTCATATTTAAAAAATTCCATCAAAGAAGCAATAGCAAGGTCCCATTGCTCTTTGGAACCATAAAGACTAGCGATATTGAACAAGGTTCCTTGATGTTGTGTGTTACCTAAGACATTGTATTCAACACATTTACTGAAGACCTCAATTGCGTCATCTATTTTGTTCTGATTAACATAGATAAATCCCATAAATTGATACACCACGGCTTCTTCGTATTTTGTCAAATTCCAACTCAGCATTTTCTGTAAATTTTCCATTGCTCCTTCAAAATCATTATCTCCAAAGCGATCGGCAATCCCTTCAAATTTCTTATTGACATTATTGGTCATCTGCCTTGCCGAATTCGGTCGTTCAATTGCCACACGATCCTCTCGCAGAGGATGATATTGTGGCAATGACTCGGAAATTGAATACTCTGCATAGACACCTAATAACAATGGCAATACAATCAACAATTTTCTGAAGTTAATGAATTTCGTCATAAGCTAATCTAATTTAAATTCTAGTGTCTGCATGGCTTTTCTTTCAACAGGCACTCCGTTGACAATTCTTGGCTTAAATTTCCATTTGAGAACAGCCCTGATCACGTTCCGATCAAAAAGTCTCTTAGGAACTGATTCCACCACAACCACACCTCTAACAGAACCATCTGTCGCTATAGTAACCTCAACAACTACATAACCTTCTATACCTTCAACTAATGCTTCTCTAGGCCATTGTGGATCTATTCTTACTATAGGTAATACATCTCCTTCAGCAAGAGGGTTTCCTTGCCAGTTCCCTAAAAAGGGGCCTCCCCCAGCAATGGTGGGTAAATCTATATCAGGAATTTCTATCTTAACTTTATTCAAGGTTGGTTTTACCTGCTTGTTGACTATTAATTTAGGAGGTGGCGGAGGCTCTTTAGGTGGCTTAGGCTTTATGGGCTTTCTTCTGTCCTTAAAGCTTAAACTTTCGTCATCCTTGATACGAATAAATTCCATCATTTGTCCTTCGGATGAAGAACGAAATCTTTGGTCTCCAGAATCAATTAATGCCTGCATTAGAAAAAACAAACATAAAGTAATGATTACCCCTATCAACAAAGCAGTGAGGTATCTAAACTCTGGCTTCAAATTAATTGTTAATGATTCCATTCTTTTATTTTTCTTTCGCAGATAGGGAAACTTTGGAAATACCGCCAAGGCGAATCTGATCCATAATATCTATAACCAATCCTGTCGATGCTAATTCATCGGCAACAATTACTACGCTGCTTTCAGGGTTTTCAGCATGAGCGGCTTCCATTAATATTCTCACTGACTCTAATTGAATCTGATTCTTATTCATCCAAATTTGATCGCTGGGAGAGATAGCTATGAGTATATTGCCCTGTTCAGCTCTCATGGCAGTTTCAGCTTCTGGTCGATTGGGGTCAATGCCAGTCTCTTTTATGAAAGATGTGGTGACAATAAAGAAGATCAACATGATGAAGACGATATCCATCATCGGCGTAATATTAATTTCGCTGTCTTCTTCTTCTCTTCTTCTCTTTCTAATCATAAAATTATTTTTGAGCCGCTAGTGATACATTCCTCGCCCCGGCTAATCTTGACTGGTCAATCACCTTAACCAAGAATCCAGCATCTGCTTCTCGATCAGAAACCACAACCACTGTGGCCTGTGGTTTTAATGCAAGATTAGATTCGATATTCGCTCTCACGGCATCCAGGGTTATTAGTCGATCTTGAACAAAGATTTGCCCCTCTGCTGAGATTCTTACTGAGATAACCTCTGATTTCTTTTGCTCTTTAATTGGAGATTTTGTGGGTCGATTCACATCGATAGAGATTTCTTTGACAAATGATGTGGTGACAATAAAGAAGATTAGCATGATGAAGACAATATCAAGCATAGGCGTGATATTGATCTCACTTTCTTCTCGATTTTTTTTAAACTTTCTTCTCATCACACATCAATCGATTATTAGCTGATCAGCGATACGTGAAATTTCATCGTCAGCTTTTCGTTTTAAAAGGTTAGCAATATAGAGACCTGAGATAGCTGCCACTAAACCTGCCATTGTTGGAATTGTAGCCTGTGAAACACCGCTTGCCATAAGTCTTGCATTACCAGTGCCAAAAAATGTCATCACATCAAAAACCTTAATCATGCCCACAACGGTTCCCAGGAGTCCCAAAAGAGGAAGAATCTGCATCATTGTCTCTATGGTCAATAAAAAGCGTTTGGTCTCAGTTGAAACTTCAGAGATCATTTGATCTCTCATTCTCATGGAAAACCAATCCCCTTTATTATTGATTGAACCCCACTCATCAATAATCTCAAGTCGCTTCTGAGGTAATAGATATTGGAAAAACCAAAATCGCTCAATAATTAGCGTCCACATAATGATTGTAACCATAAGAATACCCCAGAGAACTGGCCCGCCAGCTTCAAAGAACTCTCTTATTTCCGGTAAAACGATAAACAGGATAATGGCAACAATTACTGAAGATACAGCAACAATTACAGTGGTTTCCCTGCTTCTAGATTGTTGCTCAAACCAACGTGATAAATTTCTCAGAAATGACATAAAACAACACTATTTTTTTCCTGCGTTTCTAGCAATAAGCCCGGCACTTTGTTCCTCTATGATTTCAATTAAAGAACCGCTCCAACTGGTCAAGACACTGTGGAGAAAAACCAAAGGTATGGCTACAATAAGGCCAAGCATAGTAGTAACCAAAGCTTGTGAAATACCACCAGCCATTAATTTAGGATCCCCTGTTCCAAATAGAGTCAGTGCCTGAAAAGTAACAATCATACCCACCACCGTTCCTAATAATCCCAATAGCGGAGCAACAGCAGCAAAGACTTTGATGATGCTGTGATATTTTTCCAGCTTTGGTACTTCTCTTAGAATGGCTTCATCAATTTTTAGTTCGAGGGATTCTGGTTCTATGCTCTGATTCTGATCGTAAACAGATAAAATCCTTCCTAAGGAATTGTCATCAGAAATTACATCAGAGGCTAATTGTCGATTAATCGCATCGCCCTCATCTTTTAGTAGTTTTAATCGCCATCCCGACAAAGCTAAACCAAGCAATCCAATGAAGATGATTACATAACCCACAAATCCACCTTGGTTGATTCTCTCCCCAAGACCTGGAGCTTGGATAAGTAGGCCTAAGATTTGCCCTCTGCTGGGATCTACAGCCATTGCTGTATAACCTTCATCAAGATCATAGAGATCTTCAGCTAGGGATCTAAAGCGTCTCGCTGGTTGTCTAGCCAAAACCTGAAGTGATTGTGTTTCAGGTATAAATTTCAGGAAGAAGTTCTCAGTGATTGCATTAAAGACCCCTACTCTCACTATCTCTGCATCTGTGATTGACCCGCCTGGAAGAATGACTTTGCTGTTAAAACGTTCAACATTTCCAGATTTTGTCATTTCCTCGAGCATGGTAACGATTAATCCTTTCATCTGATCAATGCTCGGCAGATTTCTGGTTTCAGCTAACTCAGCTAATGACCCTTCCCTACCTGGATATTGAACTGATACAAGAGAATTTTTAACCGTTGCTATTGCTTCCCCTGCAACCTGTCTGACCACACCAAAAAGTTCACCAAAATTTCCTATTCTTATTCTTAAAGTCTCACCTATCTCTTCAAGAATCTTCTCGTTATCCTCAAATTCTTTTTGTAAACGCACACTTCGCTCTTCTTCCAGCTGCAGTCTGCGTTTTGCCTCTTCCAATAATTCTCGTTGACGGTTTCTAGCGCTCAAAAATTCTTCTTCCCTTTGATCATTAACAGCGCCAGTCCTAATGCTATCGGACTTAGTAATCTCAAGGAGCATTTCCATGGTCTGGATGTCCTTAAGTTTCTCTAATAAAACAGGATCCCCGGTTTCCTCTTCTGTCTGAGAGTCTTCTTGAGAAGAAACTTGCAGAGTAAACACCAATAAAAAAATTGATAACCCTAGGATTTTGATCTTCTTAAGAGTCATCGCACGGCTCCCGGAGCTTCTATCGGTAACTGAATGAGATCAGGTGTAATTTGTTTCTTTGCAATTCTCAGCCCTTCTTTAACATAGTCGGTGTATTTTCTAGGAAGATCCTCCCATTGGTTCGTTTCCTTATTCCAAAACCCGGTTTCATTCTGATCGGGTGTTTGGTAAGTCAAGGATGTCCTGCCAATCCTTAGAAAATCAACTTGTCTGGTTTCGCCATCGATATCCAAAAACCCAGTGTAGGCTTCGATATCAGACCCGAAACTCGTCTCAATCTGATAGGCATCCATAATCTGTCTGAATTTCTCAGAAACAGTTATGTCGGACTCGTCCATGATCACTCTCAGGCGTGCCACACGCTCTTTTCTCTCTTCAAGCAAGAATGGAATATCCAAATCGATAAAACGATCTAAAGTGTCTATGCTCTCGAGCATCAAGGGGACTATTCCGCGCTCTATTAGTGCAAATTCTACAAGCTGTTGATTGATCTCAATAATTTGATTTTCCTGATCCTCTATCAATCTCTCAACATAATCATTGTAGGCAATTAATCTGTCAATTTGCTGAAGAACGACTCGATATTCTCCCAATAATTCTTGGGTTTCGACTGACAAATCTGTGATTCTTGCCTGAGAATCCTTTGAATCCATGGTGCTGTCATTCTGCACGTAGAGACTATCGCCAAGAATTTCAACTGGATCGGGAAGAACTATCTCTTCATCGGTCTGAGATTTTAAAACGCCAGAATATGCCAATAGGATAGATACGCCTATTAAAAGGCTTACCGATAAATACTTTGCTCGAAGAATCATCATTAAATTAAATACAAATCCTAGCTACTTTGAATATCAAGGCAAGTTATCAGATAGGTCACTGAAATTAAAGTGGTTTGTCCTCAGCCTGTCTTAATGACAGCGCTAACATAATCAGTAAATAGAGAATCATATATGGAACAGCGACTTTGCCTGGAGTCACCCCTGAAGTATGTTCCGGCGCCATACCAAACAGCGGGTTTATGACCAATGGCCGAACAGCCCAAATGAAAATCCAGAGAATATACATCATCGGTATAAGATTCCGATATTTATATAAAACCACAGCATTAATGAAGCAAAAAGCAACTTGTTGAGCACCCCATAGTGAAAAGAGCATGTAAATAATTCGGTTGGGATCAGGCTCTCCTTCAAAAACGACAATAGTGGCTATCTGATGAGCAGCAAATTCAGGCTGTAAAAAATGCATGTAAGTTGAAAAAATCATCAACAAGAAGAAAGGAATCATTCCATAAAAAGCAATCGGGGAGCCCTTGTAATTATTATCAGCCTGATTTGGTATTATTCTCTGAAGCATAATTTCTGCCTACATGTCCGTGTAATTTGGGCCTCCGGTACCTTCGGGACATCGCCACTGAATGTTTTGAGCGGGGTCCTTGATATCGCAGGTCTTACAATGAATGCAATTTTGAGCATTAATTTGGAAATAAGGCTTGCCCTCTTCCGTTTCCACTACTTCATAAACGCCTGCTGGACAATAGAGTCGTGCTGGCTCACCGAACTCGGGTAAGTTCTTATCAATAGGAATGCTAGGGTCATCCAAGTGTAAATGACAAGGCTGATCTTCCTCATGATTGACTCCGGATAAATAAATAGACGTGGTGCGATCAAAAGTAAGGGTATTGTCAGGTTTTGGGTATTCTTTTATCTCGGCTTGATCGGTGCTTAAAAGTTTAGAGTGATCTGGTGTCGATGCCGATAAAGTAAAGGGTAATTTTCCAAAAAATATATTCTGATCTATCCATATAAATACGGATCCCAAGAGCAGTCCAAATTTTTTCTGAAAGGGTGAGAAATTTCTTGCCCCATGAAGTTCCTTAAAGACCCATGATTTTTTTAACTCTACCTCAAATTCATCAAGCTCTTCTTTCTCACTAGATTCGGTGAATGATTTTACAATGCTTTCAGCAGCAATTAATCCTGACTTCATTGCGGTATGAGTGCCCTTAATTTTTGCCCCGTTCATAAACCCTGCATCACATCCGATCATCATGCCGCCTGGAAAGGTTAATTTTGGGATAGACTGGACACCTCCTTTGTTCAGAGCTCTAGCACCATAAGAAATTCGTTCTCCATTTTCTAAAAGGCTTTTAACTGCTGAATGCATTTTCCATCGTTGAAACTCTTCAAAGGGGCTTAAATACGGATTGATGTAGTCCAGCGAGACTATTAAGCCGATAAA
>Ga0207961_1000057_pt1 | contig 29540 bp, 30 predicted proteins | sample Knorr_S7_td_250__FD_185596 | JGI IMG/M metagenome (GOLD analysis project Ga0207961, IMG submission 185596) | Marine microbial communities from Southern Atlantic Ocean transect - Knorr_S7_td_250_ad_252m_LV_B (SPAdes) (version 2) | ecosystem: Environmental > Aquatic > Marine > Oceanic | place... | reverse complement strand
ATAAAGCATAACAATGAAGCTGAGAGCCATTAGCGCTAAACCCAGAGCAAACTTTATCGGCAAGGATGGGTTTAGGTTTTTTTTCGCAAGATGCATCCATGTGCCAGCAAAGATGGGGGCAAAAATAACCACAAAAATTGGGTTAGCAAACTGAAGCCAACCAATCGGAATAATGTATCCACGTACTGAAAGATCCGTGTAATCCCGTGCAAAAATGCTCAGCGAGCTAGCAGATTGATCGAAGCCAGACCAAAAAGCCGCCGCCCCTATAAACAACAGAGCAAGTAAAACAAGGTTCTTTCTCTCACCGCCGCTTAGCCCAGCAAAAAAGTACAAATAAAGAAAATAGGTCCCCGCGACAAAACATAAGAAGTAATAAAAACCCTCAGCAAAAAGCCTTGCGTCAACCGTATAGAGGCCCAAAAGACCGCCCACAATTACTGCAAACATCACGACCAAACTCACCTTCGTCCAAGTAATTAGCTTAGAGCGTCTGCTTTCTTCTATTGAGTTAGGCTCAGCCCCAGCTGAACCCAGCAGACTTTTTGACTTGATAAACTGTATTACCCCAAAAGTCATGCCGATACCGGCAGCGCCAAAACCCCAGTGCCAGCCTATTTTTTCTCCTAGGTAGGAGCACACTAAAAAACCCAATGTTGAGCCAATATTAATGGCCATATAAAAAATGGTGTAACCAGACTCTCTTCGCTCATCATCTTCTCTGTAGAGCTTTCCAACAATGGTAGAAATGTTTCCTTTTAAAAGACCGGTTCCAAGAACAACGAAAATCAAACCTAGAAAGAAGGTTTGTTCCATCGGTAATGCCAATGTGAAATGGCCTAGAGCTATGATAATTGCACCATAGAGAACAGCTTTTTGATGCCCAAGCAAATTATCAGCAAGCCAACCGCCAGGGATCACCATAAAATAAACCATACCCACGTAAATCCCATAAATAGCCTGAGCCTCAAGACTGCTCCAGCCCAAACCAGGGTTAAAGCCTGTAAGCGCTCCAGTCATATAAAGCACCAGAAGCGCGCGCATCCCATAATAGGACATCCGCTCCCACATCTCGGTCAAAAACAAAGTTCTCAGGCCAATCGGGTGGCCAAAAAAACCCTCGTTAGAATTATTTTCTGTCGCTTCGTTATTCATGGTTCGGGTTACTCCTCATCTCTTTTTATGTTTAGGGTTTTAGACAATAGAATGCCACACTCATAAAGTAAGTAAACAGGCACAGCCAACAAGGTCTGTGAAATAACATCAGGAGGCGTGATCAACATGCCTATAATAAAGGCACCCAAGAAAACATAAGCCCTGTTTTTCTCAAGAGTTTCAATACTTGTTAGTCCGGACCAAACCAAAATCACTGTTGCTATCGGAACCTCAAAGGACAAACCAAAGGCAAAAAACAACACCAGCACAAAATCCAAATAACTAGAAATATCCGTCATCACAGACACCCCTTCTGGCGCCGCAGAGGTGAAAAACCCAAACATCAATGGGAAAACAACAACATAAGCAAAAAGAGCTCCTAGGTAGAACAACAAGGTGCTGGAAACCAACAGAGGGACTGCAAACCGCTTTTCTTTGGTGTAGAGCCCTGGTGCAGTGAAGCCCCATAACTGATAAAGAACTGCTGGCATAGCAAGGAACAATGCGGCAAACATAGTGGTTTTAAAAGGGGTTAAAAAAGGTGAGGCAACTTGTGTAGCGATCATTGTAGAACCCTCTGGTAGCTGATTCATGAGGGGCAAGGCAACACGGTTGAAGACCTCATCAGCAAAGGGGACCAGAATAACAAACAAAAGTAAAACCGCAGAACCTGCCTTTAATAGTCTTGAGCGTAGCTCAATAAGATGAGACAGCAGGGTTTCTTCTTGCAACTCTTCTTCGGACATTATTTGTCTTCAGAGTCTTTTGGTTTATTGTCCTTAGGCGACATTGGCCGGTTAGGTGTTAGCTCAACCTCTTGACGCATTTGTCGAGTAAACGAGTTGACCATCGAGCGGGCCTTGCCTAAGTAGTTACCGATTTTTAATGCCACCTCAGGAAGTCGTTTTGGCCCGAGGACAACTAGCCCCAAGGCACAAAGCAACAACATTTCCCAAAACCCAATGTCAAACATTATGATTTAGGACTTGTCGTCTTCTTCAGCGTTTGAGGATTCTTCTTCGGTTGAGCCTGAAATCTCATCCCCAATATTAGATAATTCAGATTCAGCTTTTTCTGCTTCGGTCATTCCTTTGCGAAAACTTTTAATTGCACCGCCTAAGTCACCACCTAGGTTTTTAAGCCTTTTGGTGCCAAATATCAAAACGACAATCAAAAGCACTATTAAAAGCTGCCAGATACTTATTCCGCTTGCACCCATACGTTTATCCTCTAGTTAATCTTAGTAATAAAACAATCATATCATGTATTTTTTGTTTCTAATGAAATTGTTATGGGGCCATCATTTACCAAAGACACTTGCATATCAGCACCAAAAACACCCGTTTGAACGATGTTAGTAAGCCCTCTTGTTTCTTCAGCAAATAACTCAAACAAAGGCTCCGCGTCTATAGGCGGCATTGCTGTTGAAAAGCCTGGACGGTTTCCTCTGGAGGTGTCTGCCGCAAGCGTAAAATTTGGAACAATCAACACACCACCTTCGACTGATTTAACATCTAGATTCATGTTACCGTTGTCATCATCAAACACCCTTAGCGAGACTGTTTTCTGAGCAAGCTTTCTGGCCTCTTTATCAGTGTCATCAACCTGTATACCCAACAAGACCATAAGCCCAGCACCGATAGCTGCGACCTCTTTTTCGCTTATATCAACTGAGGCACGACTTACCCTTTGTATTAATGCAATCATGGTTTAAAAATAACACACTATTTAATAAATATCGGGTACTATCATGAATAATATTACCCAACCAAAACAAGGAAAAAGGTGAAACGAAGAGACTTAATTGTTGGCGGTATCGGAGCAGCTGGACTTGCAGCAGCAAGCAAAACAAAAGCCCAAAAAAAAGACGTTTTTAAATGGAAAATGGTCACCACATGGCCACCAAACTTTCCAGGTTTAGGCACCGGCGCTATGAGAATGGCAAAAAACATTGAAGCAGCCTCGGGCGGCAGAATAAAAATAAAAGTCTTTGCAGGGGGAGAGCTTGTTCCAGCGTTTGAGGTTTTTGACTACGTCTCGAGTGGTGGTGCCGAGATGGGCCACGGAGCAGCTTATTATTGGCGTGGCAAAAGCGAGGCAACACAAATTTTTACTACACTTCCTTTTGGTTTAAACGCCATGGAGCTAAACGGTTGGCATTATTTTGGTGGCGGTATGGAACTCTATCGAGAGCTCTACGAAGACTTCAATCTAAGACCTTATCCTGCAGGAAACTCTGGTTGTCAAATGGGTGGTTGGTTTAAAAAAGAAATCAACTCAGTTGATGATCTTCAAGGACTAAAAATGCGAATCCCAGGTTTTGGTGGTGAGGTGTTAAGACGCAATGGCGGGACACCGGTTGCTATGCCAGGCGCTGAAATATTCACAGCCCTTCAAACTGGGACGCTTGATGCGGCTGAGTGGATTGGACCTTATAACGATCTTACTTTTGGTTTTCATAAAGTTGCCAAACATTATTATTATCCTGGTTGGCACGAGGGCGGACCCACACTAGAATGCATCGTTAATAAAGAGGCTTATGAGTCACTTCCAAAGGACCTACAAACCATTGTCGATATAGCCGCCAGCGCTACAAACGACAGCATGCTTGCTGAGTTTATGGCCAGAAATGCGTTTGCTTTAGAGCAAATTGAACGGATGGACGATATCAAAATATCCCCTTTTCCTAAAGACGTCATGGCCGCTTTTAAACAAGCATCAGAAGAGATTATTGCCGAGATAATCGACAAAGACCCTAAGTTTGCGAAAATCTATAAATCCTTCTCGGACTACAAAAACACAGTTGAGAAATGGACAAAGATCTCCGAGTACGCCTTATTACAAGACAGATACGAATGAAGAAAGCCTTTGCTTTAGCAGCGATTATACTCAGTTTTTCTAACATCAGCGCAGATGAGCTCTTCATCAATTGCGAAACAGCAAGCGTCAGAGAAGCAGTTAAAGAGGGCAAAATTAAAAAACCCATAGCTACGTATAAAGAAGTGCCGAAATACCCCAATGCTGCTTTATACAAAGGCCTTGAGGGCCGCGTGGTTCTAGGTTATACAGTTAATAGTGACGGAACAATTAGTGATATTAAAGACTTAGCAAGAACAGACAAAGTTTTTGTTGCGCCATCTATAAAAGCTTTGAAGTCTTTCAAGTATAAACCCTCAACAACACAACGAACCAACGAAGCAACAGACTATAAACTAAAGCACGCATTTACTTTTGAAATAGAAGGCTCCGGACCAAATTTATTTTATTTGTCAGAAGACCTCAGACCAGCTTTTGCCAATAAATTTTTTCGGACTCAGGAACTTTCCCCAGAACGAGCAATAAGAAACATTGACAAAAAACTAGCAAAAGAGATGCCAAAAATTCAAAAAGCCATGTATCACTACCTTAGGGCGACAAAAACCAACCAACTTGAAACCAAAAACATACCCAGCGAAAAGAATGACCTGGAGGAAACACTAAAAACCCTCCAAGAACTTGATGAATTAGATCCCAATGTTTTTAGTTTGTTGCAGTTTACGGTTAGAGCAATGTCCCAAATATTTAACAAAACAATAGAGGAAATAAGGCGAGTATCCATGCTTCAAAAAGACATCTTGTTAAGCATGGAGAACAGACATTATCCCAGAGAAGAGCTTTATCAGCATTATATAGACTATGGGATATCTGCTTATAATCTGAGTAGCTGGTGTGAAGCATACGAAAGCTTCGATAAAGCAATCGCAATAGCTAAAAGTAAAAAAATACAAGAGAACCCAAACCTAGCTAAATTTAGGGATATGGCCAAAACAAACCTCAGAAAAGACTAATTTAGACTATAAAAACACAATTGGAGTAACTATGAGCACATCAAACGAAGTATTTTTAGGCCAAAAAAAATCAGTTGCCAGATATAACATGGATACAAAGGAGGCGGTTTGGATCACGGGTGTTGAAGATACCCCATATATTATTACCACATGTGGAGACAATATTTTGGTCCAAAGCATAAATTCTTGGCAAACAAAAAACTCCCATCAATTATTAAATGCCCACACAGGCAAAGAGGTTTGGCGCACTCAGGATATCAAGGGTTGGATAGTTCCTTCGTATCATAACGGAGATATTTATTTTTTTAACCACAAGGGATACATTTCTAAGCTTTGTGGGAATACAGGCTCTTTGTTGTTTGAAACAAAATTTAAAAAATGGCACGACGCAACACAATATCTCTTGGCTATAGCACAGAATAAAATTTATATAATTTCTAAGAAAAAAACTTTTGAGGTAAACCAAGCATCAGGAGAATGCACAGAGATTCCAGAATTAGTAAGCTTCACCCAGGATAAAATAACAGCAGCCTGTGGTAACGGGGTCGATCAAATGGCGTTGTTTTCTGTAATTGCTTCTGCTTCTGGTGGCGACGGCGGCGCGGTAATGATGGGCGGAGACGCCGGTGGCGGAGGCGACGGCGGTTAACCGTATATTTTGTTTGGCAGCCAGGTTACCAACTCTGGGAACAGAGCTATCAATAACAACATAGATAATTGGATTGCGACAAATGGCAACGCACCTTTATAGATTGCTTTTGTTTCTATGGACTCTGGGGCGACCCCCCTCAGATAAAACAAGGCAAAACCAAACGGAGGGGTTAAAAAGGAGGTTTGTAAGTTGATTGCAATCAATATACCCAACCAAACCGGGTCAACCCCAAGGGCCAGAATTATAGGCGCCACAATGGGCACCACCACAAACGTGATTTCTATAAAATCTAAAACAAAACCAAGCAAAAACATAGCCAACATAACCACTACCACGATACCAACAACGCCTCCTGGCACTGACGACAAATAAGCTTGAACCAGTTCATCGCCTTCATAACCCCTGAACACCAAGGAGAAGATCGAAGCACCGATTAAGATTAAAAACACCATGCTGGTTAATTTGGCAGTTTCTTGGCACACGTCTTTCAAAACAGCAAAGCTTAGTTGTTGTTTTGTTGCTGCCAAGAGCAGCGCACCAATAGCACCAACACCAGCCGCCTCTGTGATCGTTGCAATCCCAAAAATAATTGAGCCCAAAACCGCGACCATTAAAAATAGCGGTGGCATTAGCACCCAAAGCAAGCTTGCCAATGACTTTTGCTCACTCTCATTAACAACCTCAGCGGGAGGCATTGTTTCTGGTTTTAAAAACGAGATAAAGACAAGGTAGAACATATAAAGCAAGACCAAGATCAGGCCAGGGATGATCGCCCCAACAAACAAGTCTCCAACAGAAACTGTTTCAGGTGAATAAATACCTCGCTGAAGCTGAGCTTGCTGAAACGAAGAAGACAAGACGTCGCCCAACAAGACTAAAACAATAGAGGGGGGTATTATTTGACCGAGAGTTCCTGAAGCAGCAATCACGCCAGTAGCTATTTCTGGTTTGTAGCCTCGTTTTAACATTGTTGGCAAAGATAAAAGACCCATGGTCACAACGGTTGCACCAACAATACCGGTGCTAGCAGCCAACAACATCCCAACCAGAACCACGGCTAAGCCCAGTCCGCCTCTGTAAGTTCCAAACAAAGAGCTTAGTGTTTCTAAAAGATCTTCTGCTAATTTTGATCTTTCCAAGGTGATACCCATGAAGACGAACAATGGGACAGCAATGAGGGTTTCATTGGTCATAATCCCAAAGAGCCTGCTTGGTAAGGCGCTAAGATAGCCAGCCTCAAAATTTCCAGTCAGTAAGCCGATACCAGCAAACAGCAGAGCAACACCAGCCAGAGTGAAAGCGACCGGGAAACCAATCAGCAGGAATAAGATCACAGTAAAGAAAAGAATAACCGCTTCAATCATTGTCAGACCCACCCATAGATTTGAAGGCAATAAATAAACCCTGCATAAAAAGCAGCATTCCAGTTAGCGGAATAGCTGTCTTTAATATGGGCACAAAGGGGTAGCCTAAGCCGCCCGCGTCTTTTGACGCCTCTTTTATTGCCCATGAAGTTTCAACGTAGTCAAATGAGCCTAAGACCAAAAAGAGGGAGACCGGACACAAACAAAACAAACTTCCAAAAAGATTAACTCGACGCTGGGCTCTTTTAGACCAGCGGCGATAAAACACATCAACACGAACATGAGCGTCTTCGCTCAAGGTGTAGGCTGCTACCAACAGAAAGACCATGGCGTGCATCCAGGTGACCAGCTCTTGAAGCCAGATCCAACCAATTGAAAACACATATCTTAGGATCACAATCCCAAAGACGGTGATAACCATGAACAGAACTAACCAGGACACAAGCTTGCCCAACGAAACATTAATTTTATTGAAGGTTGATAAAACCTGTTTGATAACCGACATAGAGGACTAGTCTTGCCAAAAAGCTGGTGTGAACAAAACCAGCAAGGCAAAAATCTCGAGCCTCCCTAACACCATTGCAGAGATACAAACCCACTTAGGCAGCGATCCAAGATCAGCGTAATTTACAAAAACATCGCCAAGCCCTGGTCCCAGATTGTTTAATGAGGCAGCTACTGCAGAAAACGCAGTTAGTTCATTTAAGCCACACGCCAACATAATCAAAGTGAACACAACCAAAATACCAATATAGGCAGACATAAAGCCCCAAACGGAGTCCAAAATTCTCTGGTCGACCCCTTTTTGATTAATCTTTACCACAATTTCAGCGCTTGGATGGATCAGACGCTTTGCCTCTCTTAAGCCTTGTTTAAATAATATCAAGCAGCGAGCAACTTTTAGCCCCCCACCCGTAGAACCCACAGAGCCTCCGACAAAGCTTAGTAACAACAACAAGAAAGGGATAAAAATCGGCCACACCCCATACCCCGATGAGGTGTAACCAGTGGTTGTGCCAATCGAGACCACTTGAAAGAACATTTGAGAAAAAGACACCCCTTCAAAATTTTCTGAAGAGTTTGTCATTAGAGCTAGCCCAGAAATTATGACGACGGATAACAATAAACCAAGGTAAGCCTTAAACTCCGAATCATTTATGTATGTGGAGAGAGACTTGCTTTTCCAGGCAAAGAAATGCAATGAAAAGTTAATGCCTGCCAGCAACATAAAAACACTTGAGACCCAATAGATCATAGTTGAGCCTTCAAAAAAACCAAAACTCGCATCGTGTGTTGAGAACCCACCAATAGCAACCGTTGTCATCGCATGACACACAGCATCAAAGAGTGTCATACCTCCAATCAGGTAACCCGAAGCACACAAGATGGTGAGCATAAGATAAATATAAGCCAATGATCTGGCGGTTTGTTTTTGCCTGGGTGTGAATTTAGATTCTCTCACAGAGGCAGCAGATTCCGCCCTGTATAAATGCATGCCCCCGACCCCAAGAAGGGGAAGGATAGCAACCGCTAATACAATGATACCCAAACCACCAAGCCACTGTAGCTGAGCCCTATAAAACAATAAGCCTTTGGGCAACAAATCAATATTGGTCATGACCGTTGCGCCGGTGGTGGTTAGGCCTGAGGCAGATTCAAATATCGCATCGGTAAGACTTAAATTGCTTTCTGGCAGCATTAAAAAAGGGATGGAACCAAAAAGAGCTAATATGATCCAGAATGAAGCAACAATAATAAACCCCTCCTTTAGTCTGATCTCAGAGGCCGTCTTCCTGCTCGGCAGCCAAATCAGCAGACCAGCAAAGAGCGTGAAGGTAAAAGAGGCTAAAAACGAAGAAGCGGTGTAGGTGTCGCCAAAGATTCCAGAAACAAGAAAAGGCACCAACATTGAGCAGCTAAAAACCATCAACAATAAACCCAAGGTTTTTTGAACAGATTTAAAATTATTTAGGGCCATGGTTTCAGAAAAGCAAAGCGATGCTTAATAAGGTTTAGTCAAAAATTGTTTCTATTTCTGTAATGGTATCTCTATTGTCTATAAAAACAACAACATGATCATCTGGTTCTACGACGGTTGTGTGGTGAACGGTTTTAATTTCTCCTTCGTTTGAAACGATAGCAGTGATAAAAGCACCTTCAGGAAGCTCTATTTCTTCAATGCTTTTACCAACAACTTGGGAGTTCTCATGTGTGTGTGCTACAGCCTCCAAAGCTTCTGCGTTGCCACGCTTTAAACTATGGACTTTGACAACATCACCTCTTCTAACATGCGACAAGAGAGCACTAATCGTAATTTGTTCTGCTGAAATTGCGATATCGATACTGTCTGTTTCCATCAGGCCAGAAAAGGAGTCTTTGTTAATTAAAGCCATCACTTTTTTACTGCCCATTTTTTTTGCCACCATGGCTGAAAGAATATTGGCTTCTTCCGAGTTGGTGGTGGCTACAAACACATCATTGTTTTCAATGTTCTCTTCTTTAAGCAGGACATCGTCTGATGAGTCTCCTTTTAAAACAATTGTTGTGTCAAGGCGCTCAGCGAGAATCTTTGCCCTCGCCGTGGATTTTTCAATTAATTTTACGTTATTGTTTTCCTCTAGTCTGCTGGCTAACTTTAGACCGATTCTTCCGCCGCCCGCTATGACAATGTTGTTTGCCTCTTCTTGATCTTGATTAAACTCCGTGATCATGTGGTCAATGTCATCGGGAGCAGCAATAAAATAAACCTCGTCACCAGCTTTTATGATTGTGTTGCCCTCTGGCGCAATCATTTCACCTTCTCTGTATATTGCTGCAATCCTAACCTTTTCATTACCCAGGTGGTCATGCAGCGAGCTGATTGGGTTGTCAACCAGAAAACCTTGTGGCTTGGTTTTGACGCCAACCATCCTTATTTTTCCGTCAGCAAAATCTAACACCTGAAAAGCACCAGGATGGTCAATCACCTCAATAATATAATTTGTAATCAAATCTTCTGGACTAATAGTAAAATCGACAGGGAGCTCGTTCTCTGAGAACAAACCGGGTCTGTCGGTGTATTCAGAGGCCCTAATTCTTGCTATTTTTGTTTGAGTGTTAAACAGGCTTGAGGCAACCTGGCAAGCAACCATGTTAACCTCATCACTGCTCGTTACAGCAATCAAAATATCAGCGCTTTCAGCACCTGCCCTCTCTAGCGTTTCTGGATGAGAGGCGTTGCCTTCTATGACCCTCAGGTCTGCCACACCAGAAAGCTTTTCAAGACTGTCTGGATTAACATCAACAACAGTTACTTCGTCATCTTCTTTGTTCGCAAGCTGGGTTGCTGTAGATGAACCCACTTGACCCGCACCTAGTATTAAAATATTCATGCTTCTTTGGGTTTATATTACATGAATTTCAGGTTTGCATAGCTTAAAACAACCCACTTTGTACCCTCGGTTTCAAAGTTAATTTGAGCTCTCGTGTTATCCCCGTCACCCTCGATCGCAATAACCACACCTTCGCCAAAAACAGGGTGCGCGATCCTTTGACCCAAGAGCGAAGCCGCCTTGCTTTTTTTGGGCTTGCTGTTGTGCTTATTTTTTGAGTGAGAAAGCACCCCTTGGTTGGATATCTCATCAATTAATTGTTCAGGAATCTCAAAAAGGAACCTAGAAGGCTGACTGTAATTAGTAGTGCCATGGACCAATCTTTGGTTAGCATAAGAAATATAGAGATCCTTCATGGAACGGGTGATTGCGACGTAACAAAGACGCCTTTCTTCCTCTAGACCGCCCGGATCCATTTGGGAGCGTTGATGGGGAAACAAACCATCCTCCATGCCAACAATAAAAACCATAGGGAACTCTAATCCTTTTGCTGAATGCATCGTCATTAATTGAACACTGTCTTGCCATTCACTGGCTTGGTGCTCGCCTGACTCTAGTGCTGCGTGGGACAGGAAAGACTCAAGGGGGGTCATTTCATCCTCATCTAACAAAGGCCTGTACCCATGAGCGGCATTAATTAGCTCCATGATATTGTCTATTTTTGTAGCTGCCTGTTCAGTTTTTTTCTTCTCGAGGAACTGTATAAGCTTTGATTCTTTGATAGCTATCTCAAACTGTTCCTTTAAGGACTTATTTGCCAGTTGTTTTTCCATGCTTTGAATTTGGGCCAAAAAACCACCAACAGCATTTTTAGCTCTACCGCTAACCGCTGAGTTTTTAACAAGCTGTGATGAGGCAACATAGAGGGATAGATTCTCGGTTTGTGCTAAGGACCTAACTTGGCTTAACGTCTTTGAACCAATGCCTTTTGGCGGCATATTAGACGCGCGCTCGAAAGCTAAATCATCGTTCGGGTTAATAGAGAGCCTTAGATACGCAAGCGCGTCCTTTACTTCAGCCCGATCAAAAAACCTAAAGCCCCCATAAACTCGATAGGGAATAGCATGTTGTAACATAGCCTCTTCAATAACCCTTGACTGAGCGTTTGATCGATAAAGAATAGCAACATCCTTTAACGGGTGTTTTTTTGACTGAATGGTGTCAACGATATTATGCGCTTCTTCATACTCATCGAAATTAGCGACCAATTTAATTTGAGAGCCGCCTTCTTCGGCTGTCCATAAGGTTTTTTCTAAACGCTCATTGTTGTTCGATATTACAGCGTTTGCAGCATCTAAAATGGTTTTGGTGGAACGATAATTTTGTTCCATTTTAATAACCCTTACATCACCAAACTCTTGTTGAAAACGAGACATATTTGCACTGTTTGCCCCTCTCCACTTATAGATTGATTGATCGTCATCCCCAACCACAAAAGCAACACCAGTTTTGCCAGTTAATAATCGCACCATTTGATATTGGATCTCATTGGTGTCTTGGAACTCATCAACAAGAATGTTGCTAAATCTTTTTTGATAATGCTCGAGAAGCGTGGGCGTTGCTTTTAAGGTTTCATAACAGCGTAAGAGCAGCTCTCCAAAGTCTACCAAGTTGTTCTGCTGACACTTTTTTTCATAGTCCTTGTAGAGCTGTATAAACTCCCTTTTTGTCGGGTTATCCTTTACCTTTTCTGCCCTTAGCCCCAAATCCTTTTGCGTGTTAATAAACCATTGGACTTCTTTTGGCGGATAGTAGGACTCATCTAAACCTTGGTCTTTTATCATTCGTTTGATCTGGCGATGCTGATCATCTGAATCAAGAACTTGAAAGCCCTGATCTAGACCAGCGTCTTTCCAATGCAGCCGAAGAAACTTATGAGCCAAGCCATGAAAGGTTCCAACCCACATCCCTCTTGTGTCAAGGCCAAGCATTTCTCCAATCCTTTCTCGCATTTCATTTGCAGCCTTATTGGTAAAGGTCACCGCAAACACATTTAACGGCGAGGTTTTATCAACACTTACCAACCAAGCTATCCTATGCACCAACACCCGCGTCTTGCCACTGCCAGCGCCAGCCAAGACCATAACCGAGCTTTTTCCACTCGTTACAGCCTCTCTTTGCGGCTCATTTAATTGGCCTAGAATGTTTTCTGTTTCCATGGGGCTTTATTGTAGCTTTATCTGAATTTGATTGTGTACATCAGGTTTACAAACGCCAACAACAAAATAGCGGCAAAAGCATTGTGAGCGGTTGCTAAGACCAAAGCGATGCTCGACCAAACCATCACAACACCTATGGCTAATTGGGCCAATAGAGCTGCCGCCAAAAGTTTTGCAGCGATCCTAACCTTTTCAGATTGATGGCCCATGTATTTGAGGATAATCAAACCCAAGCCAAAGGTTAGAACAAGAGCTCCAAGACGATGTATAAAGTGTATGGCCGTTCTTGCGGGCGGGGTAAGCAGGCCGCCTTCGTAGTTTTGTCCAAATGATTGCCACTTTAAAAAACCTTCTTTCATGTCCATGTTGGAAGGCCACAACTCACCGTAACAAAAAGGAAGGTCGGGACAACCAAGGGCCGCATAATTAGTGCTGGTCCAGCCACCTAAAATAATTTGTGCGATAAGCAAGGCTAAACCCATGAAGACTATAGGAGCAATCTTTGATGAAGCTTGTTCTTCTCGATCTTGGTGTTTTAGGTAAACAAACAATAAAGATAGTGTTGCAAGACCGCCGATTAAATGTGAGAGAACCACAAAGGGGTGAACTTTTAGAGTAACAGTCCACATACCTAACAACCCCTGAAAAACAACCAGTAAAAATAAGCCGAGAGAGAGCCTTAAGGAAAAATTTTCACCCCACGGCTTTCTGGTCTTTTTAAAGAACTCTAGTAAAAACAACATCAATATCAGCAAACCCAAAAGACTGGCAATGTATCGATGAATCATCTCTCTCCAAGCCTTGCCCGATTCGACAACTTGGTCGGGGAATAACTCCGCAGCTCTTGATAACTCGTCACTGGTTTCTGGAACAGTTAAAAACCCATAACAACCCGGCCAATCAGGACAGCCTAAACCAGCATCCGTTAAGCGGACATAGGCGCCAAACACAATGACACAAAACGCCAAAACCGTTGTGAAGGCTATAATCGATTTGGTTTTGGGCACGAGACTTTAAGGGAGAATTCTAGGACCCTGTCAACGTCATGAACAAATCCCTAATGTAGTAAACGAAGGCGCCATCAACAGCGAGAATTCCAACTAAGGCTAGTAAAAAAAGAGGCGGCAAGGTGATGGCATATAAAAAAGCCATTCGTTCCCAAGCCATGTGCATAAAAACACCGACCACCAAACCCGCTTTGAGGAAAGCAAACACAGTAACCAAAAACCATCTCAGATAACCCTGCACTTGCATAAGGTCAACCATGTATGAAAAGGCACTAAGCACGAAAAGTAAAATCCAAACACTTATATATAGACTAAATGGATGCTCAGTCTCTACCGCATCACCGGGATAAAAACTCGGGTGTTTAAAGGGCTTTTCTTGTTCGTTCATAATGTCTCTCTACCAAAGATAAAAGAATGCAAAAATAAATATCCAAACCAAATCGACAAAGTGCCAATACAAACCTGCAACCTCAACAATCTGATAATCATCAAGCCGATCATAGCGACCTTCAAAAACTCGTTTAGCAACTATACTTAGGTAGACAACCCCTATGGAGACGTGGAGCCCATGAAAACCTGTGATCATAAAAAAGAAGCCGCCAAATTGATGGGCGCCAAACTCATTGCCCCAAGGCCTAATCCCCTCTTCAAAAATTAATTTACTCCACTCAAACACCTGCATGCCGACAAAGGCAACACCACCAAGCGCTGTTAGCAATATAAGTACACCAGTTTTTACACGTTGTTTCTTATAGCCCGAGGTCACCGCCATCGCCATGGTTCCACTGCTGCTGATTAAAATAAAGGTCATAATCGCGATAAGCAGCAAAGGTATGTCAGCTCCACCAACATGAAGGGCAAAGACCTCACTTGTGTTTGGCCAAGGCACCGTTGTGGTTAACCTCACAGCCATATAAGCAGAAAGAAAGGAGCCAAAAATAAATGTATCACTGACAAGGAAGATCCACATCATCGCCTTACTCCAACGCACTTTAAAGGTTTGAACATCAGACGACCAGTCAGCTACCAACCCTTTTAAGTTATCAGGGACTGAGTCTTCATATGAAACATGTTGATTGGATGACATAAAACTTCTCTATGTGGTTAAAAGTAGCATGAATAATAAGACCCAAACCAAAAGCATATAATGCCAATAGGTCCCCAAAAGCCCTATCGATTCTGGCTGGAGTATTGATTGATCTTGTTGAAATGTTTTTACAGCAACATAAAACCAGGCCGCCACACCCCCTATAACATGCATTGCATGGAGCGCAGTAATTAAATAAAAGAAAGTGTTAGCTGGGTTTACTGTTAAAAAATAACCCGAAGAACTTAGCTCCTGCCATGCCAAGGTTTGGCCAGTTACAAAGGTGACCGCAAACAACCCACCAATTATCAGTCCTACTTTAATTGTTTGAACGCTGGATCTTTTAGCTCCACTCTTCGCCCAAGCCATTCCAACGCTAGCCAAGATCAAAGACCCTGTATTAACCCATAGCAGTGAAGGGATCGGAACTGGGTTCCAGTCTTCAAAATTCATGCGGAATAAATAGGCATTGGTAATAAACAAAAAAAGAATCGATATGACGGTCATCAGCGTGTAAACAAAAACCTGGCCATGAGTTAACCCCATAAAACGCTCTTCATTGTTCGCTATATTTGTCATTGCCAACTAGGTAATTTGCTCGTCAGGAACATTTTGAGGCACAAAATCAGCTGTGGCACCAGGCAGACCATAATCATAAGGCCATCGATAAACCACCGGTAATTTTTCTCCCCAGTTGCCATGCCCTGGAGGTGACTCTAGGGCTTGCCATTCTAATGTGCAAGCACCCCAAGGATTAGGCCCTGCCTCTTTGCCCTTATAAAGACTAACCACAAAGTTATACAAAAGAATAAACTGAGAGGCTCCGACTATGAGGGCACAGATGGTTATAAATTGATTGAGGTCATTTACCGACTGAGGAATAAAATCATACTGTTCGTTTGAATAATATCGCCTTGGAACACCTAGAAACCCAATATAGTGCATAGGGAAATAAATTAGATAGGTACCGACAAAGGTAATCCAAAAATGTATTTGGCCTAAAGTATCATCCAACATTCTGCCTGTAACAGAAGGGTACCAATGATAGAGCCCCCCATAGAGCGCTAGAAAGGGTGAAACCGCCATGACCATATGGAAATGACCCACAACAAAATAGGTGTCTGATAAAGGTACATCAACCGCAACATTGCCAAGAAATAGACCAGTAAGGCCGCCTATCAGGAAGGTGATTAGAAAAGCTAGGCAATAGAGCATTGGAACTGTCATTTTAATGTTCGCATCCCACAGCGTTATTACCCAGTTGTAGACTTTGATTGCCGTTGGAATTGCTATGATCAGAGTAGTTGTAGCAAAAAAGAAGCCTAAATAAGGGTTCATACCGGCAACATACATATGATGTGCCCAAACTATAAACGCGATACCAGCAATCGCAATTAAAGCCCAAACCATCATGTTATAACCAAAAATATTTTTCCTCGCATGACAGCTGATTAACTCCGAGATGATGCCAAATGCTGGAAGGGCAATAATATAAACTTCAGGATGACCAAAAAACCAAAACAAATGTTGAAACAGCACCGGGCTTCCGCCACCGTAGTCTAAAACTTCACCGCCCTTAAAAATTTCCGGCATAAAAAAACTGGTTTCTAAAACACGATCAAAGATCAGCATAATAGCTCCAACGAGAAGCGCCGGGAAAGCTAGAAGACCAAGAAAAGTAGCTAAGAAGATACACCAAATAATCAAAGGCATTCGCATCAGCGTCATCCCTTTAGCACGCGATTGCAGAACAGTGGTGATATAGTTCAACCCACCCATAGTAAAAGCAATAATAAACACAGCTAATGAGGCCAACATCAAAATAATTCCCGCTCCGTCACCACCCGGCGTTCCTTCTAAAATGGATTGTGGCGGATACAAGGTCCACCCAGCACCTGTTGGCCCGCTCTCAACAAAAAAACTAGAAACCAAGATTATGACTGAGAGAAAGTACACCCAAAAACTAAGCATGTTTACAAAAGGAAAAGCCATGTCCCTTGAGCCAAGCATTAATGGAATTAGATAGTTTCCGAAACCACCCAGAAACAGCGCAGTAAGAAGATAGATCACCATAATCATTCCATGCATAGTGACATCTTGATAGTAGGAGCCAGCGTCAATGGATTCGAACAGACCCGGAAAACCAAGCTGCATTCTCATCATTAGCGATAAAAACATCCCGGTTAGACCGATTGCTAGCGCAACAGTAATATATTGCAGGGCGATTATTTTGTGATCTTGGGAAAAAACATACCGACTCCACCAACCAGTTGGTTCATGGATGGGTTGTCCTTCATAATTTGCACCTTGTTCCATTCTTCTATTTTACTCCTATTTAATATCTACGAAAACTAATCCGATAAGGTTTTAATATAATCTGTTATGGCATCAAGCTCTTCTTCTGATAATGTGGCATAAGCCGGCATTACTGGAGCATAACCAGAGCCGATTTTAGCAACAGGGTTAACAATTGATTCTTTAATATAAGCCTCGTCAATAACCACAGTTTCACCTGTATCAAGAAGCCTCTCAGTGCCAAAGGTGTTTTTCCATGTTGGACCGATGCCGTTTACACCGTCATCACTGTGACAGGCAACACAGCCTAGGGTTTGTGCAATCTGTTTGCCGTTACCCTCAACACCTTCGTTTAACGTTTCAAAAAAGGTCGGTTGTTCGGCAAGCCAAGCATCAAAGTCTTCACGAGTGTCCACCGTAATCAAACCACGCATGGCGTAGTGCCCCGTTCCACAATATTCTGCACACGCAACCTCGTATGTCCCAAGCAATGTTGGCTCAAACCAAAGGTTTGATTGTTGGCCAGGAACTAAGTCCATTTTCGCCCTAAATTGTGGAATATAAAAGTCGTGTAAAACATCTTTTGATCTGAGCTGAAAAACCACCTTTTCATTTATGGGCAGGTGAACCTCAGCACTTCTAATTAAAATATCATCTTGACCGTTTGGGTCATTGGGATCGATCCCGAAGGTATTTTTTGAACTGAACAACCTGCCGTTTGTGTTGCCGTATATTCCATCTTCTCCGGGAAATCTATACGTCCAAACCCATTGCTGACCAACACCCTCAACTTCTAGTGCATCATCTGGGAGGTCAATGTACATGTTCCAGGCAATCAAGCCAGGGGCTAGCAAAACCACAACACCAATGGTTGTAACAACGGTCAAAATTACTTCGAGTTTAGTGTTTTCAGGCTGATATTGGGCTTTGTGACCTTCTTTGTACCGAAACTTTAGGACGCAATAAATAATAAAACCAGATACTGCAACAAAGGCAACACCGCATACCCATAAAGAAATAATAATTGTGGTGTCTAAGAATCCCCAGTTTGAAGCTAGTGGAGTAAACCACCAAGGTGAAACGGCGTTCCAAAGAACTGTTCCGATAACAATGATGGTTGCAACGATTACGAAAGCCATAAATATCCTTCTATATAAAGCTTATCTATCAAAATGATCGAAAGCATTATCCTCAAAAAAGGATCAGAATACAATCAAAGAAACGCTTTGCTTATAATCTCTTTTTGGTTGATTTTTTACTAAAACCTACTTAATGAAGAGAAGATCTAGAAAAACACCCAAAAAAATCACCGCGCCCACGTAGTTGTTCTCTAAAAAAGCCTTAAGACATTGCTTGGGGTCACGACCCCTAATTAATTGCTGTTGCCTAACAAAGAGACAAGCGGCAACAATGAGCGAAGAGAAATATATAAAATTAAGCTCATAGAGTAACCCAATAAGAGCCCACAAAAGAACCACAGAGATCTGTAGCAAAAGAGCGATAAACCCAACTCGTTTTCCAAATAAAATCGCTGTAGAGTTTATACCAATCCTTAAATCATCTTCCTTGTCCACCAAAGCATAAAAAGTGTCATACATTACAATCCATAAACCAATACTTAGCCATAACAGACAGGCCTCAGCATTAATCGCTAGGCCATTAGCAGCATAAACCATTGGTATGCTCCAACTAAAAGCAAAACCGAGTATTAATTGTGGCGCCGAGAAAAAACGCTTGCAAAAGGGGTAGATAACAGTAATCAGCAGACCACCTAAGGCCCAAAAAAAAGAAGAAAGATTCAGCTGTAAAACTAAAGTAAGCGCGATTGACAGCAAAATTAAAAGCAGGAAATAAGCCTCACCTATGCTTACGGACTGATTTGCCAAGGGCCGGGTTTTTGTTCGTTCAACAGAGGGGTCAATATCTTTATCGACAATATCATTAATTACACAACCCGCTGAACGCATAACCACAACACCCAAAACAAATATTAAAAGCATCTTGAACCCAGGAACACCCTTGTTGACAAGCCAAAGCGGCCATAGCGTAGGCCAGAGAAGCAAAAAAACACCAATAGGTTTGTCGAACCTCATCAGCTTAAAATAAGCATTTATTTTTGTCATTCAGCTCAATCTTTAATCTTATCAAGCGCAGGTAAAAATAACTCCGCTACCCATAATAAGGTGTTATCGATAGCAAAACTTGAGCGTCTTATCCAAACTGATACTTCAGAGAGTTCTAGGTAGGCATACTCAAAAGCACTTCTCGATACTTTTGGCATCATTGATAATCGTTCACCAAGGGGTTGTTCACCCAAGGATTGAATCCAACGATTCAATTCTAGGGTTGAGTTTGGAACAAGTGTTTGGGCTAAAATACAGGCATCATTGTCAACCGAAAGAACAACCTCTCTGATGTAGTTCTGATCAGCATCATTTTTATTCTTAAGCAGCATCGGCGGAGAGCTCAGAGACTCTTTTAGAACCTGAACCGCATACTTGTGACCAGATTCTTTGATTCTATTGGTCAGTAAATTTGTTTCAGTTAGCCAGCTTTTCAGGTTGGGGGAGAGCGGCTTGGCTGTAATGTTTTCTAGGGAATTATCCCAAACTAAATCTGGTGATAAGCTTTCAATTTGTTCAAACGATAGGTTCATGATATTTAAGGGCTGACAGTCTAGCTATAAATCAAACATTACGATAGATAATTTGTTCGCCGACCCACCGTTTAATTAGTTTTTCAGCTTTACCCGGATACTTATTATCGAAGTCTGCGCACAACTTATTAATATAAGGCAGCATATGAGCATCTCTTGAGATATCTGCAATCTTCAATCCAATTAAACCCTTTTGTCTAGTGCCCAAAAGCTCGCCAGGCCCTCTTAACTGAAGGTCTTTTTCAGAAATATAAAAACCATCAACGCTTTTTCTAATCACCCCAAGACGCTCTTTTGCAAGCTCGTTCAAAGGCCCTTTATAAATCAATATACAAAGACTTTCGTGAGCCCCACGACCAACTCGCCCCCTGAGTTGGTGGAGTTGAGACAACCCCAGTCGCTCTGCGTTTTCTATTACCATAATTGTTGCGTTAGAGACATCAACGCCTACCTCTATAACTGTTGTTGCCACAAGAACCTGAAATAGGTTATTTTTAAAATCAACCATTGTTTGGTTTTTTATTTCTGGCTTAAGCCTTCCGTGAACCAAGCCAATATTTTTCTTTTTAAGTTCCGCGCCTAGTTTTTCAAAGGTTGTTTCGGCAGCCTCATAATTCAGTTCTTCAGACTCTTCTATTAAAGGGCAAACCCAATAGGCCTGCCTTCCTTTTTTAGTCTCTTTATCAATTTTTTCTATTACTTCACGCCTCTTGTCGTCTGGAATAACTATGGTCTTAATTGAGCCTCTGCCTTTGGGCAGTTCATCTAGAATTGAGGCATCAAGATCTCCATATGCAGTCATAGCTAAGGTCCTTGGTATCGGTGTCGCAGTCATTATTAATTGATGTGGAACGGTGCCGAGAGACTTCGATTTACTGACTAGGCTTAATCTTTGGTCCACGCCAAATCTATGTTGCTCATCAACTATTACTAAACCTAAGTTTTTATACTCGACTTGTGTTTGAAACAAGGCATGAGTACCAATTATTATTGAGGCTTCACCGTTTTTGATTTGGCCAAGAATAAGATCTTTTTGTTTTTTGGGGAGCTTGCTTTTTAGAATTACCACCTTAACACCAAGGGGGTTGAACCATTCATCTAAATTGTTTTTATGCTGTTCAGCCAGCAGCTCCGTTGGTGCCATTAAAACAGACTGTGAACCGCTTGCTGCCGCTATAGCCATTGCCGATGCTGCAACAACAGTTTTACCTGAACCCACGTCGCCCTGAAGTAAGCGCATCATTGGGATCGGTTCTGCCAAATCTTTCTCAATTTCACCCACCACTCTTTTCTGACTGCCTGTTAGCTTAAACGGCAGATTTTTAATAAATGTTTTCATAACCTGATTGTCTGAGAGGGCTAGAGCAGGATTAGATTGCGTTGTTTTCTTGATGTGTCTTAAGGCTAGCTGGTTAGCTATTAACTCCTCCGCAACCAATCTTCTTAATGGTTCAAACTTCTCTTGATCAATAACTTCTGAAGGCAAAGGGCGGTGTATTTTTGACAAAGCATCCCTTAACGAGCCTAGGCCCATCTCATCTATGATTTCATCTGGAAGAATTTCCTCAGTGTTTTTAAGCTGCTCTTTTAAGCTTGCGCTCACGATTTGCCGTAACTTGGTCTGTGAAAGCCCCTTTGTTGTTGGGTAAACAGGCGTTAATCTTTTTGACAAAGGCGCGGGTTTTTCTGGATCAATAACTTGATATTGAGGATGAATCATCTCAATACCTGAGGACGTTTTTCTTGTTTTCCCATAACACCTTACAAGCGTATCCCGACTTAAATTTTGCGCCTGAAACTTTGAAAAGGTAAAAAATCTCATGGTTAGCATTCCAGTGTCATCTGATAGCTGAACAAGCATCATGCGCCTACCCCTATAGACAACGCTGCACAGCAAAACCCTACCCTCAATCAGCGCTTCCTCGTCTGGGATAAGAGCGCCTATTTTTTTTAACTTTGTTCTATCTTCGTATCGAGTTGGAAGCAAAAACAAAAGATCTGATTGCTTATTAATGCTTAATTTAGCCAGCTTGTCTTTAAGCGCGGGCCCAACCCCTTTTAGACTTGTAAGTTCCTCATTGCTCATACTTGAATCAGAAACTCTCACCAATGGTTTAGTTGGATTCAGTAGTCTCTGCCACCACCTCAACCTCAACCTCTGAAGCCTTGGGAAGCGCTGAAACCTGGACCAAAGCTCTAGCAGGATACGGGGCACTAAAAAGAGAAGACATTACTTGATTGACAGTATCAAAGTTACTGATATCAATTAGGTAAATATTGACCTTTATGATGTGGCTTAACTTTAGGTTTTCAGTTGCCAGGATGGCTTCTATATTTTTAAACACCTGCCTTGTTTTTGCCTCAATATCCCCATCGTTCATTACCCCTTCTTTGTTAAGAGGTATTTGCCCCGACAAAAACAACAACCCCCCAGACTTAACCGCCTGAGAATAGGGGCCAATTGCTTGTGGCGCTTCATCAGTAGAAATAATTTTAGACATATTGTTGCTCCTATTTTAATGCAGACTTCTTGAAACCTTCTCAACATTACCCATAGCTTTTATGCCTCGCATAATATCTGCCAAACCCTTTCTGCTGGATACTTGGATTTTAAACAGGATATCAATGGTTTCGTCTTCGTATTCAGTGGCCAAAGAAACTTGCTCTACATTGCACCCATTGTCCGCCAGTTTCCCAGCTATAGCGGCCAGTGAACCGGGTTTATGTTTAGCGTGGACTGTAATTTCAGTAGACAACTCATGTTCTATATCATCACTCCACTCAGCATCGATCCAGCGACTACTCTCTTTTATAAAGGTTCCTAAGTGATGACACTTTCTTCTGTGAACAACAAGACCTTTTACTTTGCTTAAATGGCCTATGATACTGTCCCCAGGAATTGGCAAACAGCACTGGGCAAAATTTATAGACACCCCTTCTGTTCCTTTGATCAGAAGCGGCTTATGGTCGTCTGATTTGTTTTCTAGTTGCTCATCACCAAGAAGAATTTGCGCCATAAGAAGAGGGTTTTTATCCCCAACGCCCATGCTTTCATAGAATTGTTCCATATCCTTAAAGTCCATTCTTTCTAGGAGAGAACTAATCTGTTCTTTTTTAATATTTCTTTGTTTTTTACCAAGGGCGTTTAAGGCGTTATCAAATAAACGTTTTCCCAGAACTATAGTTTGCTCAACGTTGAGATCTTTAAGATAAGATCTCAGATTATGCCTCGCCTTTGCGGTGGTGATGAAAGACAGCCAACTTGGGTCAGGGCTCGAATATCGAGAGGTCATGATTTGCACGGTTTGTCCGCTTTCTAAAACAGTCCTTAATGGAACTTGAGAACGATCTATTTTTGCTCCTATGCAACTGTTCCCTATGTCTGTATGAATAGCATATGCAAAATCAACACAAGTTGAGTTGTTTGGCAGACGATAAATATCACCATCAGGGCTAAAAACATAAATTTTATCCGGGTACAAATCGAGTTTGATTCTTTCCAAAAATTCTTCAGGGTGAGCCGTTCCTTGTATTTCTTTGATGTTAGCCAGCCATTCTCTCGCCTTTATTTGAGGGGTTGAATCATCCCCGGTCTCAGATTTGTATTTCCAGTGTGCGGCAATACCGCTCTCAGCGACCTGGTCCATGTCTTCAGTTCTAACCTGAATCTCAATTGGCGTGCCATTAGGACCCAGCAAACTAGTATGGAGGGATTGATACCCATTGACTCTAGGAATAGCGATATAGTCCTTAAACTTACCAATGATAGGTTTGTAGACCTCATGAACCAAACCAAGGACCTGGTAACATTGTTGTGAGCTACTAACAACTATCCTTAAACCATAGACATCTATTATTTTGTCAAGCGAGAGGCGTCTTCGTTTCATCTTTGTGTAGATGCTATAAAGGTCTTTTTCTCTAGCAGTAATTTTGTGATCTATATTGGCGTCATTGAGCTTTTTCGAGATTCTTTTGCTGATTTTTTTTAGTATTCTTTTTTGGTTTCCTAGCTTTCTTTTTAGAGACGAGCTCAGAATCTTGTACCTATAAGGGTAACCGTATTTGAAGGCCTCTTCCTCAAGGGCTGTTTTTATGTTGAAAATTCCCAACCGATTTGCAATCGGCGCATAGACCTCTAGAGTTTCTTTGGCAATTTTAATTTGTTTTCCTTGCTCGAGAGCATGGAGGGTTTGTACGTTATGAAGCCGATCAGCAAGTTTGATCAATATAACCCTGATATCTTTGACCATGGCCAACATCATTTTTCTAAAACTCTCCGCCTGATGATGTTTTATATCGCTGTGCTCAATTTGATCAAGCTTACTCACACCATCAACGAGGCTCAGCACCTCTTCACCAAACTCTTTGCTTAATAGCGCTTCATTTACAACGGTGTCTTCAAGCACATCGTGTAGAAGGCCAGCCGCTATAGATTCTTTATCGAGGCGCAAGTCAGCCAAAATACTAGCGACACCAGTTGGGTGAACTATATATGGTTCTCCACTCTTTCTCGATTGGTGTTCATGAGCAACGCTTGAGTAAGCGTATGCTTTTTTTACTAGATCAATATCTTCCTTATCTAAATAATCTAATTCAGAAATCAATTGCTTTAGTAGTTTGGTTGGCTTTCGTTCCAACATCTCATCGGCGAATTTTTTAACGGACTCAGGCAACTTTCTTGTTCACTTTGGTTAGTACTATAGAAATAATTCTACAACAGTAGACCCTGATTTTTGAAATTGGTTTGTTGAATACCCTCTGAAGAACTAGGCTATAGCGTCTTCAGTTTTAGCAAGTTCTTCGGCGAGTTCTTTTTCTAGGTCGTTTTCTGTCTTGTGAAAGTCAGGGTTATCAAGGTGTCCTTCAGCTATTTCCCTAAGAGCAAGAACAGCCGGTTTATCATTCTGCTCTTCTTCAAGCAAAGTCTCAGAACCGTTAGCGATTCTTCTCGCTCTTTTTGACGCAACCTTTACGAGAGCAAAGATACCCTCCGTGTGCTCTAAACAATCTTCTACCGTAACTCTAGCCATAACATATACCACCTATTTTAGAGGGCATAGATTACTTGTAGATCAGTAGATGTCAATAGGTTTCTATGCTCAAGAACGAAAGCTATGAATTATCTTCATTACCTTGTCATTTAAAGAACCCGCTTTGCTAGGATTTTTGATGAATGCATTTATTGCTTGAACAGTTGACCTTACATCCTCATTAATAAAGACTTTATCGAAGTTTTCATATTGGTTTATGTCGTTCAAAGCTTCATCAAACCTGAGTCGAATTTCGTTATTGCTATCAGTCCCTCTTTTTCTTAGCCTAAACATCAACTCTTCTTTTGAGGGCGGGATTATAAACAACATTAAACAATCTGGTCGCTCCCTCTTAATTTGCATAGCTCCTTGCCAGTCAATTTCAAGAATAACGTTTAAGCCTTTATTTAGGCTATCTTCAACCTCTTTTTTTGGTGTCCCATAAAAACAATCAAAAACTTTAGCGTGTTCTAGAAATGATTTTTCTTCAACCATCGAAGAAAATAATTCTGAAGAAACAAAAGCATAATCTTTGCCGTCGATCTCATTGGCTCGTTTTTTTCTGGTTGTGTATGAAACAGAGGCCACTAAATTTTCATTGTTCTTAATTAGTTCTCTTACAATAGTCGTTTTTCCTGTTCCAGATGGGGCAGAAATTACGATTATTAAAGGACTATTAGTACTCATTACCAGAACAAATATATAATGCTTTGTTAAATTACCCTATAAAATTTTTTCAAAACACACATGAAGAAAAACACTCTAGTACTCGCCTCTAATAACGAACACAAGATTCTTGAAATCAAAGACATGCTAGGCCATGCTTACCAAATTTTAAAACAAGCTGATTTCAACATAGGGCCAATACCTGAAACAGGAAAGAGCTTTAAAGAGAACGCTATTATAAAGGCTCGTGAGGTTCATAGGATAACTGGCCTAACAACCATTGGAGACGATTCAGGGTTGGTGGTAGAGGCTTTAGATGGCGAGCCCGGAGTATTTTCTGCTCGCTACAGCGGAAAGCACGCAACTGACGAAGAGAACAACAGGAAGCTATTAAAAAAACTAGAAGAGACAAGGACAAAGAACAGAAACGCAAGATTTGAATGCGTAATTGCACTTATAGAACGCGAAGACCCAAAAAAGATTTATACATTTGGCGGAACTTGGAAGGGTGAGATCCTCTTAAAAAAGAAAGGATCAAGAGGGTTTGGTTATGACCCCCTTTTTTTTGATCCAAAAACCGGCAAGTCATCAGCAGAACTTCAGGCGAAACAAAAAAACAAAATAAGCCATCGAGCAAAAGCGCTTGCAAAGCTTAAGCAGCATATTTCATGAAAATTTGTCAACTTAATACGATATAAAGTATTGATCATTAATGAATTTGATGTTTTCTACTAATTGAGTGATTTTGCTAATTATGCACAGAAAAAAAAACTTTAAATTTTTATCGCTTAATTAGAGATCATTTCAACTATATTACAATAAAAAAACCTTATAAAGCATTGAAATAAATGACAAAAGTACAAAACTGTATATTTTTTACACAATTTTGTAATAATCAACGTTTTTGAACATGTCGCTTTATTTTTTACTGTTTTCCACAAAGTTATCCACAGATTTTGTGGATAACGCCAGGAAAAGCTCGATCTAATTTTCTTGAAAATCTCACCACAACTCGTTATCCTTGCCACCCAAAAAATATTTGGGTTTGATAATAAATAAAAATAATTTCTAACCGGCTAAAAATGAAAAAAGAAACTCATCCAGAATATAAAGAAATTAAAGTTACTTGTTCTTGTGGCAACTCCTTTGTGACCAAGTCCACTTTACTTGAAGACCTAACTATTGAGGTTTGTTCTTCATGTCACCCATTCTATACAGGGCAGCAAAAGATTGTAGATACTGCTGGTCGAGTTGATAAATTTAGAAAACGATTTGGCATCCAGTCTTAGAGCTTAGAAGTATATAAGTGTCACAAAAAAACAAAACCATCAGCCTCAAAACTGACTCGGGTTCACTAGAGCTTGATGTTAAAGAAGCAACCGTAGGCCCAAACGTCATTGACTTAAAGACGCTCTACAGCCAAACAGGACTGTTTACATTTGATCCTGCTTACTCAGCTACAGCTAGCTGCGAAAGCTACATTACCTATATTGACGGAGCTGAAGGCATTCTGGAATACAGGGGCTACCCAATTGAGCAACTTGCAGAATTAAGCACTTATCTAGAGGTTGCATACTTGCTCTTCAATGGAGAGCTTCCAAGTGAAAATAGTCTCGAGGACTTTAGGTCAAAGGTTAAGACCAATATGACTATACCTGAACAAACAAAAAAACTGTTTCATGGACTCGATAAAGATTCTCACCCGATGGCAATGCTTACAACCGCAATGGCGTCACTTTCTAGTATTTATCATGATGAAATAGACATTAAAAACCACGAAGACCAAAAAAAATTCTTTTTCAATGTGCTCGGTAAAACACCCATATTAGTTGCTAGTATTTTTAATCATAGAAACCAAACAGATATAGGACAGTATGATGAAGCCTTGAGCTATTCAGAAAATATTCTGAGACTGTTTTTTGGAGGTAGTGGCGAGTACAAAATAGACCCTGTTTTTGCTAAAGCACTAGACATCCTTATGATTTTGCACGCAGATCACGAGCAAAACTGTAGCACCTCATCAGTTAGACTAACCGGAAGCTCTGGCACAAACCCTTACGCCTCTATTGCGGGAGGCGTTGCAGCATTGTGGGGACCTGCTCACGGCGGTGCAAATGAAGCTGTTGTTAAAATGTTTGGTGAGATAGGCAACAAAGACAACATTCCAAAGTATATTGCAAAAGCTAAAGACAAAAACGACCGATTTAGACTTATGGGATTTGGACACAGGGTTTATAAAAACTTTGACCCAAGAGCAACGATTATTAGAGAGGAGTGTCACAAAGTCTTGAATGCTATGGAGAATGACGATGATCCGATGTTTGAGCTTGCTCAAGAGTTAGAGCAAATAGCCCTAAAGGACGAATACTTTATAGAGCGGAATTTGTACCCTAATGTTGATTTTTATTCTGGCATTATTTATCAAGCAATGGGCATACCAAAAGAAATGTTCACAGTTATGTTTGCTTTGGCTAGAACCGTAGGCTGGGCTACACACTGGTGTGAGATGCAGTCTCAACCAAACCTAAAGATTGGTCGACCGAGACAACTCTATCTTGGCGAACAACGACGAGATTATATTGCGATTGACCAACGATAATATAATTTCTTCACCAACCTTATTTCAACTTAATATAATCTTAGCTTTATCGCTTTTTACTGTTTATGCCAAAAAACACTAACAATATTCTGCTCATCGGACCCATGGGTTCGGGAAAAACTTCTGTGGCTAAATTGCTGGCAAGCAATCTAGATAAAAAATTTCTTGATACCGATGAGGAGGTCATGAAAAAGACTGGAGTAGATATCGCCTACATTTTTGATATGGAAGGCGAAGAAGGATTTAGAAAAAGAGAATGTTTAGCATTAAAAGAGTGCTTAAATGATAATAATACGGTTCTTTCCACCGGGGGAGGAATTGTTTTATCTAAAGAAAATAGGGACTTGCTGCAAAATAGAGGAACGGTGGTTTATCTTCAAACTAGCGTCCGTTCACAGGTTGAAAGAACAGCCTCAAGCAATAACAGACCGCTTCTACAAAACAAAGACCCCGAACAAACCCTTGAGAAGCTGATGTTGACAAGAGGCCCACTCTATGAAGAAATAGCAGACATAGTAATTATGACCGATAATAAGTCTTTGCAAGAGATGTCAAAAGAGATACAAAGAGCAATCAATGAACATTGAACAAGTAAATTTAGGAGACAGAAGTTATCCAATATTTATAGGCAGAGGGTCTAGCTCTGAACCACAGGCGATAACTGAGTCTGTACTAGGCAATGACGCGCTTATTCTGACCAATGAAACGGTTGGGCCACTCTATCTTGAGCAGATTAAAGCAAGCTTACCCGATAAAAACATCGTTACCTTCATACTCCCAGATGGCGAACAAGAAAAGACATTAAAAAATGTTCATAAGGTTATTCATCATATGCTTGAAGTAGGGCTTGGACGAGACGCAACACTTATCAGCTTAGGCGGCGGCGTGATTTGTGATATGGGGGGGTTTGCAGCCTCTATTTTTATGCGCGGTATAAACCTAATACAAATCCCAACAACACTTTTAGCTCAAGTCGATGCTTCAGTTGGTGGTAAAACTGGCGTTAATAATAGTTACGGTAAAAATCTAGTAGGGTCTTTTTATCAACCATCAGCAGTTATTTGTGATACTGCTTTTCTATCCACATTAAACGAAAAAGAAATGTCAGCGGGCCTAGCTGAAATAATCAAATACGGACTGATCCACGATACAAAGTTTCTATCTTGGTTAAATGATAATATTCAAAATATTTTAAAAAAGGACCGAGCTGCACTCGGGCACGCAATACAACGGTCTTGTCAGATCAAAGCAGAGATTGTTAGTGCCGATGAAAAAGAGCAGTCTATTAGAGCTATCCTTAATTTTGGCCACACTTTTGGGCACGCTATAGAGCTTCAAACAGGTTACACCGAGTGGTCGCACGGTGAGGCAGTTGCAGCAGGTATGGTTCTCGCATCTGAATTATCAGCTAAAATGTCATTGATCTCCAAAGAAGAAGTTGAGATGGTTAAAGAGCTAATCACAACAGCTGGTTTGCCTACAGAGCCACCCAACATTAATGCTAATGATTTTATAACAGCTATGAAAAGCGATAAGAAGGTTAAAGAAAGAAAAATTCAACTGGTATTGTTGAAAAAGATTGGTGAAGCGTTTTTAACATCCGAATATTCTGAAGAAGATCTTTTAGAAGTTCTGGGGGCTAACTAAATGTCTATAAACAACAACGACAGAC